>Ga0081538_10000577_pt1 | contig 40793 bp, 39 predicted proteins | sample TabmetS5T2R1_FD_71022 | JGI IMG/M metagenome (GOLD analysis project Ga0081538, IMG submission 71022) | Tabebuia heterophylla rhizosphere microbial communities from the University of Puerto Rico - S5T2R1 | ecosystem: Host-associated > Plants > Roots > Rhizosphere ... | reverse complement strand
TCGCCGAGTGCCGTGAGACGTCCGCGCGCGAGGGGGACGGTGAGGACGCAGGCGATGAAGACGAGGCCGAGGATCATGTCCCGAAACGCATCGGCGCGGCCGTCGCAGGGGCGTACTCGAACAAGTGTCCAAACGCTCAGCTTCTTCCTCGTGGACGCCGATGAGGTCCGCGTATCGAGCTTCCGAATAACGGATCGGGAGCCATGACAAGGAGGTCTACAGGCATGAAGGCACGCCTTTATCGCACCGCCCTGACCGTGAGCATGGTCGCCGTCCTTCTCGAGGGCCTCGGCGCCGGCTGGAAGTGGAGCTAGGGGTCAATCCCTAGTCGTCCAACTGGTCTGCACCGATCAACTCGAACGGAGGGATGGAAACCATGAAGGTTCTCAACGGCCGCAAGTGGTAGCGGGGAGGGTGCCGTGCGCCTAGCGGCGCACCAGGGCAGGGCACCCTCACCACTTTCCCCAATGCGTTCCCTTTCGTCCAGGCTTCCGCCGCTTCAGGTCTACGTCACCGGGGTCATCGTCCTCGGGGCGCTCTGCTGCGCGGCGGTCTTCGTCCTGGACGGAAGCAGCCTCGACAGGCTGTTCACCCCGGAGGTCATGCTGTTCGCCGTCTGCGCGTTCGCCGGCGAGCTGATCTCCCTCAAGGTCGTCACGCGCGGCGCGGAGGGCGAGGTCACCACCTCGACCACGTTCGCCTTCGCCGCGCTGCTCGTCGCCGGCCCTGCCTGCGCGGTCGTCGCCCTGATCTGCGCGAGCTTCGCCGCCGACACGATCCAGCGCAAGGCGCTCCCCAAGCTCCTCTTCAACGCCTCGCAGTACGTGATCACGCTCACCGCGAGCGCGTTCGTGCTCCAGGCCCTGACCGGCGTCCCGCGCGTCGAGGACCAGTTCCACTTCGCGCCCGCCGACCTGCCCGGCATCCTCGTCGCCGCCGCGGTGTTCTTCCTCGTCAACTCGTCGCTGGTGGCGGTGGTCATCGCCCTGGTCCAGGACATCCGGGTCGGCCGCTACCTGGTCCAGGACTGGTTCTTCCAGGTCTCCACCGGCGGCCTCATGCTCGGCCTGGCGCCGATGGTCGCGCTCGCCGCCGACTTCGCGCTGCCATCGGTGGCGCTCCTCTTCCTCCCGCTCCTGGCCGTGCACCGAGGCGGCAGGCAGGCGATCGCCAAGGAGCACCAAGCCGTCCACGACGCGCTCACAGGGCTTCCCAACCGATCGCTCTTCCGCCATCAGATCGAACAGGTCGTCAACGCCGGCCGCCGCGCAGACCGCACGGCGGCCGTCATGCTGATCGACCTCGACCACTTCAAGGAGATCAACGACACGCTCGGCCACCATGCCGGCGATCGTCTCCTCCAGGAGGTGTCCGAGCGGCTGCGGGCCTCGCTCGACGAGCAGGACATGGTCGCCCGCCTCGGCGGCGACGAGTTCGGGGTCCTGCTCGCGGACGTGCCGGGCCACGAGCAGGCCAGCGCCGTCGCCCAGCACCTGCTGAACCAGCTGCGCGAGCCGTTCTCGATCGAGGGCCTCACGCTCGAGGTCGACGCCTCGATCGGCATCGCGTGCTCGCCCGAGCACGGCTCGGCGGTCGAGCAGCTCATCCAGCGCGCCGACATCGCGATGTACGCGGCGAAGGAGGGCGGCCGCGGCCATCTGGTGTTCGAGCCGCAGCTCGACCGCTACAGCCCGCGCCGCCTGTCGCTCGCCGGCGCCCTGCGCTCCGCGATCGCCGACGGCGAGATCGTCCTCTACTTCCAGCCCAAGGCGGAGCTGGCGAGCGGCCGGATCATCGGCGTCGAGGCGCTCGCCCGCTGGCAGCATCCGCGGCTCGGCCTCATCGGCCCGTCCGAGTTCGTGCCGATCGCCGAGCAGACCGGCCTGATCGGCCCGCTCACCTCGCACGTGCTCGAGGAGGCGCTCAAGCAGCTCGCGGTCTGGGCCGAGCAGGGCCAGGAGCTGAGCGTGGCGGTCAACCTGTCGGCGCGCTCGTTCCTGGACGCGCAGCTCGCCGTCGAGATCCCGCGCCTGCTCGAGCGCACCGGGGTCGACGCCCGCCTGCTCGAGCTCGAGATCACCGAGAGCATGCTCATGCTCGACCCGGCGCGCGCCAAGGCGACGCTGGAGCGCCTGAGCGCGATCGGCCTCAGCCTCTCGGTCGACGACTTCGGCACCGGCTACTCGTCGCTGGCCAACCTCAAGCGGCTGCCGGTCGACGTCATCAAGATCGACAAGTCGTTCGTCATCGACATGCCGCACGACGCCTCCGACGCGGCGATCGTGCGCTCCACCATCGACCTCGCCCACAACCTCGGCCTGCGGGTCGTGGCCGAGGGCGTCGAGTCGCACGAGGCGTGGCGCCGGCTCGAGGAGCTTGGCTGCGACCTCGCCCAGGGCTTCCACGTCTCCCGCCCGCTGCCGGCCGACGCGATGGGGCGCCTGCTGGCCGAGCGCCGCGCGGACGACCCCGAGCCGGTCGTCGAGCCCTACCCCTTCCGGGTCGTTCAGGGCTTCGCGTCGTAGACCCCGCCGCCGCGCAGGGCGGCCAGCCGCTCGGCCTCCGCGCCCACGTCGGCCGCCGCGCCGAACCACTCGGTCTCGAGCTCGAGCCGGCGGCCCCGCTTGCGCATCCGCCACGTTCCCACGGGCCGGCCGTCGCTCAGGACGACGCCGGGGCTGCCGATCGGCCGCCAGACCTTCGCGCGCAGCGCCTTGTCGGCGATCAGGCGCTCCTTGTCGCGCGCCGCGAGCAGCGGGTCGCCGGCGCCGAGCAGACGCACGCCGCGCGCGGGCGGCGGGTCCTCGAAGAGCGGGAGGTCGTCCGCGAGCAGGTACGCCTTCCCGCCGACGTCGACGAGCTCGTCCTCGACCGCCTTCAGCAGCAGCTTGGCGTGCGCGATCGAGACGCCGGCCCACGCGGCGAGGTCGCCGTGCGTTGACGGGCCGAGATGATGCAGGTAGCGGCGCGCGAGCTCGGCCCGCGCCGGCTCGGTCGCGGCGGGCGACAGCCGCGTCCACTGGTCGGTGCGCGCGAACGCGGGCTGGCGGCCCTCCTGGCCGGCGTAGCAGAGCCGCCCTGCGAGCGCCGCGACGGTGAGCACGCCGCGCCGCGCATGGTGGCTCTGGCACGGCTCGCACCACGGGAGCATCTCCGCGGGCAGCCGGCCGCGGAGCTCCTCGTGGAGCGCGTCGCGGCTGAGCACGCGACCGTCGAGCGCCGCGCCGACCGCGGCCACGGCCCGCTCGCGCGACGCCTCGTAGTCGCCCGGCACCGCGCGCAGGAAGACGGTCTTGAGCGCCTGCTCGTCGGGCGGCTGGAGCGCGGCCAGGTAGGTGCCGACGTCGGCGGCGGGCAGGATCGCCACCGCCGTGCGCGGGTTGGGGACGGCCACGAGCTCGCGCGCCTCGAGCATCGCCTCCAGCTCGCCCGCGCCGTCGGAGCGGGCCGCCACCGCCGTCAGCGCGGCGCCCCGCGGCGAGTCCTGCAGGGCGAACGAGCCGGCGACCTCGGCCGGCGTGCGATCGCGGGCGGCGAGCCCCTGGGCGGCGATGCGATACGCGAGGATTCCGTCCACGCCGTCCAGGCTACGACCGCCGTCTTGGAGAAAGGCGTCAGCCGGCCCAGGCGAGCAGGTCCGGCAGCGGGTCGATCGGCTGCGAGCCCTTCGCGTACCAGCCGTCCGGCCAGATCTCGAAGTGCAGGTGCGGGCCGCTCGAGGCGCCGGTCGAGCCGACGGCGCCGAGCTGCTGGCCGGCGCTGACCGCCTGGCCCTTCTGGACGAGCACGGTGCCGTCCTGGAAGTGCATGAACACGTAGTCGCGGCCGTCGTCGCCGCTGACCACGACGTAGTGGCCGGCGCCGGCCTTCTGGAACGCACGCCAGGCGACGAAGCCGGCGCGCGGGGTGACCACGGGCGTGCCGGCGGCGGCGACGATGTCCTGGCCCTGGTGGCGGTGGCCGGTGCGGCCGGCGCCGAAGCGCGCGTCGGCGCCGCCGAGCGAGTACGTGCCCTGGACGGGGAAGACGCCGGACGCGGCGGTCACCGGCGGCGCGACGATCTCGACGGCGAGGTTCTGCGACGTGCGCGCGCCGCGCCGCTTCAGCGTCGTCGCCCGCAGCCGCGCCGTGTAGCGGCCGGGCGCGAGCTTGGGACGCCAGGTCGCGCTGCGGTTGCGGCCGGTCCGCTGCCGGCCCAGGGGCAGCGTCGCGGCCGGCCGCCCGCCGGCCTCGGGCACGAGGTCGACGCGGACCCGCACGCGCCGCGGGCGCCCTCCGATGCGGTAGGCGATGGTCAGCGTCGCGCCGGGCGCGATCGACGTCGGCGAGACGGAGAAGGCCTCGGACGGCGCCGGCACGAACTCGGCCCCGCCCGTCTGGGCCTGCGCCGGGGCGGCGAAGGCAGCCGCGAGCGCGGCGGCGAGGACGAGGGAACGGCGCACGGAAGGAGATTCGGTGCGGGCGTCGACGCCCTCAACCGCTGCACGCGATCGTTCAGGCGGCCTTGGGCGGCACGAACCAGGGGTCGAACAGCACCCCGAGCCGCTCGCGGGCGGCCGCCACCTTCGCGTGCGCGTCGACCACGAGGTGGCTGATCACGTGCCCGAAGCTCATGACGTCGAAGTCCTCGAGCAGCAGGCGGTCGAGCGAGCGGCGCCAGGCGACGATGTCCGAGCCGAGCGCGGGGTGGAAGCCGCCCCACAGCGTGTCGCCGGCCAGCAGCACGCGGCGGCCGCCGGTCTCGAGCAGGAAGCAGACCGATCCCGGCGAGTGGCCGGGCGTGTGGATCACGCGCACCCCGCCGGCGAGGACCTGGCCGTCGCGCAGCGCGTGCTCGACGGCGAGCGGCGGGAACGGCCGGTCGTAGAGCAGCTCGGCGCTCGTCCGCAGCCCGTCGCCGCGCCGGACCGCGTCGTGCTCGGCGGGGTGCAGCCAGAGCGGCACGTCCGCCGCCTCACGCAGCCGCGCGAGGCCGGAGACGTGGTCGTAGTGCCCGTGGGTGGCGTAGACCGCGGCCAGGTCGCCGGGCGCGACGCCGAGCCGCCGCAGGTTGGCGAGCAGCGCGCGGTGGCCCTCGGCGCTGCCGCAGTCGATCAGCACGGACCGGCTGCCGCGCAGGAGGTAGGCGCCGGCGTCGTAGGGATGCGTGAGGTCGCCGCCCGCCACCTGGAAGAGCTCGCCGCACAGGTGGACCGGCCCGCGCCGGGCGACCGCGCCGGCGCCGACCAGCGTCACGCGGCGAGCTCCAGCGGCTGCGCCGTCGTCATCGGCACGCGCTCGCCGCCCGCCTCCGCCGACCGCAGCAGGCCCTCCATGACGTCGAGCACGTGCAGGGCGAGTCCGCCCGACGCCCGGTGCGGGCGCCCGTGGCGCAGCGCGAGCGCGAGGTCGACGACGCCGTGCCCGCGCTGGATGACGGGCCCCTCGGAGAGCGGCAGCTCGGCCCGCTCGCCGCCGGCCGCGATCAGCTCGACGCTGCCGTCGAAGCGATTCGGGTCGGGCAGGCGCAGCGAGCCCTCGGTCCCGTAGACCTCGATGCGCGGGAGCGAGGTGTGGTGCACGTCGAACGAGAAGAGGACGGTGGCCCGGGCTCCCGACGCGAACGCGACGGTGCCGCTCACGTGCGTCGGCGTGGTGGCCACGACGCGGCCGCCGTGCCTGCACTCCCGCTCGGGGACGAGCGTGTCGCCTTCGGCGCTCACCCACGCGGCAGGTCCCAGGAGCGTCACCAGCGCGGTCAGGTAGTACGGCCCCATGTCGAGCACCGGGCCGGCGCCGGGAGCGAAGAAGAACGCCGGGTTCGGGTGCCACGTCTCGACCGAGCGCGCGGCGAACGCGGCGAACGCGGCGACCGGCCGGCCGATGCGCCCGGCCTCGACGGCCCGGCGCGCCTCCTGGACCGGCGCCGCGAGGAAGCTGTCCGGCGCGCAGCCGACGCGCAGGCCGCGCCGGTCGGCCTCGGCGAGCAGGGCCGCGCCGTCCGCCAGCGTCGTGGCCAGCGGCTTCTCGGAGTAGACGTGCTTGCCGGCGCGCAGGATCCCCAGCGACACGCCGGCGTGCGCCTGTGGAGGCGTGAGGTTGACCACGACCTCGACCGCCTCGTCCCACAGCGCATCGATCGGCGAGCCGGCGCGCGCGATGCCGAACTCGGCCGCTCGGGCCTCGGCGCGTCCGAGGTCGAGGTCGGCGCAGGTGGTCACTTCCACGACCGCCGGGTGGCGGGTCAGCTCGGTCAGGTACTGGCCGGCGATGTCGCCGCACCCGAGCACGGCGACACGGACGGGAAGTGGGTTCGACATGTGACCAGGAGCCTGACCGGTCAGCGAAGTTACCGCGACCGACGGACGGCTAGGGTTCCGCGCGGTGCCCGGGCGCCGCTCAGACCGGCAGCGTCGGCTGCGTGCCGGGCGGCGTCGGGTCGGGATCGGGATGGCGGAGCGGCGAGCGCGGGTCGGCCCAGACGCGCAGCGTCGCCACCTCGTGGCCCGCCAGCGTCAGCGCGCCGTCCGGAACGTGCTCGGTCCCGTGCTCGTCCATGCGCGTGCGGATCACGCCCTCCAGCGCTCCGCCGACCCGTACGTCGAGCGGTTCGCCGCCGGGGTTGTACAGGCGCAGGATGAGGCCGTTGCCGTCCTCGGCCCGCTTGAGCGCGGCGGACGCGACGCCGTCGCCGGCCACGTCCAGCGCCCCGTCGATCGCGATCCGGCCGGGGCCGCACGGCAGCCCGAACCGGTAGTCGTGCGCGGCGCGTACGAGCTCGGCGTCCGAGCGCTCACCGAAGCAGAGCGCGTAGCGCAGCTCGATCCGGCCCGGGCACTGGCCCTCGGGCGTCTCGAGCTCCGGCCCGGCGCCGTACGGGCGGGCCGGGAAGTCCGAGCGCGAGAGCCACCCGAAGGCGCGCACGAGCGTGAGCGCGAGGTCGACGCCGGCGGTCCGCTCGACGGCCTCGTACTCGGGCAGGCCCTGCGCGAGCAGGTTGACCGACCCCGCCGCGACGCCGCCATGGAAGTGCTGCCCCGGTTGCGGCGGCTCCTTCCAGCGCGACGTGTCGTCCTTCAGGCGCGCGCGCCTGACGACCCCGAAGTGGCTCTCGGCGCGGATGCGATCCGGCTCGGCGTCCGGAGCCGCGAAGAGCACGCGCAGCCGGTGGTCGCGTGCCCGGTTCTCGAGCACCGTGTCGAGCTCGATGCGGTCGCTGCCCGCGTCGAGCCGCACGACGGTGCGCACCGGGCAGGCGGCGCTCCCGACGCGACGCCGCCGGTCGGCCGACAGGCGCGCCGGCAGCCGCAGCGTGAGCGCCACCTCGAGCTCGCCGCGGACCGGCCCGCGCTCGCGCACCCGCACGCGCCCGGCGGTGCCCGCGCTCGTCCACGGCGGCTCGGGCAGCGGGCAGTGGTTGTACGAGTCGCCGATCTCGGCGACGTCCTCGAAGACGTGCAGCCGCTCGTACCGGCGGCCCGTGCGCAGGTCCTCGACGGCGAGCGTCGCGTCGTCGGCGACCTCGACGTGCAGGATCCCGTTGCTCAGCGTCCGCTCCCCGACCACGACCGGGTCCTCGACGGCGGCGTCGGGGTCGATCACCGTCGAGCCGAAGCCCGCGACCGTCACGAGCACGAACCGGCGCCCGGAGAGCTCCACCACGCGACGGCGTCCGAACGGCAGCGGGTTGACGGCGCTGCGGACCTCCGCCTCGCCGTCGTCGGCGTGGCTCCAGCGGGCCTCGTGTCCGAGGCCGGTGAGCGCCGCCAGCGCCTCGCGCTTGAGGCGCCCGGCCAGCTCCAGGCAGCTCGAGTAGCGCTGGAGCATGTCGCGGTGCACGCGGTCGACCGAGCAGCCGCCGATCGAGTCGTGCGGCTGGTTGCGCAGGAGCTCGCGCCACGCGACCTGGAGCTCCTCGTACGGGTAGCGGTAGTTGGAGACCATCGTGGCCAGCGAGGCGAGCGTCTCGGTCTCCTGCAGCTCGCGCTCGCAGTGCTCGTTCGCCTGCTTGAGCGGCATCCGCGACGAGTTCACGCCGCGTGTGACCGTGTGGAAGCGGCCGCCGGTCATCTCGCCGTGCCGCACGCCGAGCTTCAGCCGCGGCACGCGGCGGCGGACCGCGTCGACGTAGTCGCTGAAGTGGGTGATCACGTAGCTCGTGTCCGGCAGCCGGGCCGCGGCGATCGTGAGCACGTCGGGCAGGTCGTCCTGGATCCGGCGGTGGTCGACCCCGTTGCAGAGGAGGATGTCGCGCAGCGCGCTGCGGCGGGCCGCGTCGCCCCAGCGCTCGAAGAGGTCGCGCAGGCGCCACTCGGCGCGCTCCCCGACGACCTCGGGGTCGTGGCTCTGGTCGCCCCACGACGTCTCGTGCCCGAACGACGACGCGTTGCCGTAGCCCCCGAGCGTGCGCACGGCGAGGACGCGCGAGCCGTCCGGCCCCTCCCACCAGAAGACCGCGCCGAGCTCGTCGCCCTCGTTGCCGAGCCCGCGCATGAAGATGAAGTGGTCGAGGCCGAAGCCGCGGAGGAGCTGCGGCAGCTGCGCCGGGTGCCCGAACGTGTCCGGCGCGTAGCCGATCGGCGCCGGCTCGGCGCCGAAGCGCCGGCAGACGGCGTGTCCCATCAGCAGGTTGCGGATCAGCGACTCCTGGCCGACGAGGAACTCGTCGGGCAGCACGTACGCGGGCCCGGCGGTCAGGCGGCCGGATTCGAGCAGCCGCCGCAGGCGCGCCTGCTGGACGGGATCGGGCCGGTACTCGAGGTAGTCCTCGAGCAGCACCGCCTGCCCGTCGAGCGTGAAGCGCATCCGCGGCTCGCGCTCGAGCACGTCGATCACCTCGTCCACGAGGTGCGCGAAGCGCGCGCGGAACTGCTCGACGGGCAGGTACCACTCGCGGTCCCAGTGCGTGTGGGGGACGACGTGGAACCGCCACGGACCCGGCGGCAGCGTCATGCGATCGTGGCCTCGCCGGTCGTGAAGTCGAGGCTGACGACCGTGCGCTCGCCGCGGCGGAACGTCCACACGTCGTCGTCACAGGCGAGCTCCTCGTAGCCGCCGGCCAGCAGGTCCTCGCTGCGGTTGCGCAGCGCGATCAGGTTGCGGGTGAAGTGCAGCAGCGAGCCCGGATCGTCGCGCTGGTCGCGGACGTTGCACGCCGCCACGTCGCCGTACGGCAGCCACGGCTCGTCCGGCCCGGGATCGGCGCTCCACGGCATCGGCGTCCGCGAGCCGTCCCGCCGATCGTACCGGTGCACCGGCGTGTCGGGCATGCCGAGCTCGTCGCCGTAGTAGAGGACCGGCGTTCCCCGCAGCGTGAGAAGCATCGTCAGCGCCAGCCGGACGCCGTCGGCGCCCCAGCGGGTGGGGAAGCGCGGCACGTCGTGACTGGAGAGCTGCCAGCTCGGCCACGCGTGGGCCGGCAGCGCGGCCTCGACGGCGGCGACCACGGCGGCGAGCGCGCGCGGTTCGAACGGGGTGTGCGCGAACGGGAAGTCGAGCGCGACGTGCACCTCCGGCCGCTCAGGCGTGCCGAAGAACGGCGCCAGCAGGGCCGTGTCGCCGCCGGTCTCGCCGAGCAGCACGCGCGGCGGGTCGTAGCCGTCGGCGATCTCCCGCCAGCGGGCGAGCACCGCGTGCGTCTCCGGCTGGTTGCGCGAGCGGTCGCGGCGGCCGGGCGCGTCGTCACGCAGCTCCGCGTCGTGGTAGAGGCCGTCGCAGACGTCGATCCGCAGGCCGGCCGCGCCCTGGTCGAACCAGAACCGGACGATCCGGTCGAACTCGTCGCGCACGCGCGGCTCGTGCCAGTTGAGGTCGGGCTGCTCAGGGCGGTACTGATGCAGGTACCAGCCGTCGTCCATGCGCTTCCAGCTGCGCCAGTTGTTCGGCTCGTCCGCCCACACGTAGTGCGTGCGCCGCGTCGCGGGGTCCACGAACCACGGGTGCCGGTCCGAGCTGTGGTTCGGCACGACGTCGCAGACCACGGGCAGCCCTTCGCCCGCCAGCGCCCGGAACGCGTCGAGCCCGCCGAGGTCGGGGTGGACGTCGTAGTAGTCGGACACGTCGTAGCCCCAGTCGACGTCCGGCGACGCGTTGACGGCGCCGACCCAGACCGCCGCCACCCCGAGCCAGCGCAGGTATCCGAGCCGCTCGCGGATCCCCGCGAGGCCGCCGTCGGCGAACGACCGCGGATAGACCTGGTAGATCGGCCCACGCTCCCACCAGCGCACGACGCGACGATACTCCCATCGCCGTCCAGCTATATAGCGCTGTGGTAATATACGTCGCGTGACCTCGACCTTCGACGTGCTGGCGGAGCCGACCCGCCGCCGCATCCTCGACCTCCTGCGCGAGGACGAGCGGCCGGTGGGCGACCTCGTGGGCCGGCTCGAGCTGAGTCAGCCGGGCGTCAGCAAGCACCTCAAGGTGCTGCGCGACGCCGGCCTGGTCGAGGTCCGTCGCGAGGCCCAGCGGCGCCTCTACCGGGTGCGCCCCGAGCCGCTCGCCGAGATCGACGAGTGGCTGGCGCCCTACCGGCGCCTGTGGGCCTCCACGCTCGACGCGCTCGAGCGCCACCTCGACGAGACGGAGGACCGATGACCGATCCGTACGGAACCATCGACACGCTCGACGACGGCCGCTACGTGCTGCGCTACGACCGCCGGCTCCGCCATCCGGTCGACAAGGTGTGGGCCGCGCTCACCGACCCGGCCCGGGTCGAGGAGTGGCTGGCCCGCGCCGAGGTCGAGCTCGCGGAGGGCGGCCGCGTGCGGCTCGAATGGCTCAACGGCGACGCCGTCGCGGAGGGCCGGGTCACGCGGCTCGAGCCGCCGACCGCGATCGAGTTCGACACCGACATCCACGGCCGTCTGCTGTGGGAGCTCGCGCCCGACGGCGACGGCACGCGGCTGACGCTGACCGTCACGGCCGAGCTGCCCGACGACTACCTGGCCAGCGTGCGCGCCGGCTGGCACGTCCACGTCGACTTCCTCGAGGACGCGCTCGACGGGCGGCCCGTCGACTGGCCGAACTGGCCGCAGGACCGCTGGGAGAAGCACAACGCCGTCTACGAGGCGAGCATGCGGCCCATCAGCTGAGCGCAGCCGGCCTTCGAGAGCGGCTCGTTGAGGTTGCCGCACTTGGGCGACTGCACGCACGACGGGCAGCCGCTCTCGCACGGGCACTCGCTGACCAGCCGGTGGGCGTCGTCGACGAGCGCCTCGAAGGCCTCGTAGCCGCGCCGCGAGATCCCGATCCCGCCCGGGTGGCCGTCGTAGATGAAGATCGTCGGCCGCCCGGTCTGCGGGTGCAGGTTGGTGGACAGGCCGCCGATGTCCCAGCGGTCGCACATGGCGAGCAGCGGGAGGACCGCGATCTGCGAGTGCTCGGCCGCGTGCAGCGAGCCGAGCATCTGCTCGAGCGGGAGGGCGGCGACGTCGTCGCCGAGCTCGTACCAGAGCGCCTGGGTGGCGAACGACGTGGCGGGCAGGTCGAGCCCGATGAGGTCGATCTCCTCGTGGTCGGAGAGCCGCTTGCGCTGGTAGGCGAGCACCTGCTCGGTCACCACCACGGTGCCGAACGAGAGCGTGACGCCGAGAGCGGTGCGGCGCTCGATCAGCCGCTCGACGTAGGTGTCGGTCTCGTACTTGGGCTGGGTGTAGTAGTCGCCCTCGAACGGCTTGACCATGGCCCGCCGGTCCTCGAGCGAGAGCCCTTCGACCTCGTAGGCGCGGCCGCCGTGCAGGTAGACCGCGCCGTCGTGGACGGTGGTGTGGGCGCGCGGCATGTCGACGGTGCCGAGGATCTCGCCGGACCGCGTGTCCACGATCACCACGCCCTCGCGCGCCGCCGAGCGCAGCGACACGGCGGCGGCCGGGAACTCCTCGGGGTGGCGCGGGACGAACGTGCCGTCGGGGCGCTCGCGCAGATCGCCGCTGGTGACGAGCGCCTCGGCCACGAGCCGCCAGTCCTCGCCGAGGATCTCCGCGTCGGCGTCCTCCAGCGGACCCTCGTGCGCCGCGCAGAGGAGATGGCCGGCATGCAGCTGCTCGTTGAACGGATCGAGGATCGCGGCTTCGACGGGGCGGTCGAGGAACTCGTCGGGGTGGCGGCAGAAGAACTGGTCGAGCGCGTCCTCGCCCGCCACGTAGAGGGCGAGCCCGCGCCCGCGGCGGCCGGCGCGGCCCCACATCTGCCGCAGCGACGCGACGGTGCCGGGGAAGCTCACGCAGATCGCGGCGTCGAGCGCGCCGATGTCGATCCCGAGCTCGAGGGCGTTGGTGGCGACGACGCCGAGCAGCTCGCCCTCGAGCAGCCGCCGCTCGAGCTCGCGCCGCTGCTGCGCGGTGTAGCCGGCGCGGTAGGGCGCGATCCGGTCGGCGAGCTCGCCACGGCCCTGGTCCTGCAGGCGCAGCTGCGCGAAGCGCGACATCAGCTCGACCGCCTTGCGCGACTTCATGAACACGATCGTCCGTGCGCCCTCGGTAACGAGCTCGGCGAGCAGGTCGGCGGTCTCGGCCAGCACCGAGCGCCGCGCGGCGGTCTTCTCGTCGGTGATCGGCGGGTTCCACATCGCGATCGTGCGCTTGGCCGCCGGCGCGCCGTCGTTGTCGACGACCGTGAACTCCAGCCCGGTCAGCCGCTCGGCCAGCTCGCCGGGGTTGGCGACGGTGGCCGACGCGAGCAGGAAGCGCGGCGCGGTGCCGTACGCCTCCGCCACCCGACGCAGCCGCCGCAGGACGTTGGAGACGTGGGAGCCGAAGACGCCGCGGTAGACGTGCGCCTCGTCGACCACCACGACCGCGAGGTTGGCGAAGAAGTCGCCCCACGCCGGGTGGTTAGGGAGGATCCCGAGGTGCAGCATGTCGGGGTTGGTGATGACGATGTTCGAGCGGCGGCGGATCGCGGTGCGCTGCTCGCGCGGCGTGTCGCCGTCGTAGATCGCGGGCCGCGCGCGCTGCACGCCGAGCGCGCTCAGCGCCCGTGCCTGGTCCTGGGCCAGCGCCTTCGTCGGGTAGAGGTACAGCGCCCGGGCGCGGGCGTCGCGGCAGAGAACGTCGAGGGTCGGGAGCTGGAAGCACAGCGACTTGCCGGAGGCGGTGCCGGTCGTGACGATCGTCGGGCCGGCCCAGGCGGCGTGCAGCGCCTCGGCCTGGTGCGCCCACAGGCGGTCGATCCCGCGCGCGTGGAGCGCGTCGGCGACCTCCGGGTGCAGCTCCTCGGGGATCGCGGTCTCGCGCGGCGGCCGCGGGTGCTGCGAGGCCTGCATGACCAGCCGCTCGTCGTCACGTCCCGCCTGCAGCAGCGCGTCCCACGGCTCGATGTCGCGGACGACGCTCACCGGTTCTCGCCGCTGTCCTCCCGCTGGTCCTGCTGCTCCTCCCGGCGCTCCTCCTGCTGCTCGAGCCGCTGCTCCTGCCGCTCCTCGCGCGCGTCGAGCTCGGCGGCGCTGGTCGGGCCGAGCTTGGCAGTGACCGCGATGATCGTCACGGCAACGATGATGGCAGCGACGAGCAGCGAGCCGATCAACTGCCTGCTCATGCCAGGAACGCCCCCGCGGTGCTCGCCCACGTGGCGACGAGCAGGACGAGCACCGTGCCGCCGAGCGCGGGCAGGAAGCGGCTCGCGCCGTGCCACCAGCGGATGACCACGACCTTGACGGCGAGCACCACGAGGAGGAGGAAGCCGGTCACGGCGTGGAACGCGCTGTCCTCGAGCCCGAAGTACGAGAGGCACATGGCGGCGACGACGATGAGCAGGACGGCGATCGTGTCGCCCGAGGCGCGGTGGGTCGTGAAGGCGGGCGCCGCCTCGATGATCCGCAGCTTGCGGTAGCCGATCGCCGCGAGCACGACCTGGTAGATCGCGAGCGCCGTCGCGACGCTGGCCAGCACGACCTTGACCTCCGTCGGATTGCCCTGGACCAGGTCCATCGCGACGGTCCTACCCTCATCGCCGTGCTCCGCTGCCTCTATGTCGACCTGGACGGCACGCTGATCGGCAAGGACAGCTCACTGCTGCGCGACGCCGACGGCGGCTTCTCACTGCTCGGCGTCCGGGCGCTGGAGGCCTGCCACCGCGCCGGGACGGAGGTCGTGATCTACTCCGGCCGCCGCCAGCTCACCGTCTTCTACGACGCGCGGCTGATGGGCATCACGTCCTACTCGTTCGAGGCCGGCGCCGGCGTGGTGCTCGACGGCGAGCTGCACTGGCTGACCGGCGACCTCGTGCCGCGCGACGGCAAGACGATCTTCGACCAGATCAGCGAGACCGGCGCGCCGGAGCTCCTGCTCGAGCACTTCGCCGGCCGGCTCGAGTACCACGAGCCCTGGCACCGGGGGCGCGAGGTGTCGCACCTGTTCCGCGGCGACGTCGACGCCTTCGAGGCCGACGAGCTGCTCGAGCGCACCGGGCACGGCAACCTGCGGCTCGTCGACAACGGCGGCATCCATCCCGTCAAGCCCGGGCTCGAGGGCATGCGCGCGTTCCACCTCGTCCCGCGCAGCGCCTCCAAGGGCCGCGCGGTGGCCTGGCACATGCGCGCCCGCGGCTATGCGCGCGACGAGTGCATCGCAGTCGGCGACTCGCGCGAGGACCTGGGCGCCGCCGAAGTGGTCGCGACGTTCTGGCTGGTGGCCAACGGGCTCGAGCGCGACCCGACGATCCGCGAGGCGCTGACCGCCAACACGCGCGTGTGCACCGAGCGCAACGGCGCCGGCGTCTACGAGGCGGTCATGACGGAGCTGGCCGAGCGCCGCTCGTAGTCGGCGAGCCGCCGGCCCGCGAGCTCGACGCGCTGCTGCACCCTCTCCTGCCATCCGGGCTCGAGGTCGCGGAACGGCAGGCTGCTCCACCGCAGGAGCGCGGCGGCTTCGAAGAGCAGCGCGTCGCGGCCGGCGCCGCACGCGTCCAGGAACCGGCCGCGTGCCTCGTCCTCGCCGGCCGCGGTGAGGTACGAGGCGAACTCGCCGACGTCGAACAGGGGATGCCCGATGGCCGCGCTGTCGAGGTCGAGCAGGGTGACGCCGTGCTCGCCCACCAGCACCTGGTCGTCGTGGAAGCTGCCGTGGATCGTTGCCACCGCCGGCTCGACGTCCGCGAGCCGGGCGAGCATCCGCTCGGGGAGGTCGCCGGGATCGACCCCGATCGCGACCGCCGTCTCGGCTGCCGCGCGCAGGTCGCGCGCCTCGGCCGCCAGGTCGTGCGCCGGCAGGTCGAGCGTCGTCGCATGCAGGCGAGCCAGGGCGTCGGCCACGGCCTCCATCCACGGCGCGCGCTCGCACTCGCGCAGCGGCGTCCCCGGCACCTCCTCGTACACCGTGAGGCCCCCTTCGTGCAGGAGCACCGGCGGCGAGCCCGGCACCACCACGGGCGCGCGGGCGTCGGAGCGCAGCTTCGCGTAGGCGCCCGGATACCGGATCACCGCCCGCCGGCCCGGCTTGTAGCGGATGAGCTCGCCGCCCTCGAGCGCCGTGGCCAGGCCGGGGAGCCGGACGTCGAGCGGGAACCGCTGGACGACTCCGCCGAGCGCGCGCTCGGCCAGCGGCGAGCCGGCGACCTTCTCCCACAGCCGCTCGGTGCGCTTCGGCTTGAGCACGGTCAGGTGCGCCATCGAGTCGTAGAGCACGACGAGCCGGCGCCCCGGCTGGAAGCGCACGTACCGCGGCTCGCCGAAGTCGGGCGCCAGCAGCGCCGCCCACAGGTCCATGTGGTGGCGTACGCGCCGCCGGGCGGAAGGTTCAGCGCGGCGCCTCGCGGAAGCCCGTGCGCCAGCTCGCCCAGCGCGGCTCCCAGCCCAGCTCGCGCTTCGCGCGGGCGTTCGAGGCGCCCGGGAGCGTGGTCGCCATCCCCGCGACGGCGCTGCCCGCGATCAGGCGCACGAGCCACAGCGGAGCCCGGCGGGGGCGCTTGGCGCCGATCGCCTCGGCGTACGCCGGCAGCCAGTCGCGCATCGGCGCCGGCTCGTCGTCGACGACGTTGTAGACCCCGGGCGCTCCGCGCTGGACGGCCGCCACCGTCGCCGCCGCGGCGTCGTCGACGTGCACGAACGACATCAGGCCGCTGCCCGGGCCGACGATCGGGAACCGCCGCCGCGCGATGTCGCGCATCATCGACCCGCCCTCGCCGTAATAGGTCCCGGGCCCGTAGAACCAGCCGTAGCGGAGCACGAGTCCGCCGGCGTCGAGGACGATCCGCTCCATGTCGGCGACCGCCTGCGTGGCGGCGCCGAACGGCGGCGGCGCCTCGGTGAACAGCGGCGCGTCCTCGTCGAGCACGACCGGCGTGCGATGGGGTCGGTAGGCGAAGGCGACGCTCTGGGCGATGACGCGCGCGGCCGGGGCGGCCTCCAGCAGCGTGCGCGTGCCCTCGGTCCGGAGCCTGTTCGTCGCGTCGTAGAGGTGCTTGCGGCGGGGGTCGAAGCGCACCGGCAGCGCGGTGAGCTGGTGCACCACGACCTCGGGCCGGGCGCGCTCGACGGCGGCGCGCAGGGCCGGCGCGTCGAGCGCGTCGACGACCGCTGGGGTCGCACCCGCCGCCTCGATCGCCGCGGCGCGCTCGGGCGAGCGCGTCGTGCCGGTCACCTCGTGCCCCGCCGCGTCGAGCATCGGCAGCAGCGGCCGGCCGATCACCCCGCTCGCACCCGCCACGAAGACTCTCATTGCGCGGGATGATCGCTCAGAGTGACGCGCGGAGGATCGCGCCCAGGTCCTCGGGCCCGGCCTCGCGGGGCGCCACGACCAGCAGCCGCTGCTGCTTGAGCGCGCCCTCGATCAGCGCGTCGACGTCCTCGACGTCGTAGCCGAGCTCGCGCAGGCCGGTCGGCACGCCGACGTCGTCCATCAGCTCGAGCAGCAGCCGCGGCAGCGTCTCCTCGTCGGCATCGGGGAGCGGCTCGCCGGCCAGCAGCTCGGCGACGCGGCGGTGGCGGTCGGGCGCCGCCTCGAACGTGTAGCGGAAGGCCGCCGGGGCGGTGACGATGACCGACTGGCCGTGGGGGATGAAGCCGTGGTCGTCGGGATAGCCGGCCGGGTGGTACTCGTGCTTGAGCCCGGCGATCGGGTACGCGCAGGCGTGCGGGATGTGGACGCCGGCGGCCCCGAAGCCGATGCCCGCCAGCGAGGCGGCGAGCATCATCCAGCCGCGCGCCTCCTGGTCGCCGCCGACCGCGTCGCGCAGGTGGCGGCCGCCGTACTCGAGCGCCTTCGCCGACCAGATGTCCGAGATCGGCGTCGAGCCCTGGTAGGGCGGGCGGTCGCCGGGCGAGTCCGGGCGCTCGCGCTCCGAGAACGGCTTGGCGACGAACGACTCGGCGGCGTGGCAGATGACGTCGAGCCCGCACGAGGCGACCACCTCGGCCGCCAGCGAGGCGGTCAGCTCGGGGTCGACGATCGCCTGGTCCGGCCGCAGGTAGCGGTGCGAGATCCCGGTCTTCACGTGCTGCTCGGGGATGTCGAGGATCGCCACCGTGGTCGCCTCCGCGCCCGAGCCGCAGGTGGTCGGGACGGCCAGCAGCGGCTTGAGCGGCGAGGGCGGCTTGCGACCCTCGCCGACCGGCGGGTTGACGTAGTCCATGATCTCGCCGCCGTGGGTGGAGATCAGGTCCGACACCTTCGCGGTGTCGATGCTCGAGCCGCCGCCGATGCCGACGAAGCCGTCGAACCCGCCGTCGACGGCGAAGGCGGCCGCCTCGCCGAACGAGGCGTCGGTCGGCTCCACGCGCGCGGAGTCCCAGACCTCGGCCTCGATCCCGGCGGTCTCGACCGACTCGCGCACGCGGTCGGTGATCCCGGCGGCCGCCACGCCGGGATCGGAGACCAGCATCGCCCGCTTCACGCCGAGGCGCTCGAGCTCCCAGCCGGCCTCGGCGGCCGCGCCGGGACCGTACTTGAGCGGCGTCGCCTCGAGCGTGAAGACCGACTCGTGGCTCACCGCATGCCCGCGGGCTCGCGGAACTTCTCGCGGTCGAACCGCTTCTCGCGCACCAGCTCGCGCTCCTCGTGCTCGTCCTCGTGCACGTCCTTCTCGAACGTCTCGGTCGCGTACAGCGTGGCGACGACCGAGATCAGGCCCATGCCGACCATGTAGAGCGCGACCAGCGTCGGGCTGCCGCCGTTGGCGGCCAGCAGCGCGGTCGCGATCAGCGGCGCGAAGCCGCCGGCGAAGACCGACGCGAGCTGGTAGCCGAGCGACGCCCCGCTGTAGCGGACACGGGTGCCGAAGAGCTCGGAGAAGTACGCCGCCTGCGGGCCGTACATGAGGTCGTGGCCGAGGTTGACGCCGACCACGATCGAGAGCCAGATCAGCACCGGCGACTCGGTGTTGATGAGCCCGAAGAGCGGGAACGCCCACAGCGTCGTGATCACCGCGCCCGCCAGGTACAGCGGCTTGCGGCCGACTCGATCCGACAGCGCGCCCCACAGCGGCACGGTGACCAGGCCGATCGCGGCGGCGATGATCACCCCCCACAGCATCGTCCCCTTGGACAGGCCCAGCTCGTCCTCGCCGTAGGCGAGCACGAACACCGTGAGGATGTAGAAGCAGCCGTTCTCCGCGACGCGCATGCCCATCGCCGTGAGCACCTCGCGCGGGTACTTGCGGACGACGTCGACGATCGGCTTGTCGGCCTCCGTCTTGGTCTCCTTGACGCGCTCGAACGCCGGCGACTCCATCAGCTTGAGGCGGATGAACAGGCCGACGGCCACGAGGATCGCGCTGACCAGGAACGGGACCCGCCAGCCCCAGGACATGAACGCCGCCTCGCTGGTGACCGCCTGGACGAGCGCGAACACGCCGGTCGAGACGAGCAGGCCCGCGGGCACGCCCATCTGCGGCCACGAGCCGAAGAAGCCGCGGCGGCCCTTCGGGGCGTGCTCGACGGACATCAGCACCGCGCCGCCCCACTCGCCGCCGACGCCGATGCCCTGCGCGAAGCGCAGCACCACGAGCAGCATCGGAGCGACAACACCGATTGACGCGTACGTGGGCAGCACGCCGATCAGGAACGTCGCGATGCCCATGATCAGCAGCGACAGCACGAGCATCGACTTGCGGCCGATGCGGTCGCCGTAGTGGCCGAACACGATCCCGCCGATCGGGCGTGCCGCGAAGCCCACCGCGTAGGTGCTGAAGGCCAGCAAGGTGCCGACCAGCGGCTCGGCCTCCGGGAAGAACAGGTCGCCGAACACCAGCGCCGCTGCCGTCCCGTAGAGGAAGAAGTCGTACCACTCGATGGTGGTTCCGATGAAGCTCGCCGCGGCGACCTTCTTGACCGACTGCACGTTGCCCTGCGCCTGGCCTCCCAGGCGTTCTGCCGATTCCACGGTCCTCGCCTCCCTCAGGTCTGGTACCGGTTTTCGGCCTACCCGTCAGAGGAAGCGGCCGAACCAGGCAAGCGAGAGGGCTCCCCCGGCCAGCATGAGCACGATCGCGCCGCCCGCGAAGGCGGCGGTGATCTCGCGCTCGACCGGGCGCGAGGAGAGGCGGGTGCCGAGGTTGGCGTAGATGGACTCGAGCCGCGCGGCGTCGGGCGCCGCGAAGTAGCGGCCGCCGGTGATGCGGGCGATCTCGCGCAGGGTCTCGGTGTCGGGCGGGACCTGGATGCGCTGGACGCCGCCGAACTGGTCGCGGACCTCGACCTCGCCGGTCGGCGTGCCGAGCGCGATGGCGAAGATCGGGATGTTGAGCTCGCGCGCCTGGCGGGCGACCTCGAGCGGCGAGATGCTGCTCTGCGTGTCCTTGCCGTCGGAGAGCAGCACGAGCACGGCGGGCAGGCGGCGAGTGCCGCTGCCGCGCTCGTCGGGCACCGGCGTGCGGGCGAGCGAGATCGCGCGGTCGAGGCCGACCGCCATCGCGGTGCCGCCTTCGGCGCGCAGGCGGTCGAGCGCGCCGCGCACCGGCGAGCGGTCGGTGGTCGGGGGCGCCTCGACCTGGGCGAAGTCGGCGAACGTGACGAGCCCGAGCCGGAACGTGTCGGGCAGCTCGTCGGTCAGGCGTCGCGCGGCCTTGACCGCCGCGGTCAGCCGGTCGGGCCGGACGTCGTTGGCGTTCATCGAGCCCGAGATGTCGGTGACCATCATCACCGTCGCCGCCCGCTGCGGCGCGGCGACCGTGCGCTGCGGCCGCGCCAGCGCGACGACCAGCACGGCGAGCGCGAGCAGGATCAGCAGCGGCGGCAGGTGGCGGCGGAAGCCCGGCCGGTCGGTCACGAGGTTGGGCAGCAGGGCCGGGTTGGAGAACGTGGCCGCCTCGCGGCGCCGGCGCCGCTGCATCGAGAGGTAGGCGAGCGCCGCCAGCGGGATCAGCAGCAGCCCGGCGAGCATGACCGGCTCCCGGAACGTCACGCGAGGCTCTCCCGATCGTCGTCGTGGATCGGGTCGCGGAACGTCACCGCCGGCCCTCACGATCGTCGTCGCCGGCCGGCGTTCGCGGGCGGCCGGTCAAGACACCGTCGTCCGAGGTCTGCGGCGCGCGGGCGCGGCCGGCCGCCGCCGCACGACCCGGCGCGGCCGAGCGGAGCGCCGCCTCGCCGCGCCGCAGGTGCCCGGCGAGGTCGCGCAGCCAGTCGCCGCCGGTCGAGAGCACGAGGTGCTCGGCGCCGGCGCGTCGTAGCGCGGCGGCGACCTCCTCGCGCTCGGCGGCGGCCGCCTCCGCGAACCGCTTGCGCACGCGGCGGCGGCTCGTGTTGACCTGGAGCTGGCGGCCGGTCTCGGGGTCGACCAGCCAGAGGTCGCCCATCGGCGTCAGCTCGAGCTCGCGCGGGTCGCGGATCTCGACCGCGAGCACGCCGTGCCGGGCGCGCAGCGCGCGGATCCGGTCCTCCCAGTCGCGCTCGCCTCGGAAGTCGGAGACGATCACCACGAGGCCGCGCGCCCGCGCCACGGCGGCAACCCGCGCCAGCGCGCCGCCGAGCGACGTGGCGCCCGCGCCGTCCGCCTCCGGCTCGTTGCGCAGCTCGGCGAGCAGCCCGAGCAGCCCGATCCGCCCCTGGCGCGGCCGCAGCAGCTTCGGCTCGCCGCCGCCGAAGGCGACCACGCCGAGCCGGTTGCCGCGCCGGCTGGCGACGTGGCCGATGGCGATCGCCACGCCCTCGGCGACGTCGGCCTTGCGGCGCTCGGCGGTGCCGAACGTCATCGACGCGCTCGTGTCGAGCACCAGCCACGCGGTCAGCGCCCGCTCGCCGACGTGCACGCGGACGTGCGGCTCGCGCATCCGCGCGGTCACGTTCCAGTCGATGTGGCGGACGTCGTCACCCGGGAAGTAGGGCCGGATCATGGCCAGCTCGGTGCCGGCCCCCACCTGCGGGGTCAGGTGCTCGCCCGGCACCAGGCTCTCCACCCGGCGCAGGACGGCGAGGTCGAGCGAGCGCAGGACGGTCGGCGGGACCGGCCCGGGCCCGGGCTTCTCCGGCGTGCGCTCGACCTTCGGCAGCGCGCGCCTCACGGCAGCCGCCCTCCGCGCGCCATCGCCGCGACCATGCCGAACACGAGCAGCGCGAGCCCGCCGCCGGCGAACGCGGCGGTCACCTCCTGCTTCTCGCGCCGCGTGGCGAGCCGCGTGCCGAGGCTGCGGTAGATGTCGGTCAGGCGCTGGGCGTCGGCGGCCTGGAAGTAGCGCCCGCGCGTCTCACGCGCGATCTCCTGCAGCGTCGCCGTGTCGGGCGGGACCGACTCCCGCCACGTGCTGCCGTCGCGGCGCGTGTGGGTGATGTAGCCGGCCGCCGTGCCGAGCGCGACGGTGTAGATCGGGATCCGCAGCTTGCGCGCGCGCTCGGCCACCGTGATCGGGTCCTCGACGCCGGCCGTGTTGGCGCCGTCGGAGAGCAGCACGAGCGCGGCGGGCAGCCGCTGCGGGACGCCGATCTCGTTCGTGACCGGCGTGCGCGCCGCCTCCAGGCCCTTGGCCAGCCCGTCGCCCATCGCGGTCCGGCCCGCGAACTTCAGGCCCTCGAGCCCGGCCCGCACGCGCAGCTTGTCGGTCGTCGGCTCGACGAGCAGGGAGGCGGTGGTGCCGAAGCCGACGAGGCCGAGCCGGAAGTCGCGCGGCAGCTTGTCGGCCAGGGCGTTGCCCGCCGCCTTGGCCGCGCTCAGGCGGTCGGGCTTGACGTCGGTGGCCAGCATCGAGCCCGACGTGTCGGTGATCATCACCACCATCGCCTGGCGCTGCTCGGCGGCCACCGTGCGCTCCGGGCGGCCGAGGGCGACGAGCAGCGCCGCCAGGGCGAGCAACGCGAGGAGCGCCGGGATGTGCCGCGTCCAGCTGCTGCGCGCGGCCACGCTCGCCAGCACGTCGACGTTCGTGTAGCGGACCGCGAACCGGCGCCGCCTGCGCTGGGCGACGACGTAGGCGGCCAGGGCGAGAGGGACGAGCGCCAGCCCCACCAGCAGGAGCGGCTCCCGGAAGCTCATGGGTGGTCCCTCCACCGAGGAACCACTAGCGCGCGTGCCCCTCCGCGAGCTCGATGCGCGGCATCTGCACGGACTCGAGGACGTCGTCGAGCACGCGGTCGGCGTCGACGCCGGCCGCCAGGGCCTCGTAGGTGAGCACGATGCGATGGCGCAGCACGTCGCGGGCCAGGTCGCGGACGTCGATCGGCAGCAGGTAGTCGCGCCCGCGCAGGAGCGCGAGCGCGCGGCCGGCGTGGATGAGGTTGATCGAGCCGCGCGGGCTGGCGCCGAACTCGACCCAGCCCTGCTCGCCGGGGTCCTCGCGGGTGGCGGTGGTGAGCGCGACCGCGTACTCCATCACCCGCCGGTCGACGTACACGCTGGACGCGGCGCGCTGGTGGTCGGCGAGCGACTCGGGGCTGAGCACCTGGCGCGGGTGCGTGCCGCCGTCGAGCGAGCGCTCCACGACCGCGACCTCGTCCCGCGGGTGCGGGTAGTCGACCACGAGCTTGAACATGAAGCGGTCGACCTGCGCCTCGGGCAGTGGGTACGTGCCCTCGGACTCGATCGGGTTCTGGGTGGCGAGCACGAGGAACGGGTCGGGCACCGGGTGCGTGTGGTGGCCGATCGTCACCTGGCGCTCCTGCATGACCTCGAGCAGGGCGGACTGGACCTTGGCCGGCGCGCGGTTGATCTCGTCGGCGAGCAGGAAGTTGCAGAACACAGGGCCGAGCTCGGTGTCGAACCCGCCCGTGTCGGCCCGGTAGATGCGGGTGCCGACAAGGTCGGCGGGCACGAGGTCGGGCGTGAACTGGAGCCGCTTGAACGAGCCGCCCAGCACGTCCGCCACGGTCTTGACGGTGAGCGTCTTGGCCAGCCCGGGCACGCCCTCGAGCAGCACGTGGCCGCCGGCGAGCAGCGCGACCAGGACGCGCTCGAGCATCGCCTCCTGGCCGACGATCACGCGCTTGATCTCGAACAGGCCGGTCTCCAGCGCGTCATGCGCAGCGCGGGCGGGGCGCGGGTCATCGTCCTCGCGCTCCAAGGCCCGCAGGCGCCGATCGTCGGCTGTCATCCGCTCTCCTATGGGTTGCTGGCCTGCTCGGGTTGCTCGCCGAGCGTCACCGTGAGGGTACGCCGTTCGCCGCCGCGCTCGACCACGACACGGACTTCGTCCCCCGGGCGCCGGGAGTTCACGACCGCCGAGACGTCGTTCGGCTCGCGCACCGGCTGGGCGGCGATCTCGACGATCGTGTCGCCGTCGCGCAGGCCGGCGCGGGCCGCCGGGCCGTTCTCGACCACGCGGTCGATCAGCGCGCCGCCGTCGGGCGCCGTCCCGCTGGAGACGCCGAGGAAGGCGCGCTCGGGGTCCTCGCCCTTCTCCAGCGCGGGCAGCGAGCGCTTGATCTCGTCGACCGGGACGGCGAAGCCGACGCCGCTGTTGGCGCTCCCGCCGTCGGTGCGGATCTGGGAGTTGACGCCGATCACCCGGCCCTGCGCGTCGAGCAGCGGGCCGCCGGAGTTCCCGGGGTTGATGGCGGCGTCCGTCTGGATCGCGCCCGAGATGCTGAAGCCGTTCGGCGCCGTGATCGTGCGCCCGAGGGCGGAGACGATGCCGCTGGTCACCGTGCCCGTGAGGCCGAACGGGCTGCCGATGGCGATCGCCGGGTCGCCGGGCCGCAGGTCCTCGGACGCGCCGAGCTCGAGCGGCTCGAGCGCCTCGCCGACGTCGCCCGGATCGACCTTGAGCAGGGCGAGGTCGACCGACGGGTCGGCGCCCAGCAGCCGCGCCCTCAGCGGCTCGCCGTCCTCGCCGAACCGGACGCGGAACTCGTCGGCGTTCTCGACCACGTGGTCGTTGGTGACGATGTGGCCCTCGTCGTCGATCAGGAAGCCGGAGCCCGACGCCGCCTGGCCGCCGCCCGGGAACGGCAGCTCGCCGCGGCCGGAGTTGGCCTGCACGAACACGACCCCGTTGGAGACGCGCTCATAAAGCGCGGCGACGTCGACCGCGCTGCCCCGCGGGGCGGTGGCCGTGGGGCTGGGCGCCGCGCTGCGCGCGGGTGGCTCGGACTCGTCCTCGAACGCGCCCGCGAGGGCGAGGACACCGACCACGGCGCCGACCGACACCGCGCCGGCGATGAAGAAGAGCAGCCGGCTCATGCGCGCATTGCTAGCGCCGGCCGGTCAGTACCGGATAAAGGCGTTCTTCGTCCGCTCTTATGTCGGGCGCGTCATGATCGGGAGATGGCGCGTGTCCTCGTGGTCGACGACGAGCCGGCCGTCCGGGCCGCGCTCGAGCGCGCGCTGCGGCTCGAGGCCTACGACGTGGAGCTGGCGGCCGACGGCCGCGAGGCGCTCGACCGGCTCGCCGGGCCGGCGCCGCCGGACGCCGTGGTGCTCGACGTGGCGATGCCGTACGTGGACGGGCTCGAGGTGTGCCGCCGGCTGCGCGACGCCGGCGACCGCACGCCGGTCCTGATGCTGACCGCGCGCGACGCGGTCGACGACCGCGTGGCAGGGCTCGACGCGGGCGCCGACGACTACCTGGTCAAGCCGTTCGCGCTGAAGGAGCTCAAGGCGCGCCTGCGCGCGCTGCTGCGGCGCGCCGGGCCGCCGGCCGACGGCCCGTTACGGTTCGCCGACCTCGTCCTCGACCCCGTCGCCTACGAGGTGCGTCGCGGCGACCGCCCGATCGAGCTCTCGCGCACCGAGTTCCACCTCCTGGCCCTGTTCCTCGAGCATCCGCGGCAGGTGCTCACGCGCGGGCAGATCTTCGAGCGCGTCTGGGGCTACGACTTCGGGACCGGCTCGAACGCGCTCGGCGTGTACGTCGGCTACCTCAGGCGCAAGACCGAGGCCGGCGGCGAGCCGCGGCTGCTGCACACGGTCCGCGGCGTCGGGTACATCCTCCGCGAGTCGTGACGGCCGGCGCCGGCGGACCGGTTCGCTGATGCCGCTGCGGCGCCGCATGGCGGTCCTCACCGCGGTCGCGGTCGGCGTCGCGGTGGTGCTCGTGGCGGCCGTGGCCTACGCGGCCGTGCGCGGCGAGCTGCGCGGCCAGGTCGACCGCCAGCTCACCGACCAGGCGGCGCTCGTCCAGCGCGCCGAGTTCCGGCTGCGGCCGGGGTTCGGGGAGCGCAGGCGCGGCTTCGAAGGGCCGCCGCCGGGCTTCCCGGCGCTGCCCGCGCGCGCCGGCGGGTCGGCCGACTACATCCAGTTCAGCGACAGGGACGTCGACCGTCCGCAGTTCGCGGACGCCGACCTCGACAGCGAGCACGTTCGCGTGCTGACCGTGCCGCTCATGCGCGGCGGGTCGCTCCAGCTCGCCCGCTCGCTCGAGTCGACCGATTCCGTCCTCGCGCGCCTGCGCTGGGTGCTGCTCGCGCTCGTGGCGGGCGGGATCGCGCTCGCCGCCGCGCTCGGCCGGCTCGCCTCGCGCAGCCTCGTGGCCCCGGTCGCGCGGGTGACCGAGGCGGCGCGCCACATCGAGGAGACCGAGGACCTCGGCCGGCGGATCGAGGTCACCAGCCAGGACGAGGTCGGCGAGCTGGCGGCGCGCTTCAACGCGATGCTCGACACGCTCGAGGGCTCGATCGCCGCCCAGCGCCAGCTCGTGGCCGACGCCTCGCACGAGCTGCGCACCCCCGTCACCTCGCTGCGGACCAACATCGAGGTCCTGGCCGAGAGCGAGCTCGAGCCGGCCGAGCGCGCGCGGGTGATCGCCGACGTGCAGGCGCAGGCCGAGGAGCTCAGCGCGCTGGTGGCCGACCTGATCGAGCTCGCGCGCGGCGACCAGCCGAGCCCGGCCCACGAGGACGTCCGCCTCGACGCGCTGGTGGCGGAGGCGATCGAGCGGGCCCGCCGGCACGCGCCCGCGGTCGACTTCCACGCCGAGCTCGAGCCCGCGGTGGTCGACGGCGTCCCGGACCGGCTCGCGCGCGCGGTCAACAACCTGCTCGACAACGCGGCCCGCCACGGGCGCCGGGTCGCGGTCGCCTGCGGGCCGTGGGGGGTGCGGGTGAGCGACGACGGCGGCGGGATCGCGCCCGCCGACCTGCCGCACATCTACGACCGCTTCTACCGCGGGGTCGACGCGCGGGGCCGCCCGGGGACCGGCCTCGGGCTCGCGATCGTGCGCCAGGTCGCCGAGCAGCACGGGGGCTCGGTGAGCGCCGCGAACGAGGGCGGCGGAGCCGTGTTCGAGTTGCGGTTGCCCGGGGCGAACGTCAACGGCGCCGGGTAGGCGACGCGATCGGCGGTCCCCCGGGGCGAGTTCGTGCCGCATAGCGACACAAAGTCGCCCCGCACCGATCGTTGGCGCCTTCTCCGGCAAAGGCGCCTCGGACCAGCGGCGCGGCCGACTCCCCAGCCTCCCTACCCAGCCGCAGTTCGCCCGAGCCCGAGCGCGGCCGGAAGATCACGGGGCGCGGTCAGGATCGGATCGCAGCCCGCGGCCCGCAGCTCGGCCTCGTCGCCGATCCCCCACAGGACCCCGACGCAGCGCAGCCCGTTGGCGCGCGCGGCCTCGGCGTCGTGCGAGCGGTCGCCGACGAGGGGGACGTCCGCGCCGGCCTCGAAGCCCAGCGACTGCAGGGCGCGGCGCACGGTGACGGTCTTGACCTCCTCGGGCGCGTCGAGCTCCGGGCCGGCGACCGCGCGCAGGTGCGGCGCCAGGCCGAGCCGCTCGCACAGCGGCTCCGCGTAGGCCCGCGGCTTCGAGGTCGCCACCGCGACCGGCACGGCGCCGGCCACCTCCGCCAGGGCCTCGCGGGCGCCGGGGACGAGCGTCGTCTCGGCGAGGCTCGAATCCACGTAGCGCTCGCGGTAGGAGGCGAGGCAGGCGGCCGCCCGCGACGGCCCGGCCAGCTCGGCGAAGCCGTCGATCAGCGGCGGGCCGATGAAGCGCTCGAGGGCGGGGGCCGGCGGCACGTCGGCGCCGTTGACCCGCAGGGCGTGCTCGATGCAGCGCACGATCGCGACGCGCGAGTCGAGCAGCACGCCGTCGAGGTCGAAGAGGACCGCGGCGGGCGTCATCGCCGCACGCGCGTGCGCAGCCGCCACCACCAGCGCCGCCACGCGGCGCCGCTGTCGAAGCGCGCGGGCGGCGGGACGGTGGCGCGCACCTGCGCGACCCACTCGTCGAGCGGCAGCTCGCCGGCGATCAGGCGGTTGAGCGCCTGCGTGACCGGCGCCTCGATCGCCGCTCGCTCGAGCGCCTCGGCCAGCAGCGGGACCATGTCGAGCGCCTCGACCGCCTGCCCGATCCGCTCCGGGATCTCGGCCGTGGCCACGCCCTCGGCCAGCAGCTCGCCCGCGCGCCGGTTGCGGCTCTGCGGCGCCAGCGCGGTGGCCACCAGGTCGCCGGTACCGGCCAGCCCGATCATCGACTCCGGCCGCGCGCCCTGCCGCTCGGCGAAGCGCCAGACCTCGAGGAAGATGTGCCCGGCCGCCGCGCCCGCCGCGTTCAGGCCCTGCGCCTCGGTCGCGCCCGCGGCCAGGGCCGCGGCGTTCTTGGCGACGCCGGACAGCTCGACGCCCACCGGATCGCTCGACTGCTCGCACACGACGCCGGCGCGCATGAAGACCGCCGCGATCATGGCCGCCAGCTGCGCGTCCTCGCTCGCGGCGACCAGCCCGGCGCCCTCGGTCACCATCTCGCGCGCGTGCGCGGGGCCGCCCACGCACGCGACCCGCCCGGCGCCGAGCGTCTGCGCGAGCAGCGTGGTCGGCGCCAGCCCTTCGCCCGGCACCAGCCCCTTGGCGAGCGAGATCACCGGCGTCCGGCGCCCGAGCCCGGCCGGCTCGAGGCCGGCGATGACCTCGTCGAGCCCGCGCGAGGGCACGCCGAGGAACACGTAGTCGGCACGGCCGAGCCCGGCCGCCGCCGTCTCGATCCGCAGCTCGCGCGGCAGTGCCACCTCGGACAGGTACTCACGGTTCTCGCGGTCGCGCTCCAGCCGCTGGCACTGCTCCGGGGTCCGTGTCTGCAGCGTGGTCCGGAACCCGCCGCGCGCGAGCAGCACCGCGACCGCCGTCCCGAACGACCCGGCGCCGATCACGACCGCGCGCCGGGAGCCGGGCGAGGGCAGCGAGAGATGTGGCCGAGGCGGCATCCGGGCTATGATGCCGACAAGACGCGCCCTCGGGAGGGGCGCGATGACGAGCGGGAGGGCACCCATGCGCGCACTACGAGTGCGTCATCTATTCGCCGCAGCGCTTGCGATAGGCGTCGTAGCGCTGATACCGAGCACAGCCAGCGCCCATCCGGAGGCGTGTGCGACGACCGGCCTGTTCTCGGGCACGCCGTCGGCGGACTGGTTCGCCGACTGGACGGCCGAGAGCGAGGGCTGCATGAGCGCCGCGGCCGTCAACGGCTTCGACGACTCCTCGGCGCAGCTCGCCGTCGGCGAGCAGGACGGCACCGACAACCTGACGCTGCTGTCGCACACGGACAAGAAGCCGCCGTTCGAGACCGAGGCCGACTTCAACTCCGACATCGCGTTCGAGAACGGCTACGCGTTCACGGGCAACTACGACGGCGTGCAGATCTACGACGTCCGCGACGGCCAGACGCCGGCGCTCGCGTCGACCATCCACTGCCCGGGCTCGCAGAACGACGTCACGGTCAACGACGGCATCCTCGTCACGTCGACCGACTCACGGCGCACGAACGAGACGTGCCAGAGCGAGTCGGCGACCGATCCGAGCCTCCCCACCACGTGGGAGGGCCTGAAGATCTTCGACGTGCGCAACCCGTACAGCCCGAAGTACCTGGCGTCCGTGCGGACCGACTGCGGCTCGCACACCCACACCGCGCTGCCCGAGCGTGACCGGGTGATCATCTACGTGCAGTCGTACGACATCGGCGCCGGCCGCTTCGAGTGCAGCGACGCGCCGGATCCGCTGAAGGCGCACGACAAGATCTCGATCGTCTCGATCCCGAAGCGCAACCCGAACGCGGCGCGTGTCGTCGCCGAGCCGGTGCTCTTCCCCGACGGTGGCAACGACGGCACCGCCGGCACGATCCGCACGAACGGGACCACCGGCTGCCACGACATCACCGTCTACCAGGAGATCGGCCTGGCGGCGGGCGCGTGCACGGGTGAGGGCATCATCCTCGACATCCGCAACCCGGTCCGCCCGAAGGTCCTGTCCAACATCGAGGACACGAACTTCGCGTTCTGGCACAGCGCCACGTTCAGCAACGACGGCAAGCGCGTGCTGTTCACCGACGAGCTCGGCGGCGGCAGCCAGCCGACCTGCAACCCGACGGTCGGCCAGCGTCGTGGCGCCGACGGGATCTACGACATCACCGATCCGGCCAACCCGCGGTTCATGAGCTACTTCAAGATCCCGCGGACGCAGACCAACCAGGAGAACTGCGTGGCCCACAACGGGAACCTGATCCCGAACAAGAAGGGCCGCGACATCATGATCCAGTCCTGGTACCAGGGCGGCGTCTCGGTGATCGACTGGACGAACCCCAGGAAGGTCAAGGAGATCGCCTGGTTCGACCGCGGTCCGTTCGACCCGACGAGGCTCGTGCTCGGCGGCTTCTGGTCCTCGTACTTCTACAACGGCCAGATCTACGGCTCCGAGATCCAGCGCGGGTTCGACACGTTCAAGCTCGACGACCCGAAGGTCAAGGGCTCGGACAAGTACCACTACGACACGCTGAACGCGCAGACGCAGACGCGCTTCTAGCGCGGACGACTCAGGCCAGGCCCTCGGCAAGCTCCTTGCCGAGGGCCTCGCCGGCCGTCTCCATCTGCTGGAGGTCGGTCGCCTCGATCACGCGCATGAGGTCGATGATGCGCTTGCCGAACGGGTCGAGCGCGTCGGTGCCGACGATCGCGTGCAGCGGCACGCCCGCCTGACGGGCGCGGGTGCCGATCTCCCCGACGAGCTTGCCGGAGAGGGTCTGCTCGTCGAGCTTGCCCTCCCCGGTGACGACGGCGCGCGACGCGCGCATGCGGGCGTCGAAGTCGAGCGCGTCGAGCACCCACGCGGCACCCGGCTCGAGCACGGCGCCGAGGGCGGCCCACAGCCCGCCGGACAGGGCGCCGGCGCCGCCCGTCATCGGCACGCCGCGCGGGTCGCGCGGCCAGCTCGCGGCCAGCTCGTCGAGCCGCCGCTCGAGGCGGCGGACCATGTCGGGATCGGCCCCCTTCTGGGGACCGAAGACCTTCGGGGCGGACTCGAACGGCGTCCGGGTGTCGCACAGCGCGACGAGCCGGGCGCCGTCCAGCCCGCCCGCCTCCTCGATCGCCTCGACCGCGCCGGCGCCGCCGTCCATCGTGGCCGAGCCGCCGACGGCGACGACCACGACCTGCGCGCCGGCCCGCACCGCGGCGGCGATCAGCTCGCCGGTGCCGTAGGTCGACGCCGCCCACGGGTCGCGCTCGTCCTCGGCCAGGAGCGCGAGGCCACTGGCCGTCGCCGACTCCACGATCGCCGTCCCGCCGTCCTCCACGAGCGCGAAGCTGCCGCGCAGCTCGCGGCCGAGCGGGTCGTGCGCGTCCGCGGCCACGACCTCGCCGCCGAGCGCGGGCAGCAACGCGTCGATCGTGCCCTCGCCGCCGTCGGCGACCGGGCACAGGTCCGGCGGCATCAGACCGGCACGCTCGAGCCCGCGGCCGATCGCGGCGGCCACCTCGGAGGCCCGGAAGGTGCCCTTGAAGGAGTCGGGGGCGACGAGGACCGGGCGCTCGGGGACGGCCATCGCGACACATCTTGACGCCTCGGTACATGTCACCATCGATCGCCATGGCCAGCACTCCACAGCCCATCGACCTGCGGGCATCCGACGACGAGACGGTCCAGGCTCTGCAGGCGGCGGTCGGCGTGCTCGCCGCCAAGTGGAGCGTCGTCGTGCTGGCGCGGCTCGCCGAGGGCACGCATCGCTTCAACGAGCTGCTGCGCCAGATCGACGGCGTGTCGCGCCGCATGCTGAGCGCCACGCTGCGCCAGCTCGAGCGCGACGGACTGGTCGAGCGCCACGTCTACCCGCGCGTGCCGGCGCGGGTCGAGTACGAGCTGTCGCCGGTCGGCGAGCACCTGCTCGTGGCGCTCGTGCCGCTCGCGGGCTGGGGGCTCGAGCACCAGCGCGACCTCTCCAGCGCGCGCGAGCACTTCGACCGGCTGCAGCGCTGGCGGTCCGAGGGCGAGGAGATCAAGGCCCGCTCGCAGGCCGACGCGCGCCGAATCGTCTGACCTCGCCCGATGCTCGCCCGGCTCACGCTCTCCAGCGATGAGCGGCTCCGTCCCCTGGCGCGGGCATTCGGGTTCGAGTTCGCGCTCGCCAGCGGGATCGAGGCGGCGGCCGCCGCGCCGCTCGTCGAGGCGCTGGACGAGGCCATCGCCTTCGTGCGCACGCGTGCCTATCCGGGCGACCGGGCGGGCCGGATCGAGGTCACGCTCGAGCCGGGCGGGGCGGGCATCCAGGTCGCCGTGCACGACTGGGGCCGCCCGTTGATCTCGCTGGACTCGCCGGAGGAGGGGCCGCCGGAGCTCCAGCGCCTCGGCGCGGCGGTCGACGCCGTGCGGCTCATCAACCTCGGGGCGGACGGCAAGCGCCTCTCGTTCCTCTGGCCCGTCGAGCTCGCGGTCGAGCCCGGGGCCGTCGAGGCGTCGGATGCCGTCGCGCCGGCGGTCGACGCGGGGGCGATCGAGATCCGCGACGGGACGCCCGAGGACGCCGAGCCGATCGCGCAACTGCTGTACGAGAACTACGCGCTCTCGTACGTGCATCCGGACTTCTACCGTCCGCGCTGGCTGCGCGAGGAGCTGCGTGCCGGGCGGGTGGTGTCGGCGGTCGCCGTGCACGCCGGCGAGGTCGTCGGGCATCACGCGCTGGTGCCGGCGCCCGACGGCGCGTCGGGGGAGACCGGCGTGGCGGTCGTGGCCTCCGCGTACCGCGGGCTCGGGATCTTCGGGCGCCTCAGCCGGCACACGCTGGCCCACGCCCGCGCGCTGGACGTGGCCGCCGTCTACGGGCGCGCGGTCACCGTTCATCCCTACAGCCAGCGCGTCGAGCTGGCGCACGGCTACCACGAGACCGCGCTCTGCCTCGGCGCTTCGCCGGCCGGCGTGACCATGCGGAACATCCCCGGCGCCGTGGGGCCGCCGCGGCGCGACGCCCTGATGGTCTCGTTCCTGCCGCTGCGCCGCGCGCCGCGGCGCGGCACGCTGCCGGCGCGGTATCGCGACGCCCTGCTCGACACGTACGCCCGGCTCGGGCTCCCGGCGCCGCAGCCGGCGGACGGGCCCGCACCCGGGGCCCCGCCGGCGGTCGTCCGCGAGGCGGACGTCGGGATCGCGACGCTGACCCTCGGCGCGTGGGATCGGACGGTCGCCGCCGAGGTCGTCGCGCAGCTCCGCACGCTGCTCGCCGAGCACGTCGACGTCATCTACGCGGACCTCGACCTCGAGACGATCGGGGACGTCGACGACGCCGTCGCGACCTTGGGCGCGGAGGGCTTCTCCTACGCCGGCCTCTGGCTCCACGGTCCCGGCGACCACGATCACCTGCGGCTCCAGCGCCTGAACGCCACCAACGTCGCGCTCGACGCGATCAGCACCGCTTCGCCGGCGGGCCAGGAGCTCCTCGAGCTCGTGCTCGCCGACCACCGCCGGCTCGGGTAGCGCCTAGGTCAGGAGCTGGTCCATCCGGCACTCCGCCGGCGGCTTGTCCTCGCGCCAGCGCGAGAGCTTCGTCCCGTGGCGGATGCGGTCGTTGCTCGTGTGGTCGAACGTGACCTCGACCACCAGCTCGGGGCGCAGCGCGATCCACTCGAGCTCGCGGTCGTTGGCCCAGCGGCTGGGGTCGCCCATGCCGCGCTCGCCGGTCTCGTAGGGCTTGAGCCTGGCCGGCAGCTCGCGCTTCTCCTTCGCCGAGAGGCCCGAGGTGTGGCCGACCGTGCGCAGGGTGCCGGCCTCGTCGTAGAGCCCGAGGATGAGCGAGCCGACCGTGCCCTCCTCCTTGCCGGGGCGCCAGCCCTGGACCACGGCGTCGATCGTGCGGACGCGCTTGATCTTGACCATGCCGGTGCGCTCGCCGGGCTTGTAGGGAGCCGCGAGCTGCTTGGCGACGACACCCTCGGCGCCCTCGAGCCACTCCTGCGCACCGTCGGGGTCGAAGACCGTGGGCGTGAGGTCGACCGGCTCGTCGACGAGCTTCTCGAGCCGCGAACGGCGCTCGTGCTGGGGCAGCTCGAGCAGCACGTCGTCGCCGTCGGCGAGCAGGTCGAAGGCGATGAAGCGGGTCGGCGTCTGCTCGGCGAGCATGTTGATCCGCGACGCCGCGGGGTGGATGCGCTGGCCGAGCGCGTCGAAGTCCTGCCGGCCCTGGTCGTCGAACAGGACGATCTCGCCGTCGAGCACGTAGCGGCCGGCGGGGAACCTCAGCTCGGGGAAGTAGCGCGTCAGCGGACGGCCGTTGCGCGACTGCAGGTAGATCTCGCCCCCGTCCACGAACGCGATCGACCGGAACCCGTCCCACTTCGGCTCGTAGCTCCAGCCGTCTCCCGTCGGGAGCGCCTTGGCGGAGCGGGCGAGCTGCGGGAGGACCGGCGGTTTCAGCGGGAGCGTCATACCCCCAGGAAATCACGAAGCCCCCGCCGAGTGAACGACAGGGGCTTGGAGGGAGGCCCGCCGAGCGGGCCGTGGGGAGGTGGCGGCCCGCTCTCAGCTGAGCGGGCGGCGCTCGTTGAAGCCGGGGCGGTCCTCCGGCCCAAACTTGAGCCCGATGACCGCCGCGATCGGGAGCGCGATGGCGGCGAGAGTGATCATGCCCTCATTATCGGAGCATGTGCGTCATCGCTTCATACTTGATTGACTAGGGCATCAGAAGGCTAAGCCTATGACTCTGCAGCAGCTCACGTACTTCCTCGCCGCCGCCGAGCACGGGTCGTTCTCGGCCGCCGCCGAATCGCTGTTCATGGCCCAGCCGAGCGTGTCCGAGCAGATCCGCCGGCTCGAGGCCGAGCTCGGCGTGCCGCTCTTCGTCCGCGTCGGCCGCGGGCTCCGGCTCACCGAGGCGGGGCGGCTCTTCCTGCCGCACGCGGAGCGCACCGTCGAAGCGGCCCGCGAGGCCGCGGAGTCGGTCCAGGAGGTGCGCGAGATCACGGGCGGGACCGTGGCCTTCGGCACGTTCGGCAGCGCCCACCACTACCTGCTCGTGAGCCTGCTCCAGGACTTCCGGACGCAGTACCCGAACGTGCGCGTGCGGGCGATCGGCCAGAACTCCGCGGAGGTCGCCGACGCGGTGCGCGACGGCGAGCTCGAGGCGGGGCTGATCGCTCTCCCGGTCGACGACCGCGGGCTCGACGTGCGGCCGGCGATGGTCGAGGAGGTCCTGTACGTCAGCGCCGAGCCCGAGCGCCTGCGCGAGCCGATGACGATCGAGCGGCTCGCGAGCGCCCCGCTGATCCTCTACGACGCGCGCTTCGGCCACGACGACCCTATGCGCCGCCAGCTCCGCGAGCGGGCGCAGGCGGCGGGCGTGATCGTCGAGCCGCTGATCGAGGTCGAGTACGTGACCGCCGCGCTCGAGCTGACCGCACGCGGGCTCGGCGACACCGTCAGCTCACGGCAGATGATCCGCGCGCGCGGGCTCGCCCGCCGGCTCGCCGGCATCGGATTCGACCCGCCGCTGCACGACACGTTCGCCTTCATCACCCGCCGGAACGCCCACCTGTCCCCCGCCACGCGGGAGTTCATCCGGCTGGCGGAGCGGCGGGTGGAGGCGTTGCGCCGGGAGCTGTGACGCACGCCCATGAGCCGCCCGAGGCGATGTACGAGCACGGGTTGCTCGCCTCCGTCGTCGAGAAGGTCCGGGCGATCGGATCGCTGCGCCCGCAGCGGCCGAAGCCGTCGACGCTGAAGCCGGGCGGACAGCCGGGGCCTGCCTGCGACGGATCCGGCGCCCCCGGAGCGGCGGCGCCGAGCGGCCCCGGCGGCACCGGCTTGGCCATCCGGTACAGCCTCCCGTCGCCGGCGTCCAGCGTGACGGGCGTCCGGGCGACGGTGCCGATCGGCGTCGCCGGCACGGTCGACCACATCCCGCTCCCGGGGTCGAGCTCCTCGGGGAGCGTCGCGCCGAAGCTCAGGTCGGCGGTCACCGAGATCGCCGCGTCCGTGCGCCCGTTGACGAGAAGCACGTAGACGTGCTCGTCGGTCTCGAAGACGCCGGCGGTCACCGGCTCGTCTCCGGTGACGTCGACGGCGGCGCCGGGGCGCCGCGGGGACACGGACGCCGGATCCGGCGGGCTCTGGAAGACGTCGACCGACCGGGCGCCGACCAGGTGGCTCCCGATCGCCTGCGCCCGCGCGTTGATGCGCTGCACCTCGAGGTACTGCGGCGTGGGCGTGCCGTCCGGGCCGACGATGCCGGGACCGAAGCCCTCGAGCGCGACCGACCAGTACGTGAAGTACGAGATGCCGCTCGCCCCGTAGGCGAGCGACTGGAAGACCTGCCAGCGCTTCTCGGCCTCGCTCGGCTGCCGGTAGGTCAGGTGCGGGGTCGCCTGGCCGATCTCCAGGAACGGGCGCGAGTGGCGGAGGCTGAGCGACCTCATGGCCGCGAGGTTCGGGAGGAACCCGTCACGATCCCCGTAGACGGTGAACGGATAGAAGTCGAAGCTGAACATCGCCGTCCCGGCCTCGGTCGCGTAGCGCTCGAGGTAGGTGTCGTAGCTCGGCGGACCGTAGTTCGGCAGCACGTTGACGAAGGCGGGATGCGCGGGATCGCGTGCCCGCAGGTAGGCGACGACCTCTCCGAGGCCCGCGAACGCCGTCTCCGGCGGCTCGTCGGCGAGGTCGTAGCCGGCGAGCGCGGGCTGGTTCGCGTAGTCGGCGATGACGGCGTCGAGCCGGGCGGCGGCGTCGGGCTCGCTCATCGACGTGGGGATCCGGGCGTCGCGGACGAACACCTTGACGCCCGTCGTCGCCGCTGCCGCCAGCGTGGCCTGGTTCTCCGCGACGGTCGGCGTCATGTTGCACGGCGGCAGTGCGAAGGTGAAGCCCGCCGCCGCGATCCGCTGGAACTCCGCCGGCGTCGAGAACGGTGGCGGGGGTCCGCACCAGAAGCCGATCTGGACCGGCCCGGACGCGGCCGCGTGCGCCGGATGGGCGGCGACCGCGGCCAGCAGCGCCGCCAGGCAGACCAGGATCCTCTTGCGCACGCGCTCAGTCGCGTCGTGGCGCGGCCGTGCCGCCGCGCAGTCGCCGGATGACCGCGTCCGCGAGCCGCGGTGACACCCCGTTGAGTCCGAGCAGCCGCACGAATCCAGGGTACGAAACCCAGCGACGGTCCTTTTCGACCGCGCGCAGCACCGCGGTCGCCAGCTTCCCGGCGTCCGCCGCGCGTCGGTCGCCGTGGTACCAGTCGGGCAGCGAATCCTTCTCGTGGTCGTGCAGGTGGGTGGCGATCTCGCCCGGGAAGACGGTGGTGACCGAGACGCCGGAGCCGCTCAGCTCGTGCCGCAGCGCCTCGGCGAACGCGCGCTGGGCGGCCTTGGTGCCGCCGTAGCCGGCGGCCCACGGGAACGCGCGCAGCGCGGCGCCGGACGCCACGATGACGATGTGGCCGGAGGCGCGGTCCACGAGATGGCCGAGCGCCGCGTCGACGACGTAGACGGTGCCGAGCCAGTTCACGCGGGTCATCTCCTCCACGCGCGCGACGTCCTGGCGCAGGAACGGGCCGTAGTGCGCGATCCCGGCGTTGGCCACCACGAGGTCGAGCCCGCCCGCCTCCTCGACGAACCGCCCGACGGCGCCCGCGACCGCGGCGTGGTCGCCGACGTCGGCCGGCAACGCGACGGCCCGCGGGCCGAGCTCGGCGGCCAGCGCCGCGAGCTCGTCGCCCGAGCGCGCGAGCAGGCCGACGGCCGCACCGCGCCCGGCCAGCGCGACGGCGAGCGCGCGCCCGATCCCGCGCGACGCGCCGGTGACGAGCGCGCGGGTGGTGGCATCGATCCGCATCGCCGCCGCAGCATAGGCGGCACCCGACCTCGCGAGAGTCGGGGGATATGCTCAGACGCATGTCCCACGATCAGGTCACCGTCGCCGAGGAGGAGTACCTCCAGGTCATCTTCTGGCTGCACGAGGCGGGCCTCCCGATGACGGGCGCCAACGTCGCCCGCGCGATGCAGCTCTCCGCCCCCACGGTCCACGAGATGATCGGCCGCCTGGAGCGGGACGGCTACATCACGCGAGGGCCCGACAAGGCTCTCCAGTTCACGGCGGAGGGGCTCGGGCACGCCGAGGGCATCGTCCGCCGCCACCGGCTCATCGAGCGCTTCCTCACCGACGTGCTCGGCATCCCGTGGGACGACGTGCACGAGGAGGCCGAGCGGCTCGAGCACGCGATGTCGCCGAAGCTGGAGGAGCGGATGCGGGCCGCGATCGGCGACGCCAAGACGTGCCCCCACGGCCATCCGCTCAACCCGGACGACCGCATCGAGGGCGTCCCGCTCGCCGACGTCGAGACCGGCGCCAAGGTCACGGTCCTGCGCTTCGAGAACGAGGCCGAGGACCTGCTGCACCTGTTCATGAGCGAAGGGCTGGCGCCCGGCAAGAAGGGCAAGGTCGCCGAGGTCGACTCCGACCACGTGGTCGTCGCCTTCGACGACGGCAACGCCACGCTGACGCGCTCCGTGTCCGAGACCGTCTCGGTGCTCGCCGACCCGTCGCCGCCCCCGCGCACCGCCCTGCCCGAGCAGCTCGTGCTGGCGAAGGAGCGCTACGGCCGCTAGGTGACCCGCGAACGGGCGGCCTCGTAGCGCCGCTGCTCGCCGCGCTCGACCAGCCCGCGCAGGCGGTCGAGCGCGTCCCAGATGTCCACGTGACGCGTGTAGAGGGGCGCCACGCCGAGGCGGATGAAGTCCGGCTCGCGGAAGTCGGGGATGACCTCGGCGCGGATCAGCGCCTGGCAGATCTGCCATCCCTCGGGGTGGCGGATCGAGACGTGCGAGCCGCGCACCGCGGGGTCGCGCGGCGAGCCGAGCGAGAAGCCGAGCGGCACGAGCCACGCGTCGTGCAGCGCCACGATCAGCTCGCACAACGCGACCGACTTCTCGCGCAGCCGCCCGACGCCCGCCTCGACGGTGAGGCGCACGCCCTCCTCGACGGCGGCGAGGTCGATGACGGGCGGGGTCCCCGCCAGGAAGCGGCCGATGCCCTCGACCGGGTCGTACGCGCGCTCCATCGCGAACTGGTCCCGCTGCCCGAACCAGCCCTGGATCGGCGACCGCAGCCGGTCCTGCAGCTCGCGCGCGACGTAGAGGTAGGCGGGCGCGCCCGGCCCGGCGTTCAGGTACTTGTACGTGCAGCCGACCGCCAGCTCCACGCCCGCGGCGCGCAGCTCGACCGGCACCGCGCCGGCCGAGTGCGAGAGGTCCCAGACGACCCGCGCGCCGTGCTCGCGCGCCGCCGCGGTCAGCCGCTCCATGTCGGCGAGCTCGCCCGAGCGGTAGTCGACGTGCGAGAGCACGACGACGGCGGCCCCCGGAAGCGCGCGCTCGACGTCGTCGACGATCCGCAGCTCGGCGCCTCGCTGGGCGGCGAGCCCTTCGAGCACGTACCGGTCGGTCGGGAAGTTGCCGGTGTCGGTGACGAGCGCTCCGGCCCCGAGCTCGAGCGCCGCAGCACACAGCTTGTAGAGGTTGACGGTCGTGGAGTCCGAGACGATCACCTCGCCGGGCCGCGCGCCGAGCACGCCCTCGGCCAGCAGGTCGCCGACCCGGGCCGGCGCGTCGATCCAGTCCGGCCAGCCGGAGACGAGCCGCTCGCCCCATTCCTCGACGAGGTCGCGCAGCCGGTCGCGCGTGGCCACCGGCAGCCGCCCGAGCGAGTTGCCGTCGAGGTAGATCCGCTGCTCGTCGCCGAGCACGAACCGCGCGCGGAACGACGCCAGCGGGTCGGCCGCGTCGAGCGCGGCGGCCTCGTCGCGGCTCAGAGCCACGCGGTCACGGCCTCCCAGCACCGCGAGCCCGGCTCGAGGTGCTCGTAGTGGCTCTCGTCGTCGATGACGACGAGAGCGCAGTCGTCGCCCGCCTCACGTGCGGCGGCCGCGAACTCGCGCGAGACGTGGACCGGCACGTCGTCGTCGCGGGCGCCGTGCACGAGCAGCATCGGCACGCCGATCGGCAGTCGCCGCCGCGGCGAGGCGGCCGCGTAGCGATGCGGCACCTCCTCGGGCGTCCCGCCCAGCAGCTGGTTGACGACGTGGTTCGAGGTGCCGAGCCGCGAGAGCTCGTCGAGATCGATGGCGCCCGCCTGCGACACGGCGGCGGTCACGAGTCCCTCCGCCGCCGCCCACAGCGCGAGCTGCCCGCCGGCCGAGTGCCCGATCGCCACCACGCGCGAGGCCTCGAGCGGCAGCGCGCGGATCGCCGCCGCGGTGTCCTCGAACGTCGCCGGCCAGCCGCCGCCCCCGCCGAGCCGCCGGTACTCGATCGTCCACACCGCCCAGCCGCGCGCCAGCAGGTCGCGCGCGATCCCGCCCTCGAGCTCGCGGCCGTAGCGCTCGCGCCAGAAGCCGCCGTGGATGAGCACGGCGACCTCGTCTCCCTCCCCCTGGAGCTCGCAGACCTGGGACGGATGGTCCCCGTACCTATGCAGTGACGCCAAGCGACCGCGCAGCCTCGGCCAGGCGGGACACGCCCTCGTCGATCTGCGCGGGGGTCACGCCGGAGTAGGCGAGCCGCAGCGTGTTCTCGCCCCCCTCAAGCAGGAAGTCGGTGCCCTTCACGAAGATCACGCCGCGCTCCGCCGCCGCCGTCTCCAGCTCGGCCACGCTGACCTCCTCGGGGAGCACGACCCACATGAAGTAGCCGCCCTCGGGCGGGCTGAAGCTCGCCTCCGGCAGCTCGCGCCGCAGCGCGGTCACCAGCGTGTCGCGGCGCTCGCGCAGCGCGCCCTTGACCGTCGCGATCGCGCTGTCCATCCGGCCCGAGCGCACGAACTGGTTCACGATCGACTGGGCGACCATGTTCGGCGAGATGTACGTGTTGGTGGCGATCGACTGGATCTGCTTGATCACCGCCTGCGGGCCGACCAGGTAGCCGACCCGGATGCCGGGGCAGACGGTCTTGGAGAACGACGAGGCGTAGACGACCTGGCCCGCCTCGTCCTGCGAGAGCATCGTCGGCAGGCCCTCGCCCTCGAAGCGGATGGCGATGTACGGGTCGTCCTCGAACAGCGTGAAGTCGAACTCGCGCGCGAGCTCGAGCAGCTTGGCCCGCTTGGGAGCGCTGAGCGTGTAGCCCGCCGGGTTCTGGAAGTTGGGGATCACGTGCGCGAGCGTGGGCCGCACGTTCTCCTCGCGCAGCAGCCGCTCGAGCTCGTCGACGGCGATCCCGTCGGTCTCCAGCTCGACCATGCGGATGTCCGCGCCACGGTTGCGCAGGTTGAGCAGCGTGCGGTCGTACG
>Ga0081538_10000576_pt1 | contig 40805 bp, 33 predicted proteins | sample TabmetS5T2R1_FD_71022 | JGI IMG/M metagenome (GOLD analysis project Ga0081538, IMG submission 71022) | Tabebuia heterophylla rhizosphere microbial communities from the University of Puerto Rico - S5T2R1 | ecosystem: Host-associated > Plants > Roots > Rhizosphere ... | reverse complement strand
CAGGCCTTGCTGGGCCAGACGCCCATACAGATCGTCCGTGTCGATCGGCGCCGCGCCCGCTGGGGGCCATGCCTCTAGCTCATCGGTTGCCGCGCTCACCGTGGCGCTGTGGGCGAGGATTCCGCGGGCGTGGCGCTCCCATTCTGTGTCTTCTGTGTCCTCAGCCTCGGTTTCGGGTTGGGCGTGGAGGGTTAGCTCGCGCCGCCCGGACTCGTCTGGCTCGCCTACGGCGATTTGCAGCCGCACCGCGCGGTTCTCGGGCAGCGCCAGCGGCGTTTCGAGGATGAGCTCCTCGACGAGGTCGCAGCCGGCCCGTGCGGCTGCTTGCAGCGCGATCTCGAGTATCGCGGTGCCGGGCAGGATGGCTGTGCCCGCGATCTCGTGGTCGGCCAACCATGGAGAGGTGTGGGTGGACAGCCGGCTGGTGAGCAGGAGCCCGCCGCTGTCGGCTAGTGCCACTTGCGCGCCGAGCAGGGGGTGTTGCGCGGGTTGGACTCCGGCTGCGCTCACATCCGCCGTATGTGGGGTGGGTTGGAGCCAGTAGCGTTGGCGTTGGAACGCATAGGTGGGGAGTTGGGCGCGGCGGGTGGGTTTGGGTAGCAGGGCGGTCCAGTGCAGGTGGTGGCCGCGGGTGAACAGTTGGGCGGCTGCGGTGGTGAGGGTCTGTGCCTCGTTGCGGCCTTTCCTGCTTGCCGCGGCGAGCACCGCGTCGGTGTGGCCGTCGAGGTCTAGGCAGGTTTGGGCGAGGGCGCACAGTTGGGCTTGGGGGCCGAGCTCGAGGAGGCTGGTGATGTTTTGGGTGGCGAGCCAGCGGACCGCGTCGGCGAACCGGACGGTGTGGCGGGCTTGGCGGACCCAGTAGTCGGGTGAGCAGATTTGCTCGGCGGTGGCGGGTTGGCCGGTGAGGGTGGACACGATCGGGATGGTGGGCGGGTGGTAGGTCGCCGCCTCGGCGGCTTGGCGGAGGTCGGGCAGGATGGGGTCGATGTGGGGGGAGTGGAACGCGTGGGCGACCCGCAGCTGTTTTGTTGTGTGGCCTTGGGTTTGGCAGATGCGGGTGATCTGGGCTATGGCGTCGGCGTCGCCGGAGATGACGGTTGCCGCTGGCCCGTTGACCGCGGCGACCGCGACCTGCTGCTGGAAGTCGGCCAGCAGCAGGGTGACCTGTTCCTCGGTCGCCTCTACCGCCACCATCACACCCTGGGGCAGCGCCTGCATCAACCGTCCGCGGGCCGCCACCAACGCGCACGCGTCGGGCAGGGACCACACCCCGGCGGCATACGCCGCGGCCAGCTCGCCGATTGAGTGGCCGACCAAGTAATCGGGGGTGAGGCCCCAGTGCTGGACTAGCTGGAGCAGGGCGACCTCGACGGCGAACAACCCCGCTTGGGCGTAGACCGTCTGGTCCAGCAATTGGGCTTGGGTTGTGTCGGGCTCGGCGAGCAGTATGTGCTGGAGGGGTTGGTCGAGGTGGGTGTCGAGGTGGGCGCAGATTGTGTCGAGCGCGTCGGCGAACTTCGGGTAGGTGTTGTAGAGCTGGCGGCCCATGCCTGCGTGTTGCGCGCCTTGGCCGGGCAGCAACACGGCAACGCCCCCGCCCACTGCCCCGGCTATGCCTTGGATCACGGTTGGCCATGGTTGGCCTGCGGTGAGGGCGTCGAGGCCGGTGAGCAGCTCTTGCCGGCCACTGCCTATGACGACTGCGCGGTGGGTGAAGAGTGAGCGTGTGGTGATGAGCGCGTGGCCGATGTCGGCTGGGCTGAGGTCTGGCTGGGCGCGCGCGTGCTCGGCGAGGCGTTGGGCTTGGGCTGCCAGCGCCTCTGCGCTGCGGGCCGACACCACCCACACCACCGGCGCGATCGCCGCCGGCTGACTGGCAGGTACCTCTTCTTCCTTTGCGCGTTCATTGCCGGTCGGGGGCTGTTCGGACAGCACGACATGACAGTTCGTCCCCCCCATGCCGAACGAGCTCACGCCGGCCACGAGTGGCTGATCCGAGCGCGGCCAAGGACCCAAAACGTCCTGCACCCGCAGATTCAAAACATCAAACGGTATCTGCGGATTAGGCGTCTTAAAATTGAGGCTTGGGACAAGCTCTCTGTTTTTGATGCAGAGAGCCGCCTTGAGTAATCCAACGATGCCCGCAGCCCCTTCCAAATGTCCCACGTTGGTCTTCGCTGAGCCTACCAGCAATGGGTATTCTGCTGTCCTCGCAGTGCCAAGCACTGAACCGAGAGCTGCCGCCTCGATTGGGTCTCCGACCTTCGTCCCAGTGCCATGCAATTCCACATACTGGACATCGGCGAGATTCATACCAGCACGCCTGTACGCGAGTCGGAGAACCTCCTCCTGGGCAAGAGGGTTTGGCGCGGTCAAGCTGCTGCTGGCGCCATCATTATTCATTGCGCTACCGCGAATGACGCAATAAATTTGATCACCATCAGCAATAGCGCAAGGGAGGGGCTTGAGTACTACTACACCTCCCCCCTCACCTCGGACGTAACCGTTTGCTCGCGCATCAAAGGTGAAACAGCAACCATCCGGAGAAAGGACTCCTAATTTGGAGGCACCGACGGCGCTTTCAGGGATGATGTTTAGATTCACACCGCCCGCGAGCGCGAGTGTGGATTCCCCCCTCCGCAAGCTCTCGCAGGCCATATGGACCGCAACCAACGAGGACGATTGTGCTGAATCTATCGTGAGGCTGGGACCATGCATGCCTAGAGCATATGAGACGCGATTCGCAATGATGCTACGGTGAAGACCCGTGATGGTATTGTTTGTAATGGTTTTTGGGCCGTACTGGTAAAGCCTCGTCGCATAGTCGTCCCAGATAACACCTACAAAGACTCCGGTGCGACTATCCCTAAGCCTTTCCGGGATAATTCCAGCGTCCTCCAGGGCTTCCCAGCTGAGTTCCAGCATCAGTCGTTGCTGCGGGTCCATTGCAGCAGCTTCGCGAGGTGAGATGTTGAAAAAATCAGCATCAAAGTGGTCAATCTGGTCGAGAAACCCGCCGAAGCGCATATTTATCTTGCCAGGAGAAGAAAAATCTGGATCAAACAGTGCGTCTATATTCCATCGGTTCTTGGGAGTCTCCGTGATGGCGCTCGCTCTATCTCGAAGCAGTTTCCAAAATTCCCCTGGACTCGGTGCCTGTGGAAGGCGGCAGGAGAGTCCTATAATTGCGATCATGTCGCATTGGTTTGCGCGCGCCTCAGAGTCAGATAGAGCCCTAAAATCGTTCGTCATCCATTTTCCTGCCTCTACGGCCTGACTCTCTACACTGTCTCTCGTTGCTTGCGAGCATGCATGAGAATTAAAGCGCTGACGAGTGCAGGATTGCAGTACGCTACATGTTCAAAAGGGATCCTGCACGCTAAGATGAAACTACTCGAGCACCGTCAATGTCGCTGGCCTCGGTAAAATGCAAGGCCAAACATGGCTTCAGAGAAGATGGACTGACTCCCCTATATGCTTGTCGGCGGACCAAGCCTGCTATTACGTTGTGAGCATCATAAACAAAGGAGAGAACTGCTCTATCCGCGGGGTGACTGCGAGGCAAGGAATAAACGGCGGAAGGTAAATCCTCCTTAGGCGCAATCCGCAATGATCGTGTGCTACGCAGCCCTCTAGCTCCGATAGCTTAGGTCGATCTGCCCAAGCGAAGCGAGTTTGCCATAGCAAGCCCGATAAGGCAAGCAAGTTTTGTATCAATCTATATAGCTTTCCAATATATTTTATGATATTTTGTTATAGCGGGGATATTTGACTCTTCAAGTCATTAGTTGAGGGATGTTTCCGATATGCAGGATATGGGATTATCACCCTGAGTGATCAGCGGGCAGCGGTCAGGAATGGCGGAGGCGCTCGTTGTGCTGCCCGGAGAGCTATGCGCTCCGAATGAAGGCGGCCCGCGTGGCTGGTCCCATCATCGGGTTGATCAGCCCCCATCCGGATCTGGAGCAGTCCGGAGCGCTTGGGATTTCTCGCGGGTGATCCGTGTCTCCCGATATTCATCATTGCCCATCGAGTTCCTACGGTATAAGATATTCAATTGTGCTTGTAACCTTTCGCCCTCGAGATTGCGGGGAATCATAAAATGCCTGACCAGGTCACGTCTGCCGGCGCAACCGTCCGAACAGCAGCCGGTCCATCGCTTCTGCAGCTGCGTGACCCTGTTGTGCGCGCCGATCCGTACCCCCTCTACCGCCAATTGCGGGAGGAACGTCCTGTCTCTGAGTGGCCGTTAGGTGGCATCGTGCTCGCACGATATGCCGACTGCGCCGCCACCTTACGCGATCCGCGTGTCAGCAGCGACGATCGCAACTCACATGCGTACCGGGAACGAGTCGCATCCGGTGAGCTGAGCCTGAGCGACCGCATGGTGTTCGAAGAGCGCCGTACGGTTTTGTTTCGTGATCCGCCCGATCACACTCGACTGCGGCGGCTGGTGACCAAGGCGTTCACCCCGAGGACGATCGAGCAGCTACGGCCCATTATCCAGCAGCATATAGACCTTCTCATCGACCGCGCCGCCAGCCGAGGTCGCATCGAGCTTATCGCCGATTTTTCCTATTCCCTTTCGACCACAATGATATGCTATATGTTGGGCGCCCCCATACAGGGTCACCCGCGGTTCCCGTTCTGGACTCGGCATCTCATTCGCAGCATGGAACCTCCATTCATGTTGACTGCTGAAGATCGAAAGGGTATTCGCCGGACGTTCGAGGATCTGAGCGAGTACTTTGAGGAACTCATCGCTCAGCGCCGTCGTGACCCGGGTGACGATTTACTGTCGAGGCTGATCGCCGTCGAGAATCATGGTGACCGTCTGACCCTTAGTGAGCTTAACGCGACCTGCCGGCTGCTCCTGAGCGCTGGCCATACGACCACGTTCAACCTGATCGCCAACGGGATGCTTGCGCTGCTCCGCCACCCCGACCAGCTCGAGCGCCTTCGCGTCGAGCCAGCTCTGGCGGATGGCACGGTCGAGGAGGTGCTGCGCTACGACCCACCCGTGCATCTCCTCCAGCGTATTGCCTTAGAGGATTTGGAGTTCGACGGATTAGGAGTGGGCCGGGGCCATTCGATTGTCTTGCTGCTCGCCTCAGCAGGACGTGATCCGGGCCAGTTCACCGATCCCGACTGTTTTGACATCGGCCGTTCCGATTCCCGGCACCTCGCGTTTGGAGCCGGCCCTCACTTCTGCCTCGGCGCGTCAATCGCTCGGATGGAAGCAGCAATGGCGCTGCAGATCCTCGCCGAGCGGCTCGTGGATCCCACTCTCGCGACTGATCAGCTCCGGTACACGGACAACCTCACGATACGCGGCCTAGAGGAGCTTCCTATCACGTTTAGAGATGTCAAGCCGGCGCGTGATCGGGCGGCGTGATCAAGCTCCCGCAGTGGTCGGAAGAAGTAGAAAGGGTGATCAAGCAACCAATAGCTCGCGATGAACTCTGCCTAGGCGGGCGCGCGCCGGCAGGATCAGAGCGGGATGTTGCCGTGTTTGCGGGCGGGCCGGCTCTGGCGTTTGGTCAGGGACATGCGCAGCGCCTTGACCAGGGTGGGACGTGTCTGGGAGGGCTCGATGACGTCGTCGAGATACCCGCGCTCGGCGGCGCGCCAGGGGTTGCAGAGCTGGTCGGAGTACTGCTCGATCAGCTCTGCGCGGCGGGACTGGGGGTCCAAGGCCCGCTCTAGCTCCTTGCGGTGCAGGACGTTGACCGCGCCTTGCGCGCCCATGACCGCGATCTCGGCGGACGGCCAGGCGACGTTCGCGTCGGCGCCCGCGTGCTTTGAGCCCATCACGACGTAGGCGCCGCCGTAGGCCTTGCGCGTGATGACCGTCAGCTTTGGGACCGTCGCCTCGCAGTAGGCGTAGAGCAGCTTCGCGCCATGGCGGATGATCCCGCCCCACTCCTGCGAGGTGCCAGGCAGGAAGCCGGGGACATCGACGAAGGTGAGGATCGGGAGGTTGAAGGCGTCGCAGGTCCGCACGAACCGCCCGGCCTTTTGCGACGACGCGAGGTCGAGGCAGCCGGCCAGGTGGCTGGGCTGGCTCCCGACGATGCCGATGGCGTGCCCGTCGAGCCGGCCGAGCCCGATGACGATGTTCCGCGCCCAGTGCTCCGCGACCTCGAAGAACTCGCCGTCGTCGACCACCCGCCTGATCACGTCGCGCATGTCGTAGGGCACGTTCGAGCTGTCCGGAAGGAACAGGTCGAGCTCCTCGTCGGTGCGTTCCGGGTCGTCGGATGGCTTGAGGTACGGGGGGTCTTCCAGGTTGTTGGACGGCAGGAACGACAGGAGGTGCTGGATGCCTGCGATGCAGGACTCCTCGTCCTCGGCCGCGAAGTGCGCGACGCCAGACTTGGAGCTGTGGCTCATCGCGCCGCCGAGGTCCTCGAACGTCACGTCCTCGCCGGTCACGGTCTTGATGACCTCTGGGCCGGTGATGAACATGTGCGAGGTCTCTTTGACCATGAAGATGAAGTCGGTCATCGCCGGTGAGTAGACCGCGCCTCCCGCGCATGGGCCCATGATCGCGGAGATCTGCGGGATCACCCCGGAGGCTTGGACGTTCCGGTAGAAGATGTCGCCGTAGCCGCCCAGCGATACCACACCCTCTTGGATACGCGCCCCGCCCGAGTCGTTGATCCCGATCAGCGGGACCCCCATCTTCAGCGCGAGATCCATGATCTTGGTGATCTTGGAGGCGAATACTTCGCCCAGCGATCCCCCGAAGACCGTGAAGTCCTGGCTGAACACGCACACCCGCCGCCCGTCGATGGTGCCGTAGCCTGTGACCACCCCATCGCCTGGGATGCGCTTGTGCTCGAGCCCGAACCCCGTCGCGCGGTGAACCGCCAGCCGGTCGCTCTCCAGGAACGAGCCCTTGTCGAGCAGCAACGCGATCCGCTCGCGGGCGGTCAGCTTGCCTTTCGCGTGCTGCTTCTCGATGGCCTGATCGGAGCCGGCGTGCTCCGCCTCGGCGAGACGTCGGCGGAGCTCGAGCAACAATTCCTTCGTCGTACGCGGCATAAGGCGATTCTAAGATCCGGATGCCACCAGCCTCCGCCCAGGTCCGCCACGGCTGTCAACTCGGGAGTGCTGGCAAGCCGTACCGCTACTCCTCGCGGGCCGGCCATCCCTCCCACAGTGGGGCAGCGCGGGGAGCTCGCAGAGACTGGAGCCGCTCAGCGAGTTCACGGGCGGCGGGCACGCTGCGGTGCGCGGGCCTCAACGCGGTGAGGAACTCGCTGGCCTGCTGCAGGTTGGCCTCCAGGTCGCCTCGATTGAGCTCTATCGCCTCGCTGGCCAGCTGGAGGCCCTCGTCGGGCTGGTCCTGGCCGGCCAAGCAGATCGCCAGGTTGATCTGCGCCTGGGACTGGTTCGCCGAGGATTGCAGGGCGGGTGGGGCCGTCTGGTAGCAGGCGATCGCTTGCCGGGCGTGCGGCTCAGCCTGGCCAGCATCACCCAGCCACAGCAGCGTGATGCCCGTGTACAGCTCCAACGCCCCAGGGCTGAACAGCCACCACGCCTCATCAGGATCGTCGCTGGCCGGCTTGTCTGGCATGGTCCGCCTGGCGCGCCGCACCGCGTCCAGCGCGCTGGAGCGATCATGCAGGCGCGCTAACGCGCGCGCCTCACAACGGACGGCGATCTGGGCGCGCGCGGCCGGGGTAGGAGCGTGGCGCCAGGCGTCCTGCGCGTAGCGCAACGCCAAGGAAAAATCGCCCTCCCAGAGCGCCGCTGTGCTTTGCATCACCCGGACGTAGGCGAGCAGCCCATCATCGCCGGTCTGCCGGGCGAGTTGCTCGGCGGTCAGGCAGTGCGCGTAAGTGGCGGCATACGCGCCGACGTTAAACGAGCAGCTCGCAAGCAGCACCATGAGCTGCCCCGCGATCCGGTACAGCTGCTCGCGCTGGACCAAAGGCTGGCGGCCCTCCAGCAGCGCGGCGACCTGCTGGCGCCGGTCGAGCACCTCAGCGAGCATTTGGTCGTTCGGTGTGTGTTCCCAGCTGTGTACGAGGTTGGCGGCCTGCAGCTGGAGGTGGTTGATCGTTGCCGGGCCGGTGTTGGACTCCTCCAAGCGTTGGGACAGCTGCGCTGACGCTTTGGCGGCTGAGTCCAACAATACGGCCATACTGCTTGCGCCGAGCTGTTGCAGGAACTGGTGTCGGTTCGTGTCCGCCTCCGCGCCTTTGGGTTGCGCGTCGTCCTCAGCGCCGCCGCTCTTGCCGGCTGCGGTCGCGAGTGGCGCTGTCGGGGATCCAGCGTATGCGGCGGGCGGCTGGTCACCTTCGCTGCACACGGCGGGGAGGGTTGGCTGGCCGGTGGGCTCGATGTTTGCAGGCTCGGCGGGTTGGGTGGTGGGGGTGTAGTCGTGGCCGTAGCCGAGTTGGTCTGGGCGGGTCTCATACACCCGGCACAGCCGGTCGAGGTAGTCCTCGCCGGGGCGGACTTTCGGGTCGTGCTCCCAGGCGCACAGCCGCTGACAGATCAGATTTGGGCGCCATCCACAGCCGTCGGCGTCGTAGGTTTTTAAGATCTCCTCGACCGCTTGTGGGCGGGTCCAGCCGCGCGCCAGCCGGTGCGCCTTCAACCGTGTCACGCCGAATTGGTTGACGATGGCCTCGACGATCTCAGGGATGGTCCAGCCTTGGGTTTTCCCGTGGGCGCGGAGCTCGGCGATTCTCTCAAGGTCGTGGAGGTGTCTTTTGGAGGCCATTGCGGTTGCTTTCGGCGAGTGTGTTGGGGTTGGTTCGTGCACGTTACGCCTATCCGGCGGCTGATCAAGCGTGTGACCAGGGTGTTCTCGAAACGAGGCACCCCTGTTACCGCCAAGCGAGAACTACGGTAACCACCGCGCGGTAATCGAATCCGGCAGGGTGACGCCGGGGCGCTCCGCACCGGTGGCGCGGGGTCCCGAGAGGTGCGACGAGGCTAGGAGGCGCCAACCCGTGCCAAAGCCCGCTTGCAGGCGGCTTCGGCGTTTTGGTACACCGCTGAGCTTTCTATCGGTGTCCAGTCCTCATCCGTGGGTATTCGCTCCCCTGAGGGCGAGAGCAGCACGAGCGCAGGTTTCCGGCGATCAAGCCAACGCTTCAGCCAAGCAGCAATGTCATCCTCTACATCTGCCACCACAAACCTCCATCCAGGCGTTACCTTCTGTTGATGCTTGGGGGCTTTTGCGGAGCTTTTGGTAAGCGATAGCTGAGAAACGCCACTACTGCGGCCAGTAGCGCGGTCAGACCGAGGACTGACCATGCCAAGCGAAGCAAGGGCCAACTGTGTGAGGCGTAAAGAAGCACACCTACGGCCGCGATCGGTAGCGCAGCGGTGAGCGTCGCCAGTTGCCGCAAGCGGGACAACAGTCGTCGTAGGAGGCCACGCGGATCGGAGGTCATTAGCACCGTTGCGATGACGCCCGCCAAAAAAAGCAAAAGCGTAGCCGCGACCTCGTTGGCTCCACTGACCTGCTCCTCGACCAGCATGCGTGGTAACCGCCACGCTCCGAGGAGCAATAGTACACCAAGAACGAAGGCTGTGATGATAAAAGCCCGCAGCCAGAACTCTTCGCGGCTGTCCTCGATATCGACGTGAGCGACGGCCACGGAGCTCCTTTGCACCCCACGGGCATGGAGGTTCAGGCGGGCTACTCCTCCGAGCTGCCAATCATGCAGAATCCGCTTGGGCCGGGCCTGCCCGCCTCGAGCGGGAGACGTGACAGCGGGATACTCGACAATGGCGGCCTGGTACAGATCGACCCCTGGAGGGTCCTCTACCTCGAAGTTATAATTTTCCGTATCCGCGGCTGCCCGCAGGGGAAAGTCGATACTGGTCTCACGCCAGCCCAATTGCTCGCACCAGCGCTTCCACTTCGTGCGAGGATCCTGGATATAATCACCGAGGGGAAGGTCAAGGCAGTACGTAACTTTTAGCCGTGTTCCAGGCTCGGCCTTGATGGGTATGAGAAGCACAAAGTTGTCTGTAAGGAGCTTCAATATTAAATTAAACTCTTCTTTGGTTTCCAAGTATTCTAGAGCCTTTGGGCCCTCGCGCACCGCTGCCCGCCAAACGTCTCTCTTGTCTTCTGTGTCTTTGGCGTCACTGAAGACAAGCTCGCTGAAATACCGTCGAATATCGTGAGGTAAGGGCTCGTCCAGAAAGCCGCCCGCGTACTCGACCAGCATGGTGGTGGTCATGATGCCAAGCTGGCTGCGCGTAAAATACGACAGCGATCGGTTCTCTTGATCCTTAATGTCGAAGTTGACGAGGTTTTGTTTGTGTAAAAGATCGATTGGTAAGAGCCTTGCCGTCCCTATTCTATGGGCTTGAAGTGTCGGGGCATGCGTTGATACGGTAAGATCTACGGTGAAGCATTGACGGACGGTCGTCTCGTCTAAAAATGTAATTTGATGTAAGCGATGGTGTATCCACTTATAACTATTAAGGTAAAGCTGTAAGACAGCCAGGGCAAGCCTTGGGTTGGCGAGTTCCTGTTTCAGGATCTCGTCCGGCCAAGATCCTGCGCCCGGTTCAGGACCTGCTGTCGTCATGCTCTTCTCGTCCGCTACTCGCGCTGCGTCGAGTGCCAGAGGCCATGGTCAGGAGCAGTGTGAGCGGTGCATTTCTCCTGTGTCGTGATCTTGCAGACTCAAGGCCCTTTCGTCAAGAGTTATGTGACCTTATTCCTGAGCCACCGCGGTAGGCCTATGAGCGGTGAGGAGGACGCCTCAACGCGGGACGTGGGAGGAAAGGCGGCGGCGTGGGCCAATTGGGCATGCGTCCGCCTGAGCGCCTCCCAGGAGGTTGCATGGTAGTAGTTCATAGTTCGAGGTAAGGCGTAAGCGGATCTCGAGGTCCTAGTGGGCGGTCCGTGCGATGCTCATACCGCGAACGGGTACGTCTCGGGTACCTCGCCCCGCCCCGCGGCAGCCCTAGCACCACTACCCGCTGCAGCGTCCCTGGTGCCAGGGCAACGGCCGCCGCAGGCGTAGATCCTCCCCCGCCCTACGGCAGCGGCTGGAGGGGACCGCGGCCAGGGCGTACGCGTCAGACTAGGGCGTATGTCGGTCAACCTTATAGGCCTGATCGCCGGGAGCGGCTGGGCGGCCGGTGTCAACCTCTACGCGGTTGTCGTGCTGCTCGGACTGCTCGGGCGGCTCGGGTTCGCCGACATTCCCAAGGTGCTGACGCGCACCGATGTGCTCGCCATGGCCGGGATGCTCTACGCGGTCGCGTTCCCGGTAGCGGCGCTCGCCGCCGCCGTCGCCCTGCTCGCCGCGAGCCTGTTCCTTGCCGTCAAGCTGTGGGGCGCAGCCCGGCGGCGGTGGCGGTGGGCGACGCTCGCTCGAGGCTCAGGGTGAGCCGGGCTCCAGCCAACACAAGCGCGGCGCCGCGCTCATCATCGATCGGGGCATTCCCCACCCGTCACCCGAGGCCTGGTTGGATCAGATCACGGTCGAGTTGGCCCACGGTGGCGTCGAACGACAAAGCCAGCACGAGGAACTGACCCCAAACGGGAGGTGATGAGCGTGTCCAAGGGCACTGGCTCCGCAGAGGCGCGGGACGTATCGATTGGCACGCGATACCTTCGGCTTGTCGCCTCAGGGGAGAAGACGATTGAGGTCCGGGTGGGCTACCCGAGCATGAGGCGTATTGCGCCGGGACAGCTCCTGCGTTTCGTGTCTGGCAGTGAGTGGTGCTTGGCTCGTGTCAGGCGCGTGTCGGAGTACGCCTCGTTTGAGGAGATGCTTGACCACGAGGACGCGCGGGCTATTGGGGCTGCTCAGAGCCGGGAGGAGCTGCTTGGTGTGATCCGGGAGATCTATCCGCCGGAGAAGGAGGCGCTGGGGGTATTAGCGATTGAGGTGGAGCGGGTGCAGGGATGAGCAGGGCGGAGAAGCCCATGCAGCCGATAGTCCGCTGGACAGCTCTCCGGTCTACGCGAGCATCGGAAGAGTATTAATCGCAATGCCACCACCTTAACTCCATCGCTGTTATTCTGATCAGCACAAACATGAGACTTGAACGCCGCCGGCCTCCTATGCGCCTCCTGCCGGTGTGTGGTCTCGTGAGCGGCTGCGCGGGCCAGGTTTAGACGCCCCGGTGAGGACCACCGCCTCAGCCGCAGGCCGAGGCAACCTTTGTGGAAGATCACGATGCGCCTTGCGCTTGACTAAGAGCTTGGACATCTTGCGTCTCACGACCCGGGGGCAGACCCGCAGCCTGCGCTTGGGGTTGGCCTTGCCAGCGATCTCGCCGATCACCCGGCAAGCCCGCTGGTCGGGCTCGTCAGGGGGAAAAAGCCGCCGGCTCGGTCACCTGGCGGCGCACGATCCGCAACGCGTTGAGGAACGACATGCGGTCAGGGTCCAACGCCGCTTGATGAGCGGCGTCTGCCATGAGATCGCGGAGCGCGTAATGGACCAATAGATGCGCCCAGATCTCTTGGACCACCTCCTCAGCAGACCTCGACCGCAACACCATATCCCCTGCTGACCTGCCATTGTGGTACTGGCTCGTCCGCTGTAGTCCGCCCGAGTGGGTCCCTAATTGGGTCCCTGCGAGCCGACTCGGCTATGCCGCTCGGATTTCCCGAACGGACGAGAACGGGACGTTATACAGGTGGCGTTCCAGCACCTCACCGCTGGAGCCGCGCACGGGCACCCAGACCCGCAGCCGTGGCTTGTCAGGCGGCCCGTAGATCGCCTCGACCTGTGCCTCTTCGACTATGCCCGCCCACGAGATCACGACGGTATCGCCGATCGACGGTGGTCTCGCCGAAGGTGAGGCTACCGGACGCTCTCGTTCTGGACATGATGCTGCATCCGGATCTATCCTGCCCAGCTATCTCATACCGTTGGTGGTGTTGGGCGACTTGCTGGTTGGGCCTTGGTGTCGTCATGTTTGCTGTCGCTTGTCGGGCAGGCGGGGTTACGGTCAGTCATGTTGGGGTGGTTAGTCGGCGGTGGCGTCGGCGATAGCTGCGGCAGCGGCGGGGAGGTGGCAGGCCAGGCCATCACGCAGCTTGGCGGCGTGGTCGGTAGCGACGGCTTCCAGATAGTTGATCCCGGTGGGTGGGCCAGACTCCGGCCGCATCTGTGTGGCCAGTTTGGGGTCGATGTGTGCGCCGATGCGCTCAGGTGTGGCCTCGCCGCGCCAGGCGTCGAGTCGCTCGACCAGACGCAGGTGACGGTCGGCCTCGTCAGCCTAGCCGCGGGTTTGGGCGTCAGCCGCCAGTGCAGCGGCGTCGGCCCTCTGGGCGGCGAGGATAGGCAAGAGCATCGGGTCGCTGCGGTAGTTGGGGCAGTGCTCGCAGATGTTGGTATAAGCGCATGCTCCCTGCGCCAGGCTGCGGATGCAGCAGCCGCCGGCCATACGCGCCTTGATCGCGCTGGTGTCTTTCCAGTCGCTGGCCAGCGGCAGCAAGTTGCGCGCTCGGCGGGTGGCAGGACCGGACCGCTGAGTTGGATTTTGGCCTGCGCGAGCGCGCGCTCGTAGTCGGCGCGGACGGTGGCGTCGACCAGCTCACCGATGCGCAGACCCGTGGCGCGGGCCAGCAGCAACGCGTCAGCGCGCAGCCGGTTCGGGGAGCCCAAAGGCAATGGCCGCGCGGTCAAACGCCGCGAGAGCGTAGCCGCTGCCGTCACGGCGGGCCGGCGCGCTGACTCACGCGCCCCAGCTTGCGGGCGGGCTTTAGCGCTCATGCGAGTTGGCGAACTCGCGGGGTGTGAGAATCTTGATCCCTTGATGTACGCCAAGCTCAAGCAGATCGCGGTCTCCTGTCACGATCACGTCCACGCGGCCCGCGACGGCTGCGGCCAAGACTTCATCGTCGTCAGGGTCTCTGGAGACTCTCGGAAGCTCGCCCGGCTCGGCCAGATCCGCCAGCGCCTCAATCTCGGCGCGTGTGAGCCGGGCGATCACTCGGCCGAACCCGAACTTGCCGATAAGGACGTCCTCCAGCTCGTCGAGCAGCGCAGGACTGGTCACCAGCGTGAGGTCACCGCGTATGGCGGTGCGCAGGAGAACGCGCGGCAGGCCTCCGAACAGCAGCGCAGAGACCAGCACATTGGTGTCGAGCAGGATCCGCACTTACCGAGCCCGGCCACGATGCTGCTCGACAGCCTCGAGCACATCATCCTCGGTCACCCGCAGTCGTTGGGCCACCCGCTCCCCGTAGGCGAACAGGCGCTCCCAGCGGTCACGGCGGTCGAGATACTGGCGCAGCGCAACACGGGTCAACTCGCTGCGGGTCAGGCCTTCCGCGTCGGCTTCCTGGTCGACCTCAGCAGCCAAGTCAGGAGGCAGCGAGATCGTGATTGTGCGTGTCGGCCGCATACGCGTCCCCTCTTGTGAGAAAACTTCTTACAGGGATGATACTGCCCGGGCTCGGCGGGCGCGTCCGCCGTCGCTGACGGCTGCGCACAAAACGCGACGCGGCGGCGCCTGGCAGAAGAAAGAGGTGGCTCAATGATGGACGATGGACGGGCCGGGCCAGGTCAGGCTGGCGAAGGGCGCTGTCCCCGCGCTGCGGCGGCTGGTCGAGCCACTGGTCCTGGTGCTCCTTGCTGATGGGGCCTCCGGCGATGCAGCTTCCAGCGGCATGCTCCCGATGCGCGAGGGCTGTGGTCAGGCGAGAGAGACAAGGTCGTCCTCGGCTGGGGGTAGGTCGGGGCTTGGGGTCACGTCCAGCCAGCCGAACGCGGCCAGTGATCGGATGGCAAGCACGACGTCGATGGGGTCTGGTTGGCGTCGCCGTTTCCAATGCAGGTACTTGTCGAGCACTTCCCGCTCGGTCGGACGCCGACCCAGTGAGCGGGCGAGCGCTTCTGCGGCGAAGTGCAGGGTTGCGGCGGTCTCGCTGTGCTGGCTGTCCAGTCGAGATAACAGATCAGTCACCCGTTCGATCTCGGCTTTATGTCCTTGGATGCTGTCTTGGTAGCGGGCGCGGGCTTCGTCGAAGGCCGGGCCTGGTCCGACCGCAAGCATGCGCCCGCTGCGGGCCTCGGTCAGCACACCGTGGTTGACCAGCTGCCCGAGCAGCGGCGTCAGATCATGGGTGAATGGTCCGTAGCTGCCTTCGGCGAACTCCAACCCGGTGGGCACGCCCATAGCGGTGGCAAAGTAGGCGAGTTTCTGCAGGCGGATGCGCCCGACCGGCCAGGCGTGCCGTTCCTGATGCAAACGCCGCACGATCTCGGCGATGACGATCGCACCGGGCGCGAGCGCGCCAGCCTCGACCGGATGCGGCTGACCGGCGAGGAACTCGATGGTGGCCTGGTCGTCGGGGGCCTCGTGGGGGGCGTAGAGTGCGACTGGGATCGGCAGGCGGTCGAGGTGGCGGTACAGCGTCGGGCCGACCTCCACCCAGTCCAACCTGCCGTTGCCGGTGCCTAGCGGTGGCACAGCCAGCGAGGCCACGTCCCAAGACGTGATGTGCTCGGCGAGATAGGCCAGGCCGCGGTCGATGTCGGCCAGCTTGGACACCGACCGCCAGTGGTCCTTGGTCGGAAAGTTGATCACGGACGGGCCGTCCGGGTTACGCCACAGGTACGGCTTGCCGAGCTGCACCTGCCCTTTGGCGCAACGCCGTCGGTAATCGGCGAACATCTGTGGGAAACGGCGTTTGAACTCCAACGCGACGCCTTTGCCCATTACCCCTACGGTGTTGACAGTGTTGACCAGTGTTTGTGCGTCGGAGTCGAATAGGTTTCCTTTGCGGATGTCGGTGATCATCGCAAGTCCCGAAAGAACAAGGAGGCTTTGAGCCGGATGTCGAGTCGACGATCGCCCAGCCGGGAGCGGAGCCGGGCGGCGGCCTGTTGGTCGGGCACGTAGGCGTGGCGGACCAGGTCCGCCGGCACCCGATCGGGAACCAGCACCTCGGCCATGCGCCGCTGCTTGGCTTCCAGTTCCTCGTAGGGGTCAGAGCGTTTCCATGACGTGGCCAAGACCGCAGCTGGCTCCAGTGCCGCCAGGCCTTCGTGCGCCGGCAGCGCCTTGCTTGTGAAGGCTGCGGCGTTGCGGTCGGTGACCATGACGCCTGGCATGTCGAGGACGCGGGAGTCGACGGCCAGCACGGTCAGCTCCTCCTCGCCGTCGAGCAGTTTGTACAGCATCGCGTTGCGCGCGTGGACGTAGAGGTTGGCGTAGCTGAGCAGCGGCCGTCTGGCGCTCCCGGTCCAAACCGGGCGGGCGGCACGCCGCTGTTGAATCTCGGGGTCGCCGATGCGGGTGTGGCCGGGAGCGATCTGGTGGACCAGCTGGTGACTGAGAACCCCGTGCTCGAGGATGGACGCCACGTTCGCGTGTGGGGCGATGAAGTGCACCTCACGAATCTGCGATCGTCGCATGATGCAACTCCCCCTCGAGCACGCCGATCACTCAAGGGTGACACGTTCCACTGACGCTGCGTGCCCTGGGAGTTGCTGCGAGACAAACCAGGCGAGAGGGCTGTGACGACCGCGCTCAGTCGCGCCACCCGGCTACCTCCCCATGTGAACGTACGTTCGATTCTAGCGCAAGTTTATGCTGTGGGGAAGGACGATCGAAAGACGCCACCGGGCATGAGGCTTCCGCGGGTCTTACGCCGCTGCGTCAGCATAGGACCTCTCCTGCATCTGCCTGGCTCCTCCGAACGGGTAGGCAGTACTGCGCTTCACGACACCGCTGACGACCCCCGGACCGCCTCCTTGCTTCTGGGCCTTGCCCGCATGGTGGCGCTCGACACTGCCTTCCCGAACAGGAAGAAGCGGTCCTTGACGAGAAGTGTGGGCGGTGTCTTTGAGTTCATGGCCGAGGTGGTCTGGTTAGGGGGTTGTTGGTTGGAAGTCGGATGAGGGAAACCCACGCTTCCCGTCAAGGGCGTGCGCGGTATCCAACACGGAGCGGATGAGGTCGGGCGTTGTCTCCGTTCAGGCGCCACAGGCTGGGCGCGGGAAATCCCCCCCGGCGCGCTGGACGGTGTAGTCGTGGCCGTAGCTGAGCTGGTCTGGGCGGGTCTCATACACTCGGCAGAGCCGGTCCAAATAGTCCTCGCCGGGGCGGACTTTCGGGTCGTGCTCCCAGGCGCACAGCCGCCGGCAGGTCAGAGGTGTCTCTTGGAGGCCATCGCGGTTTCTTCCGGGCGGGTGCGTTGGGGTTGGTTCGTGCACGTTACGCCTATCCCGCGGCGGATCAAGCGTGTGGCCAGGTGTTCTCGCAACGGCGTTTCAGCATGGTGAGCAGCCCGCCGGCGTCGACCGGGGGAGCTTGCCGGTCATCGCCATGGTCAACGAACCTTGGCCCCCGGCGGGGTCGGCGGCCCGTTGCAACGCCGGCCGGGTGCGGGTGTCGCACATGGCGGTCTCGTCCAGCCCGATCACTCGGATCCGCATACGGTCTATCGTGGGCGTATGAGCAGCGCTGCCCGGATGTCTGGTGCTGGCGCGCTAAGCCGTACCGGCGTCACCGCTCGCGCCGAGCATGTCGGCAGTTTGCTCCGCCCGCCGAGGCTTCTGAAAGCGCGGCAAGCTCGCGCGGCGGGCCAGCTGGACGACGCGGCGTTCAAGCGCATCGAGGACGAGGCGGTTCGCGAAGTCGTCGATTTGCAGCACAGGGTGGGCTTGCCCGTCGTCACGGACGGCGAGTTGCGGCGCGAGTCGTTCCAAAGCGACGTGTGCGCGGCGGTTGACGGGTTCGAGGGCCTGACGATTGACGCGTGGCTGTGGGGCGACTGGCACTCCGACGAGGTCGGTGATCGGTCCATAGCGCGGCCGTCCGACCTTGGCGTCGTCGCTCCCTTACGAGCGCGCCGCACAGTGGGCGCCGAGGAGTTTACGTTCCTGCGCGGCCTGACGAACGCGCAGACGAAGGTGACGCTGCCGAGCCCCAGCCTGATGGCCAGCCTGTGGACGCCCGAGCGTTCCCGTGACGCCTATCCAGCGCTGGAGGACTTCTTGGCCGCCGTCGTCGCCATCCTTGTTGACGCGGTGCGTGAGCTCGCCCGCCTGGGTTGCACGTACGTCCAGCTCGACGCTCCGCACTATCCACTGCTCATCGACCCGACCTGGCGCGAGTTCTACACCACCAGATCGAAAACGACAATGACCATGGAGCGCTGGGTCGGCTATGGCGTCGAGCTGGACAACGCCCTGATCGACGCCGCGCCTGGCCTGACGTTCGGGTTCCACCTGTGCCGGGGTAACCAGGCCAGCCGCTGGCTGGTCTCCGGCGGCTACGACGCGATCGCCAAGCCAGTGTTCGCCCATGTCCGCGCTCATCGGCTCCTGCTCGAATACGACGACGAGCGCTCTGGTGGCTTCGATCCGTTGCGCCTGGTCCGCGACGATGCCACGGTCGTCCTGGGCCTGGTCACGACGAAGACGCCCCGCCACGAGATCCCTGACGAGCTTGCCGCCCGAGTGCGCGAGGCGAGCCGTGTGGTTGGACTGGACCGCCTCGCCGTTGGCACGCAGTGCGGCTTTTCCACCTCTATCGTCGGCAACGCCATCACGATCGACGACGAACGCCGCAAGCTCGCGACGCTTGTCCGCACCGCCGAGATGTTGTGGGGCTAAGCGTCACGCCCATCCCGCCTACTCCTGGACAGATCACCACATCCACGGCAAAGCTGGTAAAGCTGACACACGGGATCAGAAGATAATCGTTGCGTAAAGGGGCCGAGGGATGGCTGCGTTCGCTACGGTCGAGGGGACTGTTGCTTTTAGGGGTTATCGGACGTGGTATCAGATCGTGGGCGAGCTTCCTAGTGTGGATGGGAAGCTGCCGCTGCTGGTTCTTCACGGCGGGCCAGGTGTCCCCCATGACTACCTGGAGGACCTGAGGCGGCTGGCTGATACTGGGCGGCCGGTGATCTTCTACGACCAGCTGGGCTGTGGGAGGTCGGATCATCCAGATGACCCAGCGCTTTGGGTCATGGGCACGTTCGTCGACGAGTTGACCGCTGTGCGTAACGCCCTAGGGCTTCACGACGTCCACATCTTTGGGCACTCGTGGGGTGGCTGGCTGGCGCTGGAATACGCCCTCGGACGACCGCCCGGCCTGGTCAGTCTGGTGCTTGCCAGCGCCTGCGCCAGTGTGCCCGCCTTCGCGGCCGAAACGCGGCGGCTGAAAGCGTCGCTGCCTCCCGAGGTCCAAGAGGTCATCGACCGGCATGAGGCGCAGGGCGCTACCGACGATCAGGAGTATGTTGAGGCCGCCATGGCTTACTTCGGCCGGTGGATTTGTCGGCTGGACCTATGGCCCGATCATCTCGTCCGCGCTTTCACCAACTTGAGCGAGGATGTCTACGGGACTATGCAGGGGCCGGAGTGGAACGTGACCGGCAACCTTAAGAGCTGGGATGTGACTGCGCGGCTGGGGCAATTAGACCTGCCCGTGCTGGTCACCTCTGGTCGCTACGATGAGATGACCCCCGCCCTCGTTCAGCCGCTGGTGGACGGTATCCGTGACGCTGAGTGGGTCATCTTCGAGGAGAGCGCCCATTTCGCGATGGCTGAGGAACCAGAGCGATACCTCCAGGTCGTCGAGGCCTTTTTGAGCCGGGTGGAAGCGGCCTGAGCTGCTTGACCCGATCGGCTGCAGTCGAGTTGGCCGGGGGCCGTCGATGACCATTTTTGTGGCCTCTTCCCAGTACTCGAGAGGATTTCTCCGTTTTGTGGATAATTTTTCCTTCTGGTAGTAGTCCTGTTTGAGGTCTACTGTCCGAAAAGTCTGGGGCAGGTCAGTTCCAGATGCTCTGCCCGGTCCAGGCGAGATCCCCAGGTCCGGCCACGCCGCCGCTACGCAAGAGTTGGTGCGCTTCTTCCGCGGTCAGGAGTATGGTGGCGCCCTTTCGCAAGAGGGAGGTGAGCGGATGGGCTGCTACGTGTTGGGTCTCCAGGAGATCGACCAGACGCAGGTCGAGGTCGTTGGCGGCAAGGGCGCGCACCTGGGGGAGCTCTCGCGGATCAAAGGCATCCGCGTGCCGGCTGGCTTTTGCGTGACGACGGACGCCTTCCAGCGGATCATGGCGGAAGCGCCGTCGATCGACGATTGGCTCGATCGGCTGTCGCGCCTGAGGCCGGACGACCGGGAGGCGATCCGCGCGCTCAGCGCGGAGATCCGCCGGACCATCGAAGGGATCGCCATCCCCGACGATCTGGCGGCGGCGATCACCCGCCCGCTCGCCCGGCTCGGCGAGCAAGCCGCCTACGCCGTCCGATCCAGCGCGACGGCGGAGGACTTGCCGACGGCCTCTTTCGCGGGCCAGCAGGACACGTACCTGAACGTCGTGGGGCCGGCGGCGATCCTCCAGCACGTCAGCCGGTGCTGGGCCTCGCTCTTCACGGAGCGGGCCGTGACCTACCGCCTGCAAAACGGCTTCGACCACCGGAAGGTCCACATGGCCGTGGTCGTGCAGCAGATGGTCTTCCCCCAGGCGGCCGGCATCCTGTTCACGGCCGACCCCGTCACGTCCAACCGGAAGGTCGCCTCCGTGGAGGCCAGCTTCGGCCTCGGCGAGGCCCTGGTCTCCGGCCTGGTGAATCCGGACGTCTACAAGGTGCGGGACGGCGAGGTCGTCGCCAAGGCGGTCGCCACCAAGCAGCGTGCAATCTACGCCTCGCCGGCAGGCGGGACGCAGGAGCAGGCGATCGAGCCGGAGAGGCAGGACCGGCCAGCGCTGACGGACGCGCAGGTCGTGCGGCTCGCGCAGCTGGGCCGGCGGATCGAAGCGCACTTCGGCCGCCCCCAGGACATCGAATGGTGCCTGGTCGACGATGGCTTCCAGATCGTCCAGAGCCGGCCGATCACCACGCTGTTCCCCATCCCGTCGGCCGGCGACCGAGAGAACCACGTCTACGTCTCCGTCGGTCATCAGCAGATGATGACCGACCCTATGAAGCCTTTGGGGCTCTCCCTGTTCCTGCTGACGACCCCCGCGCCCATGTACGAGGCCGGCGGGAGGCTGTTCGTCGACGTCACCCGGGGCCTGGCCTCGCCGGCGAGCCGCACGGACCTCCTGGAGGTCCTGGGGAGATCCGATCCGCTGATCAGGGACGCGCTGGAGACCGTCCTCGAACGCGGCGACTTCATCCGGTCGGCCCCGGACGAGGGTCCCGGCTGGGCGCTGCTTGGCGGCGCGTCGGCCCTGGTCGAGACCGATCCGGCCATCGTCGCCGAGTTGATCGGGCGCAGCCAGGCCTCCATCGCCGCCGTGAGGCGTGACATCCGGACGAGGTCCGGATCGGCGCTGCTCGACTTCATCCTGGCGGATATCCAGGAGCTGAGGCGGATCTTGTTCGATCCGCAAAGCCATCAGGTGCTCATGGCGGCGATGGAGGGCACCTGGTGGCTCAACGAGCAGCTGGAGGCGTGGCTGGGCGAGAAGAACGCGGCCGACACGCTCACGCAGTCCGTCCCCCACAACGTCACGTCAGAGATGGGGCTGGCGCTCCTGGACGTCGCGGACGTGATCCGTCCGCATCCGGACGTGGTGGCTTTTCTGCACCACGTCGAGGACGAGGGCTTCCTGGACGAGCTGGCCACGCTCCCGGGTGGGCGGGAGGCGCGAGACGCCATCCGGGCCTACCTCGACCAGTACGGCATGCGCTGCGTGGGTGAGATCGACGTCACGAGGCCGCGTTGGAGCGAGCGCCCCACCACGCTCGTGCCTTTGATCCTCAGCAACGTCAAGAGCTTCGAGCCGGGCGCCGGCGAGCGGCGCTTCGAGCAAGGGCGGCAGGAGGCTCAGAAGAAGGAGCAGGAGCTGCTGGAGCGCTTGCGGGCCTTGCCGGACGGGGAGGCGAAGGCCGAAGAGGTCAAGCGGATGATCGACCGGGTCCGGACCTTCATCGGGTACCGGGAGTATCCGAAGTACGGCATGGTCAGCCGCTACTTCGTGTACAAGCAGGCCTTGTTGGAGGAAGCCGAGCGCCTCGTGCAGGCCCGCGTGCTTCGTGAGAAGGAAGACATCTTCTACCTCACGTTCGCCGAGCTCGGTGACGTCGTGCGCACGAGCCAAGTGGATGACCAGCTCATCCGCCAGCGCAAGGACGCGTTCAGGTCGTATCACGCGCTCACGCCGCCCCGGGTGCTCACGTCGGATGGCGAGTGCATCGCCGGGGCGTACCGACGCGACGATTTGCCGGCCGGCGCGCTGGTCGGCTTACCGGTTTCCGCCGGGACCATCGAGGGGCGGGCCCGCGTCATCCTGGACATGGCGGAGGCTGATCTCGAAGCGGGCGACATCCTCGTCACCGTCTACACGGACCCCAGCTGGTCGCCCCTGTTCGTCGCGATCAAGGGCCTGGTGACGGAGGTGGGGGGCCTGATGACCCATGGCGCGGTGATCGCACGGGAGTACGGCTTGCCGGCCGTCGTGGGGGTGGAGCATGCCACCCGGCTGATCCAGGATGGGCAGCGGATCCGCGTGCATGGAACGGATGGGTACGTCGAGATCCTGCCCTAAGCGCTTGAAGAGCCGCGATCGACAAAAAGTTGTCGATGTGTTGAAGGCGCTATGCGGCGATGCCCGAGGCCACCTTGGCTTATGGAGTGTCCCGCCAGACCATCATGCAACGTGTCAAGCGCGGCGACCTACAAGCTGTCCACGTACGCACCGGACGCAGAAAAGGCCTGCGTATCCAACCGCCGGCCCAAAACCTACTGTTCTAAACCTCCAACAATCAGCAAAGGAGCAGTGACCATGCATCCAAACAGTCGGAGATGTCTCGCTCAATAAACCAGGTCGTCGTTTCAGGATCTGCCACTTCGGACAGCGCCGTATGGCAGCCCCGGCCGGGACGGAACCCGTGGGAGCGATCGGAGAAGGTCGGATCGTAGTACGCCTCCAACAACAGGCGTATCACCTCGCCGACGAGCTTGTCCGACCATGACGGCAGACCTAACGGCCGTTTCTTCCCGTTGCGTTTGAGAATGTAGACCCTTTGGCTGGGGTGAGCCGGTAGCGCTCATGGCGCAGCGCATCGATGATGCGTCCGATTTTGGCCTGTGACATGCTGTCCGCGGTCTCTGCGCAGGCTCCCGGTGCCATCGCCCCATCGTTTGAGTAGATGCGCCCGTAGGCCAGCAGATACAGCTGCGGGTTGAACAGTTGCCGGTACAGTCTTCCAGCGGCAGGCCGCGCCTACCGCGCTCACGGAGGACATCCAGTACCGTTTCGGCGCTTTGCGTTACGCATACCTTTCGGTCTTGGGATGTCCGGTCACCCGGCCCCCTTCGCCCGTGGGGACGGCGTTACTGTCCTCCTTGGCAGGCCGTATCCCTGCGACTACTACGGGGCCTGCGTCGCCATAGGGCTCGCGCCCCGTAGGCGATCCCACGTTCGCCTCTGCCATACGTGCTAGCGGGCGATTTAGGTGTCTCATTCATCTCCTTGAATGCCTCGTGGCGCACTAGGCGTTCAGATAGATCCTGTCCAGGCAGTCGATCTGTAACGCCGCGTGCCCGTCGAGCAGCTCCTCCACGCTGACAGTCACCACGCACCTCCATCGGAAGGCGCGATCATCGACCAAACCCGCCCAAACCCGCCAACCAGCCACGTCAGCTCGGGGGTCTGAAGGCGAAGCCCTCACTGGGAGGCTGCTGAAGTCGATGCGTTGGCGCACGACGGCGTCGGCGCCGTCGTGGAGGCCGAGGCGGGCGATCACCTCCTCGGGCGTCGGCCAGGTGCCCGAGGTGATGCGCATCTGCCCGGCGCGGCCGTGCTCGCCGAGCCGAGGCGGATGGTTGAGGAGCTGACATTGCGGATGCCCGAGGTTGAGGAGGCGGCGCGGCTTGGGATGAGGGGCGGCGTTCGGGTCGCGCGGGTGCTGCGCACCTGCTACGACGCCTCAGGAAACGCCCTGGAGGTCACCGACTTCGTGCGGAGTCGGGACCGGCATGTCCTCGTGTACGAGGCGCCAGCCACCTAACTGGTGGGCGCATGGGTTTGGCAGGTGGGGTTGTCCTCCTTGCCTACGCGCAGGTCATGCCCATGCTGAAACGTGACGCGGCGGGCAGGATGGACGAGCCTCTCCGTCCGAATAAGGCAAACGAGGGCCGTGGCAGTACTCGTGGCAGTCACCGCCGTGAGAACGAGGGCGATGATGAGCCTACGACGGGTCCGAAACCTGTCTAACCCGCGGTTTTGGTGGCGTGCCGGGAGGGATTTGAGCCCCCGGCCCTCTCCGTAGAGATCCTTTGCCATACGCCATGCTGGGCAGTGTCTTTCCAGGTCACCAATCAGCGCTGTGCAAGGAGTTATCTGCCCTCACGACGGGCCCGAGGGCGCTGGAGGACGCGGGGCTGCCCGCGGGTGTCCTGAACGTGGTCACCGGGTCGGGTAGCGAGATCGGCGACCTTTTGGCGCAGCACCGTGCGATCGCGATGATCTCGTTCACCGGATCCAGCGTCGTCGGTCGGCATATCGGCGAAACCAGTGGGCTAAGCGGCTGCACCTTGAGCTTGGCGGCAACGCCGCCGCGATCGTCCTCGACGACGCTGATCTCGGCCAAGCCGTCTACGACGACTTCGTGGACCTGGTGGTCAAAGAAGCTCGTGCATGGACGCTCGGCGACCCGCGCGCCGAGCGCGTCATGGTCGGACCGCTCGTCTCAGCCAGTGCCGCCGATCGGGTCAGCGGTCTTGTCCAAGACGCCGTCGAGAGGGGCGCACAGCTGCTGCTGGGCGACGGTGTCGAGGCTGCCTACCACGAGCCGGAGGAGCACTTCGGCCCGGTGCTGCCCATGTTGCCGGTTGATGGCCTCGACGAGGCGCTCGAGATCGCCAACCGGTCCCGCTACGGATTAGACTCCGCGGTCTTTGCCTGCAGCCTTGACCGCGCTTGGCGGGCCGCGCGGGCGCTGCAGTGCGGCATGGTGACGATCAACGACGCTCCCTCCCACGGCGTCGGCCACTTCCCATTCGGCGGCCGCAAGCCCGATTCCGGAGTCGGCCGAGAAGGTCTGGGCTACTCAATCGACGGATACACAGAGCTCAAAACAGTAGTCATGCCCACCTAACGCCGCTGACAACACTGAGTTACTACCTGTACAAATTGCTGCAAGGTGGCCAGGGCAGTCGCTGAGCGCGTGACGGCAGCTACGCCGCTAGTCGCGCTCCGGGATGCTGTCGGCCAGCTCGCTCGCCCACTCTCGCTCGCCTTCCTCGATCGGCTCGTACTCGTTGATCTTGTCGATGGACTTGCCCATCGCCGCGTCCACCTCGCGCTCGACCATGATCTCCACCAGGGCCGGCACGCGGGCCTCCTCGCTGGCCTCGATCGCCCACTCGATGGCGGGCCTAATCTCGTCGGGCATCGTTACTCGGCGTCCCAACGCTCCCATCGCCTGCATCACCGCGACGTGGTCCATCCCCAGAGCCCCGTTCGGGCCCTCGTAGCCGATATCGACGCCGAAGTTAATTCCGTACTGGTACTTCTCCGGCTGGCGGATCAGGCTCAGGTAACCGTTGTTGAGCATGACCAGGATGTACGGCACCTTGTGCTGGACTGCGACGGCGATCTCCTCCATGAGGAACTCGAAGGAGTAGTCCCCGACGACGCCGACTACGAGGTTGTCCGGGCGGCCGAGCTTGGCGCCGATGCAGGCGGGGACTTCCCAGCCGAGGGGTCCGGCCTGCCCACAACAGAGGTAGTGGCGGGGCTTGTAGGTCTTCTGGAACTGGCCACTCCAGATTTGATAGAGCCCGATGGCCGTGACGATGATCTCATTCCCGTCGAAGAGTTCGTTCATCTCCTTGAAGACTCGCTGCGGCTTGATCGGCACGTCATCGAAGTCCATCTTGCGGAGCAGCGTCGAGCGCAGCTCGTACACGCGTTCCACCCATGGTCCCGGCTCCCGCGCCGACGTCATATCACGGGCCGCCTGCAGCAGCGCTTCGAGGGCAAGCTTGGCATCGGCGACGATGCCAAGGTGGGGGCGGAAGACCCTGCCGATTTGACCGGGCTCGATGTCGATGTGGACGAAGGTGCGATCACCGCGGTAGACGTCGAGATCGCCCGTGTGGCGCTCGGCGAAGCGCGCGCCCACTGCGAGCACGAAATCGCTCTCGAGGAACAGCTGGTTGGCGTAGCGCTGGCTCGTCTGGATCCCAACGATGCCCGCGTACAGGGGGTGGTCCTCGGGGATCGAGCCCTTGGCCATGTACGTCGGGGTGACCGGCACCTGAAGGTATTCGGCGAGCTCCATGAGCGCGTCTGATGCTTCAGCGATGATGACGCCGCCGCCGGGCATGATCATCGGCCGCTCGGCCGCGAGCAGCATATCCATGGCTTTGCGTATCGCGCTCGCGTTGGGCGCCGGCGGTTCCACCGGCAGGCGTTGGTCCAGAGCGAGCTCGTACTCGACCTCTTGATCCTTGGTCACGTCGAGCGGGAGATCGATCAGCACGGGTCCCGGTCGTCCCTCGCGGGCGATGCGAAAGGCCTCGCGGAACACCCACGGGATCTGCGCTGTCTCCTTGACCTGCACGGCCCACTTGGTGACCGGCTTGGCTATCTCCACGATCTCGACCGCCTGAAAGGCCTCCTTGTGGAGCAGGTGAGTCGGAGCCTGGCCGGTGATGCAGATGATCGGCACCGAGTCGGCTTTGGCCGTATAAAGACCGGTGATCATGTTTGTGCCAGCCGGACCCGACGTGCCGATGGCCACGCCGACGCCGCCGGTCACACGGGCGAGGGCATCCGCCGCATGCGTGCCGCCTTCTTCGTGGCGCACGGTGATGTGGCAGATCTTCTTGGAGTGGCTCAGCGCCTCGTAAAGGGGAAGGATCGCCGCCCCGGGAATCCCGAACACGTATTCAACGCCCTCGTCCTCCATGATCTGGACGGCCGACTCCATCACCTTGATGCGGTTCAGCCGTTTCATGGTTCCCCTTCTCTACGAGAGCCCCTCGGTGTCAGCGCCGATCCGGTACGCTGCCGCGTCCTCGATCGCAGTCAGCAGAGCAGAGTGGTCGAGCCCGCCGCAGTCCTTTACCTGAAGGCTCTGAAGCATCTGGTCGACGAGGGCGGTCACCGGCAGCGGCACCCCGACCTCACGCGCGGTCGCGAGAGCGATGCCGAGATCCTTGTGGTGCAGCTCGATGCGGAAGCCGGGTGCGAAGTCGTGCGCGAGGAACTTGTCTCGCTTCTGGTCCATCACTTTGGTACCGGCGAGGCCGCCCGAGACCGCCTCGATGATCTTGGCTGGGTCGACGCCTGCCTTCGACCCGAGCACGAGCGCTTCGCTCACGCCTTCGAGGACGATGCCGACGATGATCTGGTTGCAGGCCTTAACGATCTGACCAGAGCCCGCCTCGCCCACGTGCGTCGGCGTGCCCATGGCCTCGAAGAGGGGCTTGGCGCGCTCGAAGTCCTCCTCGTCTCCACCGACCATGATCGACAGCTCTCCGCTGATGGCGCCGGGCTCGCCGCCACTGATGGGGGCATCGAGCGTCTTGACCCCTTTCTCGCTGGCTTCGCGGGCGAGCTCCTTGGTCACGAGGGGAGAGATCGTGCTCATGTCGACCAGCAGATCGCCCTCGCTCGCTCCGGCCAGCAGGCCCTCGTCCCCCCTGTACACCTCCTCGACTTCCGGAGACGCCGGCAGGCAGGTGATAACGATGCCGCACTGCTCGGCCACTGCCTTGTAGCTGTCTGCGACCTCGGCCCCTTCGTCCTTCAGCTCGTCCGCCGAGCTGCTGCCGCTGTAGATAACGAGCTGGTGTCCCGCCTTCATGAGATTGTGGGCCATGGGCTTGCCCATGATCCCGAGACCGATGAAACCGATCTTGTCCCCGGCCACTGGTCCCTCCTTCATCGCGACGAGAAATGCAACTTTTCGATCCTCACCTCGCCGCTACGCTGCTCCCGCGGCAACCACGCGAGGCTCTCCTGGGTCGTCGCCGTCGTTGGTTGGTACTCGAGGCCGACCCAGCCCCCGTACGACAGCTTCTCGAGTGCGGCGAAAATGTAGCGATAGTTCAGCTCACCCGTGCCCGGCTCGCCGCGGTCGGGAGAGTCGGCGACCTGAATGTGTCCAATGCTGCCCGCGTACTCCCGCAGCGTCGCGACCACGTTCCCCTCCATGCGCTGCATGTGGTAAGCGTCGTACTGCAGCTTCACATTGTCACGCCCCACCCGCTCAACGAAGTCAGCGGCCGCGCTGGTCGTGTACAGCAAGTACGGCCCGTTCTCGAACGTGTTGAGCGCCTCGATCAGCACTTCGACGCCGTGCGCGGCAGCCTGATCCGCAGCCCAAGCGACATTGTCGCGCGCCAGCTCAAGCTGCTCGGTGAGGTCGACGCCGTCCAGTTCCAGGCCCACCAAGGCATTGAGTCTCGAACAGCCGACGCTTCGAGCGAATTCGAGGGCAACGGGCACGTTCTCGCGGAATTCCTGCTGCCGTTCCGGGTCGCTTAGCAGCCCACGATCGCCGCTCGGCATGTCACCGGCGTCGAAGTTGAAGAGCGCTACCCGGAGCTCCGCATCCTTGATGGCGGTCTCGACGCGACCCAAGTCCTCCCCTGAAGGCCACCAGAACTCAACGGCAGTGAAGCCGGCTTTCGCAGCGAGCGCAAAGCGCTCCACAAAGTCGACCTCCTTGAACAACATCGACAGATTTGGGCAAAACCGCATCACAAGGTGGTCCACCATCGAGGTCGAGATCGGGGCATGGGGTGCTTCGCTCAACATCCCCATACACGCTGGATCCCACACCCAAAGTGATCGATCGCCCAATGAGGAGCCATGGGTTCTGAGGAGCCATGGGTTCGAGATGACCGTCGGCGACCAGCGAGGCGCCGAGCTCGCCAGCCAGTGCTGCGATCGCGGCCTGTGTGCGTAGCGACCCAGCTGCCCTTTCGCGACCGAGAGCCCAAGTGATTATCGACCCAGAACTGGGGAATGCTGCGGTGAGACGAGCATGCGAGATGCCGACGTGATCGACGCTGCGCTGATTACCAAGCTCAGGAAGATCTGCGGGCGGGAACACGTCTTGACCGACAAGCACCAGCTGCGGACCTACGAATCTGATGGGCTGAGACAGTTCCGCTCGCCCCCACCTGTCGCCGTGCTTCCCGGCTCCGCCGACGAGGTACGCGAGATCGTGGAAGCCTGTTACGAAGCGAAGATCCCGTGGGTGGCGCGAGGTGCCGGTACGGGGCTGTCTGGCGGCGCCCTTCCCATCGAGGACGGCATCCTGATCGTGCTCACGCGCCTCAACCGCATCCTCGAGGTGGATCTCGACAACGAACGCGTCGTCGTCGAGCCTTGCGTTACGAACGCGGCCGTCTCCGAAGCGGTCGCCCCAACGCACTTCTATCCCCCTGACCCCTCGAGTCAGGTGGTGTCGACCATCGGCGGAAACGTCGCGGAGAACTCCGGGGGCCTGCACTGTTTCAAGTACGGCTTCACCACGAACTACGTCACCGGGCTGGACATCGTGCTCAGCGACGGAGAGGTCGTGACGGTCGGAGGCAAGGAGCTCGACCGGCCCGGCTACGACTTGGTCGGCGCCTTCGTCGGCTCCGAGGGAACGCTCGGCATCGCCACGAAGATCACGCTGCGGGTGATCCCGCTGGCCGAATATCACCGGACAATGGTCGGCTACTTCGACACTACTGACCAAGCGGGGGAGGCGGTCACCGGCATCGTGGCGGCCGGGATCATTCCGGCCTCGATCGAGATCATGGACCAGCTCACGATCGAGGCGACGGAGAACTGGACGCACGCCGGGTATCCCCTCGACGTCGGCGCCGCGCTCATCGTGGAGCTCGATGGGCCGGAGGCCGAGTGCGAGGCGCGCTTCGACGACGTCGTGGAGATCTACGAGCGCGCCGGGGTCACCAGCATCCGTGTCGCGCAAGACGAGGAGGAGCGCACGTTGATCTGGAAGGCGCGCAAGTCGGCCTTCGGCGCCATGGGCTACCTCTCGCCGTACTACTACGTCCAAGACAGCGTCATCCCTCGCACGCGCCTTGGCGAGATCCTCAGACGGATCCAGCAGCTCTCGAAGGAGTTCGGATTCAAGGTCGCCAATGTCTTCCATGCCGGGGACGGCAACCTGCACCCGCTCGTGTGCTACAACGCCAAAAACCCTGGAGAGGCGGAGAGCGCAGAGGAGCTTTCTGGGCTGATCGTCACCGCCTGCGTGGAAGCCGGTGGCTCGATCACCGGCGAGCACGGGGTGGGCGTTGACAAGAAGAGCCACATGTCCGAGATGTTCTCGGAGCAGGACCTCGCCACCTTTCAGCGCTTACGATGCGCTTTCGATCCCGATCAGCTCGCCAACCCTGGCAAGGTCATGCCCACGCCGAGGCTCTGCGGCGAGGTCCCAGGGCCGTATCGCACGCATCCGCTCGAGCAGGCCGGCGTCGCGGAGCGCTTCTGATGGCGGCGACTCCGGGGCTTCGCCATGCGGCGCCGTCGTCGCCCGGGGAAGCGGGCGAGGTGATGCGGACGGCCGACGCCCAGAATGTCCGCGTGCGGATTCGGGGTGGGGGCACGAAGCTGTCCTGGGGTCGACGAACCGAGCCGGCGGCAATCGACCTGTCCACGGAGCGGCTCGATGAGGTGGTGGAGCACAACGAAGGGGACCTCACCGCGGTGCTCCAAGCTGGCGTCCCGCTCGCGCGGGCGCAGGAGGCGTTCGCCGAAGCCAACCAGATGGTCGCGCTTGATCCGCCGCTCGGCGAAAAAGCCGCGGCCACGATCGGCGGCGTGGTGGCCACGGGCGACTCCGGCCCCTTGCGCCACCGGTACGGAGCGCCACGCGACCTGATCCTCGGCATCACCGTCGCGCTGTCCGATGGAACGATCGCCAAGGCAGGAGGCAAGGTCATCAAGAACGTCGCGGGCTACGACCTCTCCAAACTCTTCACCGGCTCGTTCGGAACGCTCGGCCTCATCGTGGAGGTCGTCATGCGCCTTCATCCGCGACCTCGCGTCACGCTCACAGCCGTAGGAGTCTCGGATGAGCCCGATGTTGTCGGACGCGCCGCAGCGGACGTCGCGCATTCCCCGTTCGGCCCGGAGTGCGTGGACGTGGCATGGGGCGATGGGAGCGGAGGGATCATGGCCCGCTTCGGTGGAGCTGCTCCAAGGGCCGCAGCAACAGCGGTGATGGACCTGATGGAGCGGGCAGGCCTCGAAGCGTGGCTCGTCGAGGACGACGACGGCATCTGGGAACGCCAACGGGCGCGGCAGCGCTCGGCGCACGGTGCGGTCGTGCGGGTGTCCGGGCTGCCATCGGAGCTGCCCACGGTGTTGCGGTCCGCTGACGAGGCGGGCGCTTCCCTCGTCGGGCGCGCCGGCCTCGGGCTCTCGTGGATGACCCTTCCCAACAGGGACTTGGGCGAGCTGGTCTCGAGCATCGATCAGCTACGCCGGCGCCTTCACCCGTTTGCGTGTGTGGTCCTCGACGCCCCCACAACGGTCAGAGAGAAGGTCGATGTGTGGGGCGGAGCGCACGAGGCGGTGCCCTTGATGCGAAGAGTCAAGGCTCGCTTCGACCCCCGCGGCGTGTGCAACCGGGGAATCTTCGTGGGAGGCATCTGATGGCCAAGACATGGGCGTTCGACGCGCACCAGCCGCCCGATCAGCAGCTGGTGGACGTCTGCGTACATTGCGGTTTCTGCTTGCCGACCTGCCCCACCTATGTGCTCTGGAACGAGGAGATGGACTCGCCTCGAGGTCGCATCCTGTTGATGAACGTGGCCCTCGAGGAGCCTGGGCAGCTCTCCGAGGCGATGGTTACTCACTGGGACCGCTGCCTCGGATGTATGGCGTGCGTCACCTCCTGTCCTTCTGGCGTCGAGTACAACAAGCTGATCGAGGCCACGAGGCCTCAGGTCGAACGCAACTACAAACGTCCCTTTGGCGAGCGCGCTTTCAAGAGATTCCTGTTCGCGACCTTCAGCCATCCTGGACGTCTCCGCGCCCTCGTGCCGGTGGCCGTGGCGGCGCGACGGCTCGGGTTGACTGGGAACGGCGAGGGACGCCTTAAGCGCTTCCCGAGGCTTCATGCGCTACAAGGGCTCCTGCCAGACGTACGCCTCAAGGCTGCGGTCACCAGCCTTCCCAAGGTGATTCCTTCCCAAGGCAAGCGCCGGGGGTTGGTCGGAATGCTCCTCGGATGTGTGCAACGCGTCTTCTTCCATGACGTAAACGCGGCGACGGCGCGCGTGCTCGCGGCCGAGGGCTTCGAGGTCTTTGCTCCGAGGAACGTGCGCTGCTGCGGAGCGCTGATGCTGCACTCGGGCTACGAGTCCGAGGCGCTCAACCTGGCGAAGAAGATGATCGAGGCGTTCAAGGACTGCGACTACGTGGCGGTCAACGCTGCGGGGTGTGGGTCGTCCATGAAGGATTACGGGCACCTGCTATCCGATGACAAAGAGTGGGCAGAGCGCGCGGAACAGTTCTCCGAGAAGGTGCGCGACGTGTCGCAATTGCTGACCTCTTCAGATCCCGTTGCCTCACGTCATCCGGTCTCCATCAGGGTCGCGTATCACGACGCCTGCCACCTCGCCCACGCGCAGAAGATCAGGTCAGAGCCGCGCAAGCTGCTGGCGGACATTCCAGAACTGGAGTTGATCGAGCCAAGCGAATGGGAGATCTGTTGCGGTTCCGCTGGCATCTACAACCTGCTGCAGCCCGAGGCGGCAAGGGACCTCGGCCGCCGCAAGGCCCAGAACCTCCTCGAGACCGATGCCGACGCGATCGCCACGGGCAATCCGGGCTGCACGCTCCAAATCGCACGCTATCTCCGCGATCGCCGGCAACCGCTGCCGATTTATCACCCGATAGAGCTCGTCGACCGGTCCATCAGGGGAGCCGGACCCCGCTAGGGTCGCGACATCCTCCTCGACCCCGTACTCGACAGCGAACCCGGAAGCAGCCCTCCTATCTATCTTGGCTGGCAAGTCCCTCGGTTCGGCCAGACCGGAGCGCTTGGCGGCAATCCGCCGCCGCGGGCGCCTCGCCGCAGTCAGCCTGCTTGGGCGCGCGCTGCCAGCCGCGCTGGCTCAGCTTGAGGGGCCATGGCGGCGTTGGCGGCTGCGGCGGAGCGCTTGCCGCTCGTCCTCTGACATTCCGCCCCACACACCGGCGTGCTGGTTGGTCTTTATGGCCCAGTCCAGGCACTGGGCGGCCACGTGGCATTGCCGGCATATGGCTTTGGCAAGCTCGATTTGGTCTATCGCAACACCGCTGTTCCCGATAGGAAAGAACAGCTCAGGATCTTGGCCCAGGCATGCTGCTTTATCTCTCCAGCTCATGATTGCGCTCGCTTTTGTCTGTGGCCGGGCGGGCCGCTCGGCCGTTGGGGTGATGACTGTCCTATAGCCCGGCGCAACGGGCAATTCCCTCGGTCTGGCCGGGCCGGAACGCCCGGTGTGTCACCCAGTTGTCGCCTGCTGGTCATTGGACTTCCCGCCTACTGGCACTTGAGGTGCCAGTGTTTGAGAGCATCTTGGCCATGTTTTGATTAGCTCGGCGATTGGCGTCACGTGCGCGGCGCGTTACGCAAGCGTTGGCTATTGAGGAAGGGATCGCTGTGTCCTCCAGGAGAGAGCTTGACGAGCTTGAGGAGATCGTCAAGTTGCGCGCTGAGGGGCGGGCGCAGGGTTGGCCGGTTCCCCGGATTGTTGAGGCGATTGTTGATCGGTTCGGGTGTCGCGGTTGAGGGCGCACCGGTTGGCGCGGGGTTGGAGCCGCCCGCAGGCGGTTGAGCGCATCCTGGCGGCCTATGAGGCTGATGGGTTGCGCCCTCCGAGGCTGACCTGCCAGCGGTTGTGCGCGTGGGAGCATGATCCTAAGGTCCGCCCTGGTGAGGACTATTTGGACCGGTTGTGCCGGGTGTATGAGACCCGGGCGGATCTGTTGGGTTACGGCTGCGACTACACCCTGGCGGCAGAGCCTGCGATGGGGGATGGGCCGGCTGCATACGCTGGAGTCGGCGGCGCAGATTGTGAGACGCGGCCGGATGGCGAGGAGGCAGGCACGAGCCGGGATGAGCTCCTGCGCGCGGCCGGGGCGACCGGCCTGGCCGCGTTGTTGGATCAGGCTGGGCAGGCGGCGGCTCGCGTGTCGGCCAAGCTTGGGTCTTGAGTCTTGGCTCGGTCACGATCGAGTAGTTGGAGTTGCGGGTCGCGGGCCTGCTGCAGGGCTATGAGCGCACGTTGAGTGAGGAGCGGCTCCGCGCGCTGCTCGTCTGGCACGGGCTGGTGGAGGCGCTCTTGGACGGCCCGCAGCCGCTTCGCGAGCGGCGCGGCGGGCTCAACACTGCTGGACGCTTGCCGGCGGGAGGAGCGCGTCTTGGTCACGTTCGACGTGGGGTTCGGAGACGTGCGGGTCTGCCCGCCGGATACGTATCCCGGCATTCTGCTGCTGCGCCTCGCCGACCAGCAGCCCGAAACGGTGCTTGACGTGCTGCGCCGGCTTCTGGCCGACCACGATCTGGACCGGCTGGCGGGTTGCCTGATCGTTGTGACCGAGCGGTAAGGGCCGCCTTCGCTCTTCACCTGCGCGCGTTTGGACCGGCAGCGGCATAGCCGCCGTCCTTGAAGTGGTAGAGTTCCTCACAATTTAAGCATTAACATTGTCCGTTATGTCGGATTTATAGTCGGTACGCCTCATCAGGCTAAAGGGTTCGGCCGCCTATAAGATCCAGATTAATGGCGACCGCATGTAAGGCGGGGCTCCTAAAGCCGTTAGTAGGTAGAACAACACATGAGTAGCCGCGCAAGCGAGCGAGTGATCCGCTGGGTATTCGTAATTGCTTCGATAACAGGCATTTGGCAGCTTGAGCTTCCCAGATTTCTGGATAAGGTCGCCCGGGCAGCTGGAGCTAGTCCCGGCACGCTATTGTATAGCATTATTGTCGACGGTGGCTTGTCGATAATGCTGGTCCTTCTAGCCCAATTTGTGTTGCTCATTCATGATAAGGCCTTATGGCCGCTTTGCAGCAAGAATTATAGGGGAGGATGGTGGATTTACTCTCTCGTAGCGCGAACCATAGAAGGCCCTGTGAGCATCGCGGGAATTTTTTATCTCATGCATACCCCTAATGAGGCATATGTCATTAACGGTCGTGCATTTTATTTGGATAAGGGTATGCTGAGCTATAGGGCAGACTGGGAGTCAGACGCGGTATTGATTAGCGATCTGCGTATTAGAATGTTGTTCCATGTGCGTGCCGTCAATCCTCCGCGCGAACCACCTCCTTCCCACTATGATAGCTATCTCGAATTAAAGCAGGTCAGAGGGAGGACGGCAGACGCTAGATCTCGTTGGCATGGATATTTTGAGGACTTGGGAGATCGGGCTATGGTCAGCGGGCCGGTTTATGCAGAGCACTTGAGACGCAAAGTCCTACGAGACCAAATGTCGATCGAAGAGGTTCTGAAACGGGAAGCAACCAGGCTGTACGAGCAAGTATCAATGAGGATCTCTGAATTGCCAAGACAAGGGTAATGAGTGGCCAGTGGTCATTACTGCAATAATCGAATTTCAAGCCCGGATAGAAGAGCGTGACATCACGAACCCAGCGCAAGCCGTTCTTGATCGCCCACTGGCCCCGAGCCAGATCCAGCAGGCGAGCAGGACTCGCTTGACGGATCGCTCGGCGGCTCTACTGCCGAGGCGGATGACCAGGACAGCGGTTGGCGAGTCACCGTTCTGGTCAAGGGAGGAGCGGACGCGAGTGCCGTACCAGCCAGGAGGCAGCCCGCAACGGGCGAGATCGTCTTCGTCGCAGAGAGACAGCTCCTCAAGCGTGTCACGCAGCAGGTCGGCGACGTCTTGGGCCACGGTCAAAACCTCAGCAATGCCGGGGCGTGGGTCTTTGGGCTGGGACCGGCCGACGGTCTCGAGGGGCTTGGTGGCATGGTGGGCGGCTCATGCGCGCGGCCGGTCCTGTCGGTGCCAGTAGGCGAAGCGCTCACCAACGTCATCGGTGGCAAAGCGCACATGCCACAGCCTCTGGCAGTCGTCACAGCGCTTGGGTGCGCTGTGGGCGTGGCGCAGCCGGGTGAGACGAATGGCGACCTCGCGGCCACAGCAGGGAGTGGGCGAGCTGTACCACCCGTCTTGGTCCAGCCGGGGCGGTCTGGTGTGCTGTTGCCAGACGGTCACCATGGCCGCGCCTGCTCGCACGCAGCGACCCCGTCGCCGTGACGAGCTTGAAGTAAGCCTGCTCCGCGAACCTACAGCCGGTAGTCCACTGGACAGCCCTCCGCTCTACATAAGCATCAGAAGAGCATTAAGCGAGAATAATGCTTAGCTGTCAAGTTGGAGTGACTGCATCGCTTTGCGGATGAGCGCCGCGGCCTCGTCGCCGTAGCTCGCGGCATCGCGGAGCAGGTCGAATAGCCGCTCGTACCGGGCGATCTCCTCAGGGTCACTGATCTGGGTCTCGCCGGTGACCGTCTCGATGACGACCAGCTCCTGGTCGTGAATCGAGAACCCGGTCAAGGGATAGACCGGCACCAGCGCGGCGAACGGGACGATGCCCAACTCCAACGAGGGCAGGCCCAGCAGCGCGAGCAGCCGGTCGAGCTGGCCATACAGGGTGCCCGGCGAGCAGATCCGGGTGTGCAACGCAGCCTCAAGCAGGACCACCTGGATCTGCTTGCGAGGGTCATAGAGCACCTGCTGTCGTTGCATGCGCACGGCGACCATTCGGGCGATCTCGTCCTCGTCCGCGCCGAGCGTGGCCGGGCCAGATGGCAGGTGCATCAGCTCGTTGGCGTACTCCGCGGTCTGCAGCAGGCCGATCACCATCGCCGGCTGGAACTTTCTGATCCTGGTGTCCTGGGCCTCCAACGCCAGGATGTCGGCCTGCAAGGCGGCGGCACCGCCCGCAGCGCGGAACTGCTCTTTGAACGTGACGTACTCAGCCCGAGCGCGCTCCAGCAGCGCGATCAGCTCGGCGACCGTCTTGTCGGGAGCATTGACTGCGCCCGCCCACTGGCGCACATCGTCCTCGGTCGGCAGCTGCTTCGCGGTCTCGATCTTCGACACCTTCGACTGCGCCCAGCCAAGCTGCTTGGCCAGCGCATTGCCGCTGAACCCCGCCTCCTGGCGCAGCGTGCGCAGCCAGCCCGCAAGCCGCCTGCGCTCGCGACGGTACGCCACCGACGGCAATCGCCTCTCCTATGCTCGCCCATTCGAGGATGGCCTAGTCTAGGAGGACGAACAGAGCACGAAAGGGACGGGCTTGGCCTCAGCCGCCAGGGTGGAGCGCCAGCGCTTGGCGCACGACCTCTGCCCGGATCCGCACGGCGGTCTCCCCCGGCAGGACGTTGCGCAGCTGCGCGAATGTGTCGGCGTCGACCTGCAAGCCCTGGATGACCAGCTCACCGGACTCGCCGAGGTAGACGCTCGGACAGCCGCCGTCTTCGCCGGAGGTTTTGTCGTCCTTGTAAAGCATGACAAGCTTCACGTGCGCACCCTCCCTACCGTACGATAATGCTAGATTATGCTCGCATAGGTTAGCGTGTCGTCAAGAGAAAGGATGACGTCGTGGCCGAGGTCGATAAGATCATCCCCATTCCCGGAACCGGCAAGCGGATCTACGGGCTGCTCCGCGAGGTTCCCGGAGCGCCGATCGTCGTGCTCGTGCACGGCATCACCGCCGACATGAACTGCGTCCAGCTCTACCTGGCCGCCCGAGCGTTGGAGCAGGCTGGCTTCTCCAGCTACCGCTTTGACCTGTACGGCTGGGACCTAGACGCCCGAGACCTGCTGGACTGCACCGTCGACGTCCACGCCGACGACCTCGATGTCGTCGTCGACGCCCTGCGCAAAGAGCAGCCCGAGCGTCTGGTCAGCGTGATCGGGCACAGCCTGGGCGGGTTAGCCATCCTGGCCTCGAAAGCCCGCGCGTTCGACGCGGCCGTGCTGTGGGACGCCAGCCACGACCGCGGCTGGGACAAGGACACCTTCGAGGATGCGCGCATCACCTGGGAGCCAGCGCTCGGCTGCTACCGCATGCGGCATGGCGTGGACTGCCTGGTCAGCGAAGCGATGCTGCGATCATGGAGAGGCCGGGACTGCACCGCGCTGATCAAGGCCTTCGACAAGCCGGTCAAGATCATCGCCGCTGGAGCCAACGACTTCATGCTCGACTGGGAACACACCTACTACGAGCACGCCAACGAGCCCAAGGCCCTCGCGGTCATCGCCGACGCTGACCACAACTTCACCACCGGCGAAACCATGACCGACCTATTCGCCAAAACCATCGACTGGCTGGATCAGCACGGCCGCTGACCCCAAGCCCCTTGTGGCGAGCCGCCGGTAGCGCTACTCCTCGCGGGCCGGCCGTCCCTCCCAGAGTGAGGCGGCCCGGGGAGCCCGCAGAGACTGCAGCCGCTCAGCCAGCTCACGGGCGGCGGGTAGGCTGCGGTGCGCGGGCCTCAACGCGGTGAGGAACTCGGCGGCCTGCTGCAGGTTCGCCTCCACGTCGCCTCGGCTGAGCTCGATCGCCTCACCGGCCAACTGGAGGCCCTCGTCGGGCTGGTCCTGGCCGGCCAAGCAGATCGCCAGGTTGATCTGCGCCTGGGACTGGTTCGCCGACGACTGCAAGGCAGGCGGGGCTGTCTGGTATCGTCGGCGGGCGGTCCAGACGGGTCTGGCGAAGTGCGTGGCGTCGGTCTATTGGCCGCTCATGTCCGGCGGAGTTCGCCATAGTCCGCTGGATTGGGTCCCTAATTGGGTCCCTGCCAGGTCCGCTCGACTATGCGGCTCGGACCTCCTGAACGGCAGCGAGCGGGACGTTCCACAGATGGCGCTCCAGCACCTCGCCGCTGGACCCGCGCACAGGCACCCAGACCATCAAGTGGAGCTTGTCAGGTGGGCCGTAGATCTCGTCGACCTCTGCCTCGTCATGCACGCCGGCCCAAGAGATCACCACGGTGTCGCCGACCTTGGGCAGCTCGGGCTTGGCCATCGCTCATCCCTTCCAAGGCCGCTGACCGCCGAACGCGGCGGTGAAATAGTCGTCCAAGATAGCGTCCATGCTCACAGCAAGCTGGTCAAGCGCTCGCCGCCAGGTCCGCGCTGTGGCCATGGTGATGCGGATGCCGTCACGGCGCAGCTTCGCGAGTTCTCCTTCGTCGCTGTGCGCGATCGCGTTGCGGGTCTGGTTGAGCCGCTCCAGGTGCGCTTGGCATGCCTTGTCCGTTGGTCTCGCGTGATCATCCGGGGCCACAGCTCGACGCCGAATCTTCTGAAGTCGCTGCCGAGCGCGCCTGGGTGGGCGTTGCCGCGGTCGAGTGCTCTGGGTTCGACGAAGTAGCGCTGGAGCACGACCACGATGCCTGGTTCCGCGCGGGCGGTTGCGCGCATGACTGCGTCGGCCAGCTCGTCGTACAGCTCGCGGGCGAAGCCTTGGAACTCTGCGGACAGCTGCAGCACGAGCGCGGCGTTGATCTGTCGGTTGATCTGCTCGTTGGCCAGCGCCCGCCGTCCGGGTCGGGTGCCGCCGATGCGGACATGGGCCTCGAACAGCTTGTCGAGGCGTTGGGAGCGTTCGCGCTGCCAGCGCTGCAGGGCGGAAGACGGCACTGCGGTAGTTCACCACGCGCTGTCCCTGACACGGCTTAACTGGTGGCCGTGCTGGCACCGATGTGGAGGCAGCCTCTTCAGCCCGTCGGGACGGATTCAAGCCCGGCCGTCGGCTTGAAAGCACCGCACCCCCAAACGCTGCGCCCACCTGTATTTCTCCAGGTGATCGCCGAGCGAAAGTTGTTCAGTACGGTATCCCCACGCGAGAGCACCGACGCGTTCTATGGGCTCGCCCGAGGTCGAGCCCATAGCGGCCCTCCACGGGCTGTGCCCACCGGGAGAACGGCTTTGACCGCATCGGGACTGGTCAGCCTCCAGCACGAGCCACCAAATGGACGACTGGCCTCGTCGGCTACACGGTCGCCTGGGGGTGACGTTCAACGTAGCAAAGTTGCTATCATGCTGGGGTGGGCGAGAGATGGAGGATCGAAGCCGAGGACGAGGTTGACGAGTGGCTGCTGAAGCTGTCCGCGCGAGACGCCGCCCGTGCACGCCTCTATCTGGAGTTGCTCGCCGAGCAGGGCAGCGCCCTGTCCATGCCCTATGTCCGCAGCCTGGGAGGTGGTCTACGGGAGTTGCGGTTTCACCTTCGCGACGAGCAGCGACGCATCATCTTCTGGATCGCACCCGACCGGCGGATTGTGTTGTTGACCACATTTCGTAAACAGCGACAGAGCGAGCGTCGTGAAGTCGAGCGCGCCCAGACCGTACGCCAACGCGTGCAGCAGGAGTTCAACAAATGACCAGTCGACGCCGCCTAGAGGAGATTTACGCCGCACGCGGTGATACCGATACCGAGGAGTTCCGCGAAGCGTACGAAGAGACCCGTCGAGCCTACGAGTTCGGGGTACTGACGCGCGCCCTGCGCAAGGCTGCCTGCCTGACACAAAAAGAACTCGCCGCGCGCATGGGCACTACTGCTTCGGCTATCGCTCGGCTGGAGGCGGGGGGAACGTCCCCGACCTTCGCGACCCTCGAACGTCTGGCCGCCGCGCTGGGTGTGCAACTGCGTCTGGAAGTAGCCGACGCTACTGATTTGCCTTCCGTGACCTTCGGTGCCGCCTGAAGTAACATCCTGTACGCGAACACCCCGTGGCAGCGGACCGACCAGCTGCAGGGCGATCGGCAAAGTCGGGGGACACTCGTGGACGCGCAGAGACATCCGTTCGAGCTGAGCGCTGCAAAGGCGCCTGCAGGCCCGCGAAATCTCCTTTATGGCGGTAGATAGCAGGACTGA
>Ga0081538_10000575_pt1 | contig 40813 bp, 36 predicted proteins | sample TabmetS5T2R1_FD_71022 | JGI IMG/M metagenome (GOLD analysis project Ga0081538, IMG submission 71022) | Tabebuia heterophylla rhizosphere microbial communities from the University of Puerto Rico - S5T2R1 | ecosystem: Host-associated > Plants > Roots > Rhizosphere ... | reverse complement strand
GATCCAGCCCAACGCGGTCCAGAACGGCAGGACGTAGGCGGGCAGGTTGTAGAGAGAGAAGACGGCCGACTGCGAGTTGGCCTGCAGTGGCCGCCCCGCCACGATGTTGGGATTCCAGAGCGGCACCTCGGGTACGGCGCCCGCCACCTCCCGCAGGAACGGCTGGATGTGGCGGGGGGCGTCCCCCAGCTCCGGGTTGCTGGGTCGCTCGAGTCCCGCCGGCTTCACGCCGACCCACGGCGGCTCGAACCAGAGGGCGTCCGAGTTCGACAACGTCTTGCCCGGCAGCAGCGCCGGGCCCACGAAGGCGATTGCGACGAGCGCGTAGAGCAGCGCCGCGACCAACGCGGGCCGGCTGCGGACGCCGGCAACCGTCCTGCCCAGTGCTCCGCTCAGCGGGCCGGCCCTCGTGCCCGCGGCGAACGCCGGCGAGCAGCCGCCGCCAGCGCCACCGCCAAGACCGTCAGGACCGCCAGGACCGACACGATCCACCCGATGCGCCAGCTCGCCGGCTCGTAGCTGAACTCGACGCGATGGGTGCCGCGCGGTACGACCAGGCCGCGGAGCAGGTAGTCGACGCGCTCGATCTCCGCCGGCCGGCCGTCGACCGTCGCCTTCCATCCCGGGTAGTGGACGTCGGTGAGGACGAGCAGGCTACGCGCCCGCGCCGACACGGCGACCGTAACGTCTTCCCGGTCGTAGCGCGTGACCCGTGCGGTCCCTGTCGGCGCGGCGGCCCGGCGGGGCAAGCCGGGCACCGGCTCCTCCGTGATCGCGACGCGCCGGGCGTCGAAGCCGGGCGCGATCGTGGCCGCGAGCGCTGCGTCCTCGCCGTCCACGAGGCGCTGGCCGCCGACCAGGAAGGCGCGCGGGACGGCGCGCACGTTCCGGTAGATCCGCGCGTCGGGGCCCGAGTAGCCGACCCGCAGCCCGGGGAGGCGCGAGGGTGGGTCGCTCGGGTCCTGGATCACGTCGGTCACGCTCAGCAGGCTCAGCGCGCGGAGGGACCGTACGGTCGGCTCGGCGCGGCCCGTCGGCGGAACGAGGTCCCCTGCCGGGGCCGCCGTGGCCCGCCAGAAGGCGTCGTAGCGCCGCTCGACCGGGTAGTCGTAGCCGCGCGCGTCGTACAGGTCGTAGCGCATGGCCAGGTCAGGCTGGAGCGGTTGCCCGATGCCGGGCCTGTTCAGACCGGCGAAGCGGTTCGGGCTGCGCGACTGGAGGTAGCGGAGCGCGCCCGTCCTGGGCTGCTCCGCGTGATCGACCGGTATCGCCGGGTTGAACCCCATGTTGGCGCGGAAGAGGTCCGTCACGAGCAGCACGACGGCCAGCGCCACCGCGGCAGCTACCGGGAGCGCCAGACGGGCACGGGAAGCCGGCACGCCGAGGCGCAGGACCAGGATCGCCAGCCCCGCCCCGGCGAGCGGCAGCCACTGGAGCAGAGCGCTGAGCCGCACGATCTCCACCGTCGACTCCGGCACCGGCTCCGCGACCGCCCGCAGAACGCCGTCGTCACCCGGGCCGGGCGGGGCGGGCGCGGGCGGGTCCGCGAAGCCCCAGGCCACCTCCAGCGCCGCCCCGAACCGATCCGGTGCGATGTTGCCGCTGGCGATGAGCCAGACCACCGGCCCGCAGAAGATGAGCGCGCCGGCTGCAAGCGTCGCGGCGCGCCGTGGCCGCGGCTGCTCGCCTCGGGTCAGCTCGTCGAGCCCCCAACCGGCCAGCATCGCGAGTACGAACAGGAAGAGGATCACCATCCGGCCGTTGTGAGCGGTTCTGAAGCCCGGCAGCGCCGTGACGATCGAGAAGATCGGTTCGGCCCCGAGCACGACCGCCAGCACGATCGCTCCGAAAATGGCGAAGGCGACGCGCATGACCGTGGGCCTGAGCAGCAGCGCCGCGGCCGCGAGCATCAGCGTGATGCCGCCCGCGTAGAAGCCGCGATTGCTAACGAGGTCGGGCACCAAGGAGGTCTGGGTCGGCCGGCCCCAGTAGTCGAACAGGAACATGGCGCCCAGGTACTTGGCGAGCGCGTGGCCCGGCTCGGACTCGAGCCGCCGCTCGTAGTCGCCCGAGTTCAGGAAGAACTCGAACAGCGGCACGAGCATGACCGCCGCCATCGCCGCACCCCCGGCCATCGCAACGATGTAGGCGACCGCCGGTCGCACCAGCAGCGCGCGTTCGCGGCCGCCGCGCGACCAGCGGACCAGCACGCGAAACGCGAAGAAGACGGTGACGGCGACGAGCACGTGGAAGGACGTCTCCGGGTGCCCGCCGAGGAGCGTCAGCCCGACCAGCGCCGCGAGGCCGGCGCCCACGAGGGCCCCGGGACGGCGGACCAGGAGCTCACTCACCAGCAGGAGCCAGGGAAGCAGCGGGAACACATTCGTGAGCGGCCAGGCCAGCCAGACGACGAAGAAGGTCCCGAACGCGAAGACGAGGCCCGCCAGCAGCGAGCCGCCGAAGCGCATCCCGAGCGCTCGCCCAAGGAGGAATGTGCCGAAGGCGGCGGTGAAGAGCTTCAGGATCGCCATCACCGCGAGCGACGTCCAGAAGGGCAGGACGTATGCGGGCCAGGTGAAGGGCGAGAAGATCGCCGACTGGGCGTTCGCCATGAACGGGCGGCCGCCCATCACGTGCGGGTTCCAGAGCGGGATGTCCGGCAGGGCGTCGCGGGTGTACTGGAAGAAGGGGTGGAAGACCGTGACGGAGTCGGCGAGCTCGAAGTTGGCGCCTCCCCACCGCACCTCGGGAGGCGCCTCAGCCGTCCACGGCGCCGTGCTCCACAACATGTCGGAGGGCGACAGCGTGCGCCCGGGCAGGAGACCCTGGCCCACGAATGCCACCGACACCACCGCGTAGATGGCGGCGGCGCTCAGCACTGGACGGGCCGCCCACCACCTCCACGCGCGGGCGAGCCGGCGCGGAGGATGCCCTTCGCGCGCCTCGGCGGGCTGGGTCGCCGCGGCCGGCTCCATCGCGGTCAGGCGCGGGACTCTGGGGAGTCCGCCACGGGCTCGGCGGCCACCTGGCCCTGCGCCCGGGCCTGGCCGCGCACGTTGCGGCGAGCCGCCAGCAACTCCCTCACGGCGGGGCCGAGGGTGCGCAGGATCGAGAGCTTGGAGGCCTCGCGGTTCACCCAGACGATGCCGACCTCGCGGACCCGGTAGCCGAGCCGGCGCGCCATGGCGAGCGACTCGGCGTCATAGACCCAGCCGTCGAGCCGCTGGCGCGAGAAGACTGCCTGGGCAGCCACGCCGCGCCACAGCTTGAACCCGCAATACACGTCGCGGGTCGGCTCGGCCATCAGCAGGCGGGTGAGAGCTATGAAGGGCCACCCCACCAGGCGCCGGCGCAAGGGCTGGTGCCGGCCCACGTCGGCTCCGGCGGCGATGCGGGAGCCCACAGCCACGTCAGCGCCCTCTATCGCCTCGACAAGGCGCGGAAGCGACGGCAGCGAGGGCGCGCAGTCGGCGTCGCAGAGCAGCCGCAGCGCGCCGCCGGCCTCGAGCATGCCCCTGCGCACGGAGTAGCCCTTTCCGCGGTTCACCTCGTTGCGAAGGACCCGCACGGGGCCGCCGACGGCCTCTGCGCGCTCGACCGTGCGATCGGTGGACGCGTTGTCGACCACCAGGATCTCGTAGGGACGGCCGCTCTCCTGCAGGCGCTCGCGCAGCGCCACGAGGGTGCCGGCGATGGCCTGCTCCTCGTTGTAGGCCGGCACGATCGCCGACATCCACGGCTGGCGCATCGGGGTGAACATAGCGCGGGCTCAGCCGGCGGGGGGCGCGAGCCGGTACAGCAGGACTCCGCCCGCCTCGACCGGCGGCCCGGCGAGGCGGCGGAACAGCTGCCTGACCGGCTCGGGGTGGTCGCGCTCCACCGCGACCACGGTCACTCCCTTGTCGTCGACGAAGCGGCGCAGCTCGGCCAGAGACGGGACGCTCTCCTCGCCGAGTGACACCCCGAGGAGGTCTCTCCAGGCCTCGTACCGCATGTAGCTCTCCGGGAACGCCCCGACATAGCCGGCCGCGAGCCGGAAGGAGAAGTCGGCTTGCACTTGCCAGCGCATATTGCGTCCCCACGTGGGGACGGTGAGCACATTGTCATCCTCGCTCAGGCGGCCCTTGTGGCCGCCGTCGGCGAAGAACGGCACGTCCTCGAGCTGGGTGTGCCAGTCGTCGTTGCCGACTGCCGGCAGCAGGCAGGCGACCGCTACCAGCGCGAGCGCCCAGCGCGCGGGGGTGGGCCTGCGGGCAAGCCAGATGGCCGCCGCTAGCCCGGCCGCCAGGAAGGCAAAGGCCGGGAAGCGAAGGGGGATGGCATAGCGAAGCAGCGGCAGGCCGTCGAACGCCAGCCACGGCATCGGGATTCCGGTGTCGGTCCCCCCGACGTGCAGATAGGTGCCGAGGGCCGCCACCGTGGGCACCGCGAAGGCCACGAGCACGAGGAGCGCGCGGCGGTCGCGCCGGTACCGCACGGCGAAGGCCGTGAGCAGGGCTATCAGCGGCGGCCCGAGGTAGGCCGCCCCGGTTGCCCAGCTCGGCTGCATCCCCCCCACCCGCTCTTGCGCAACGGCCATCAGCTCGCCGGGCACGGCGAAAGAGAGCAGGTCGGCGGGGAAGTCGGCGAGCGCCTGCTCGGGCAGCGTGCGATCGCGGAAGAAGACGTTGTAGAGCAGCGGGCTGGCCAGCAGCGCCGTGCCGGCCAGCGCCGCCCCGCACAGCAGCGCCGTTCGCCGCAGCCGCTCGCGGAGCTCGCCGTACAGCGCGTATGCGGCCAGCATGACGAGTGCGCCGAACAGCACGGTCGTGGCCAGGATCTCGGTGGAGGTGAGGATCTGGGCGGTCAGCGTGGCGGTGAGAGCGAGCGCGAAGCGGCGGTCCGACAGCGAGCCCTCGGCGTGGCGCACGACGAGCAGGGCCATCAGCGGCACCAGCGCGATCAGGGCCAGCTGGGGGGCGCCGCGCAGCTGACTCAGCATGTAGGGCGAGAAGCCGAAGAGGTAGCCACCGACCAACGAGGCGGGCACGGAGCCGGTGACGTGCCGGCAGAGCAGGAAGGCCGTCCAGGCCGCGAGTGCGGGCGCGGCGAGCGAGATCAGGTTGAAGGTGACCTCGGGCCCGAGCGTGAGCGTGACCGGCGCCAGTAGGACGCTCGGCCCCGGCATCGACGTTACCCATGCGAGGTTGTATCCGTCCGGGACGAAGATCAGGTCTGGGTAGAAGGGGTCGAGGCCGTCCAGCAGGGCGTGCGGCCACCAGGCGAAGAACCAGAGGTAGGCGCTGGGGTCGAGGTCGTTCGCGGCCAGCAGCTTCGAGTTCGGGTCGGCCAGCACCCACGGCCCCCAGAACAGCAGCGCGAGGCCGCCGTACAGGAGCAGCGGCCAGGCCACGCTGCCTAGAGCTCCGAGGGCGAGCCGGCGCTCTCGAGCGAGGAGCCCCGCGAGGTGGGCGAGCGGTCGAGCCGCCCGAAGCGGAGCCGAAGCAGGTCGAGCAGCATGCGCGGTGCGTCCCGGCGGGCGCTCACGCGCGAGGCCTCGACGTGGCGCCAGCGCACGGGCACCTCGGCGATCGTCCAGCCCAGGCGGCGCGCCCGCACGAGCACCTCCGCGTCGAACCCAAAGCGGTCGGTGCGAAGCGGGGTGAAGCAGGCGACCGCCGCCTCGGCGCCGAACACCTTCAGCCCGCACTGCGAGTCCTGGATCCCGGGCAGCACGAGCAGCTGCAGCAGGCGGTTGTAGGACTTGCCCGCCAGCTCGCGCGGGCGCGGCTGGTGGAGCTCGATGTCCGAGCCGGGCAGGTCGCGCGACGCGATCGCCACCTGGCAGTCCCCGCCCAGCCGGGCGCGCAGCCGCGCCAGCTCCTCGAGCGGCGTGCTCAGGTCGGCGTCGCTGAAGGCCCGCTCCGCACCGGACGCCCGCAGCATCCCCTCCCGAACCGCCGCTCCCTTGCCGCGGTTCGCCGGCATCCGCAGCAGGGTGAGCTCCGCCCAGCCGCGCGCCGCGTCCTCCGCCACCGCCGCGGTGCCGTCGCGGCTCCCGTCGTCCACCACGATCACCTCGTACCGCTCATCCCCCGCGTCCAGGTGCTCGCGCATGGCCTCGAGCGTGCGCGGCAGCCGCAGGGCCTCGTTGAAGGCGGGCACGACGATGCTGAGCGCCACGCTCGTCACGGCGCGCTGCACACCATCCCGACGGACACCCCGGCGGGCAACCGGACGCCGCGCTCGATCAGCTTCGCCTCGGCCAGGACCGGGAGCTCCAGGGCGCGGCCGAGGAGCGGCGGCGTGAGGGCCAGGTCCGACCGGTCCGGCCGTGCCGGCACGAGCCGGCGCACCAGGCGCACCGCCGCCACGGCCGGCAGCAGCGCGCTGAAGAAGTAGGAGCGCACGACCGGCTGCCAGCCGGCCGCCGCGACCCGCTCCTGTAGGCGCGAGAGCGTGTAGCGGCGGCGATGGTGCATCGACACGTCGTGCTCGCTCCAAAGCCACGAGTACGCGGGCACGGTCAGGACCAGCCGTGCGCCGGACGCGGCAACCCGGCGGAGCTCGGCCAGGGCGCGCCGGTCGTCGTCGAGATGCTCGATCACGTCGGTGGCGAGGATCAGCTCGAACCGCCCGTCGTCGTAGGGAAGGGCGTCGAGTGGGGCGGCCCGGACGCCGTCGAGTCCGCGGCGCCGGCAGAAGGCCACGGCCTCGTCCGATGCGTCCACGCCCTCCGCCTGCCCCAGCCGGCCGAACTCGACCAGGTTGCGGCCCGTGCCGCAGCCGGCGTCGAGGATGCGGGGCGAGTGCGGCAGCCCCGCCCGGCGCAGCAGGCTCCAGATGACGGCCCGCCGCCCGCGGAACCACCAGTGGCGATCCTCCAGCTCGTAGAGCTCGCGGTAGCGCCAGTCGTCCAAGGGCCCCAGAACATACCGGCGCCTCAGTAGGGCCAGTCGTCCTCGTCGGGCAGGCCCAGGCGCCGGGCCACCGGGCGGAGCCGCGCCACGAGGGCCAGCTTGATCAGCCCGTTGCGCGCGAACCACGGGATGCCGCGGAGCTGGCGGGCGGCGTTTCGCAGCCGCGCCGTGCCCGCGAGCTCCTCCCGGCGGTACTCGGCGAGCGAGCGCGTGCGGCCCACGTAGCGCCAGTGGCGCGAGAGCACGAGCACGCGGAGCTGGGCCAGCATTACCCCCACCGCGTTGTAGGCGTCGTGCACCAGCATCGTCCCGCCGGGCGCGACCTTCGCGCCCCAGCGCTCGATGTCCGCGCGCGCCGGCCCGTAGCGGTGCGCGCCGTCCACGTAGAGCAGCTCGACCGGGCCCTCCACCTCGCCCAGGGCCTCCTGGGACATGCGCCGCACGTGGCGGACGCCGCCGTCCACGCCCGCTCGGCGCAGGTTGGCGTGGAAGGCCTCGTAGTCGGCCTCGCCGCGGGCGGCGTCCGCCGAGATCTCCTGCGGGCCGCGATCGCCGCCGCCGTGGGGGTCGATCGCCACCACCTCCACGTCCGCCGGCGCGGCCCGTCGCAGGACGATCGTGGAGCGGCCCCGAAACGAGCCGATCTCCACGATCGGGCCGGTACCGCGCACCCGCGCGGCGGCGTTCTCGAGGCGGAGGGCCTGGTCCTCGCTCAGCCAGCCCTCGACGCCCGAGAGGCCGGCTATCGCTTCCCTGCCACCCAGCGCTCGGTCTCCGGGTCCGAGCCGTTCGCGGCGCCGGTGCTCGAGGCGGACGGCGGACCGGGCTCGACGCCCCCGGCCCGCCGCAGGACCTCGAGGAAGGTGGCGGCCGACCGGTCCCAGCTGAAGGTCCGCGCGCGGCGCTCGGCGGCCTCGCCCATCCGCTCGCGCAGCTCCGGGTCCTCCACCACCTCGCGCGCTCGCTCCACGAGCCCGCGGTCGTCGGGCGCCAGGAAGCCGGTCTCGCCGTCCACCACGGACTCGGTCAGCCCTCCCACGGCCAGCGCCACGCTCGGCGTGCCGCACAGCGCCGCCTCCATGACCGTCAGCGACCACCCCTCGGAGGCCGACGCGGTCAGGTTCACCCAGGCCCGCCCGTACAGCTCGGCCTTGGTGGGTCCGTCCACGTAGCCGTGCATCTGGACCCGCTCGCCGAGGCCGCGGCGCTCGATCTCGGCCTCCAGGTCGGGGCGGTGGTCCCCCTCGCCGACCACGTCGAGCGTCAGGCCCGGCACGCCCTCCACCACGTCGAACAGCCGCTCGATGCGCTTGTAGGCCTTGAGGCGGCCCACGAAGATCGCGCGCGGCTCCGGCGCGCGCTCGGTGCGACGGAACTCCCCCGGCTCGACCCCCAGGTGCTCCACCGTGATGTTCTCGCGCGGGATTCCCTCGCGGACGAGGTCCTCCCGAGCCGCCTCCGAGATCGTCAGGAATGGGGTGCGCCGGTAGAACAGCCGCAGCGGCAGCCGCTCGAGCAGCCAGAACAGGAGCTCGCCGGTCCTCGGGAACTCCTCGAGGAAGAGCTCGCGGTGGACGTGGTGGATCATCGCCACGCGCGGCTTCCGCAGCCACAGCGGCGTGAGGAAGGTGATGCCGTTGATCACCTCGAGGACCACGTCGGCGTCGCGGCCGACGCCGCGCAGCACGGCGAGCATCGCCCGCGGGAAGACGGTCGCCCGCGTGCCCATCCGGTGGACGACGAGCCGGTCGCCGAAACGCTCGACCCGCTCTCCGCCCGGGTACTCGCCGGCCACCACCGTCACGCGGTTGCCGGCGGCGACCCAGCGGCTCACCTGCGCCCAGATGTTGGCGCCGTTTCCACCGGTGTCGTTGTGCTTCCAGTCCCGATCGGCCAGGAGCAGGATGTGGAGCGGGCGTCCGTTCTGGGTGGGGCTCATCGGCCGCCGGACGGTAGCGAAGGTATCGTGCCCTCGCATGCAGGCTGGCCTGTGGCTCTTCCTGCCCACCTACAACGAGGCGGAGAACGTGGAGGGCATCGTCCGCGCGACAGCGGGCGTGCTCGAACGCGTCGCGCCCGGAGACTGGGGGGTGCTGGTGGTCGACGACGCCTCGCCCGACGGCACGGGCGCCCGCGCCGACCGGCTGGCCGCCGAGCTCGAGCGCGTGGAGGTGCTGCACCGGCCCGGCAAGGAGGGTCTCGGGAAGGCCTACCTGGCCGGCTTCGCACACGCACTCGAGAGCGGTGCCGAGCGGGTGGTCGTGATGGACGCGGACTTCTCGCACGATCCCTCGTATCTGCCCGCGCTGCTGGCGGCGTCGGACGACGCCGAGCTCGTGCTCGGCTCGCGCTACGTCTCCGGCGGGCGGATCGCCGACTGGCCGCGTCTCCGACGGCTGCTCAGCCGGTTCGGCTCGCTGTACGCGCGTCGCGTGCTGGGCGTTGGTGTGCACGACCTGACCAGCGGCTTCCGCTGTGTGCGCCGCGGCGTCCTCGAGGCGGTCGAGCCGTCCACGCTGCGGGCGCAGGGCTACGTGTTCAACATCGAGCTGACCTACCGGGCGCTGCTGGCCGGCTTCACGGTCCGGGAGGTGCCCATCTGCTTCCGCGACCGCACCGCGGGCGACAGCAAGATGTCGCTGCCCATCGCCTTCGAGGCGCTCATGCTCGTGCCCAAGCTCCGGAGCCTCCGCCGCTCGGTGGCCGAGCAGCGTGAGGACGCGGCTCCGCGCCCGCGGCGGCGCATCCGCTGGCGCTCCTCGCGCTGGCCGCGGCGGTCGGGCGGGCTGCTGGGCTCGGCCGGCGCCGAGGCGGCCGGCGACCAGACCGACAGCTAGACGGGCCCCGAGCGCGGCGCGCGCCACGCGGGCCGGCGGGCCAGTCCCGCCCGGCGCGGGATGCGCGGCCAGGACTCGAGCCGTTCAACGGGCCCGTCGCGCAGGGCGGTCTCGACCTCGCGCGGGAAGGCCTCGCGGAACACCGCGGCGTCGAAGCGCTGGGCGTTCTCCACGCAGGCCTGCGGGTCGACCGCGCCGGCGTCGAACTCCGTGACGGCGGCGGCGAGCTGCTCCGGCCCGCCGTCCCAGAGGCGGCCGGTCACGCCGTCGACGACGTTCTCGAGCAGCCCGCCGGCAGCCCGGGCGACCACGGGGCGGCCGGCCGCCTGGGCCTCCACCGCGGCGATCCCGAACTCCTCCGGGCCCGTCACCACCAGCGCGCGGCAGCTCGAGAGCAGGCGCGCCACCTCCGCGTCGCTCACGCGGCCGGCGAACCGGATGTTGTCGGCCGCCATCCGCTCGAGCCGGCGCCGGGCCGGACCGTCCCCCGCGATGACGAGCGGCTTGCGGAGGCGGTTGAAGGCCTGGACGGCCACCTCGATCTGCTTGTGGGACACCAGCTCCGAGACGACGAGGTGGTAGTCGCCGGCCCGGCCGGGCCGGAAGCGCTCGGTGGCCACGGGCGGGTAGACGATGCGGGAGTCGCGCCCGAAGTAGCTGCGGATCCGGCCCTGCGTTGTGCGGGAGTTCGTGATGTACCGGTCCACGCGCTGCGCAGCGATCCAGTCCCACTCGCGCCAGCGCCGAAACAAGCCCCGCAGAACGGCGCGCGAGAGCGGGTCGGAGCGCTCCGCCAGCGTCCGGTGGCGCTCGTTCCATGCATAGCGGAACGGGTTGTGGCAGTAGCAGACGTGGACCGTCTCCTCCTCGCAGATCACCGCATGGGCCCACGCGCTGGAGCTCGAGATCACCAAGTCGTAGCCGGACAGGTCGAAGGACTCGATTGCCGCCGGGTAGAGCGGCAGCAGCGCTCGGAAGGTGCGTGTCGTCGGGCGGGTGCGCTGGAGGAAGGAGGTGTGGATCCGGCGGCCCATGAAGCGCCCCTCGGTCCCCTCTTCGTCGTAGACGGGGGTGAACACGTCGGCCTCCGGCCACAGCGCGCACATCTCGAGGAAGACGCGGTCCGCGCCCCGGACGCTGACCAGGAAGTCGTGGACCAGCGCGGTCCTCCGTGACACCGCCTTCAGGCTCACGGGGCGCCAGTCTAGGGGCGCTGTCACGCGTGGCGCGTGCCGGGGGTACTACCCTCCCCGCCGATGAAGCGAGCGTGCACCGCACTCGTCCTTGCCATCGCGCTGCTGGCCGCGCCGGCCTCGGCGCTCGCCCAGAGCGCCGGCGACGACCAGTACGTGGACCCGTTCCAGGGCGGCGACGGCGGCGGCCAGCAGCGCGATCCCGCGCCGCAGCCGGAGGAGCCGGCAGCCCCGCCCCCCTCGGAGCCGGCGCCGGGCGGGAACGGCACGGCCGAGCCGGCGCCCTCGGTCGAGCCGGAGCCGTCGGCCGATGCGGCTCAGGAGAGCTCGCCGACCCTGCCCCGCACCGGCGCGCCCGTGGTCCTCTTCGCGGCTGCCGGGTACGCGCTCCTGCTGGCCGGGATCGCAATCAGGCGCAAGACCTGACGCGCGGCGGCGCATGAGGGTCGCCGTCGACGGTCGCGCCCTGCGCCCCGGCGCCACGCACCAGCGGGGCGTGGCCCGCTACCTGCGCTGCCTGCTGGAGGCTTTGGCGCAGGCGGCCCCCGAGGACGAGTACGCGGTCGTGGTTGCGGGCGGCCGCGAGCCCGAGCCGTTCGGGGCGTGGGGCGTGCGGCTCGTGAGGAGCCGTGTGCCGGGCCGGGTCCTGTTCGGAGCGGCCGCGCTGTCTCGCCGTCCGCGCCTCGACCGCCTGGTCGGCGGATGCGACGTCGCCTGGGCGCCCGCTGTGGCGCCGCTCGCGGTGTCGCCCGGGATCCCCCTGGTGCTCACGCTGCACGACCTCTCTTTCGAGCACGCCGCGGACTTCAGCCGTTACGAGCGGATCTGGCACCGGCTGGCGCGGCCGCGCGAGCTTGCCCGCCGCGCCGACCGGGTGATCTGCCCGTCGGCGGCCGTGCGCGACGCGGCGGCGGCCTGGGGCGTGCCGCCGGAGCGGCTCAGGGTCGTGCGCTCCGGACCCGGGCGGCCTCGCCCGGCCGAGGCCGACGCGGGCTCGCCCGCCGGGGTCGCGGCTCCGTACGTGCTCGCCGTCGGAGCGCTCGAGCCGCGCAAGCTTCCCGATGTGCTCGCCGAAGCGCACCGGATCGCGCGCTCGCGCGGCCTCCAGGCCGGTCTCGTATTTGCCGGCGACGGCCCTCTCCGGCGGGAGCTCGCCGGCTCTCAGTCGGTGGTGCTCGGCCATGTGCCCGACCCCGCGCTCGAGGCCCTTTACGACGGCGCGCTCGCGGTCGCCTGCGTCTCGCGCGACGAGGGCTTCGGGTTCACCCCGATCGAGGCCCTCGCGCGCGGTGTGCCTCCCATCGTGGCCGACCTTCCTGTCTTCGGGGAGACGCTCGGCGAGGGCGCGCTGCGGGTGCCGCCTGGCGATGCGAAAGCGCTCGCGGACGCGCTCCTCCGGCTCGAGCGGGAGCCGGGTCTGCGTGAGCGTCTGGTGGCGGCCGGTCGCGAGGCGGTCGCGGGCCTCTCCTGGGAGCGGGCTGCGCGCGAGACGCGGGCCGTTCTCGCGGAGGCGGCGGCGTGACCGCGTTCGCGATCGTCACGGTGATCCACGACTCGGCGGCCGACCTGGAGCGCCTTCTGGATTCGGTGGAACGGCACCTCGACCCGCGTCCGGTTGTGGTGGTCGTGGACAGCGGCTCGAGCGACCACGGCGCCGAGCTCGCTCGCGAGCGGGGCGCCCGCGTGACCGCGCTCGACGGCAACCGGGGCTTCGGCGCGGGCTGCAACGCGGGAATCGAGCTGGTGGAGGAGCCGGTCACGGCGCTGGTGAACCCGGACGTGGAGCTGCTGGACGGGGGCCTGGCGCGGCTGGTCGCGGAGGCGGGGGAGCGCGACGCGTTGCTCGCGCCGCGGCTGCTGAACAGCGACGGCAGCGTGCAAGACAGCGCGCACCCGCCGCCGGGGCGCCTCGAGGGGCTCGTGCCGGCGCTGCTGCCGCGCCCGCTGCTGCCCGGCCCGCTCCGGCGCCGCTACGAGCCGTGGCGGAGCGACCGGCCCCGCGCCGTCGGGTGGGCGGTGGCCGCATGCCTCGTGGCCCGCAGCGGCCTGCTGCGCCGGCTCGGGCCCTTCGACCCGGACGCCTTCCTGTTCTACGAGGACATGGAGCTGTGCCTCCACGCCCGCCGCACCGGGATCCCGACCCTGCTGCGACCCGACGTGGCGCTGCGCCACCGCGGCGGCGCCTCGGTCGCGGCCGCGCTGGGCGACGGCGACCTGCCCCTGAGAGCCCGCCGCCGCCGCGAGGTGATGTCCCGGGAAGGCCGCAGGGCACAGCTGCTCGACGACCTGGCCGAAGCCGCCACCTTCGCCACCCGCGCGGCCGCCCGCCGCATGACCGGCCGCGGCGGCGAGATCGAGACGGCGCGCCTGCGCGCGCTCCGCGAAGCGCGCCGAGCGGCCCCCCGAGGCGAGTGTGGGCCCTGATAGTCACCATATGCGTGACAAGGAGGGCCCACACTCGGATCTGGTCGTGAGCGGGCTCGTTGCCATCGACGCCCGCTCCGCCGTCCGCGCCGAGACCGGCGGGGTCGAGCGGGTCGCCCGCGAGATGGCCGCGAGGCTCCCCGCGCTCCGGCCGGACCGCTACGTCGTCATGCGTCCCCGTCCCCGCCTGGCCCACCGCGCCGGCCATGTCTGGGAGCAGGCTGCCTTGCCGGTGCTCGCGCGCCACGCCGACCTCCTCTACTGCCCCGCCAACCTCGCGCCGCTCGCGTCGCGCCGGAACGCGGTGGTCATCCACGACCTCGCCGCGCTCGCCCACCCCGAGTGGTACGGGCGCACCTACGTCGCCTGGCAGCGACTCGTGCTCCCGCAGATCGCCCGGCGTGCGCGCCTCGTGCTCACCGTCTCGGACTTCTCCCGCGACGAGATCGCGCGCCGGCTCGGCGTCTCACCCGACCTCATTGCCGTCGTACCAAACGGAGTCGCGGAGGCGTTCTCAGGAAACGCCGATCCCGCACCGGCCGCCGCCGCCTTCCAGCTCGACCGCCCCTACGTGCTCGCGCTCGCCACCCGCAGCGCCCGCAAGAACCTGGGCGTGCTGCGCGTGGCGGCCGCGCGGCTCCAAGCCCTCGGCATCGAGCTTGTCGTGGCGGGCAGCGGCCGCGGGTATCTCCGCGGCGGCGAGCAGCCGCCGGGACGCGAGCTCGGCTACGTGCCCGAGCACCTGCTGCCGGGCCTGTACGCGGGTGCGCTCGCCTTCGCGATGCCCTCCGTCTACGAGGGCTTCGGTCTCCCCTGCCTCGAGGCGATGGCGAGCGGCACGCCGGTCGTGGCCGCCGACCGCGCCGCGCTGCCCGGCACCTGCGGCGGGGCGGCACTGCTGGCCGATCCGGATGACGCGGAGGCCTTCGCCGCCGCGCTCGAACGCGCCGCCACGGACGACGCCGAACGAGCCCGGCTGATCTCCGCGGGCCGGGAACGCGCGGCGCGCTTCAGCTGGCGGCGAGCCGCCGAGCTGACCGACGCCGCGCTCGCCCCCGCGCTCTAGCGCCGGTAGCGCATCACGAAGGGCCCGCAGGGCTCCCCGTCGTCGCTCTGCAGCCTCCCGTCCATTCCCTTGGGCGTGAAGGTCAGCCGGTTGCGCGTGACCTTCATCTGCCCGTAGCTGAACTGGTCGAGGATCGAACACCGCATCCCCACGCCGGCGGGCGGGGGCGGCTCGAAGAACGCCACGTCGACCAGCTCGCCCGTGCCGGGGCGGTTCACGGTGTCGTCTATCTCCAGCCCGAAGTTGGCCGTGGCGGCCGGGCCGACGACGAAGTCCAAGATGCCACTGTTCCGCGGGCCGCCCGACTCGAGCGTCTGGAAGCGCGCGTCGTTCACGAGCGTGGCGTGCACGTCCGTGGTGAGGAAGACGACGTTCTTCACGTTCTCGGAGAGGAAGCGCAGCATGCGCTGGCGCTCGGCCTCGTAGCCCTCCCAGCGGTCGTACGGGAGCACGTAGTACTGCTGGATCGGGAGCTCGTTCACGATCACCTTGAAGCGCGCGTCGGAGCGACGGATCGCGCGCCGGAAGGCGCGGAACTGGGGGTCGCCGAGGTAATCGCGGTTCGGGTCCCGGATGGTGTCGAGGCACTGCTGCGAGACGGGCTGGGCCAGCGACGGCTCCGCGACGGCGAAGACGTTGCGCGTGCTCTGCGGCGCCGTCGGCGCGACGTCGGGCTCGCCCGTCGACGGGTTGTTGCAGACGCCGCCCTCGTCGGCCTTGGCGTCGCGGAACGAGCGCGCGTCGAGGAAGAACAGCTCGAGGTTCTTGCCCCAGCGGACCGTGCGGTAGAGGCCGCGGGCGCGCGTGTAGCTGACCGGGGCGTAGTCCGTGAAGGCGCGCACGCCGCGCCGGAACAGGGTGCGGCCGTTCATGTTCACGTCGTTCGAGAAGGTGCTCTCGGCCGGCGAGAAGTCGTTGACGAACTCGTGGTCGTCCCAGTGCGAGTAGAAGCCGGCCGACCTGCGCAGCGCCCGCAGGTGGCGGTTCCCGAGGTTGAGCTTGTACTTCGCCCACTTGGCCGGCACCGTCAGGGCGATGGGCTCGAGTGCGCCCGGGACCTCGCTGTCGGAGTAGATCGTGTCGCCGAGGTGGATGTTGAAGTCGTTGCGCTCGGCCCGAAGGCGACGCATGATCCCGCCGCTGTTCCAGTACGGGGTGCTCTGGCCCGGCGCCGGCGAGAAGTCGGTGTCGCCCGTCCAACCGAACTCGATGACCGCGTTGCGGCCCCGTCGCGGGGCGGTGCGGAACACGCCGACGTCGCTGCGCCTGCCGCGCCGGCCGACGAAGCGGTAGAAGTAGCGCGTGCCGGGATGGAGCCGCTCGACCTCGGCCTGGACGGTGTTGTCGTTGCGCGCGACGGCTCGCACCAGCCGCTCCACCTCGGACCGCCGCCAGCGCCGATTCTCGGCCACCTGCAGGATGTACTCGCCGCTGCGGTTCGCCTTCCCCCACAGGATCGCGCTGGAGGCCGTGACCTCCCCCGCGGTCACGCCGTAGGAGAAGCCCTTGGCACCGAAGGCCGGGGCGGCGAATGTGAGCAGGAGGGCGGCGGCGAGCGGAAGCGCGAGACGCGCGGCGAGCTTGGTCATGGCGCGGCAGCCTATTTGCACGAAGCTATGAATGGTGATTCACTACTTGCTGGCCATGCCCTACCGGCCCACCGAGAAGACCGAGGCGCGCCGGCTCGCCACGCGCGAGCGGATCGTCGCAGCGGCCCTCGCGCGAGTCGCGCGGGGCGGCTACGCGTCGGCCGGCATCCAGCCCGTCGCCGCGGACGCCGGGGTGGCGGTGGGGACCGTCTACCGCCATTTCCCGTCGAAGGGCGACCTCTTCGCCGAGGTCTTCCGCCGAGCCTCGCAGCGCGAGCTCGACGTGGTGGTCGAGGTCTCGGGTGCCGACGGGCGACCGGCGGCCGAGCGCGTTGCCGGGGCCGTCGAGGCCTTCTGCCGCCGCGCCCTCGCGGGGCCCGTGCTGGCCTACGCCCTGATCGCGGAGCCGGTCGACCCGGCGGTCGAGTCGGAGCGGCTCCGCTTCCGGATCGGCTACCGAGACGCCTTCGCGCGCGTGCTCGAGGACGGCGTGCGCGACGGCGAGCTCCGCCCACACGACTCGCGCACCGTCGCCGCGGCAATCGTGGGAGCGCTGGCCGAATCCCTGGTCGGCCCGCTCGGCGCCGCGAACGGCGGCTCGCGCGAGGCCCTCATCGCAACCCTCGTCCAGTTCTGCCAGGAGGCTCTTCCAAGTGCTCACGAGCGCGTCCACGCATGACGTCCTGAACCAGCCGCCGCCGATCGTCCCGTACGACGTCTTCGAGGCGGACCTCCCGCTGAGGGAGGCGCTCGAGCGCGAGGGCGGCGCCTGGGGCGTCGACCGGCTGCGCGACACGGGCCAGCTCGCCGGCAGCGTCGAGGCGCTCGAGCACTCCGAGCGCTCGGAGCGCAACGAGCCCGTGCTGCGCACGCACGACCGCTACGGCAACCGGATCGACGAGGTCGAGCTCGACCCGTCGTGGCACTGGTGCCTCCGCCAGGCCGTCGAGCGCGAGATGCACTCGCTGCCCTGGCGCGATCCCCAGCCCGGCGCGCACGTGGTCCGCGCCGCGCTGTTCCTCGTCTGGAGCCAGGTGGGCTCGGGTGTGATGTGCCCGGTCTCGATGACGTACGCCGCCGTGCCGGCGCTCCGCGAGAGCCCGGAGCTGGCCGCGGAGTGGGAGCCGCGCCTGACCAAGCCGAGCTACGCGGACGGGGCGCTGGCCGGGATGGCGATGACCGAGAAGCAGGGCGGCTCGGACGTGCGCGCCAACACCACGCGCGCCGAGCCGGCCGGCGACGGCGCCTACGAGCTGACCGGCCACAAGTGGTTCTGCTCCTACCCGCCCTGCGACGTGTTCCTGACCCTCGCCCAGGCGCCCGGCGGCCTGTCCTGCTTCCTGTTCGAGGGCCGCGACCCCGGCTTCCGCATCCAGCGCCTGAAGGACAAGCTCGGCACCCGCTCGCTGCCCTCGAGCGAGGTCGAGTTCCACGGCGTGCTCGGCCGCCTCGTCGGCGAGGAGGGCCGCGGCGTGGCGACGATCATCCGGATGGTCAACCACACCCGGCTCGACTGCCTGCTCGGCTCGGCGGCCTCCATGCGGTGGGGGCTCGCGCAGGCCGTGCACCACGCCCGCCACCGCAGCGCGTTCGGGAAGGCGCTGGCCGAGCAGCCGGCCATGCAGAACGTGCTGGCCGACCTGGCGATCGAGTCCGAGGCCGCCACCGCCGCCGCCTTCCGCGTGGCCCGCGCCTACGACGAGGACGACGCGGCCTTCCGGCGCTTCGCGACCGCCGTCATGAAGTACTGGGTCTGCAAGCGCGCCACCCCCCACGCCGCCGAGGCGCTCGAGTGCCTGGGGGGCAACGGCTACGTGGAGGAGTCCGGCATGCCGCGCCTGTTGCGCGACTCGCCGCTCAACTCGATCTGGGAGGGGTCCGGGAACGTGGCCGCTTTGGATGTGCTGCGCGCGACGATCAAGGAGCCCGACGGGCTGCCGGCGTTCCTGGCCGAGTGCGAGCTGGCGCGCGGCGGGAATGCGTTGCTGGACGCCCACCTCGACCGGCTGCGTTCGTACGCCCCCTCGGGCGACCCCCAGTTCGAGGCGCGCCGGCTGGTGGAGGAGCTGGCGCTGGCGCTGCAGGCGAGCCTGCTGGTGCGGCATGCGCCCTCGTTCGTCGCGGACGCCTTCTGTGCCGGCCGGCTGGGTGAGGGTGGGCGGGTGTACGGCACGTTGCCTTCGGGGGTCGACTTCGCCGCCATTGAACGACGGGCACTAACGGGGTGAGTCCGGACGTGGGCGGATTCCGTCCACTATTTGGACGTTTTCCGCCCAGCCGCCCCGGCAGCTAGTCCTCTTCGCGGTCGTTCCCCGGGCCGCCGTCGACCTGGTCGTTCCCGCTGCCGCCGTCGAGACGGTCGTCGCCGCGGCCGCCGAACAGGCGGTCGTTGCCGGCTTGGCCGTCCACCCGATCGTCACCGCTCCCGGCACAGACGATGTCGTCTCCGCCGCCGGCGTCGATCCGATCGTGGCCGGCGCCGGTCACGATCACGTCGGGCCCGCTCGTCCCGTCGATCCTGTCGTCCCCGGGCGTGCCCACGATCGTCGCCGGACGTCCGAGGCATGACGCCCCGCTGGGATCGTCCTCGAGACCGACCAGCCCGGCGTCGTGGTCCGACGAGCGGTACGGATCGGGCGCGAAGAAGGCCTCCGGGCCGCCGTACTCGAACGCGTCCGGCTCGTCCGCGTTCAGATGCCAGATCGCCGCACCCGCCACCTTCCCGGCGAGTGACTCTGTCGCCAGCGCGTGGTCGAGCACTCCCTGGGCGCCGTCGAACACAAACGAGTACCGGTCGGTCGCGGCGAGCGCGCGCTCCAGCAGGTTGACCAGGCCGCCGCCCGTCAGGACGTCGATCGGGTCCTCGCGGGTGTAGCTGTTCAGGTCGCCGGTCACGAGCACGTCGTCGTCGCCGCTCGACTGCTTGAGCTGCTCGACGAAGCGCAGCTCTGCCTGCGCCTGCTCCACGCGGTCGGCGTTGAAGCAGCTCTGCCCGTCGCCCTGGTCGGCGTTCGCCCCGGTGGCGCCGCCGCACGACTTCGACTTGAAGTGGTTGGCGACCACCGTGAACTCCTCGTACTCGCCCCTGAACGTCTGCGCCATCGGCACCCGGGCGTTGCCGAAGGCCGGGTCCGGGAAGGCCACCGAGGGCCCGACCGGCTCCACCGCGGCGGGCTGGTAGATCAGCGCCACGCGGATCTCGTCGGTGTTCCCGTAGGGCGAAGGCGCGGGCACCGCCGCCCAGCGCTCGCTCCCGGCGTCCTCGTTGAGGGCGGCCACGAGCGTCTCGACCGCCTCGTCGGGGTCGGCGCTCGCCTCGTCGCTCGTGTCCTGGATCTCCTGGAGCGCCACGATCTCGGCGCCCAGGCCGTTGATCGCCTCGACGATCTTGGCCTCCTGCTGCTCGAACTCGGCCGCGTTGGGCGCGCCGCGGTCGTCGTCGCCGCCGAAGGTGATGAAGTAGTTCAGGACGTTGAAGCTCCCGACCTGGATGTCGCCCCCGACCTCCGGGGCCGCCGGCCGCGGGTTGCGCTCGGCGAACTGGACGGTGCCGGTCGGCTGGATGCGGTAGGCGCTGAAGCCGAACGAGAGAACGCCCTCTAGACCGGTGACCGTGTCGCCGCGCCGCACCGTGTCCCCGGGCGCGATGTAGCGGATCGGCTGGAGGTCGGTGCCGTCGCGCCCGTCGTCGAGCAGGATCGAGCGATCCCGGTTCTGGGCGGCGAGCTGCACCGCCGGCGGGCCGGGCTCGGCGATCTCGGTCGGCGTGAAGAGCGGGCCGCCCGAGGCGAGCAGCACCTCGCCGAAGTCGTCCACGTTGCGGGTCTCGGTGGCCACCAGCTCGCCCGGGGCCACGATCCGCATGCCCTCGAGACGCTCGCGCGCCGCCGCCCCGGACGGCAGCGTGAGCGGCGTCGCGGCCGGCTGCGCACCGTCCTCGGAGCAGATCGTCAGGCCGGTCACGTCGGTCAGCTCGGTGAGGCCGAAGAACTCGGCCACCGTCCCGGCCACGCGGATCGTGTCGCCCGCCTCCAGCTCCGGCGCGCCGGGCACGAACACGAACAGCCCGTCGGACGTGGCGGGATTACCGTCGCCCTGCGCGTCCTGGATGAACACCCCCGAGAGGTCGCCGGAGCCGGTCTCACCCTCGAAGTCGCCCACCACGACGCCCTCGACCACCACGTCCTGGCCGGCCATCGGGCTGGACGCGTCGGCGCCCTGCACGGCGAAGGTCGGGGTCGAGGACTCCTCGCAGGATCCCGCCTCCGGCAGCCCGGGCGGGTCCTCGCCGCTGGCGCCGTCGAAGGTCTGGCCGGCGTTCAGCGCGCCGAAGCTGTCCGTGCGCGGCCCGGTCCAGTTGAAGTCGTCGTCCGAGTCGCCGCTCCCGGTGAGCTGGAGCGACTGGTCTGTTCCCGTGGTGCCGGTCTCGGAGACCCCGATGTCGGTGGACTGCATCCCGGCGGCGGGGCCGTCGACCGCGGTGAAGACGCCCTCGTACGACAGGAACTGCCGCACCGTCCCGCCCGCGTCGACCAGGGCGATGCCGTCCGGGCTGCCGTTCTGGATGCCGTTGGGCGGGTAGTCGAGCACGCTCACGCGGCTCGCGCCCACGGTGCCGGTCAGCTCGCGGGTCCCGTAGAGGGCTCCGTTCGCGCCGTTGTAGAGCACGACGTCCCAACCGGTGAGATCGGTGCCCTGCGGGGCCGCGATCTCTATCGCCTCCTCCGCGTCCGTGCCGCTGTTGTCGTAATGCAGCTCGTTTACGAAGACGTTGGTCTGGGCCTGGGCGGTGGCGGCGAAGAGCATGCAGGCGCCGATCGCCAGCACCCCTGCCAAGGTGCGGGTGAACATGGGCGGAGACGGTAGCGCCGGGATCCCGGAGTGCGTTACCGGGCTGTGACCCCATAGGCTGGCGCCCTTCGTGGAGACGCTCGACTACCAGGTGGACGGGCGCATCGCGCGCATCACACTGAACCGTCCCGAGCGCGGCAACGGGATCACGCTGGCCATGCCGCGCGAGCTGGCCGACTGCGTCGAGCGGGCCAACCTCGACCGGGAAGTCCACGTCATCGCGCTGGCGGGCGCCGGCAAGGGCTTCTGCGGCGGCTACGACCTCGTCGAGTTCACGGAGGGCGGCACCCTGCCGAACCACGACCCGAGCCAGCCCTGGGACCCGGTCGTGGACTGGCAGATGATGAGCCGCAACCTGCGCGGCTTCATGAGCCTGTTCCACTCGGACAAGCCGGTGGTGTGCAAGGTGCACGGCTTCTGCGTCGCGGGCGGCACCGACATGGCGCTCTGCTCCGACCTGCTCCTCGTCGCCGACGACGCCCGCATCGGCTATCCGCCCGCCCGTGTCTGGGGCGTGCCCACGTCGGCACTGTGGGCCTTCCGGGTCGGCGATCAGCGCGCCAAGCGGCTCCTCTTCACAGGGGACCTGATCGACGGCGCCACCGCGCTCGAGTGGGGGCTGGCCGTTGAGGCCCCGCCCGCCGCGGAGCTCGACGAGCGCTTCGAGGCGCTGCTCCAGCGGATCGCCCTCACGCCCGTCAACCAGCTCGTGATGATGAAGCTGCTCGTGAACCAGGCGCTCTACTCGCAGGGCCTCCACGCCACCCAGGAGCTAGGCGTGTTCTTCGACGGCATCGCCCGCCACACCCCCGAGGGCTACGAGTTCGCCCGCCGCGCCGCGGAGGCCGGCTTCAAGCAGGCCGTGCGGGAGCGCGACGAGCCCTACGACGGCTAGTCGTCGAAGCGGCCGCTGAACAGCCCGAAGACCGCGCCCTGCGGATCCTGGGCCACCAGGAACCGCCCGCCGGGCACGTCCTCCGGCGGAACCATGACCTGCGCGCCCAGCCCGCCCACGCGCTCGGCGTCCGCGTCCACGTCCTCGCTGCCGAAGTAGATGAGCCAGTGCGACGGCATCTCACCCGAGCCGGGAGGCATGCCCATCATCCCCCCGTTAAGCCGGTCGCTGTTGTAGATGCCCCAATACCGCGTCTCCTCGCTCGAGACGTCCTCGAAGCGCCAGCCGAACAGCTCGGAGTAGAAGCGCTGCGCCGCCTCGGGGTCGGTGGTGTTCAGCTGGTTCAGGCTGAGCGCGCCGGGGCCGTTGACCCAGGTGGCCCCGATACTCCCGTGCGGCTCCCAGAAGGACAGGAACGCCCCGGTGGGGTCTTGGACCACCGCCATGCGGCCGGCGTCGAGCACGTCGAAGGGCTCGGCCACCGGCGTGGCGCCCAGGTCGGAGGCGCGGGCGGCGGCCGAGTCTGCGCTGTCCACCGTCACGTACGAGCTCCACGCGGTCGGCATGCCCTCCTGCCCCTTGAACAGCGCCGCCACGTCCTTGCCGTCGAGGCGGAGCATGGTGTAGACGCCGCCGTCGCCGGGAATCGGCTGGTCCTCCGGGTCCCATCCGAACAGCTCGCCGTAGAAGCGCTTGGCCGCGTCCGGATCCGACGTCGACAGCTCGGCCCAGCTGAACGTCCCAGGGGTGTAGCTCGTTCGATCGCCCATGCCGGCGACCCTAGCTCAGGCGGCCGTGAACTGCGTGGCCGCGAGCTCGGCGTAGAGCGCGTCGTCCCGCACGAGCTCGGCGTGGGTGCCGGTGGCCCTTACCCGTCCCTCGTCGAGGACGACGATGCGCCGGGCGGTCACGACCGTCGACAGGCGGTGAGCGATGGCCAGCACGGCGCGGCTCTCCCCGGCGCGCGCCACCGTGTCGCGCAGCGCCATCTCGTTCACCGCGTCGAGCTGCGAGGCGGCCTCGTCGAGGAGAAGCAGGGCGGGCCGCCTCAGAAGCGCCCGGGCGATCGCGATGCGCTGGCGCTCGCCGCCCGACAGGGTGGAGCCGCGCGCGGCGATCTCCGTATCGAGCCCGTCCGGGAGGCGGGCCACGAGCTCCTCGAGGCGCGCCTCGCGCAGCACCGCCCGCAGGTCCTCCTCGCTCGCCTCGGGGGCGGCGTACACGAGGTTGTCGCGCAGGGTGCCGGCGAGGACCGGCGCCTCCTGCTCGACGTAGCCGATCTGCGCGCGCAAGGCCGCCCGCGGCCAGCCGGCGACGTCCCGGCCCTGGAAGCGGATAACGCCGGCGTCGGGCTCGTAGAAGCGCTCGAGCAGGGCGAACAGGGTGGTCTTGCCGGCGCCGGACGGCCCGACGATGGCGGTGACCCCGCGCGTCGCGACCTCGAAGGAGACGTCGTGGAGCACCTCGGGCAGGTTCGGCCGGTAGCCGAAGGAGACCCGCTCGAAGGCCACGACCGGCGCGGCGTCGAGCAGAGCGGGGGTGGGCGCGGCCACACCATCCTCCTCCACGGGCAGCGTCGTCACAGCGTCGATCCGCCGCACCGCGGCCAGCCCCTGCTGCAGCTGCGTCGCGCCCTGGGCCACGGAGGCGATCGGGTCGGTCAGGTAGAAGAGGTAGAGCAGGAAGGCGATCAGGTCGCCCACGCCCATGTCGCCGGACGCGACCCGTGCGCCGCCCACGCCCAGCACCGCCAGGAACGCCACCTGCACGATTAGCCCGGTCGCGGTCCCGACGATGGCCTGGTACCCCGCGCTCTCCATGCCACGCCGGTACGCCCGCTCCGCGGCGTCCGTCACGGCGCGGGTCTCGCGCTCCTCGGCGCCGCTCGCCTTGACCGTGCGCAATCCGCCCAGCGCCCGCTCGAGCGCCGCGCCGACCCCGCCAACGGCCTCCTGCTGGCGCTCAGTCGCCCGCATGATGCGCGGCAGCACGAGCGTGACCGCGCCGCCCACCACCACCAGCACGGCGAGCGTGACGCCGAGCAGCACCAGGTCGACCACCCCCATCAGGACGATCGAGGCGACCAGCGTGACCGCGCCCATCACGAGCTGCACCAGCGCGGTGGAGGACACGCTCCCGAGGAGGGTCGAGTCGGAGGTGGCGCGGGAGACGAGGTCCCCGGGCGCCTCGCGGTCGAGAGCGCTGAGGCGGAGCCGCAGGAGTCGCGAGGCGAGCTCGCGCCGCGTGCCGAGCACGATGCGCTCGGAGGTGCGCTCGAGCAGCCAGAAGTTGGCCGCGATCACCACCGAGCTGAACGCGACGAGCCCGCCGAGCACGAGCAGCGGCGTCAGCAGCGACTCGTCGTCGGCGAGCGCCTCGATGACCTCCCGCGCCGCCAGCGGCTGAGCGAGCCCGCCAGCGGCCCCGAGCAGGGCGAGAACGCCGGATACGGCGAGCGTGCGCCGGTGGGGCCGGATGCGGGCCAGCAGGCGACCCCAGTCAGACACGATCGACCCTGACCATCACGTGCCATGACCAAGGACGCACCGCCGGCAGGCGGCGCCACAGCAGTGTGTCCAGGCCCCGGAGCGGGCGGTGCAGGCGGTGGCCGAGCGCCCGGCTCAGCGCCTCGAAGAAGTAGAAGCTCGGGTAGGAGAGCTCCACCCCGTCGAACGTCCGCGCGAGCGCCTCCAGGTCCGCGGGCGTCAGCGGATGCTCGTCCCGGGTGCCCACCCAGTGGAGCCGCCGCGAGCCCCACAGCCGTCTGCGTGCCAAGCGCAGCACCGGGTTGCGGTCCTGGTTCTCGAAGAAGACGGCGCGGCCGCCCGGGCGCAGCACGCGGCGGAGCTCGGCGGCCGCGGCGGGCACGTCCACGTGGTGCAGCACCCACTTCCCCACCGCCAGATCGAACGCCTCGTCGGGCAGCCCGGTGCGCTCGGCGGGGGCCACCAGGAAGGTGGCGTCCACGCGGTCCCGCGCCAGCTCCACCATCGCCGGCGAGACGTCCAGAGCGGTGAGCTCCGCCCCGCGCCGCACGAGCTCCACGGAGAGATCGCCGGCGCCGCAGCCCAGCTCCAGCACGGCAGTGCCCTCGAGCGGGCCGAGCGCCTCGAGGAGAGCGGCGTCGTAGCGATCCGGACCGCCGGGCAGGCGCCCGGCCGCCTCCGCGTCGTAGAACGCGCGCTCGCGCTCGCTACGACCCGCTTCCGACCTCCAGGAAGGCCTCGTAGCGCTTCACCTCTCGCTCCGCGCGCGAGCGCTCCTCCGAGTCCTCCTCGGCCCGCTCCACCGCGTCGCGTGCCTCCTTCAGGCGCGACTCGAAGGCCGAGCGGTCGATGTCGTCCGGCGCGATCGCCTCCTCCACGAGCACCAGCGCCGAGTTCTCGACGACCTGAAGGTAGCCCTCGCCCTGGGCGAAGCGGACCACGTCGGAGTCGGACTTGTAGAGGCGCAGCTCGGTGGGCTCCAGGATCGCCATGAGAGGGGCGTGGTTGGCAAGGATGCCGATGGAGCCGGTGGTGGTCTTCGTCGAGACCATCTCGACCTCGTCCTCGAACACCTTCCCCTCCGGTGTCAGGACCTCTACGGGGAAGCTACTCCGAGCCATTCTCCTCCTCGGAGGGCTGCTCCTCCTCGCGCTCCTCCTCCTCGCGCGCCCCGCGCGCCGCCTCGGTCACCTCGTCGATGGAGCCCTTCAGGAGGAAGGCCCGTTCCGGCACGTCGTCGTGCTTGCCCTCGATGATCTCCTTGAACGAGCGCACGGTGTCCTCGACCGGCACGTACTTGCCCTCGGTCCCCGTGAACGCCTCCGCCACGAAGAACGGCTGTGACAGGAAGCGCTCCACCCTCCGCGCCCGCTGGACCGTCAGGCGGTCCTCGTCGGACAGCTCGTCGATCCCGAGGATCGCGATGATGTCCTGCAGCTCCCTGTAGCGCTGCAGGATCTCCCGCACCTGGTTCGCCACCCGGAAGTGCTCCTCGCCGACGATGTCCGCCTTGAGGATCGTGGAGGTCGAGTCGAGCGGGTCGACGGCCGGGTAGATCCCCTTCTCGGCGATCGAGCGCGACAGCGTCGTGGTGGCGTTCAGGTGCGCGAACACCGACGCCGGGGCCGGATCGGTCAGGTCGTCCGCCGGCACGTAGATGGCCTGGATCGAGGTCACCGAGCCCTGCCGCGTCGACGTGATCCGCTCCTGCAGCTGGCCCATCTCCGTCTCGAGCGTGGGCTGGTAGCCCACCTGGGACGGCATCCGGCCGAGCAGCGCCGACACCTCGGAGCCCGCCTGCACGAAGCGGAAGATGTTGTCGATGAACAGCAGCACGTCCTGGCCGCCCTGCTCGCGGAAGTACTCCGCCATCGTCAGGCCGGACAGGGCCACCCGCATGCGCGCCCCGGGCGGCTCGTTCATCTGGCCGAACACGAGCATGGTCTTGTCGATCACGCCCGACTCGCTCATCTCGAGCCACAGGTCGTTGCCCTCGCGCGAGCGCTCGCCGACGCCGCAGAAGGCCGACAGGCCGCCGTGCTCCTTGGCCAGGTTGTTGATCAGCTCCTGGATCAGGACGGTCTTGCCGACGCCGGCGCCGCCGAACAGGCCGACCTTGCCGCCCTTGGCGTAGGGGGCCAGCAGGTCCACGACCTTGATGCCGGTCTCGAAGATTTCCCGCGTAGGCGTGAGGTCCTCGACGCTCGGGGCGGGCCGGTGGATCGGCCAGCGGTCCTCGTACTTGACCTCGCCGCCCTCGTCGATCGGGTCGCCCAGCAGGTTGAAGATGCGGCCGAGCGTGCCCTCGCCCACCGGGACCGTGATCGGCCCGCCGGTGTCGCGCACCTTCACGCCACGGGACAGACCGTCGGTGGCGTCCATCGCGACCGCGCGCACGCGGTCGTCGCCGAGGTGCTGCTGCACCTCGAGCACGAGCTTCGTCGTCCCGCCGTCCTCGCCGGGCTGGGCCTCCTCGCCCTCGGCCTCCTCGCGCTCGAGCTCGATCTCGAGGGCGTTGTAGATCTCGGGCAGGTTCTCGTCGGGGAACGCGACCTCCACGACCACGCCCTGGACCTCCTCGACGGTCCCGACGTTGCCGTCCCTACGGCTCTCCTGCTGCTGCTCCTGGCTCTCCGTTGCTGCTTCCACTGGCTCTCCTGTGTCTTGCCGAAGCACCCGGCTCGGCCGGGTGCGCACGGATCAATTACCGAAGTCCTTCAGCGCCCGCCACGACTTCCAAGATCTCCTGCGTGATCTCGGCCTGGCGCTGGCGGTTCGCCTCGAGCGTCAGGTCGTCGATGATCTCCGCGGCGTTGTCGGAGGCGCTGCGCATGGCGCTCATGCGCGCGCCGTGCTCCGACGCCGTCGATTCCAGCAGCGCGCGGTAGATCGAGATCTCGACGTAGTCGGGGACGAGCCGGGCGAGGATCTCCTCGGGGTCGGGCTCGTAGATCCAGAGCGCGCGCGAGTGCTGGCCCTCCGCCTCCTCCGGCTCCTCATCGCCGCCCTCCTCGATCACGTCGGCCTGCTGGAGCGGCAGCAGCGTCTCGTGCCTGACCTCCTGGTTGACCGCAGAGATGTAGCCGTTGTAGATGATCTCGACGCGGTCCACCTTGTCGTCCACGTACGCGGCGGTCAGGCCGTCTGCGATCGCGCGGGCGTCCGAGAAGGCCGGCCGATCGGTGAAGCCCGTCCAGCTGCCACCGACCTCGAGCTTGCGGAACTCAAGCGAGGAGAGCCCGCGCCGCCCCGACACGTACCAGAGCACGCGCTTGCCGTCCGACCGCAGCTCGGCCGCGCGCCGGTTGCCGGCGCGCACGATCTGCGAGTTGAACGGCCCGGCCAGGCCGCGATCGCCGGTGACGAGCAGGACGCCGACCGTCTGCACGTTCTCCTTCTCCTCGAGGATCGGCAGGCTGGGGATGTTCTCGGCTGCCTGCGAGGCGCGCGCGGTCATACGCCGGAGAGCGTCCGCGTACGGGCGCAGGTGCTCGATCCGCTGCTCCGCGCGGCGCAGGCGGGCGGCCGCCACCATCTCCATCGCGCGCGTGATCTTGCGGATGTTCTTCACCGAGCTGATACGCCCGCGGATGTCCTTCAGCGAGGCCATCGCGAGCTAGGCGCGCGCCTCCTCGGCGTCCTTCTCCTTGCCGGGCTCGTCCTCCTCGGCGCGGACTTCGGTCTCGGCGGTCTCCTCGTCCTCGTCCTCCTCGTCCGATTCGCCCTCGGCGGTCGCGCGACCCTCCTCGGTGCGGCCCTCCTTCTCGCGCTCCTCCTTCGACATGATGCGGTCCGACTCGCCCTCCTCGAGCGGGTTGCCCTCCGCGTCGAAGTCGGGGCCGAAGTCGTCGATCGCCTCGGCGATGCAGTTCCCGAGCCGCTCCTCGATCGAGTCGTCCCAGTTCCCCTCGCCGATCTGCTCCATCAGGTCGGAGTCCTCGGAGTGCAGCCGCTGGAGCATCATCTCGTGGAACTCGCGGATGCGCTCGGTCTTGATGCGGTCGAGGAAGCCGCCGGTGCCGGAATAGATCGCCGCCACCTGGTCCTCGATCGCCCAGGGCTGGCGCTCGTCCTGGTTCAGTGCCTCGACGAGCCGCTCGCCGCGGGCCAGAGTCGCCTGCGTGTCGGCGTCGAGATCCGAGCCGAACTGCGCGAAGGCCTCGAGCTCGCGGTACTGGGACAGCTCGAGCCGCAGCTTGCCGGCGGTCTTCCGCATCGGCTGCGTCTGGGCCGAGCCGCCCACGCGCGACACCGAGATGCCGACGTTGATCGCCGGGCGGACGCCCGCGCGGAACAGGTCGGATTGGAGGAAGATCTGACCGTCGGTGATCGAGATGACGTTCGTCGGGATGTACGCCGACACGTCGCCCGCCTGCGTCTCGATGATCGGCAGCGCCGTGAACGAGCCCCCGCCCAGGTCGTCGTTCAGCTTCACCGAGCGCTCGAGCAGGCGCGAGTGCAGGTAGAACACGTCGCCCGGGTAGGCCTCGCGGCCCGGCGGGCGGCGCAGCAGCAGCGACATCTGCCGGTAGGCGAAGGCGTGCTTCGTGAGATCGTCGTAGATGGCGAGCGAGTGCTTCCCGTTGTAGAGGAAGTGCTCGGCCATGGCCGCGCCGGCGTAGGGCGCGAGGAACTTGATCGGCGCCGCCTCGTCGGCGGGGGCCGCCACGATGATCGTGTGGTCGAGCGCCCCGGCGTCTTCGAGCTGGCGGGCCACGTCGACGACGGTCGACATCCGCTGGCCGATCGCCACGTAGACGCAGACGAGATCCTTGCCCTTGTTGTTGATGATCGTGTCGACGCAGATCGACGTCTTGCCGGTCTGGCGGTCGCCGATGATCAGCTCGCGCTGGCCGCGCCCGACGTTCGTCATGGCGTCGATCGGCTTGATGCCGGTCAGCATCGGCTCCTTCACCGGCTGGCGGGAGACCACCCCGGGGGCCTTGAACTCGGCCGGGCGGGTCTGGGAGGTGTTCACGTCGCCCTTGCCGTCGAGCGGGTTGCCGAGCGGGTCGACGATACGGCCGAGCAGCTCCTCGCCCACCGGCACCTCGAGCAGGCGGCCGGTGCGCTTCACCTGGTCGCCCTCCTCGATCTTGTCCCACTCGCCGAACAGCACGGCGCCGACGTTGTCGGCCTCCAGGTTGAGCGCGAGGCCGGTCACGTCGTTGGGCAGCTCGAGCAGCTCCATCGACTTGACGTTGTCGAGCCCGTGCACGCGCGAGATGCCGTCGGCCACGGACAGCACGGTGCCCACCTCGGACAGGTCGGCCCCGCCGTCCTCGAGGCCCCGGATCCGGTCCTTGAGGATGCTGGTGATCTCGTCTGGCTTGATCTGCACTTGGTCTCCTTAGGCGGCTCTTGCCACCTGCTTGCGAAGTTGTTCGAGCCGGCTGCGCACGGTGGCGTCCAACACCATGTTGCCTACGCGCACCTGGAGGCCCCCGAGCACATCGGGGTCCACCTTCGAGGACAGCTCCACTCGGCGCCCGGTCTGCTCCTCGATCCGCTCTCCGATGCTAGTCACGAGCTCCTCGTCGAGCTCGACGGCGCTGGTCACGGTGACCGGCAGCAGCTTGTTCTCCTCGGCCCACATCGAGTCGAAGGCGCGCCGGATCCGGAAGAGGACCGGCATGCGGTGCCGCTCGGCGAGCAGCTCGAGGAAGTTGAGCAGGCGCTCGTCGGCGTCGGTCACGATCCGCCGCACACCCTCCTTCTTCTCCTGGCTCGAGAAGTACGGCGAGAACAGGAAGACCTGGAGGTTGCGATCCCCGTCGAGGGCATCCGCGAACTCGCCGAGCTCGTCGTGCACCCGGTCGAGGACGTCGTTGTCCCTGGCCACCTCGAACAAGGCGCGGGCGTAGACGTCAGCGATCTCTTCCATTGCCCTCTCGCCCGCCCAGCGCCGAGAAGTCGACCTCTCTCAGGGCGTCCTCGATCAGGCGCCTGTGGTCGTCCGGCGTGAGCGACTTGCGGGTGACCTTCTCAGTCGCGATCACCGTCAGGTTCGCGACCTCCTTGCGGATCTCGTCGAGCGCTCGGCGCGTCTCGGCCTCGATGTCGCGCCGGGTCGCGGCGAGCAGCTCCTCGCGCTGCTGGGTGGCCTCGGCCTTCGACTGGTCCTGGAGCGAATCCGCCGCCTTGCGGGCCCGCACCACGATGTCCTCGGCCTGCTCGCGCGCCTCCCTGAGGCGGGCCCGGTACTCCTCGAGCAGCTCGTCGGCCTCGGCCTTGGTGCGCTCGGCGTGGTCGATCGACTCCTCGATCGCGCGGCTGCGCCTCTCGAGCGCCTCCGAGATGCGCGGGAAGACGAGCTTGTTGAGGATGAACAGCGTCGCCCCGAAGAGCAGCAGCGTCCAGATCATCAGCCCCAGCTCGGGGCTGACCAGGAAGCTGCCGCCGCTGTCCTCCTCGCCACCTCCCCCGCCGCCGTGCGTCTCCTGGGCGAAGAGGAGGAGGTTGCCGATGTCGCCGACGAAGTCCATCTGCCTAGAGGAAGAAGGCGATCAGGCCGAAGATGAACGTGTAGAAGGCGACGGCCTCGATCAGCGCGAAGGCGAGCCACTGGATGCTCGTGATCTCCTCGCGCATCTCGGGCTGACGGGTGACCGACTCGATGACGCTCGCGAAGAGCAGACCGAGCCCGATGCCGGCGCCGATCGACCCCAGCCCGGCCCCGATGCCGAGCGCGATCGCCTTCAGGCCATCGTCGGTGACACCCCCTCCCGCCTGGGCGATTGGAGCAATCAGGTCGAGCATTTGAACAGCCTCCTTCGTCAATGGCCTTCGGCGGCGGTGGCCTCACCGAAGTAGATGGATGAGAGCGTGGCGAAGATGAATGCCTGCAGCGTGGCCACCAGCACCACCTCGAAGAGGAAGAAGACCAGCGCAAGCGGGAACGTGATCCACCCCAGCACCGCAATGCCGAGGATCACCCCGAGCCCGCCGCCCATGAACAGGATGAGCAGGTGGCCGGCCAGGATGTTGGCAAACAGTCGGACCGACAGCGAGATGATCCGGACGGTCTGGGAGATGATCTCGATGACCAGCAGGGGCGGGCGCATGGCCTTCGGCGTGCCCGCCGGGATCCAGCCCTTGACGTAGGGCACGAAGCCCTTGGCCCGGATGCCCTCGGCCTGGTACGAGAACCAGACCACCAGGGTCAGCACCAGCGGGATCGACAGGTTGGCGGTGGCGGCGTAGATCGCGAAGCTCGGGAAGTCGACCCCGAAGATGTTCACCTTCTCGTGCGTGTTGGTCGGCAGCGGGATGTAGCCGATCAGGTTCGAGATCCAGATGAAGAAGAACAGCGTGGCCACGAAGGGGAACCACTTCCTGGTCATCTGCTCGGACATGTTGCTGCGCGCGATCCTGTTGTAGGTGAGGTCGTAGAGCGCCTCGACGGCGGTCTGCACCTTGTTCGGACGCTGCTGCATGCGCTTCGCGATGTAGACCATCGCGCCGGCGGTCAGGATGCAGGCGAGGAAGAGGTAGAGGACCGCGCGGTTGATGCTCAGGTCGAGCCCGCCGATGTTCAGCTCGATCCAGGGGTCGAGGCGAAACTCCTCCTGGGGCTGGAACTCCTCGTTCTCGCCCTCGCTGCCGAACGCGGCGAGAAGGACCACGATGCCGGCCAGGTAGACGCCGGTCGCGATGAGCAGGATGCGCTTGAGGCTCACGCCGTGTCACCCTCCATGCCGCGGGTGACGAAGAGCGCCGTGAACCACAGCTGGAAGGCCACCAGGGTGAGCACCGCCGCCGGCAGCCCCGAGTCGCGGTCGATCAGGCCGATGCAGAGCACGGCCAGGGCCAGGAACCAGACCCGGCCGAGGATGCTCGCGCCCATGAGGCCGACCGCCGCGCGCGGATTGCCGGAGGCCTTGGCCCGGCCGAGAAGGAAGCCGTGCAGGCCTCGCTGTAGAAGCCAGGCGGTGGTGGCGCCGGCCCAGGCGAACAACGGCAGCCCCGTGGCCAGGAAGACCGGGAGCGCGGCAGCCAGGACCACGAGGTCGAGGTACCGCAACATGCGCAGCGGCATGGGTTTGGATGCTTTCAGAGCGTGCGTCGTCAAGGAGTCTCCCGCGGGAGCGATGGGCGGAGCGGCGGCACTACGCTCCCCGGCGGGGCGCTGAACGGTACATGAAGAATCGACTTTGTGACTACTTTGTGACAGTCGGCGCGCACGCGTTCGTGCTCCTCCTACTCCTGCTCCCCGTGCCCGCGGCGGCGGCACCCTACACCGCGCCGGGCAACAAGGTCCTGTGGGGTGGCCAGGGGGGCTACACGGCGGGCCACATCCGGGACTTCGCCCGGCAATCCGGCAAGCACCCGGCGGTCTACAACTACTTCATCGAGTGGAAGGCGAACGACCCGACCTTCCACTGGCTCGGGTTCCGGCTGCAGGACGCGAAGGACCAGGGGTCGCGGGCGATGCTGTCGGTGGAGACGTCCGGCACCGGGATCAGCAACGCGGAGCTGGCGAACGGCGCGGGCGACACGTTCCTCGTCCGGATGAACGGCCTGATCGCCGACCACGGCGAGGTCGTGTACTTCCGGCCGCTGTCAGAGATGAACAACGGCAACAACCCGTACTCGGCCTACGACCTGTCGGGCCGCTCGCGCGGGCCGGCCTTCTCGACGAGGGAGTTCAAGCGCGCCTGGAGGCGGCTCGCGCTGATCCTGCGTGGCGGCCCGGTCGAGACCATCGACGCGAAGCTCCGCCGCCTGGGGATGCCGCCGGTCCGCACCGGAGCCGGCGAGCTGCCGCGCCCCAAGGTGGCGCTCATGTGGGTGCCGCTCTCGTTCGGCAACCCGGAGATGGCCAAGAACCATCCGAAGCACTGGTGGCCGGGGGCCCGCTACGTGGACTGGGTCGGCACCACCTGGTACTCGCCCTACCGGGCCGGCTCGGCGATGGACCGGATGTACAGGTTCCCGCTGTGGCGCCGGAAGCCCTTCGTGTTCGCCGAGTGGGGCGTCTGGGGCGCCGACGCGCCGGGCTTCGTTAACCAGTTCTTCGGCTTCCTGCGCTCACACCCGCGTGTGCGGATGGCCGTCTACTACCAGTCGGCGGCGCTGAAAGCCGAGTTCCGGCTCTCGACCCACCCCGCCACCCGCGCGGCGCTGCGCCGCGCCGTCAAGTGGCGGCGCCTGACGGGCGTGGCGCCGTAGGCACGGGGATCTCGGCGCGCACCACGGTTCCGCCGCCGCCCGCGCTGCCCAGCGCGAGCGTGCCGTCGAGGGCGGCCAGCCGGTCGGCGAGACCGCGCAGGCCGGATCCACGGGAGGGGTCGGCGCCCCCCACGCCGTCGTCCGAGACCTCCACGACCAGCCGCCCGTTATCGCGGAAGGCACGTACGGTCGCGCGGCTTGCCCGTGCGTACTTCGCCACGTTCGTGAGGGCCTCGGCGATGACGAAGTAAGCCGCAAGCTCGACGTGCTCGGGAAGCCGCTCCCCGACCGTCGTCTCGAGCTCGACCGGGAGGGGCGCCCGGCTTGCGAGTACCCCGAGCGCAGCGTCGAGTCCGCGGTCCGAGAGCACCGCAGGGTGGATTCCCCGGGCGAGCTCGCGCAGCTCCCCCAGTGCCGCGTCCAGCTCCCCGCCGGCCGCCTCCAGGAGCTCACGGACCCCCTCGTGGCCATCGCCCAAGCGATTCTGGATCAAGCGCAACTCGAGGGCGAGCGACACGAGGCGCTGCTGCGCCCCGTCATGCAGGTCGCGCTCGAGCCGGCGCCGCTCGGCGAGCGTCGCTCCGACGATGCGCGTGCGCGAGGCGCGCAGCTCGTCGACCTTCGCGCGCAGCTCGGCGTCGAGGCGCTCGTTCTCGAGCGCCAGCGCAGCCGCCGCACCGACCGCCTTCACCAGCTCGGGGTCGTCGAGCAGCGAGGCGTCGTACACGATCGCGGCGACCGGCCGGCCCTCGAGCCGAACCTCGCTCACGGCTCGAGTCGGAGCGTCGCCGCGGACGTCGACCGGGCTGCCGTCGGCATCGACGTACCGGTTCGAGTCGGGGACCCAGAACGCAAGCTCCAGCGACCGGTCGCCTAGCGCGTTCGCCAGCGCGCAGCGCAACTCGCCCCTCCGCGGGGGCGCCGTCCCGAGGTCTGCCACCAGCTTGCGGAAGGCGCCTCCGCGAACCACCCGCGCCCGCAGCAGGCTTCCGAAGAACACGTAGGGCACGAGCCCGAAGGGCACGAGCGCCCCGATCCCGATCACGCCGGCCAAAGTCGGATCGGGTCCCGTGATGGGGACGACCGTCGCGGCCGCGAACAGCAGCACCGCCAGGGCGCCGCCCGCGAACATGACCGCCACGAGTGCCCGCCGCTGAACCGCCGTCGCCCGAGCCCAGCGTCTGGCGAGGCTGACCAGCACGCCGAGCGCGACGAGCGCGAAAACGACGTACACGGCCACGGCGAAGGCGTCGGACAGCGACTTCTCGTCCGCGATCAGGAACGAGTTGCCGGGACACTCCGAGCACTCGAACGTAACGGGATCGGCGAACGCGAACGCAGCCACGTAAAGCACACCCGCGGCGAAGTAGCCGGCTGCCGCCGTGAGCCGGTCGAGGCGGCTGTCGAAGTGCCCCGTCGGGAAGACGAGCAGCAGGTGCACGGTCACGGCGATGAAGACCAGCCCGAGCGCCGAGCCCACGCTGAACAGGAACTCCGAGTCGGAGAACACGAGGTCCGACACCACCCAGCTGAACGCGACCGCGACCATGAGCGGCCCGACCCGGTTCTCGGGGCTCCTGGCCCACACGAACAGCCCCACGCCCAGGAAGCCCCAGGTGATGGCAGCCGACCCTGCGATCCAGAGACCGCGCAACTCCGTGTGATCGCTCCCGGCCGTCCCCACGGAGGTGGCGACCGCCGCGACGACGATCGCGGCGCCGATCGCCCATCGGACACTTTGCGGCGCGCGCGCCGCACGACGCCGTGTCAGCGGTCGGCGGCGAATCGACGCTGTCAGCCCCACTGCGTGCCCGATTCTCCCATGCGCCAGGCGGGGCGTGGGTACGGTCAGCCACACCTCCTGGCTAAGAGACTCGGCGCAGCGGCGCCTTCCTGTCCGGAGCCAGCGCGGCGAGGAAGGCGCGCACGACGGCCGGGTCGAACTGCGTCCCGGCGCCGGCCTCGAGCTCCGCGCGAGCGGCCTCCACGCCCATCGCCGGGCGGTAGGCGCGGTCGGCGGTCATGGCCTCGTAGGCGTCGGCCACGGCCAGGATGCTCGCCTCGATTGGGATCGACTCGCCCTCGAGGCCCTGCGGGTAGCCGCGACCGTCCGGGCGCTCGTGGTGGGCGAGCACCCAGCCGCGCAGGTCGTCGAACTCGGGATGGGCCAGCAGGCGGGCGCCGATCTCGGGGTGGGTGCGCATCTCGCGCCACTCGTCGGCGTCCAGCGGGCCGGGCTTCGTGATCACGCGGTCCGACACGCCGATCTTGCCCACGTCGTGGAGCACCCCGGCCAGGCGGATGCGCTCGACGCGCTCGTCGGGCAGCCCGAGCTCGAGCGCCGTCAGCTCGGCATAGCGGCCGACCGACTGGCAGTGCCCGACGACGCCGGTGTCGCGGATGTCGAGCGTCTCGGCCAGGCCCACCACGGTGGCGAGCTGGAGCTCGGCGCCCTCGGGGCCGCCCGCCGACGCCAGCATGCGGGCAACCTCTGGGCTGTAGATCACGGAGCGGTCCTTGCCGAGCTCCTTGGCCGCGCCCATCGCGTGGGTGGCGAGGCTGAGAAGGATGTCGAGCCGGTCTCCGTGCTCGGGGTAGCTCGCGACGCCGAACGAGACCGTGACCGGCAGGGGCTCGTCGTTGAAGGTGCGGTGGGCGGCGCGGCGCAGCCGCTCGGCCAGGAGGAATGCGCCGCGCTCGTCGGTCTCCGGGAGCAGGAGCGCGAACTCCTCGCCGCCGATGCGTCCGGCCGAGTCGATACGCCGCTTCCACTTCGTCATGTCGCGCGCGACGAGCTTCAGCACGTTGTCGCCGGCCGAGTGGCCACGGTGCGCGTTGACCGCGGACAGGCCGTCCACGTCCCCGACGATCACGGCCAGTGGGCGACCCGTGCGCCGCGTGCGCTCGAGCTCGGCTTCGAGCAGGAGCTCGAAGGCCCTCCGGTTCAGGAGGCCAGTGAGGGGGTCGATTCTGGTCGCGTCGGACAGACGCGCGGACAGCCGGGCGATCTGGTGGCGCTGGTGGGCGACCACCCCGAGCAGGACCAGGACCACGCCGACGCCGACGATGGACGAAAGTCCCATTTCACTTCTGTATCGGTGGGCACGGCCCGATCTATTAGGTCCAGATCAGACGGCTCGCAGCAGCGCCTCCACCACCCGGGCGTCGAACTGGCGGCCCGCCGCCTCGCGGAGGAGGGCGGCGGCGTCGTCGAGGGCAAGGGCGTCGCGGTAGGGACGGTCGCTCGTCATCGCCTCGTAGGCGTCGGCCACGGCCAGGATCCGCGCCTCGAGCGGCACCCGCTCCCACGCCTGGCCCGCCGGATACCCGCTCCCGTCGGGCCGGGTGTGGTGCAGGAGGATCCAGGAGCGGATGTCGTCGAAGTCGGTGGTCTCCACGAGCCGGGCGCCGATCTCGGGGTGGCCGCGCACGAGCGAATACTCCTCCTCGCTGAGCGGTCCGGCCCGGCGCACCAGGGAGTCGGGGAGCCCGACGCGTCCGATGTCGTGGAGGATGCCGGCGAGGCGCACGCGCTCGACCGTCTCGGGTGGGAGGCCGAGCTCGCGCGCGGTCAGCTCGGCCAGCCGGCCCACCCGGTGGCAGTGGCTGACGCTGCCGCTGTCGCGCACGTCGAGCGCCTCGGCCAGGCCGAGCAAGGCGGCCAGGTCGACATGCGCCTCCTCGCGGCCTCGCGGCGGGCGGGCGAGGATGCCGGCCACCTCCGCGCTCGAGATCACGGTGCGGTTGCGGCCCATGTGCTTGGCGGCGTACAGGGCCTGGTCGGCGGCGAGCAGGAGCGCCTCGGACGAGCCGCCGTGGCGCGGGAAGGTGGCGATGCCGAACGACACGGTGAGCCCCTCGCCGCCCTGCTCGATCTCGGCGCGGATGCGCTCGGCAAGCATGTAGGCGCCGTGCTCGTCGGAGCCCGCCGCCAGAACGGCGAACTCCTCGCCGCCGATCCGGGCCGCGGTGTCGAAGCCGCGCTTGGAGGCGCGGATGGCGCCGGCCACGCGCTTCAGGGCGGCGTCGCCGCCGGTGTGACCCTGCTCGTCGTTCACGCGCTTGAAGCGGTCGAGGTCGCCGACGATCAGGCTGAGCGGGGTCTCCGCGCGCCGGGCCCGCTCGAGCTCCATGTCGAAGACCTCCTCGAAGCCGCGGCGGTTGAGGAGCTCGGTGAGCGAGTCGCGGTGGGCGGCGTCGGCGAGGCCGGCCAGCATCGCCGTCATGCGGTCGCGCACCACGAGCACGAACATGCCGCCGACGAGGAGCGTCCCGGTGGTGGCGAGCCAGCCGTCGAAGTGGTTGCCGGGCGGCGACTCGGCCACCAGCGCGACGGCGAGGCCCGCGCTCGCCAGGCCGAGGTGGGCGAGCGCGGCGGGCAGCGTGAAGAAGTGGAAGGCGAACAGCATCACCCATGCGTAGGGGAGCGGTGTGTACGAGGACTCCGAGCCCCAGGCGTACACGGATGCGCTCGCGGCGGCGCTGCCGGCGGCCACGGCCAAGTGGAAGCCCGCCGGCGGCATGCGGGCGCCGACGGCGATCAGCAGGCCGGCCATTGCGAGCGACGCGAGCGAGAGGGCGAGCAGAAGCGTGCGGTCGTCCACCGCCGTGTCCGGGACGACCAGCGAGACGAGGCCGAAGAGACCGCCCGCCGCGAAGAACAACGCGCCCCAGCGCGCCATCGTTTCCCGCGTACCGGGGCCGTCCGTGCCTCTCACCGCGCCACTATAGGTCGCGGCCGACCGTTACCGCCAGAATCCCTGGGGTGTGGATTCAGGAGCAGGTGACCCTGGGGGCGCGCCCGCGCGGCTTCCACCTGGTGACCGACGAGATCGTGCGCGGGGTGCCTCGGCTGGAGTCGCTGCGCGTCGGTCTGGCGACCGTCTTCATGCAGCACACGTCCGCCTCGCTGACGCTCAACGAGAACGCCAGCCCGGACGTGCGGCGCGACTTCGCCGCCTGGTTCGACAGGGCCGTGCCCGACGGCGCGCCCTACTTCGCGCACACGCTGGAGGGCCCCGACGACATGCCGGCCCACATCAAGTCCTCGCTGACGGGCTGCTCGCTGGTGCTGCCGGTGCGCGACGGTGAGCTCGCGCTGGGGACCTGGCAGGGCATCTACCTGTGCGAGCACAGGGACGACGGAGGCCCGCGCCGGGTGCTGGTCACGGCCTTCGGGGAGGGGCCCGGCTAGCCCCTCCGCCCGTCCGCGCGATCTGCGAACATCTGTTCGTGCGCTGGGACAACCTGAAGGTGGAGAGCGAGGAGAGCCGCACCCTCCCGGGCTACCGCGAACCGGCGGCGATCCGGACCTTCGACGCGCCCGAGGCGATGAACGTCCGCTTCTACGAGGTGCAGGCGAAGTCGATCCTGAACCGAGTGCCGAAGGCGTCGCGGATGCCGTTCCGGTGGACGATCAACCCGTATCGGGGGTGCAGCCATGCTTGCACCTACTGCTGCTGGGGCGAAACGCCCGTCCTGATGGGCGATGGACGAACCAAGAGAATGGCCGATGTCGAGGTTGGTGACTACGTCTACGGGACCGTCCGGCGAGGGCGGTACCGCCGTTACACCGTCACCCAGGTGCTCGACCACTGGTCGACGATCAAGCCGGCCTTCAGGGTCACCCTGGAGGACGGAACGGAGTTGATCGCCAGCGGGGATCATCGGTTCCTCACGCGGCGGGGCTGGAAGCATGTGATCGGAGCGGAGTGCGGTCCGATGAGACGGCCGCACCTGACCCTGAACGACACGCTGCTCGGGACGGGACAGTTCGCCGAATCTCCCGAGGAAGCGCCCGATTACCGGCGCGGATACCTGGCGGGGTTGATCCGCGGGGACGGGCACCTCGGCTCGTACGAGTACGACTACCGCGGCCTCCGCCCCGAGCGGGTCCACAGATTCCGACTCGCACTTACCGACATCGAAGCCCTGAGGCGGGCTCGCGCATATCTCGACCGCGAACTCGGCCTCGCACTGCCGGAGTTCGCCTTTGCCACCCGGGGAAGGCGATCGATGCGAGGCATACGAACGCAGGCCAGGGACCAGGTGGCGGCGATCGAGGATCTGATCGCCTGGCCGCGAGGCGTCCGCAGCGAGTGGTGCAAGGGATTCCTGGCCGGGATCTTCGACGCCGAAGGCTCGAGCAACGAGGTCGTCCGCATTTCCAACACCGACCCTCAGATCATCGACTGGACCACCTGGTCGCTCCGGCTCCTCGGATTCCGGTACGTGATCGAAGATCCGAAGCGCGCGAATGGCATCAAGTGCGTCCGCCTGCTCGGCGGCCTGCCGGAGAAGCTCCGCTTCTTTCTCACCGTCGATCCGGCGATCAGTCGCAAGCGCGACATGGAGGGCATCGCACTCAAGAACTCGTCGCCGCGACTAAAGGTCGTGTCGATCGAGCCGCTCGGGAAGGGGTGGCGCCTCTACGACATCACCACCGGCACCGGCGACTTCATCGCGAACGGGGTCGTCAGCCACAACTGCTTCGCCCGCCCCACGCACACGTATCTGGACTTCAACGCGCGCGAGGACTTCGAGCGGGAGATCGTCGTCAAGGTCAACACACCGGAGGTGGCGCGGGCGGAGCTCATGCGGCCGTCGTGGAAGCGCGAGCACGTCGCCCTCGGCACCAACACGGATCCGTATCAGTGGGTCGAGAAGAAGTACGAGCTCCTGCCGGGAGTGTGGGAGGCCATGCGGGACTCGCGCACGCCCTGCTCTGTGCTGACGAAGTCGCCGCTCCTGCTCCGCGACATCGAGCTCTTCAAGCAGATCCCCTCGTTCGCCGCCAACCTCTCCATCCCGACCATCGACGAGAAGGCCTGGCGGGCGTCCGAGCCCCACACCCCCAATCCGCGCAAGCGGATCGAGGCCGTCGCCGAGCTCAACCGGGCCGGCATCCCAACGGGAGTCCTGATCGCACCGCTCATGCCCGGCATCAACGACTCGCCAGAGCAGGTCGAGGAGATCCTCGAGCTGTGCGCGGAGGCCGGCGCGGTCTCGATCGGCGGGATCTGCCTCCACCTCCGCGGCGAGGTCCGCGACATCGTCATGGACTGGCTCCGCTCCTACCGACCCGACCTGGTGCCGCGCTACGAGAGCCTGTACGCACGCGGGGCGTACGCGCCGAAGGCGGAGCGGGAGCGCCTCTCGGGCCTGGTACGCGCCGGCCGGCGGGTCACGTCGCTGCGCCGCGACCCCGCCGGGAACGTGGACGCGCCGGACGCGGAGACGCTCACCGCCGAGCCGGAGGACGCCGAGCCCGAGATGGCGGCGCCGCCGCCCGAGCAGCCCTCGCTGTTCTGACGCCGCTTCCCCCGTCGAGTGTCGAGTTTGTCGCGCGGAGGCCGACGAAGTCGACAGTCGGCGTGGCGGGGGGGGGGCGGGCGCCGCCCCC
>Ga0081538_10000574_pt1 | contig 40820 bp, 39 predicted proteins | sample TabmetS5T2R1_FD_71022 | JGI IMG/M metagenome (GOLD analysis project Ga0081538, IMG submission 71022) | Tabebuia heterophylla rhizosphere microbial communities from the University of Puerto Rico - S5T2R1 | ecosystem: Host-associated > Plants > Roots > Rhizosphere ... | reverse complement strand
GCGCAGCCGGGCGCAGGCCTCATCGACCAGGTCGATGGCCTTGTCGGGCAGGAACCGGTCGCTGATGTAGCGGTGGCTGAGGGTGGCGGCGGCGACCAGGGCCGAGTCCTGGATGCGGACGCCGTGGAACACCTCCAGCCGTTCCCGCAGGCCCCGCAGGATCGAGATGGTGTCCTCGACGGTGGGCTCGTCGACCAGCACCGGCTGGAAGCGGCGCTCCAGGGCGGCGTCCTTCTCGATGTGCTTGCGGTACTCGTCCAGGGTGGTGGCCCCGATCATGTGCAGCTCGCCCCGGGCCAGCATGGGCTTGAGCATGTTGCCAGCGTCCATGGCGCCCTCGGCGGCCCCGGCCCCGACGACGGTGTGGAGCTCGTCGATGAAGAGCAGGATCCGGCCCTCGCCCGCCTTGACCTCGTTGAGCACGGCCTTGAGCCGCTCCTCGAACTCGCCCCGGTACTTGGCCCCGGCGACCAGGGCGCCCATGTCGAGGGCGAAGATCGTCTTGTCGCGCAGCCCCTCGGGCACGTCGCCACGGACGATCCGGCCGGCCAGGCCCTCGACGATGGCCGTCTTGCCGACCCCCGGGTCGCCGATCAGGACCGGGTTGTTCTTGGTCTTGCGGGACAGGATCTGGACCACCCGGCGGATCTCGGCGTCGCGGCCGATCACCGGGTCGAGCTTGCCGGCCCGGGCGTCGGCGACCAGGTCGCGCCCGTATTTCTCCAGGGCCTCGTAGGCGACCTCAGGCATGGCCGAGGTGACCCGCTGGTTGCCGCGGACCCGGGTCAGCGCGGTCAGGAAGCTCTCGCGGGTGACGCCCTGCTCGCGCAGCAGCCGCCCGGCAGCGGTGGCGGAGCCCTCGTCGAGGAGGGCGAGCAGCAGGTGCTCGACCGAGACGTACTCGTCCTTGAGCCGGCCGGCCTCCCGCTCGGCGGCGTCGAACAGGCGGGCCAGCCGCTGGGTGACCATCACCTGCCCGGGCGCGGCCCCGGGCCCGGTCACCCGCGGCCGGCGGCCCAGCTCGCTCTCGACCGCGCCACGCAGCATGTCCGGGTCGGCCCCGGCCGCCGCGAGCAGCCGCGGCACCAGGCCCTCGGGCTGGTCGAGCAGGGCCAGCAGCAGGTGCTCGCCGTCGACCTCGGTGTGGTTGAAGCGCAGCGCCTTGGTCTGGGCGTCGTGCAGGGCCTCCTGGGACTTCTGGGTCAGACGGTTGAGGTCCACAGCCGGTCATCACTCCTTGGGGGTGGGGCTGGCCCGCCCGGCCGGGCGCGCAGCGCGCGTTCCAGGACGTCGATGCGGTCAAGGAGGTCGAGCACCAGGCCGATGGCGGCGTAGTTGAGCGACAGCCCGGCCCGCAGTCGCTGGATGCGGGCCACGGTGACCAGCTCGGCCGGGGTGAACCAGAGCCGGCCGGCCTGGTCGCGGGTCGCCTGCACCAGCCCAAGGGCGACCAGGCGGCGCACCAGCTCGGGGTGCAGGCCGGCGCGGCCGGCGAAGCCGTCGAGGCTGAGCCGCCACGGCCGGGCCAGGGGGTAGCGTCCGGGCTGGGTCATCGGCCCCTCCTGCGCTCGCTCCTGGGGTCGAAGCTGGAGGCGTTGGCCAGCTCCTCGAACAGCTGCCGCTCGCGGCGGCTGAGCCGCCGGGGCACCATGATCCGGACCTCGGCGTATAGGTCCCCGGGCTGGCCTCTGGGGTTGGGCATGCCCTGACCGCGCAGCCGCAGCCGCCGGCCGCTAGAGGAGCCCGCCGGGACCTTGACCTTGGCCTCCCCGCCCGGGGTGTCGACCGGCACGTCCGCCCCCAGGGCCGCCTCCCAGGGCGCCACCGGCAGCTCCACGTGGATGTCCCGCCCGTCCAGCCGGTAGCGCGGGTGGGGGGCGATGCGCACGATCAGGTACAGGTCGCCGGGCCCGGCGCCGCCGCCGCCACGGCCGCCCTGGCCGGCCAGGCGGATCCGCTGGCCGTCCACCACCCCGGGCGGGATGGTGACCTCGTAGCTGCGCTGCCCGTCCGGGCCGGCCAGGCTGACCCAGCGGCGGCCGCCCCGGTAGGCCTCCTCAACGGTCAGCTCGAGCTCGGCCTCCTGGTCGGCGCCGGCGACCGGGCCGCCGCGGCCCCCGCGACCCCCGAAGATGCCGCCGAACAGGTCGTCCAGGTCGATCCCGCCCAGGCCTTCCTCGCCGAGGCCGCCCTCGTCGACGTAGATCCGCTGGCCGCCTTCGTCCACGTACACCCGGCGGCTCCGCCCGCCGGGCTGGGGCCCGCGGCCGCCGAACCCCGCGCCGGCCGCCTCCCGCTCGGCTCCCTCGGGGATCCGCCGGAAGTCGGGCCCGAAGCGGTCGTAGCGAGCCCGGGTGTCGGGGTCGGAGAGGACCTGGTAGGCCTCGTTCACCTCCTTGAAGCGCTCCTCGGCGCCCGGGTCCTTGTTGACGTCGGGGTGGTAGCGGCGGGCCAGCCGCCGGTAGGCCTGCTGGAGCTCCTCGGCGCTGGCCGTGCGCGAGACCCCGAGGACCTCGTAGTAGTCGCGGGCCACGGCCTCACTCCCGCCGGGCGGTGGCGACGGCCACGGCCGCGGGACGCAGCCAGTGGTCCTCCCGGCCATAGCCGGGGCGCAGCACTTCGACCACCGTGCCCGGGGCCGCCTCGGTGTCGGCGACCGCCTTGACCGCCTCGTGGCGGGCCGGGTCGAAGGGCACCCCGACGTCCTCGTAGCGGGGGTAGCCGAGCCGGGCGAGCACGGCCGTGGCGTGGTCGCGCACCGCCCGGACCCCTTCCAGGACCGCGCTCGGGTCCTCGGCGGCATGGGCCAGGGCCCGGTCCAGGTCGTCGACCACGGGCAGCCACTGGGCGGCCACCCGGGCCCGCTCGGCGGCCCGCTCCCGCTCCAGCTCCCGCGCGTAGCGCTTGCGCAGGTTGTCCAGGTCGGCCAGGGCGCGTCGCCAGCGGTCCTCGAGCTCGGCCACGGCGGCCGTGTGCTCGGCCGCCTGCTGGGGGTCGGCCCGGCCGGGCGCCTCCTGGTCGGCCCGGCCGGGCGCCTCCCGCTCCTCGACGGCGGCCTGCTCGTCGCCCACCTGGGGCTCGGGTCGCGGTTGTGCAGCCATGACGCCCTACCGGGGGGTGAAGTCGGCGTCGATGACGTCGTCGTCGCCGGGCGGCTGCTCGGCGGGGCTACCCTGCTGGGGGCCGCCCGGTTGCGGGCCGCCGTCGGGGCCAGGAGCCGTCGCCTGTAGCCCCTGGAGCAGCTGCTGGAGTTCGCCGGTGAGCTCCCGCAGACGCTCCAGCGGCGCCTCCTGCTGGACGGCCTGGCGGGCGTCGCCGACCAGCACCTCGGCCCGGGCCCGCTCGTGGGACGGGGCCGCCTCGCCGAGCTCGCCCAGGCGCCGCTCGACCTGGTAGGCCACGGCGTCCAGCTCGTTGCGGGCGTCCACCAGCTGGCGGATGCGGGCGTCCTCGGAGCGGTTGCGCTCGGCCTCGGCGACCATGCGCTCCACCTCGGCCCGGTCCAGGTTGCTGCTCTCGGTGATGGTGATCTGCTGCTGGGCGCCGGTCTCCTTGTCCCGGGCGGAGACATTCAGGATGCCGTTGGCATCGATGTCGAAGGTGACCTCGATCTGGGGCACCCCCCGGGGTGCCGGGCGGATGTTCTCCAGCCGGAACCGGCCCAGCACCCGGTTGTCGGCCGCCCGCTCCCGCTCGCCCTGGAGGACCACGATGTCCACCGCCGGCTGGTTGTCCTCGGCGGTGGAGAACACCTCGGTCCGCCGCACCGGGATGGTGGTGTTGCGCTCGATCACCTTGGTCATGACCCCGCCAAGCGTCTCCAGACCCAGCGACAGCGGGGTCACGTCCAGCAGCAGGACGTCCTGGACCTCGCCCTTGAGGACGCCGGCCTGGATGGCCGCCCCCACCGCGACCACCTCATCGGGGTTGACCGACATGTTGGGGTCCTTGCCGCCGGTCAGGCGGCGCACCAGCGCCTGCACCGCCGGCATCCGCGTCGCCCCGCCGACCAGGATCACCTCGTCGAGGTCGGCCTCGGTCACCTTGGCGTCCGACATCGCCTGCTTGACCGGGTCCAGGCAGCGGCCGACCAGGTCGGCGGTGAGCTGCTCGAACCTGGCCCGGTTGATGGTGGCCGTCAGGTGTTTGGGCCCGGAGGCGTCGGCGGTGATGAACGGCAGGTTGACCTGGGTCTGGGTGACCGAGCTGAGCTCGATCTTGGCCCGCTCGGCCGCCTCGAACAGCCGCTGCAGGGCCTGGGGGTCGTTGCGCAGGTCGATGCCCTGCTCACCCTTGAACTGGTCGGCCAGATAGTCGACCAGCCGGCGGTCGAAGTCGTCGCCCCCCAGGTGGGTGTCGCCCGAGGTCGCCCGGACCTCCACGACCCCGTCGCCCACGTCCAGGAGGCTGACGTCGAAGGTGCCCCCGCCGAGGTCGAACACCATCACCGTCTCGTGCTCGCGCTTGTCGAGCCCGTAGGCGAGCGCGGCCGCGGTCGGCTCGTTGATGATCCGCAGCACCTCGAGGCCGGCGACCCGCCCGGCGTCCTTGGTGGCCTGCCGCTGGGCGTCGTTGAAGTAGGCCGGGACGGTGATCACCGCCTCGGTGACCCGCTCACCCAGGTACTTGCCAGCATCCTCGGCCAGCTTGCGCAGCACCAGGGCGCTGATCTCCTCGGGCGAGTACAACTTGCCGCGCACGTTGAACCGGGCCAGCCCGTCCGGCCCGGCCACGACGTCGAAGGAGACCGCCCTGGCCTCGCTCTCCACCTCCTCGAAGCGGCGGCCGATGAAGCGCTTGGCCGAGGAGATCGTCCCCTTGGGGTTGAGGATCGCCTGCCGGCGGGCGAGCTGGCCGACCAGGCGCTCGCCCTGGTCAGTGAACGCCACCACCGAGGGGGTCGTGCGGGATCCTTCCGCGTTGGGGATGACCGTCGGCTCGCCGCCCTCCATCGCGGCGATCACCGAGTTGGTCGTGCCCAGGTCGATACCGACCGCCTTGGCCATGCCACCCTCCCGTCAGCTCGGGATGCTCCTGGTTGCCGACGTGAAGGGGTTACACAACTCGCGTCCCCGAGTCCTCCACGGCGGATTCCGTAAGGTGCGGCCGTCAGGTCGTTGCGAAACCGCCGCTGAGCTCCTCAAGGCTGGCCACCCAGCTCCGGGTCCACTGCTCCATGGGCTCGGGCAGCCACGGCGAGCCGGCCGCCTCCTGCAGCAGCCAGACGATCGTCTCGGCGTCCTCGGCGGCCAGCCCAGGGTCGACGTGGCGCACAATGCCGTCGCGGTCGATCAGTTCCCCTACCGAGCCGACAAGGACGATTACGTGCTCTTCCTCGGCCGGATGAACCCGGAGAAGGGTGCGGACCTGGCCATCGGGGCGGCCCGGGCGGCAGACCGGCGACTGATCCTTGCCGCCAAGTGCAACGAGCCGGCCGAGCGGGCCTGGTTCGAGACCGTCATACGGCCCCAGGTCGGGACAGGTGTGGAATGGATCGGCGAGGCGGATGGGCCCACCGAGAAGGAGCTGCTCGCCAAGGCTTGCTGTCTGCTCCTGCCGATCCGCTGGGAGGAACCGTTCGGTCTCGTCATGGTGGAGGCCATGGCCTGCGGCACGCCGGTGATCGCCCTGCGGCAGGGATCGGTGCCCGAGGTGGTGGCCGATGGGGTGACCGGCATCATCTGCGACGACCCCGCCGAGCTGCCCCGGGCGATCGGCCGGGCCGGCGAGCTGAGTCCCGCCAGCTGCCGCCGACGCGCCCGCCAGCGGTTCGACGTCGCGGTGCTCGCTGCCAGCTACGAGGGGGTCTACCGGGAGCTGCTGGACCGGGCCGCCGGTCGGTCCGGGCTGCATCCGGTGCCGGTGCAGGTCCCGGTCGAGGCCGGCGGCCGGTCCAGGCCTGCCTAGCCGACGGCTCACTCGGAGAGCTGCTCGCGCATCTGCTGCAGCGCGCGGCGCAGCAACCGCGAGACGTGCATCTGGGAGTACCCGAGCTCTGCCCCGATCTGCGTCTGCTTGAGGTCCCGGAAAAAGCGCATGACCACCGCCTTGCGCTCCAGCTCGCCCAATCCGTTGAGCAGCGCGGGGAGGGCCAGCCGGTCGTCAGGGTCGACGTCGTCGGCCGGAGCCCGCAGCAGAGCGCCGAAGCTGGTCGTGCCCTCCTCGTCGATCGGCCGGTCCAGCGATAGCTGCCGGCGGGTGTCGATCGCCTCCAAGGCCTCGGCCACCCGCTCCTCCTCGACACCGAGGTGGGCGCCGATCTCGGTCAGCGTCGGCGACCGGTGCAAGGTGACGGTCAGCAGGTCGCGTGTCTTGACGACCTGCAGGGCCAGTTCCTTGAGGGTCCTGGTGACGTGCACGCGCCAGGAGGTGTCGCGCAGGCAGCGCCGCAGCTCGCCGTTGATGCAGGCGATGGCGTAGGCGATGAACGGGTTGGGGCGACCGGGGTCGTAGCGGTCCACGGCGGCGACCAGCCCGACGCGGGCCGCCTGGACCAGGTCCTCGAAGGCGACGCCGTGGCAGCCGCGGGAAACGAAGCGGGATGCCAGCCGGTCGACCAGACCCAGGTGAGCAAGGATGATCCGGTCACGGACTGCGGAGTCCCCAGTGGACCGGTAGTCGCTGAACCACAGCTCGACCTGCGCCACGGCCTCCTCGTCATCTGGCCGGACGTCTGGCCTCCTGAAGGTTGCGGCGCTCATCTGCATCCTCCCCGGCATCGAGGGACCGCCGCAGCATCGCACCCGAAGATGTCGCCCGAATCCCTCGGATGAGTAGTCCACGTCGAGCGGATGAAGGATCTGCCGTCTCCTTGAACCTGTCTCCGACGGGGCTGGACCGGCATACCCCACCAGCTTGGGAAGGGAGGTGCCCGAGTGGACGATGACGAGGTGCTGGACGTACGGAGGCAGCGATCCTGCTCGGCGCTGGCGAGGAGGTCTGCTCGCGACAAACAGCGCAGCGCATGGGTTGGGCGAGCCGTCGTGTCAGGGTTGGTCGGTGGTCCGTAGGTGCTCGGCGATGGGCTTGTCGTGCTGGCGGGCTCGCACCGCCTTCTCGGCCGGCGACTGGCCGGTCGCCTCCTCAGTGTCGACTGAGCGGAGCACCATGGCGAAGTTGCCGTAGACCTCCGGCGGGATGGCCCGTAGTGCGGCCAGGACATCATCGTTGGCCCTGTTGCGCATGGCGTGGTCGAGGAGCGTCTGCTTGTCGGCTGGATAGTCGACGTCGACCAGCGCGTCTCGTAGCTGCTGCTCTCGCACTTTGGCCATCGCGCGCTCCCTCGAGCCGTTCCGGACGGTCGTGAGCGACTTGGCTTACCCCGCCGCGGCCGTGGCACACAACCAAGAGCCGCATAGGGCATAGGAGGGCCGATGGCCGAGGCGATGCTGGGAGACATCCGCATCCACTATCTGGATACGGAGCTGCCGGACGCGGACGTGATCCTGCTGTTGCTGCACGCCTTCCCGTTGCAGGCCGGCATGTGGGACGAGCAGCTGCGCCGATTCGGCGACCAGTACCGGCTGATCGCCCCGGACCTGAAGGGGTTCGGCGGCTCGGACGCGCCCAACGATCCGGCCGCCTACTCGGTGGAGTCCTACGCCGACGACGCGGCCGGGCTGCTCAGCCTGCTGGACCTGGAGCGGGCGGTGGTGGCCGGACAGGGTGTCCTCGGCGGCCAGGTCGCCCTGGCCCTGTTCGAGCGCCACCGCGAGCAGGTCGCCGCCCTGGTCCTGGCCGGCGTCAGCCCTGACGCGGCCACCCCCGAGGAGGCCGCCGCCAACGCCACCCAGCAGCACTGGATCCGCGTCGAGGGCGACCTCCAGCTGCTGATCAACCGCCTGGTGGACCGGCTGGTGGGCCGGGAGACGTCGCGGCGGGCCGAGGCGGTGCGGCTGGCCAGGCAGCTGATGGGCGCCAACCCGCCCGCCGGCTGGATCGGTGGGCTGGAGGCGTTGACCAACCGACCGGACTTCGGGCCGGACCTGGACAAGATCGACGTGCCCACCCTGGTGGTACGCGGCGCCGCCGACGAGCTGGTCCCCAGGGAAACGGCCGACGCCATGGTCGTCCAGATCCCGGACGTCGAGCTGGTCACCGTCGCCGACGCCGGCCACCTGGTGAGCCTGGAGCAGCCCGAGGCGGTCAGCCGGGCCGTCGAGGGGCTGCTGGAACGGATCTGAGCACAAGGAGGATGGACGTGAGCGGCAAGAAGATGGAAGGCGACGAGACCGAGCGCCGCCGCCGGGCCCGGCAGGCCCGCAAGGCCGGCCACCAGCCCGCCGAGGAGGAGGTCACCCTGGGCGGCTCCAAGCAGCGGCGCCACCTGCCGGCCAGCGCCAGCCACGAGGAGAAGCTCCAGGCACGACAGGCCGGCAAACGCCCCAGCGGCCACTAGGCTGATCGCCATCGCGGTCAGTGACGCTCAGTGTCTTCAAGGTTGACGTCGCGCAACTCGGCCCGGGAGGTGACGCCGAGCTTGGTGTAGACCTTGTGCAGGTGGTAGCCGACGGTGTGGCGGCTGACGAACAGCTGGTCGGCGATCTGTTGGTTGCTCAGCCCCTGGCTGGCCAGGCGAGCGACCTGCCGCTCCTGGGGGGTGAGCTGCTGCTGGGTGCTGGAATCGCGCTTGCGGGCGGTCTGGCCGCTGGCCCGCAGCTCCGAGCGCGCCCGCTCGGCCCAGGGGGCGGCGCCGAGGCGCTCGAAGACCGCCAGGGCGGCGCGCAGGTGCGTGCGGGCGTCGGCCCGGCGGCGCTGGCGTCGCAGCCACTCGCCGTACAGCAGTTCGGTGCGGCCCAGCTCAAAGGGCAGCTCGCCGAGGCCCTCGATTCCCAGCGCGGCCTGGTAGTGCCGCTCGGCCTCCGCATCCTGGCTCACCAGGGCCCGGCAGCGGCGGCCGACCACCTGGGTCCAGGTCCGCGGGTCCCGGGCGGCCCACCGCTCGAACCTGGCCACATTGGCCTCCATGCCGTCCAGCCGGTTGGCGCGGGCGGCCGCCTCGACCAGGGTGCCGGTGGCCAGCAGCGCGATGGCGCCATGCGCGGTCGGGTGCTGGGGGGTGGCGAGGGCCAGCAGCCGCTCCAGCGCCGCTTGTGGCCGGCCCTGGGTCAGCTCCAGGGTGGCCAGGGTCCAGGCGGCGAACGCCGCCACCACCGGCAGCTGTAGTCGCGTGGCCACGGCCAGGGCCTCCTCGGCCAAGCGGCGGCAGTCCTCGACGCGGCCCTGTTCGGCGGCGAAGGTGGCCAGCAGGGCCACAAAGTAGCCGGCGGTGGCGGGCTGGCCTGTCTCGCTGGCCAGCCGCAGCCCCTCGGTGGCGCTGCTGATCGCGCTGGGCCAGCGACCCAGGTAGCCCTCGGCCAGGGCCAGGTTGGCCAGCGCCACCGTCAGGCTGCTGACTGTCCCGGCGGCCCGGCGGGCCGCCACCGCCTGGGCGTAGCGCCGGTCGGCGGTGACCTCGGCGCCGGTCGGCTGGGCCACGATTAGCATCGGCCACATCCACGTAAAGGCGGGATCCGGCCAGCTCCTGACCGTCTTGGGTGGCGGGTGAATGGTCGTGGTGGCCGGTGGACCGGCGACGAGCCCGGCCGCCAGCAGGCTCTCGGCCACCCGCTGGACCCGGAGGTCGTGGGGTCCTGGCAGGCGGGTGATCGCCGGGCTGATCTCCTGGACGATGCGGTTCAGCTGGTTGGCCGACAGCGCCGCCCTGGCCGCCAGGACCAGCAGCTCGACAGCCCGCTCCGGGTTGGTGTCGCCGAGCTGCTTGGCCCCGTCGAGCAGCAGGGTGCAGGCGGCGGCGGGGCTGCCCACGGCCAGCTCGATGTGGCCGCGGACCTGGGCCGCGCGGGCCAGCACGGCCGGGTCGGCCGGGTCCTGCCGGATCTGGTCCAGCAGCGCGGTGGCCTGGGTGGTGTGGCCGGCCTCCCACAGATACTCGGCCGCGGCGACCAGCCGCCGGGTCTGCGGCCCGTCCGGTGGGCTGAGGGCAGCCGCCCGTTGCAGGGTGGCCGCGGCCGCGGCCGGGCCGCCCCGCCGCCAGGCCCGGTCGGCCGAGGCCTCCAACTCGGCCGCGACCTGCTCGTCCGGGCCAAGGGTGGCGGCGGCCAGATGCCAGACCCGCCGATCGGCCTGCTGGGCAGCTCCCAGCACCTGGAGCAACGCTCGGTGGGCGGCCTGTCTGGCGGCGAAGGTGGCGTCCTGGTAGATGGCCAAGCGGACCAGCGGATGGCGAAACCGCAGGTGGGAACCGCTGACCTGGACCAGCCCGGCCTCCTCAGCTGGGGTCAACGCCGCCAGCTCCACCGCAAGAAGCCGGCCGGCGGCCGAGATGGTGGCCAGCTCGCCGGCGCCCTCGGCCGCAGCCACCAGCAACAGTGTCTGGGTCGCTTGGGGCAGCCCCTGGAATCGCTGCAGGAAGACCTGCTGCAGCCTCGCGGTCAGGAGCAGCGGCTCGGGCAGCAGTTCTTGCCCACTCAGCTGCTGACTGGTCAGGGGTGCCGGAAGCTCCAGCAGGGCCAGTGGGTTGCCGCCGCTCTCGTCAATCAACCGATCACGCACCTGCGGGGCCAGCGGGCCGACCCGCGAGGCCAGCAACTCGGCGGCGGCCTTCGCGTCCAGGCCCCTGAGGTGCAGCTCGGGCAGGCCGGGGGCAACGAACCGGCGGACCTGGCCCTCCTGGGCGGCGAACAGCAGCACGATGGGTTCGCGCTCCAGCCGCCTGGCCACAAACACCAGCGCATCCGCCGACGCAGCATCCAGCCAACGGGCCTCAGAGATCAAACACAGCAGCGGCTGCTCGCCAGCCGCCACCCCCAGCAGGCTCAGCACGCCCAGCTCGACCAGGAACCGGTTGGTCTCGGTCCGGGTCTGGACCAGACCGAACGCGGCCTGCAGCGCCTTAGCCTGGGGGGCGGGGAGCCGGTCCAGCCGGTCAAGGAGCGGCCCCAGCAGCTGCTGCAAGCCGGCGAAGGCCAGCCCGACCTCGGCCTCGACCCCGCTCGTATGCAGCAGCCGGAACTCGGTGGCCTGCTCGACCGCATCGGCCAACAGGGCATGCTTGCCGATGCCGGCCTCGCCGCGAACCACGAGCGCGCCACCCTGCCCCCCGCGGGCCCCCTCCAGCAGGGCAACGACCTGGGCACGCTCCTGGCGCCGTCCATACAGCATGAGCGATTCCAACGGGTGACAAACCGGCATCCGCGACCGAGCGACGTGAGCGAATCAATTCCACCACAGGAGTCAATGGTGGTAATGCCATGGCCTAACGATCGACTAATGGCCTGCTAATTAGCATTGATGGCTTTACGATAACCGGCATGATCGTCGGACTCGGCTTGATAATAAACAATGCGAGGTCCATGCCGAGATCACACCAAATTGTTTGCTCCAGAAAGACCCTTGGCGATGAGGCCGACCAGCCTCTGACTTGAGGTGGTCGTGGTTGCTTGTCCTGGTGTTCGGGTGCTCATGCTGCCTTGTGTTATGTGCCTTCCAGCAGCCCGCCGATCTTGACGAAGTTGTGGGCGAACATGCCGTGGCCGCAGCAGATGCGGGCGCCTTGGATGCCGTCCATCCGGGTGCGGTCCCAGCCGAAGCGGTGCTTGAGGCAGCTGATCCGGCCCTCGCAGCCGGTGCGCCACTGACCAGCCGGCGGAAGCCACGCTGGCGCTCGACCAGCTGGCGGACGGGACTGGCGCGGCCGCGGCGTGGGGTCGCAGCCCGGACCACGCCGAGGTCGGCCAGCTCCTGGTCGACACGGGCCTCGCCGTAGCCACGGTCAGCGGTCACCGCCCGTGGCACGTTCCCAGTGCGGGCGATGACCCGCCTGACGGCGGGGGCCAGCAGCGGGGCGTCGGGTGGGTTGCCGACCATGACCTGATGTTCGAGCACGATCCCGTCGGGGTTGTCGAGGACCTGGGCCTTGTAGCCGAACTCGACCGGGGGGCCGATGCGGCCCTTGCGGAGCGGCCCGACGTCCGGGTCGTGCAGGCTGATCAGCCGGCTGGCCCCGTCAGGCATCCCGCCGGCAAGGCGGGTGTCGAAGTGGACCCGGAAGGGCTGGATGAACACCGGGTCGTCCAGCAGTCGGTCCACCACCCGCGCCAGCTCGGCGGCCAGGATCGCTTCCCACAGTGACCGCTGGAGGTGGTGGTCCGCAGCATCCACGCTCCAACCTGTTGTGGTACAAGGGATCAAGCGGATTCTTCGTCATTCGGCCATCCAAGCAACCCAACCGACTGCTCAAACTAGCAGCTCAGCGACCCTTTCAAAGGCGAGTTCTATACAAGTAACTAGCTTCCCCGATTGAGCCCCTGGGCGCTCCCCGGCTCATCGCTCGCCCGCCAGCTGGCAAGAAACTCCTCCGCCGCGTCTGCCACCGGGTCAGCCTCCTGGATCCACACTGGCGTGCAGTAGTCCGGCACGGCTTCCCTTAGCCCGCCGCTCCGACACCGCTGCATCATCCGGCGGACCACCTGGACCGCCGTGGCCAGCTGCTCGGGAGAGTACCGCCCTGGCCAGGCTAACGGCGGCGTGAGCGCAGGGTCGCTACTCCCCCTACACCAGCGAACCCCAGTACCCGCCGGCACAAGGTTCGGCGGCGCCCACGGTGGCAGCCGATCGGGAACCGGTGCCGCGGGCAGCCGCCCGGCTCATGACCAGAAGGGGTCGGCAATGGAACTCGTCGTCGACCTACTCACGTTCTTCGCACTGACGGCCGGAGGGATGCTCCCGCTCACCAAGGCGGCTCGGATCTGCTGAACCTCGACCCTACTGGGTACCACCTCGCCTACGACGAAACCGTCGTGCTGGACGCGACCTACGCCGCCACCTCGAGTAGTTCCTCGGCAACTTACCAGCCCGTCGACGTGGAGTCCTGGCGGTCCTCAGCCACTGCACGGCGCGGTTGGGTTGGACGGCGGCATTCATTCGGCCGGCCCCGGCCGAGTGGGGACCATCGGACCGATCGATTTCCCCGCCCGGACTGATCACCGTCTGGATTCGAAGCCGCGCTCCTTCTGCGAGCTTGTGGCCGTCCGGATCGTCGCGTGGCCGACATCCCTCCCGTGGCCAGCAGCCAGCCGCCGGTTCTGAGGAGCCCGATGAGCGTTGCCCTTCCCCCCACCATGGACGTTCGGCCTGGTGATCAGCGGGCCGTGAGGCAGATCGAGGAGTGGTTCCGGAGCTGGCAGGCGACCGGTGACCCTGCCATTCGTGAGCGGATCATCCTCGCCCATCTCGGGCTGGCCGAGCGGCTGGCCTCCCGGTTCCGGCACAGCGGCGGGGTCACCCAGGAGGACTTGGTGCAGGCGGCCAGGGTCGGGCTGGTCACCGCGGTCAACCGCTACGACCCGAACCGGGGCAACGCGTTCATCGTCTACGCGGTCGTCTGCATTACTGGGGAGCTGCGGCGCTGCCTGCGGGACACCTCCTGGCGGGTGCATGTGGCGCGGACCCTGAAGGAGCGGGCGGTGCGGGTGGTGCGGGCGCGTGACGAGCTGACGATGGTCCTGGAGCGGTCGCCGACGCTGGCCGAGATCGGCGAGCGGCTGGGGCTGCCCGCCGAGCAGGTGGCCGAGGCGCTGGAGGCCATCGACACCCGCTGCCAGCGGTCCCTGGACGAGCCCGTCGGGGTAGGAGGCCGGACCAGCCTGGGGGCGCTGCTCCCCGCCCCGGCGGCCGAGATCGGCCTGGAGGACCGCCTCGCCCTGCCCGAGCTGCTGGCCGGGCTGCCCGAGCTGGAGCGGCGGGCGATCGTGCTGCGGTTCTTCGGCGACTTCAAGCAGCAGGAGATCGGGGTACTGCTGGGCTACTCCCAGATCCATGTGTCGCGGCTGCTGCGCCGGGCCCTCAGCCAGATGCGCGCCCAGCTCGCCTCCTGAGGGCCGGTCGAGCCATGGAGTCCCTGCTCAGCTCCGCGCAGGCCACCGACCTGGTCGGCCTGCTCGCGGTCGTGAGCGTCCAGACCCATCTGGGGCATGAGTACCGGGAGGAGGCGGACTACTGGGCCGGCCAGGTCGACCCTGGGCTGGCCGCCGACGACGCCCGGACGATCGGCTGGCTGCTGGAGGAGGTGGCCGGCTCACTGTGGCTGCCCAGGCCCATGGAGCAGTGGGCCCGCAGCTGGGTGGTCAGCCTCGAGGAGCTCGCCGGCGGCGCCGATAGCGGCTGACTCCACGCCCGGGGGAAATTCCCGCGGTGCAGGACTGAGGCGATGGCGGCGGTGCAACCCCTTCACGGACGTGCGCTGGGCCGAGGAGGTGATCGCCGAGCCGGCAGCCTGACGAAACCGGACGCCGACAAGCCCCACCAGAGGAGGTCGACATGACCGTGATCCGCTTCGATCCGTTCCAGGACTTCGACCGTCTCACTCGGCAGATGCTCGGCACCGGCCGGGGGCCGCGCTCCATGCCGATGGAGGCCTACCGACGAGGCGACCAGTTCTTCATCCACCTCGACCTGCCCGGGGTCAGCCCCGACGACGTCGACCTCACCGTGGAACGCAACGTCCTCTCCGTCCGAGCCGAACGGCGGTCGTTCTGGCAGGAGGGCGATGACGTGGTGGTCGACGAGACCCCGCAAGGCACCTTCAGCCGCCAGCTGTTCGTCGGCGACAACCTGGACGCCGGCCGGCTGGAGGCCAGCTTCGACCAGGGTGTCCTGACCCTGACGATCCCGGTCGCCGAACAGGCCAAGCCGCGCAAGGTCCAGATCGCCGCCGAGTCCCGGCAGCCGCAACCGGTCGGGGCCTCCACCGGAGAGGGTACGCGATGACCGAGCAGGCTGGTGGCTCCCGCATCAGCCGCGGCCGTCCGGTCGCCGAGCAACCCCGACGCGTGGTCGCGTCGTACTCCTCCTACCGGGACGCCGAGCGGGCGGTCGACTTTCTGTCCGATCGGCGGTTCCCGGTGCAGCGGGTCGCGATCGTCGGCCGGGACCTGCAGACCGTCGAGCAGGTCACCGGCCGCATGGGCTACGGCCGGGCGGCGCTGAACGGCGCCACCCAGGGCGCGCTGCTCGGCCTGCTGTTCGGCTGGCTGTTCGGCCTCCTGAACTGGGTCGATCCGCTGGTCACGAGCCTGTCGCTAGCCCTCTACGGGCTGCTCTGGGGCGCCGTGGTCGGCGCGCTGCTCGGGCTGGTGCTGCACGCCCTGTCGGGCGGCCGCCGGGACTTCGCCTCGGTCGGCGGGGTGCGGGCCACCCGCTACGAGCTGATGGTCGACGACGAGGTGGCCGACGAGGCGGCCCGGATCCTCAGCCAGCAATCCGCCTCCGCCTAGCGGACCGCGAACGGGGGACGGCCTGGCCAGCCACCCGGCCAGGCCGTCCGTCCGACGCGGGCAGTGTGGCAGCCGATGCCGATGCGACTCACCCTGCTTGGCCCTCCCGGCTCCGGGAAGGGCACGCTGAGCACCCGGATCGCCCACCAGCTGCGGCTGCCGGCGGTCCACGTCGGGGCGCTGCTGCGCCGCCACGCCGCCGAGGCGACCCCGCTCGGCAGGGCCGCCGGGGCGTTCCTCCGCCGCGGCGACCTGGTGCCCGACCAGCTGGTGACCGGGCTGGTCCTCAAGCGCCTGGACCAGCCGGACTGCGCCCGCGGCTTTGTGCTCGACGGCTTCCCGCGCACCATCGGCCAGGCCGAGGCGCTGGACGAGTACCTGGCGGCGCGCGACGCCGCCCTCGACGCCGCCTGTTGCCTTGAGGTCCCCGACGACGAGCTGTGGCGCCGGCTGCGGGGCCGTGGCCGCAGCGACGACGAGGAGCTGGTGATCCACCACCGGCTGGCGGTCTGGGCGCGCCAGACGCGGCCGGTGCTCGCCTACTACCGGGATCGGGGACGCCTGGCCGTGGTCGACGCCGTGGGTCCCCCGGAGGTGATCGCCGAGCGGATCCTCTCCCGCGTGGCCGCCCTGGCCGACGGCCCGACCGGCCGCCGGTAGCGACGGCCAGCGGAATGCCGTCCTGGCCTGCGCGTTGTGTCATGGGAGGACCTGCCTTCCGAGGAGAGGAGGTGAAGATGTGGACAGGACGAGGTCCAAGGTTCGTCTGAGCCGTTCGCTGGGCATCGCGCTGACCCCCAAGGCGGCGCGGCATCTGGAGCGGCGGCCCTATCCGCCCGGCCAGCACGGCCGCCGTCGCCGGACCGGGTCGGACTACCGCGCCCGGCTGCTGGCAAAGCAGCGGCTGCGCGCCCAGTACAACCTCAGCGAGGCGCAGCTGCGCCTGGCCATGGCCCGGGCCCTGCGCAGCGGCGAGAACACCGGCGAGTCGCTGCTGGTCGATCTCGAGACCCGGCTGGACGCGCTGGTGCTTCGCGCCGGCTTTGCGCGAACGATCTACCAGGCCCGCCAGGCCGTCAGCCACGGCCACGTCACGGTGAACGGCCGCCGGGTCGATCGGTCGTCGTTCCGTGGCAGTCCCGGCGACGTGATCGAGATCGCCGCCGCCAGCAAGTCCAAGGAGCCGTTCCTGGTCGCGGCGACCGGGCAGCACGCCGCCGCGGTGCCGCCGTATCTCGACGTCGACATCGAGGCGCTCATCGCCCGGCTGGTGCGGCTGCCGGCGCGGTCCGAGATCCCGGTCGTCTGCGACGAGCGGCTGGTGGTCGAGTTCTACTCCCGCTGAGCTTCCTGCTCCGCCTCGCGCACGGCCTCGATGTCGAGCTCGATCCTGACGCCCTTCCCGACCAGGAACCCGCCGCCCTCAAGGGCCTGGTTCCAGCTGACGTCGAACTCGTCGCGGTTGATCTCGGTCGAGGCTAGGAAGGCGGCGCGTAAGTTGCCCCACGGGTCGGTCGCCACCCCGCAGAACTCCACGTCCAGAGTCACCGGCCTGGTGACGTCGCGGATGGTGAGGTCGCCGGTGACCTCCCAGCGGTTGTCTGCGACGGGCCGCACGCCGGTGCTCCGGAAGCGGATCTCGGGGAAGCGCTCCACGTCGAGGAACTCGGGCGAGCGCAGGTGCGCGTCACGCTGGGCGTCGCCGGTGTCGATGCTGGCCGCCATGATGACGACCTCGACCGAGGACTGCTCCGGCACCTCGGCGATGTGGATCGTGCCCGAGAACTCCCGGAACCGGCCCCGGGTCCTGGCGATCATCATGTGCCGGGCCACGAACTCGATCTGGGAGTGGGAGGGATCGATCCTCCAGCGGCCCGGCGGCGGGAGGTCGCGTCCCGCGACGGTCCTGGTCCCTTCGGCCTGGGTGGTCATGGCTCCTCCCGTTCCGCCACATCATGGACGGGTACGGGTACCACCGCCGATGCCGTCCAAGTCCCGCCGGGTCGGGGTCGTGGCCTGTACGGCTCAGCGACGCCATCAGTGGTACCCAGACAACGCCATGATGCCAACCGCAGGGAGTAGCCGTGGCGGCATCCCCATCTGCACATGACGGCCATGACGCCGCAGAGAAGCTGCAGGTCAACGCCAACCGGCTGTGGACCGGCGGCGTGGCCACGGCGGTGGTGGCCGCGCTGATCGCGGTGGTCGGTGTGCTGATCGCCCGCGGCCTGCTGGACGTCCCGGTGCTGGCACCCACCGAGGAGGGAGTACTCGGCAACGCCAACACCGCCAGGCTGGCGCTGGTGGCCGCCGGCGCCGCCCTGGCCGCCACCGGGCTCATGCATCTGCTGTTGCTGTTGCTGTTGCTGTTGCTGTTCATCCCGCGTCCCTGGCAGTTCTTCACCTGGATCATGTCGCTGGTGACCCTGGCCGCGGTGCTGGCGCCGTTCTCAACCGACGCCGAAATCGCCACCAAGGTCGCCACGGCAGCGATCTTCCTGGCCATCGGCGTCGCCATCGGGTCGCTGGTCTCCGGGGTCGCCTCCAGCGCCGTCCGCCTCGGCGGGCAGGAACAGTCGTCGGCCGGATGATGCCGCGGGACGGTTCGGCCGTCGTCGACGGTGGCACTCGCTTGTGACCGATGCACCCTGTCCAAGGAGGTGGCAGACCATGGCCGTTCCCACCCGACGTCGCGACACCAGCCGACCGGCCCAGCCCCAGGAGACTCGGCTGCCGACGGCCTGGGAGCCGTTGGCCAGGTCGCCCTGGAACGTCGAGCCGCTGGAGCGGCTCCGCACAGTTAGCCGCATGCTGGACGAGCTGACCGCCGACTGGCCCGGCTTCGGCGCCCTGGCCGGGGATGGGTTCTCGACCCCGCTGGGCGACCTGGAGGAGCTCGACGACGCCTGGCTGCTGCGTGTGGAGCTTCCCGGCGTGAAGCGTGACGACATCGACATTCAGGTTGCCGGGCGGCGACTGACGGTCCGCGCCGAGCGCAAGGAGACCGAGCGCACCGGCATCCTGCGCCGCACCACCCGCACCACCGGACGGTACTACCTGGAGGTCGTGCTGCCCGGCGAGGTCGACCCCGACGACGTCGAGGCCACCCTGGGCGACGGGGTGCTCACCCTCCGGGTCGCCAAGCCCGAGGCCGAGCAGGGCGGGCAGCGCCGGATCGCCATCCAGGGACCCGCGGGCGACCAGGAGTCCAACGGCTGAACCGCGATGGCTGAACCGCGATGACGGAGTCGAGCTTCACGTTCCTGCGGGTCCGGGGCATCCCGATCGGGATCCACTGGACGTGGCTGCTGGTCTTCGCGATCGTGGTCTGGTCGCTGGGCACGGTGCTGTTCCCGGCCACCTACCCGGGCCTGGACGGCGCGACCTACCTGGCCATGGCGGTCGCGGCCGCGCTGCTGTTCTTCGGTTCGGTGCTGGCCCACGAGCTCGGGCACGCGCTCCGGGCGCTCGACGAGGGCCAGCACATCGAGGGCATCACCCTGTGGCTGTTCGGCGGCGTCGCCCGCCTGCGCGGGTCCCCGCACTCCCCCGGCACCGAGCTGCGGGTGGCCGCCGCCGGGCCGGCCATCTCGGTGGCGCTGGCCGCGCTGTTCGGCGGCGCCGCGCTGGCCGGCGACCGGCTCGACTGGCCCGCCGCCGCGCAGGGCGTGGTCGACTACCTCAGCCGCATCAACCTGATCCTGCTCGCCTTCAACCTGGTGCCGGCGCTGCCGCTGGACGGCGGCCGCATTCTCCGCGCCTGGCTGTGGCGCCGGCAGGCCAGCTTCGTCGCTGCCACCCGGTCGGCGGCGCGGGCGGGCCGGGCGTTCGGCATCGTGTTGGTCGCCGTCGGCCTGCTGGAGCTGTTCACCGGAGCCGGCCTCGGCGGCGTCTGGCTCGTCTTCCTGGGCTGGTTCCTCATCCAGGCCGCCCAGGACGAGGCCACCATGGCGCTGCAGCGCCAGGTGCTCGGCGGCCGCCGCGTCCGCGACCTGATGACCCCCGACCCGGTGGCGGTCCCACCGGACCTCACCGTCGCCGAGCTCATCGAGCTGGCCGCCCGCGCCCGGCGCTTCTCCACCTACCCGGTGGTCGAGGACGGCCGGCTGGTCGGGGTGGTGCCGCTGCGGGCGGTGGCCACTGTGCCGTCCGAGGAACGCGAGCGCCGCCGCGTCCGCGACCTGATGGTGCCGGCCCGCGAGGTGCCGACAGTCTCCCCCGACCAGGAGGTGGTGGACGCGCTGGGCGCGCTCGGCGACCGGGGGGCGCGGGCCATGGTCACCACCGAGGACGGGCGGCTGGTCGGCATCCTGTCCGCCGCCGACGTGGCCCACGCCCTGGAGATCGAGCGGCTGCGTGGGGAGCGGCAGCCGGAGCCGGCCGCGCGGGGCCCCGGACTGCTGGTCTGGGCGGTCGTCGCCGTGATCCTGCTCGGCGCCGGCGCCGCCCTGTACCACCCGCCGTACGTGGTGATCGCACCCGGGGAGACGGCCGACCTCGGCCGCGACATCATCATCAGCGGCACCGCCACCACTCCCCTCACCGGCCGCTACCTGCTGACCAGCGTCCGGCTGGAGCGCGCCAGCGGGCTGGGCACGCTGCTCGCGGCGCTGCGGACCGACCGGGACGTGGTCCCGGTGGGTCGGGTGCTGCCCCAGGGTGTCGACCCGCGCGAGTACGCCGCAAGTCAGCGGGAGGTGTTCCAGGAGAGCCGGCGCCTGGCCGCGGCCGCCGCCGCCCGCGCGGCCGGCCTGCCGGTGCGGGTCAGCGGCAGCGGGGTGCGGGTGGTGGAGGTGCTGCCCGACTCGCCGGCCGCCGGCGTGCTCCGGACCGGCGACGTCATCGTGACGGTCGACGGCCAGCCGGTCGACGACGCCGGCGAGCTGCGCGACCTGGTCCAGGCCCGTCCGGCCGGCAGCCGGCTGCGCCTGGAGCTCGAGGGCGGCCGACGGGTCACCGTGCCCAGCGCCCGGCTCCCCGGCGTCTCCGGCGGGGTCGGCATCGGCGTGGCCGTCGAGACCCGCGACCTCCGGATCGACCTGCCGTTCCAGGTCCGGTTCGCCGAGCGGCGCGACATCGGCGGGCCGTCGGCTGGGCTGGCGTACGCGCTCGCCGTCGCCGACCTGCTGGAGCGGCAGGACTACGCGTCCGGCCGGACCATTGCGGCCACCGGCACCATCCAGGCCGACGGCGACGTCGGCGAGGTCGGAGGGGTCGAGCAGAAGGCGATCGCGGCCCGCCGGGCCGGCGCCCAGCTGTTCCTGGTGCCCCGCGAGGAGCTCCAGCAGGCACGGGACGTCGGGCTCGCGGTCCAGGGGGTCGACCGCCTGGAGCAGGCGCTGCGGTTCCTGGCCCCCGCCGCCGCCTGAGCCGCCGCCGAGCGGGACCGGCGGTCGTCACGCCTCAGAGCCTCCCCCCGACGGGCTGCCCGCGCTCGGCCGCCGCCTCCGCCGCCGCGTTCAGCGCCCGGCGGATGACGTCGTTCAGCACCTGGCGCATCTGCGGCAGCTGCGCCGGCGTGACCACCGTCGCCAGTCCCACCGAGGCCCATGGCACGAACGAGTCGTAGTCCTGGAAGCTGTCCACGTCGCTGGTGAAGGGCCGCAGCCGCACGCCGTGGGTGTCCACGGCCTCGATGCGGCCGGTGAGCAGGTGCCGGCGCAGCGGCTCGTCGTCGAAGGTGTTCGCCGGGTGGATCAGCATCAGGTGCCCCGGCTCGAGCGCCAGCTTGTGGTCGTTGGCCATTGCCATGTTGTCCTCCCGCGTCAGGGTCGGCGTGGCACCGGTTGGAGGTGATCGAGGAACCACTCCCGGGCCAGGCGGGTGACCTGCTCCAGGGCGCCGGGTTCCTCGAAGAGGTGGGACGCACCGGGGACGATGGCCAGGGTCGTCTCGCCGCCCAGCTCCTGCATCGCCCTGCGGTTGAGGTCCAGGACGGTCGGGTCGCGCTCACCCACGATCAGCAGGACGGGCTGGCGGACCAGGCGGAGCAGCCCGCCCGCGAGGTCCGGTCGCCCGCCGCGGGAGACGGCCGCCTCCACCGAGGCGGGCCGCTTCGCCGCGGCGACCAGCGCGGCCGCCGCGCCGGTGCTGGCGCCAAACAGCCCGACGCCGAGGTCGGCGGTCCGCTCCTGGGTGACCAGCCAGTCGGTCAGCGCCACCACCCGCTCCCCGAGCAGGGAGATGTCGAACCGCAAGGCCCCGGTCCGGGCGTCGATCTGCTCCTCCTGGGGCGTGAGCAGGTCGGCCAGGACGGTCGCCAGGCCGGCCTTCTGCAGCTCGCCGGCGACGTAGCGGTTTCGCGGGCTGTGGCGGCCGCTGCCGCTGCCGTGGGCGAACAGCACCACCCCCAGCGCCGGCTCCGGCACCACGACGTCGGCCTCGAGGGTGACGCTGGCGGTCGGGATGGCCAGGCTCTGTTGGGCGGCGGTCATGACAGGCGACCTCCTGCGCTCGTGTGCGCTCGTGGCTGCGCTCCTGCGATGTCACACGGTGAACGGATAGGTCTCGGGCACCTCACCCTGCTCCCAGCGGGCGGTGCGCTCCAGCGGCTCGACCGCCCGTGTCTCGTCGATGTGGATCGCGGCGTCGTACTGGTCGGCCAGGCGGGCGCGGAAGTAGTGGCTCTGGCGCTCGGTCTCGGGCCGGTAGATGACACCGATCGCCCGCTCCAGGCGCGGCGACCGCAGCGTCTCGGCCGCGCCCGGCATGACACCGGGCCGGACCAGGAACGCCTTCTCCCCCACCTCGTGAAACAGCTCCTCGACGCTGTCGGCAAGCGCCGGCCGCACCCGCTTGCGCTCGGCCGGTCCTTCCCAGTCGTCGGCCGCCGTCACGGTGCCTGTATAGGTGGTGAAGCCGATGAGACAGCACTCGCGGGGGTGCCGCTCGCGCATCAGCTGGCCGACGTTGAGCTCGCCGTTGGCGGCCACCTCGGTCGCCCTGGCGTCGCCGAGGTGGGAGTTGTGCGCCCACACCACGATCCTGGCCGGGTGGCCCCGGTGCCGGCGGCTGAGGTGGACGGCCAGCGCATCCAGGGTGTCGGCCATGTGCAGGTCGCGCAGGTTCCAGGAGGAGACCCGGCCGGAGAACATCGACCGGTAGTACGCCTCGGCGGTCTTCACGGTCCGGGCGTTCTGCTCGGCGTAGAAGAGCTCGTCCTGGGCGGGCAGCCCGTCTCGCCGCGCGTAGTCCAGCGCGTGGCGCTGCAGGTCGACCAGCTGCTCGACCACCTCCCGCTCGCACGACTCGCCCGCCCCGAAGGCGGCCGCGAACCCGTAGGCCTGGCCGTCGCTTCCCGAGAAATGGTCGAAGCAGGCATAGCGTCGCCGGGCCCGCTCCGCGGCGGCCGGGTCGACGCGTTCCAGGTAGGCGATGACCTCGCGGGCCGACCGGTGGAGGCTGTACAGGTCCAGCCCGTAGAACCCGGCCTTGGCCCGCTCCTGGCCGCCGACCCGGTCGTTGCGGTCGCGCAGCCACCCGACGAAGTCGAGCACAGTCGTGTTGCGCCACATCCAGGTCGGGAACCGCTCGAAGCCGCGCAGCGCCTCCTCGGCGGTCGCGTCGTCGCCGCGGCCGCGGACCCAGCGGTCCACCCGGTAGGCGTCCGGCCAGTCCGCCTCGACGGCCACGGCACAGAACCCCTGCTCCTCGATGAGCCGCTGGGTCATGCGGGCCCGGGCCGCGTAGAACTCGTGGGTGCCGTGGGAGGCCTCGCCGACCAGCACGAAGCGGGCGTCGCCGACCAGGTTGAACAGCTCATCGTCGTCCAGCACGCCGTCGGGGACCGGGACCGCCTCGGCCCGGACGACGGCCGCCTCGCTCGGCCCCTGGGCGCCCGTCGTCGCCGGCCGGGCCGCCGACGCCGCCCGGAGCAGGTCCTGCACCTCCTCGTCGGTGGTCTGGGTGAAGTCCCAGTAGGACTCGCCGACGGCCAGGAACGGCGTCGGCGTGGTCGCGCAGACGACCTCGTCGACAAGGGCCTCCAGCTCCCGGCAGGTCGACTCGGGGGCGGCTGGCACGGCCACCACGGTCCGGGCCGGCCGCAGCCGGCGCAGGGCCTGGATCGCGGCCCGCATGCTGGCGCCGGTGGCGAGGCCGTCGTCGACCACGATCACGGTCCGGCCGGCCAGCTCCGGCGCCGGCCGGCTCTCCCGGTAGGCCTGCTCCCGCCGGAGCAGCTCGCGGCCCTCCCGCTCGGCCACCCGCTGGATGACCTCCGGTCCGACGCCCAGGCCGCGGACGACGTCCTCGTTGAGGACCAGGACCCCGCCGTACGCGATCGCCCCCATGGCCACCTCCTCGTGGCCGGGGACCCCGAGCTTGCGGACCAGGAACACGTCAAGGGGGGCGCCGAGGGCGGTGGCGACCTCGTAGGCCACCGGTACCCCACCGCGGGGCAGCCCGAGGACGATGACCTCGGGCCGGTCGCGATGGTGCGCCAAGAGCCCGGCCAGGACCCGGCCGGCCTCTCGTCGATCGCGGAACAATCGATCAGCCATCCCCGCCCCCTGCCCGGAACCCTGACGCGATCTGGGGTACCTCAATCCGAGGCCGGCAACCACCGTGAGCGGATCGGTCCGGCCCCCGGGGCGCCCACTGATCGCTCGCTAGATTCGACCGGATCCGGTGACCTGCCAGCCTGGAGGGCGCCCGTCCAGAACGAACGCAGGAGGGTCGCCAATGGCCACGGCAACAGCCACACTGACCGACGAGCAGATCCAGCAGGAAGTCCTTGACGAACTGGCGTGGGACGCCCGCGTGCAGCCCAACGAGATCGGCGTCGCGGTCAAGGACGGCGTCGTGACGCTCAGCGGATGGGTGGACTCCTATACCAAGAAATGGGCGGCGGAGGAGGCGGCCCATAACGTGCGCGGGGTGCGGGCGGTCGCCAACGACATCGAGGTCCGGCTACCGGGCTCCGCCGAGCGCACCGACGCCGACATCGCCGCCGCGGCCACGCGAGCGCTGGAATGGGACGCGCTCCTGCCGATCGAGGAGCTCGAGGTGACCGTCTCCAAGGGATGGGTCACCCTTCGCGGCGAGGTCGAATGGGAATATGAGAAGCGTGAGGCCGAACGGGTCGTCCGCCGCCTGACGGGCGTCCGCGGGGTCAGCAACCTGATCACCGTCCGGCCGCGGGTCAAGGCCACCCCCAGCGAGCTGCAACGCCGGATCGATGCCGCGCTGGTGCGCAGCGCCCACACCGACGCCGAACGGATCAAGGTCGAGGTGGACGGCGACAAGGTCATCCTCAAGGGAACCGTGCGCTCGTGGGCCGAGAAGCAGGAGGCGGAGCGGGCCGCCTGGTCCGCGCCGGGCGTCGCCGAGGTCGACAACCGCATCATCGTCCGGCCGTGAGCTGAGCGACGGCGGCGGCTGGCGGCCGCCGCCGTCCGCGCCCGGCCCGCACCGTCCGGCGGGCCCAGTCCCAACGCGCGGTCCGGGTGGCTGCGCCCGGCCGCCGGTGGCACCCGCATGGCGAGAGGACGCCTTCAGCTCCAGCGACGAGGCCATCATGCGTGACGCCGGAACTCCGCTCGGCCTGCCCACGACCTCGGCCCGCACGCTGCGGGGGACCTGGGTGCTGTACTTCGACGGAGACGACGTCCTGGTCGTCCACCCCGGCGGGCGCCTCAGCGGCTCCCCGGCCGAGGTCGCGGCCGAGCTGGACCGGCTGACCGCCCGGCGTCGCCTCGGCGAACTCGACCTCGAGGCCGCCCGCACCATCAGACGGCTGCTGACCGGCGAAGGCGCCCGCTGGGACGGCAAGGGCAGCCGCCTGCGCGGCCGGCGGGTCAGGACCTGGTCCAACCCCGCCGTCGCCTACTGGATCAGCGGCCCCTACAACGACCCCGACCGGGACTACCGCTCGAAGAAGACAAGGTCAAGGGGGTCGGCCTGGAACCAGACGGCGTCGTTGGCCTGGACGAGCAGGTCGCTCAGGCGAAGCTCAGTCCGGCCGCAGACGAGCACCCGGTCGTCCTCGTTCCGCGACGAGCTGGTCGACACCGCCACCAGCCAGTCCGCCAGGTTGCCCCGGAAGCCGCCGGCGACCGCCTCGAGGTAGTCGGTCGCCCGGCGGAACAGCTTCGGCAGGATCAGCTGGCCCTCCGGCCCGATCGATGCCGGATCCTCCAGGGTGAACTCGGCGGTCCTGTCGTCGGCCCAGACACCCGCGCCGTTCTTGCGGGCCTCGGCCGCCAGCTCATGCAGGTACGTCCGGTGCGCGACCGGCGTCGAGGCGTAGAGGGCCGGGTAGGCCAAACCCTCCTGCACCAGCAGGGTGTTGAAGCTGTGGTCAAGTAGCTCCCGGTCGACCGGCGCCCACTGTCCGTCCGGGGGGAGGTGCTCGTCCTCGCCGACGCTGGTGACCAGGTAGGCGACCGGGCGGCCGTGAAGCTCGGCGGCCTGGGTGAGGACGACCGCCGGGACCGCGTCGGGGCTGGCGGCGGTGACCAGAGTGGCGGTGGGCGGGGCGTACTCCAGCTCGGTGAAGCCGATCCAGGCGAGCAGCTGATCCCTGGCCTCGCGGGCCAGCGGTTGGGCGGCCGGGCCGTAGTGCAGCTCGGGTGCGTCGACCCCCTCGAGGCGCAGCCGCACGCTGCCGTCGGCGGCCGGCCGGATGCGGTGGGCGTGCTTGAGCTGGGCATAGGAGTCCGGGCGGTCGGCCACGAAGCGGACCGCGTCGCCGTCGGGCTCCTTACCGATGACCACCAGCCGGCCGTGGATCGCTAGATAGTACGGTGCCGCCACGGTGCCTCCTCGCGCTCGCCCGCCCCTACGACCTCGGGGCCCCCGCTGTTGGCCCGGCCCACAGCACCGCGTACTCGGGTGGGAGCTGGACGGTGACGTCGTAGAACTCCTCGCCGACCGCCTCGCGAAGGGTGGAGAGCACGGCTCGGGCGTGGCCGCGGGCCGTCTCGGGGGGCACGCCCTCCCGGCCGGCCACCCGCTCCAGGAACCGCTCCAGCGGCATGCGGGCCGCTCTCGGGCTGCGCGCCCGGCCCCGCTTCAGGGCGCCGTGCAGGGGGACGGGCAGCCGGCCGATCAGGTCGTCGACCTCGCCGTCGGCGATCCGCTCGGCGAGCGTCTCAAGCACGGCCTCGGTGGCCCGCCGCGCGCCCTCGACGTCCAGCCCGGCGCGGCCGGCGACCCTGCCCAGGAACACCTCGACGGGCAGGACCTCCACCGCCGGCCCCCGCGGCAGCAACGGCGCGAAGTCCCTGGGCAGCTGGGCGACGACGTCGGCGAACTCCTCGGCGCCGACCGCCCGGGCCAGCGCCGTGAGGACCGCCCGGGCATGGCGCTCCGCGGCGAGCAGGTCGACCTCGGCGCGGCCGGCCACGCGGCCGAGGAACTCGTCGACGTCGAAGCGTTCGGCGGCGCCCTCGGTGAACAGCCACGGGCCCAGCTCCGGCGGCAGTTGCTCCACCAGGTCGCGGGCCTCCTCCCGCGACAGCCGCTCGGCCAGGGTCTGGAGGGTGGCCCGCGTGGCCCGCTCGGCGGCCTGCCGGTCGACCCCGGCCACCTGCTCCACGACCGCGACGAACTGGTCATGGTCCATGGGCTAGGGGCGCTCGGCCGGCTCGAGCAGGGTGCGGATGGAGGCCGGCAGGACGTGCAGCACGTCCTCCACCTCGCCCTCGGTGATGCGGGCGCGCAGCACCTGGGTCGCGGCCTCGGCCGCGACCGACGCCTCGGTGGGCCCGGCCAGCTGGGCCCGCTCGGCCAGGCGAGCCAGGAACGTCTCCCGGTCCCGGTAGGTCTCGGGGGTCCGGCTGGGGTCCCAGCCGTCGTAGAACACCCCGCGCAGCAGCAGGGGCAGCTGCGCGGCCAGCTGGGCCGCCTCGTCGACCGTCAGCCGGTCGCGGAGCAGGTGGAAATACGCCCGCAGGACCCGGTAGGCGTAGCGGCGGTCGTCGGTGCCGAGACGCTCCATCAGCTCATTCAGCCACTCGTTGCTCTTGTGGACGCTGCGGTCGAAGCTGTCTAGTCCGGTGGTCGCCATGCGCATCCTTCCTCGTCGTCAGGACCCGCGGGCCGCGGTTGCCTCGCCCGGCAGCCGGGGGACCTCGGTCGAGGGGTGAAGCACGACCTTGGTGTAGCCCTCGACCCGCTTGTCGAACTTCTCGTAGGCCTCGGGCGCCTCCTCCAGCGGGAGCTCATGGGAGACGACGAAGCTAGGCTTGGCCCGTCCGGCGAGGATCAGGTCGCGCAGCTGCCGGTTGTAGCGCTTGACGTTGGCCTGGCCGGTGCCAAGGCGCAGGCCCTTCTCGAACAGCTTGCCCACGGCCACCAGCAGCAGCCCCTGCTTGGCGTGCTCATCGGGCGCGCCCGGGTCGGCGGGCACATACAGCCCGGGCACGCCCAGCATCCCGGTAGGACGGACCGTCTGGATGAGCGAGTTGAGGACCACGGCCGGCTCCTCCCGCTCGCCCTCGTGCGCCTGGGCCTGGTACCCGACCGCGTCCACGCCCTTGTCGGTGCCCTCCCCGTCGGTGTGCTCCTTGATCTGGCCCACCGGGTCACCCTTGCCGAAGTCGATCGGGATGGCGCCGATGTCCTCGGCCTTCATCAGCCGCTCGGGCACGCGGTCCACGGCAAACACCTTGGAGGCGCCCCTGATGAGGGCGGCGTAGGCGGCCATCAGGCCGACCGGTCCGGCGCCGTACACCGCCACGGTCTCCCCCGGCGATACCAGGGCCAGGTCGCAGCCGTGGTAACCGGTGGGGAAGATGTCGGCGAGCAGGATGAAGTCGGTCTCGTGCTCGCGGCCGGAGGGCAGCTTCAGGCAGTTGAAGTCCGCGTAGGGGACGCGCAGGTACTCGGCCTGGCCGCCTCTGTAGGGACCCATGGCCACGTAGCCGTAGGCACCGCCCGCGAACCCGGGGTTGACGGTCAGGCAGAACCCCGTATACCCGGCGATGCAGTTCTTGCAGAAGCCGCAGGCCACGTTGAAGGGCATGACCACCCGGTCGCCCTGCCTGATCGAGGTGACGGCGGCGCCGACCTCCTGGACGATCCCGAGGTTCTCGTGGCCGAACACGATGCCCGGCTCGGCGGCCGTGCGGCCCTCGTACATGTGCAGGTCCGAACCGCAGATGGCGCTGGAGGTGATGCGGACGATGACGTCGTTGGGATGCTCGATCCGCGGGTTCTCGACGTCCTCGACCGCGACCTTGAACGGCCCCTGGTAGACGACAGCCTTCATGCTGCGCTCCTTGGTAGGTGCGGCGGCCGGATCACCGGCTCGGGGAGGGTTGCACCGGGCTGGGCGGCGAACCCTCCCCCACGGCGGTTAGGTCGCCGGGAATGTGCAACACCGTGGGATCGGCCGCGGCCTGAAGGAGGACCGATGGACTCGGTGATCAGGACCAGGGCCCGCGTCCGGGAAGGCCGGCAGTGGCTCCGCGTCTTCCTCGGTGGCCTGCTGCTGTGGGTGGCGACCGTGGTGGTCACGTTCTGGACCGCCAACGCCAACCTGGTCCCGACCATCATCCTGCTCGGCAGCTTCCTGGTCCCGGCCACCTTCGTGGTCTACGCCTTGGAGCACCACGCCGACCAGGTCCTGACCGGCCAGCGGATCTTCACCACCTTCCTGTACGGCGGCGTGCTCGGCGTCCTTGGCGCCTCGGTCCTGGAGGCGGAGTTCCTCAAGGAGCCGTCGCTGGGCACCTACATCGGCGTCGGGCTGATCGAGGAGGCGGCCAAGCTGGCCGCGCTGTGGGTGGTCGCCTGGCGGCTGCCCCGGTACACGATGCGCGAGGGCATCATCCTGGGCGCGGTCGTCGGCCTGGGCTTCGCCGCCCTGGAGAACGCCGGCTACGCCTTCAACGCGATGTTCACGGTCGAGGGGCTGTCGCTGCGCAGCCTGGTCGAGACCGAGGTCCTCCGGGGCGTGCTCACCCCGGTCGGGCACGGCGTGTGGACGGCGATCCTGGGTGGGGTGCTGTTCCGGGCGGCCGCGGCCAGGGGCCGGCCGCAGGTCACCGGCGCGGTGGTCGGCTGGTACCTCGTGGTGGCGTTGCTGCACGGGCTGTGGGACGCCTCCAGGGGGATCGCGGTGTGGCTGACGCTGCTGCTCACCGCCACCCAGGTGCAGTGGCTGCTGATCCAACGCGGCCGGTTCCCGCAGCCGACCCCCGACCAGGTCCAGGTGTTCACCGTCACCAACTGGGGGCTGCTGGCCCTGGACGCCCTGCTCGGCCTGGCCCTACTGCGGGGCCAGTGGCGCCGGGCCCAGACGCTCGGCTGAAGCGACGACCGGGAAGCGACGACCGGAAGGAGCCGTTCATGCTGGAACTGTCCCGCTCCTGGTGGATTCTGGCCGTCCGCGGCGCGGCCGCGGTGATCTTCGGGCTGCTGGCCCTCATCTGGCCCCAGATCACCCTGCTCGCGCTGGTGCTGGTGTTCGGCGCCTACGCGTTCATCGACGGGGTGTTCGCCCTGGTCGCGGCCGCCCGTGGGCGGCAGCTGGCCGGCGGCAGCCGCGGCTGGCTGGTCCTTGAGGGCCTGCTCGGCATCGGCGCCGGCATCGTCGCGCTCGTCTGGCCCGGCATCACCGCCCTGGCCCTGCTGTGGGTGATCGCCTTCTGGGCGGTGCTCACCGGCGTGCTCGAGATCGTCGCCGCGGTCCGGCTGCGCCGGGTGCTGGACAACGAGTGGCTGCTGGTCGTCGCCGGCACCCTGTCGATCATCTTCGGGCTGATCCTGATGATCTGGCCCGGGTCGGGCGCGATCGGCCTGGTCTGGCTGATCGGCATCTACGCCATCGCCTTCGGGATCGTGCTGGGTGGCCTGGCCCTGCGCCTGCGGGGCCTGGGCCGGCGCCTCGAGGCCGCCTGAACCTTTCGAATCGACGCTCCGGGTCACCGGAGAAGAGCGCTACGGCTACCGCATCCTGCGCGTCAACAGCTCCGCGATGAGATCGCCCCCATCCCGCAAGCGACGAGCGCGCGCTCTTGGCGCCATCGAGCATGGGGCGATCCCGATTGTGGGTTGCGGATCGCTGATGGTGGCACCCGGTAGCCGATGAGCGACCGGACGGTGTTCGTGTTCGACCTGGACGGCACCCTGGTTGACAGCGTCTACCAGCACGTGCTGGCCTGGCAGGAGGCGTTGGAGGTCGTCGGCATCCAGCTGGCGGTCTGGCGGATCCACCGGCGCATCGGCATGAGCGGGGGCCTGTTCGCCGGCGGCCTGCTGCGCGAGACCGGCCGGCCGGTGGACGCGGCCATGGTGACCCAGCTGCAGCAGGCGCACGCGCAGGCCTACCGGCGGCGCGCCGGCCAGGTGCGCCTGCTGCCTGGCGCGCGCCAACTGCTGACGCACCTCAGCGACCTTCAGGTGCCGTGGGCGGTGGCCACCAGCGGGCAGCGGGAGGCGGCGCGGCCGACCCTGGAGGTGCTGGAGGTCCCCCCTGAGGTGCCGGTGGTGACGCGCGACCAGGTGGCGCACGCCAAGCCGGACCCCGACCTGTTCCTGGCCGCCGCCCAGCGGCTGGGCGCGGAGATCACCGACGCGGTGGTAGTGGGCGACTCGGTGTGGGACCTGCTGGCGGCGCGGCGAGCGCGGGCGCTGGGGGTGGGGCTGCTGGCGGGCGGCTACGGCCGGGAGGAGCTGGAGCGGGCGGGTGCTTACCGGGTCTACGAGGACCCCGGCGACCTGCTGATCCACCTGGACGAGGTGGGGGTGCGGACCCCATACCCTCCAACCGCTGATGGGTGACCATGGCTCCGGATCGCCTGACGCGCCGGCCGGCGAAGCGCCGATTGTCGTCGGGTTGCTCGCGGCACCGGGGCTGACCCAGGAGCTCGCCGAAGAGCTTGCCGCCGAGCTGCCCGCCCTGCTGCGCAAGCGCTTTCCAGAAGTGGAATGGCAGATCGCGGTCCAGATCGAGCCGCTCGCCGGGTCGGTCGGCTTCGGCGTGGACCTCGTCCAGGTGGCGCGCCGGCGACTGCTCACCGAAAAGTGGAAGCTGGTGGTCTGCCTCACCGACCTTCCGCTGCATCTCGGGCGCCGGCCGGTGACCGCCTACGCCAGCGCCGCGCTCGGGGTGGGGCTCGTGTCGGTGCCCGCGCTGGGCGTCGTCGCGCTCGAGGGTCGCGCCCGCCGGGCAGTGGTGCGACTCATCGAAGGGTTGCTCGGCGAGAGCGTCGCCGGCCGCGACCGCGCCGGCGGCGACGGCGGGCGCACTGCCCGCATGCGGCGCCGGCTGCGGGAGCTCGCCTTTCCCGTCGGTCGTGCCTACGTGCAGGACGACCGGACGGTCCGGTTCGTTACCGCGGCCGGGCGTGGCAACCTGCGGCTGCTTGCGGGCATGGTGCGCGCCAACCGCCCCTGGCGGCTGGTCGTCGACCTCTCGCGCACCATCGTCGCCGCGCTGGGGACCTCTGCGTTCGCGCTCGCCTCACCTGGGGTCTGGCTGCTCGCGGGCGGCATGGGCTGGGCGAGGCAGCTGGTGCTCTTCCTGGGCTCCGTCGTGGCCACCTGCGTCACGTTGATCATCATCCACCGGCTGTGGGAGCGGGAGCCTAGCCCCTCCCGCGAGGCCCGCGAACGGGTCGTGCTGTTCAACCTGACCACTGCGCTCACCATCGCCATCGGGGTGCTGACGCTGTTTGTGGCGCTGCTGGTCATCAACACCGCGAGCGCGACCGTTCTGATCGCCCCTGGCGTCCTGGAAGAGCAACTTCACCGCGACATCGGGCCCGACGGGTATCTGCAGTTGGCCTGGCTGGTGAGCGCGCTGGCCACCGTCGGCGGTGCGTTGGGCGCCGCAGTGGAGAGCGACGTGGTCGTCCGCGAGGCGGCCTACGGCTACCGCCCTGACGAGCGCACCGAGGACGACCGCGACGACGTCTGACGCAGGCGACAGAGCCGGGCCCGAACCTGGGTGCCGGTCAGCCGACACGGTGGTCGCCGAGGTCCAGCCCGCAGGTCCGCGTGCGGGAGGTGACATCCAGCTTGGCATAGACCTTGTGCAGGTGTAGTTGACGGGTGCGCTCACTGGTGCTGATCTCGGTCACGTTCGCGATCACGCTGCTCTTCGGGACCGACGTCGAGGCGCAGGGCGGCGCCTACGCTCGGCCGCCTCCCTAGCGCCACCGGACGTCCACTCCACGAGCGCGAGAAACGGCTCATGGTCCATCGCCGGCCCGGCCAGGCGCGGTCGGCGGGCTTGAGCAGCACGCGGATCGAGGCCAGGGAAAGGGAGAGCAGGCCGAGCGAGGAAGGCAGAGCACCACCGCCAGGCGAACACGACCACCAGCGGGAGCAGCGTCTGCTGGCAGCGGCCGCATCCAGTCTGAAGTCTGTGCCGAGCAGGTAGGCGACCGCCGAGGAGGCCTTGACCCTCGCGCCTCCAAGCGACATCCGCGTCCACTGCTGTACCGGCAAACCCTGGTCTCGGGCGGCTATTTCTACGCGAGCGGGCAACCCAGGGTCATGGTGCAACGGTGGTATCGGACCGCGGCGGTCTACTCGGTGGACGTTGGGCTGTTCCAGGACACCAACGACGACGGCATCGGCGACTTCGCCGGGCTGCTGAGCCGGATGGACTACTTGTCGCGGCTGGGCGTGACGACGATCTGGCTCAACCCGATCCATCCCTCGCCACGCCGCGACGGCGGCTACGACATCACCGACCACTACGGCGTCCATCCCCGCTTCGGCAGCATGGGAGACTTCACGCAGCTGCTCAACGGGGCCACCGAACGGGGCATCCGGATGATGCTGGACCTGGTCGTCAACCACACCAGCGACGAGCACCCCTGGTTCCAGTCGGCCCGGTCCGACCGCTCCTCGCCCTACCGCGACTGGTACGTGTGGTCCGATATCGAGCCGCCGGACCGGTTCGAGGGGCAGGTCTTCCCCGGGGTGGAGCAGGAGACCTGGACCTGGGACGAGCAGGCCGGGGCGTGGTACCGGCACCGGTTCTACCGCTTCGAACCCGACCTCAACACCGAGAACCCGGCCGTGCGCGCGGAGATCCTCAAGATCGCCGAGTCCTGGCTGCGGATGGGGGTCTCCGGGTTCCGGATCGACGCCGTCCCGTTCCTGATTGAGCCCAAGCGGCCCGGCGCGGACCTGTCGAAGAAGGACTACGCCTTCCTGCACGAGCTCCGTGAGCGCCTGTCTTGGCTGCAAGGCGACGTCGCCCTGCTGGCCGAGGCGAACGTGCCCGGGGAGGAGGCGCGCGAGTACTTCGGTTACGCCGACGGCTCGGCGACCCGGCTGCAGATGCTGTTCGCGTTCCGGCTCAACCAGGCCATCATGCTCGCCCTCGCCCGCCAGCAGGCCCGCCCGATCACGCAGACGCTGGCCGAGCTACCCGACCTGCCTCGCCACGCCCAGTGGGCCACCTTCCTGCGCAACCACGACGAGGTCGACCTGGGCCGGCTCACCCCGGAGGAGCGCCAGGACGTGTTCAACGCCTTCGGCCCCGATCCCGACATGCAGCTCTACCACCGCGGGATCCGGCGCCGGCTCGCACCCATGCTGGATGGCAACCGGCGGCGCCTGGAGCTGGCCTACAGCCTGCAGTTCACCATGCCCGGCACCCCCGTGATCCGCTACGGGGACGAGATCGGCATGGGCGAGAACCTCGCCCTGCCGGAGCGGGAGGCCATCCGCACCCCGATGCAGTGGGACGACACCCACAATGCCGGGTTCTCCAGCGCAGACCCCGGCGACCTCCAGGTCCCGGTGATTGACTTCGGACCGTACGGCTACCAGCAGGTGAACGTGACCGACCAGCGCCGCGACCCGCACAGTCTGCTGGTCTGGTTCGAGCGCATCCTGCACACGCTGCGCGAGTGCGAGGAGATCGGCGCCGGGGAGCACGAGATCCTGGAGGTGGGACCGCCGCACGTGCTCGTCCACCGCGCGACCGGGGACCGCGGCGCCATGCTGTTCCTGCACAACCTGGCCGACCGTCCCTGCCAGGTCCCCGTCGGCCTGCAGGCCGAGCAGCCCGGCAGGCCGCTGGCCGTCGTCGCGGACAGTGATTACGGCGAGAAGCTCGACCTCGACGCGGTCGAGCTGGCGGGCCACGGGTACCGCTGGATCCGGCTGCGCAAGCACCCCTGACACCGTCCCCCGGCCGTGCTGGCGGCCGGCTCGGGAAGCCGCCGCTACAGCCGCAGGAGGACGCCCTCGCTCGGCCCGAGTGTGAAGCGGTGGTGGTCCACCGGGTCGTCGGTCCGGTCCGGGTCGGTGGACACCACCAGCGTCGCCGTGCGCGGCAGGTCGAGGCCCAGGCGCAACGGCGCTGGGGCGGTGGCAAAGTTGACCGCGGCCAGTAACCGGTCGCCGTCGCCCTCGCGGAGCCAGGCGAGCACGTCGGCGCCGGCCTCCACGCACCGCTGGGTGCCGGTCTGCAGGGCCAGGGTGCGCCGGCGCAGCGCCGCCAGGCGGCGCACGAACGTCAGCATGGACCGCGGGTCGGCGGCCTGGCGTTCCACGCACAGCCGCTCGGCGTCGGCCACCAGCGGCAGCCACGGCTGGCCGGTGCTGAAGCCGGCCCCGGGCCCCGCGACCGACGGCCGCCGCCAGGGGATCGGCGCGCGCTCGGGGTCGCGCCCGTCCACGTCGACCAGGCGGCCGGGCGGGATCTGGGCGTCGGGCAGCCCGAGCTCCTCGCCCTGGTAGACGAAGGGGGTGCCGCGCAGGGCGTACAGCATCAGCGCGACCACCCGCGCCCGCGCCGGACCGTGGCCGCCGTGGTCGTAGCGGCTGGCCACGCGGCTGTGGTCGTGGTTGGCAAGGAACCACGCCGGCCAGGTGGTCTCGGCGGCCAGCGCCTGGAAGTCGTCGATCGAGGTGCGGAAGGCCTCCGCGCTCCAGGGCAGGTGCAGGAAGACGAAGTTGTGCGCCAGGTGCAGCTCGTCGCCGGTATTGAGGTAGCTCACCACCCGATGCAGGTCCAGCAGGTAGACCTCGCCCACCAGCATCCGGTCCGGGTACTCCTCGACGACCCGGCGAATCCCGCGCACGCGGTCGTGGATGGTGTCCCAGTCCTCGTCGTGGCGGCGGGCGGCCTCGCTGTTGTCGCGCAGCAGCGGGTCCTTGGCGATCTTGTGCACCACGTCGATGCGGAAGCCGTCCACACCCCGGTCCAGCCAGAAGCGCAGCACGTCGTGCATGGCCCCCTGGACCGCGGGGGTGTCCCAGTTGAGGTCCGGCTGCTGGGGCGTGAACGAGTGCAGGTACCACTGGCCGGTCCGCCGGTCGAAGCTCCACGCCGGGCCGACGCGCTCGAAGGTCGAGCGCCAGTTGTTGGGCGGGCCGCCGTCGCGCCCGTCACGCCACACATACCAGTCCCGCTTGGGGTCGTCGCGGCTCCACTGCGAGGCCAGGAACCACGGGTGGCGGTCGGAGGTGTGGTTGGGCACCCAGTCCAGGATGACGCGGATCCCGCGGGCGTGGCAGTCGGCGATCACCCGGTCGAGGTCGGCGAGGGTGCCGAAGGTGGGGTCGACCTCACAGTAGTCGGCCACGTCGTAGCCGAAGTCGACCATCGGCGAGGGCTGGATCGGCGACAGCCACACCGCCTCCACGCCGAGTTCCGACAGGTAGTCCAGGTGCGCCCCGATGCCCGGTAGGTCGCCGACGCCGTCGCCGTCGCTGTCGGCGAACGACCGCGGGTAGATCTGGTAGATGGCGCCGCGCTGCCACCACGCCGGCTCCAGCATCAGCGGGCCGCCCGAAGCGCCTCCAGCATGCCGTGCAGATGGGCCGCCGCCTGCTCGATGTCGGCATACCGGTACTGGCCGGCCCGGGACTCGGCGGCGAGCACGGCGCATCGGTGCACCGCCTGGAAGTCGCCGTAGGGGAACTTGTACCTGCCCTTGGTGTCCGGGTCCTCCTCGTTGTCGACGCCGAGATGCCAGCGCCCGTACCGGTCCCACCCGTGCTGCTGGATGAACGCGTTCTCCTGCTGGGACGAGGGGCGATGCTCGCTCCAGTCGTCCCGCTCGTCGAGCACGGCCTTCCCGTCCCGGATCAGGGTGCTCGCGTGCTCGTAGCCTCGCTGGTTCAGCTTCACGGTCATGGCCCGCTCCCGGCTGGATGAGGTTGTCGTGTCAGGTGTCGGACCGCATCGGGCCTGGTCCGTCGGGCGGTGATCCCTCGATGACGTCGTCCATGGCGATGATTCCGATGACCTGGCCGGCGGCGTTGCGGACCGGGTAGACGCCGTGGTGGCGGACCAGGTACACGTCGCTGACGAGCCGCTCCAGCGGCAGGTCCTCTGGGACGGTCACCGGGTCGCGGACCATGGCGTCGTGCACCTCGTGGCCGCCCAGCCCGGTGCGGAGGTTGGGCATGAAGCGCTGCCCGCGGCCGACCGTCCAGCGGTCCTGGCCCTCCCGCTCCCGCTCGGCCTCCTGGGCGGACAGCGGCGGGGCGATGTCCTCCAGCTCCCGGCCGGCCGCCTCCACGCCGATGGCCGCCTCGACCAGGCCGGCGGCCATCATCAGGACCGCCGCCAGCGCATAGCCGGCGAACAGGGCGTCGGCGGAGCCGCTCTGGATCAGCCGGCCGAAGATGGCCGGTCCGCTGATGCCGCCGAGCGCGGTCCCGAAGGCGTAGAAGAAGGCGATGCAGATCGCCCTGGTCTCCAGCGGGAAGATCTCGCTGACGGTGAGGTAGGCGGCCGAGGCCCCGGCCGAGGCGAAGAAGAAGATGATCGTCCAGCAGAAGGTCTGGGAGGTGGCGTTGAGGACCCCCTGCTGGAACAGGAACCCGGTGACCAGCAGGAGCGCGCCCGACAGGATGTAGGTGCCGGCGATCATCGGCTTGCGTCCGAGGGTGTCGAACCAGCGCCCCAGGACCAGCGGGCCGAGGAAGTTGCCGGCGGCGAAGGGCAGGATGTACAGGCCGACCCGGCCGCTGGGGACGCCGTAGAACTTGGTCAGGACCAGGGCGTAGGTGAAGAAGACGGCGTTGTAGAGGAACGCCTGCCCGGTGAACAGGGCCAGCCCCAGCAGCGTCCGCCTCGGGTACAGCCTGAACATGACCCTGGCCACGGTCCCATAGCCGATCGGCGGGCGCTGCCTGATGCGGATCGACCGGTAGGGCGGGGGCAGCTCCCGGCCGGTCGACTCCACCACCTGGAGTTCGATGTCGGTCACGATCCGCTCGGCCTCGTCGTCGCGGCCGTGGATGAACAGCCATCGTGGGCTCTCGGGGACGTGCCGGCGGACCAGCAGGATGCCGAGGCCGAGGAGGGCGCCGAGCCCGAAGGCCAGGCGCCAGCCGAGGTCGAGCGGGAAGATGTCGGTGTCGAGCAGGACCAGCGAGAGCGCGGCCCCGGCGGCGGTGCCCACCCAGTAGGAGCCGTTGATGGCCAGGTCGACCCGGCCGCGGACCCGGGCGGGGATCAGCTCGTCGATGGCCGAGTTGATGGCCGCGTACTCGCCGCCGATGCCGGCCCCGGTGAGGAACCGGCAGGCGGCGAACCACCAGTAGTTGGGCGAGAACGCGGTGGCCACGGTGGCGGCCAGGTAGAGGACCAGGGTGAGGATGAACAGCCGCTTGCGGCCGATGCGGTCGGCCAGCCAGCCGAAGTACAACGATCCCAGGCAGGCGCCGACGATGTAGATGGCAGCCGCGTCGCCGACCTGGGAGTCCGACAGGTGCAGGCCGCTGGCCGGCTCGGTGAGGCGACTGGCGATCGACCCGACGATCGTGACCTCGAGCCCGTCGAGGATCCAGACCGTGCCCAGGCCGACCACGACCATCCAGTGCCACCGCGACCAGGGCAGCCGGTCCATGCGGGCGGGGATGTTGGTCTCGATCGTCCGAAGCGTTGGCTGCGCGGTCTGCAGGCTGGCCATGCGACACCTTTGCCCAGGTGACGTTCGTCGCCCGTAGAGGTTGCACGCCTCGGCGCGTCCAACCATCCGGAGGTGGACTCGGGACGCACCACAGGGGTACTCCTGGGCTGATGGACTGGATCACAGGTGCCTGGCCCTCCGGAGTGCTCAGCACGGTCGCCGTCGTGGTCGCCGTGCTGCTCGTCCACATGGCGGTCTGGCGGCTGGTCCTGCGGCTGATGAAGGACCGCGACCTCGCAGACGGCCTGCGCCACTACCTCCGCTGGCCGGCTCGCGCCGTGGTCACGCTGGCCGCCATGCTGTTCGCGCTTCCCACCGCGGGCCTGCCACGTGTCGTGTACGGCAGGGTGTTTCACGTGCTGCTGCTGGCGTTGGTGGCCGCCGGGGCGTGGCTGGCCGTGCGGGTGGTGCGGGTGGCCGAGGACGCGCTCATGCGCCGCTACGACGTGGAGGTGCCCGACAACCTCCGCGCGCGCCGGGCCCGCACCCAGATCCAGGTGCTCGGACGGGTCCTGATCGTGACCATCGTGGTCCTGGCCCTCGCCTGCATGCTGCTCACCTTCCCCCAGGCCCGTGCGGCCGGGACCAGCCTGCTGGCCTCCGCCGGGATCGTCGGGATCGTCGCCGGGGTGGCGGCCCGCTCCACCGTCGGCAACCTCATCGCCGGCCTGCAGATCGCCTTCGCCGAGCCCATCCGCCTCGACGACGCGGTGGTGGTGGAGGGCGAGTGGGGCAACATCGAGGAGATCACCCTGACCTATGTGGTGGTGCGGATCTGGGACCGCCGCCGGCTGGTGCTGCCCTGCAGCTACTTCGTCGAGCGCCCGATCCAGAATTGGACGCGCTATTCGGCCGACATCGTCGGCTCGGTGATGCTGCATGTCGACTACACCACCTCGGTGGAGGAGGTCCGGGCCGAGTTCGAGCGGGTGCTGGCGGCGTCCAAGCTGTGGAACGGGCAGACGGCCGTGCTCCAGGTGGTCGACACCACCGAGCGGACCATGGTGCTGCGTGCCCTGGTGAGCGCCGACAGCGCCCCCAGCGCCTGGGATCTGCGCTGTGAGGTCCGCGAGCGACTGCTGTCGTGGCTGCAGCAACAACAACCGGGGGCGTTGCCGCGAGTCCGCGCCGAGCTGAAGGCACCGGCGCCTCAGCCGCTGGAGGCACCGGCACCCGAGCGCCGGTGGCAAGGCCGACGTTGAGGATCATAGGCCGTCGCGTTCCCTGATTTCTTGGTTCCGCACAGCTCCAGACTGTCTCCGCGTCGGCCTTCACCCCTTGGAGTGGACAGGTCAAGGCTGAGCTGGTCGGCGGTGGCGCGGCCTGGGTCCTCGCGGACGGCTTGGCGGGCAGTGTGCTCGGCGCCCAGGTGCCACACCGTGCTCCAGGTCCACGCCAGGTAGGTCAGCGCGGCGACATCCCAGCCTGCCAGGGGGCCAGCGCCCAGAGCCCGAGGGCGGATCAGGCTGGCCGCGCCAGTCCCGGGCCGCCGTGGCGACCAGGACCCTCGACGGGCTGAGGCGCCAGGTCGCTGGCCAGCCCGGTGAGAAGGTCTTGCGTCTTGAAGGTCATAGCCCGTTGGCTGCCCCTCCGCGGCGCGCACACGTGCACGGCGTTCTGCATCCCAGCGCCTGGGCAGCGCCGTCGGCGACGGCTATAGCCACAGCTCGATCTTCGTCCGCCCCGAGCGAAGTTATGCTTCACTCTCGAGGAATGTGCTGATCGTCGCCGAGCCGCCATCGCGGTCAGATCGTGAGCCGATCCAACCCTTGCCATTGGTCATATCCAGCCTGCTCTCGAGGATGGTGCGCGGGTGCGCCGGGCTTACGCCTCCCCTGTTGGGGTAGCCAAGCCACAACCGCAGCCTCCTGAGGAGGCGGGTATGACCGGCAGCGAGACTGGGCAGGTCACCGGCACCAAGGACAAGGACTACGACATTATCTGGTTCACCGAGGCCTGCTGAGCAACGCTCTGCGGCTGGAGACCTACATCCAGGACGCCGAACGCGAGGGCGACACCGAGCTCGCCACCTTCTTCCGCAAGGCCCAGGCCGAGAGCCGCAAGGGCGCCGAGCAAGGCAAGCAGCTGTTGCGCAGGCGGCTGGGCAGCTGACCGGTCAGCTGCCCTGGTGACCAGCACGGCGAGCCAACCTGGACTAGGCCTGGCGACAAGGCGCTGATGCGATGGCCGAGGGTCGGACCAGCGATGCCAAGCGGCCAGAGGATGGCCGTGATGGTGGCCGCCCGCCCGAGAAGCCGACCCAGCTGCATGGCGGTTCCTGGTGGGCGGCGGTCAAACGCACCGTCCGGGAGTTCCAGGTTGACAACCTGAGCGACTGGGCGGCGGCGCTGACCTACTACAGCGTGCTGTCGATCTTCCCCGCCCTGCTGGTGTTGATCTCCCTGGTCGATCTGGCCGGCCCAGGGACCATCCAGACGCTGGTGGACAACCTCGGCCAGGTCGCGCCCGGCTCGGTCAACCAGATCCTGCGCGACGCGATCGAGAACCTGCAGCAGACCCGCGGCTCGGCTGGGGTGCTGGCCCTGGTCAGCCTGGCCACCGCGTTGTGGTTGGCGTCACGGTACGTCGCCGCCTTCATGCGCGCCTCCAACGCCATCTACGACGTGCCCGAGGGCCGGCCGGTGTGGAAGACCCTGCCCATCCGCATCGGGGTCACCGTGGTCGTCATGGTCCTACTGGCGGT
>Ga0081538_10000573_pt1 | contig 40837 bp, 44 predicted proteins | sample TabmetS5T2R1_FD_71022 | JGI IMG/M metagenome (GOLD analysis project Ga0081538, IMG submission 71022) | Tabebuia heterophylla rhizosphere microbial communities from the University of Puerto Rico - S5T2R1 | ecosystem: Host-associated > Plants > Roots > Rhizosphere ... | reverse complement strand
ATTATCTGATATTATTATTAAATAATATACCATATCTTAAATGAACGCTTCCTATTGATTAATGATCGATGAAAGAGCAATACAAATTTGGAACTGCTATAAATTGCATCGATGGGAGAACCCAGCAGCCTGTTATTGATTATATCAAGCAAAATTATGCAGTTGACATAGTAGATATGATAACTTTTCCCGGTGCCAATGGAATTTTCTCAAATGAATCGCGTCACATGGAAGCATCACTTGCAAAACATTCAGCATCTATATCTGTTGAGAAACATAACTCCCAGGTCATAGCAGTAGTTGGACATTATGACTGTGCAGGCAACCCTGGAGACAAGAACCACCACTATTTCCAGATCAGAAAAGCTCTGCACGAGATATCTTTATGGAAACTCCCTGCAAAAATCATTGGTCTCTATGTTAATGACAACTGGCAAGTTGAAGAAGTAAAAGAAGAAGAATAATTTACTATAGCTTCTGATTTGAAAACAATAGCCCTACGTTGAGGCTATGTTAATATTATATTATCTGCCATATCTACGCACTCTCTGCTGATATGTCCTAATGGCTCGCATAAGGTCAATTTTGCGAAACTCTGGCCAGAACACATCCATGAACATCAGCTCGCTGTAGGCACTCTGCCATATCAAAAAGCCGCTTAGTCTTTTTTCTCCCGATGTCCTCAGGATAAGATCAGGTGATGGCTGTGGTAGGTGCGACGTATATAGACAGGATTCAATGGTCTTTTCATCAATTTCGTCAACTTCAATCAGGCCTTTCTCGGCCATCCGAGCTATCTTTCTAATTGCCTCGATAAGCTCCTTTTGGCCGCCATATGCTATCGCGATGTTAAGAAACATCGACTCATAATCAGCAGTCGATTCTTCAAGCTTTGTCAATATCTGCTGCAAATTATAGGGGAGGAGCTTAGTGTCGCCTATTGCTTTTATCTTCATCCTGCGTTTGTGCACTCGTTCGTCACTATAGAGCTTTTGCAACTTCTTTTCAAGAAGCCTGTAGATATTTTCAAGCTCTTCATCCTTACGCTCAAGATTTTCAGTTGATAGCACATACAGCGTCGTGATTTTGATGCCGACGTCATGTATCCAATTCAATAGTTCTTCTGCCTTGTCAGCCCCGTGGTTGTGTCCCCAACTAGCATCAAGCAGATGCATATTGGCCCACCTCCTGTTACCATCAAGCACAATTGCAATGTGGTTTGGCAGCGGATACTTGATAATTTCTAATTCTAAGTGTCTTTCATAAAATGAATATATGCCACTGAGCTGGAGAAAGGTATCCATCAGTGCTCTGCCTCCTCTATCAATATCAGTTTGAAATCCCATTTTTGCTCTTAGCTGCCTTCTTTAATTGTACTGATTATTCCTCATTTGCATATATTTAGACTGTGTTATTAATTTGAATCAAAATGTAAGGAATACTTCTTCAATTGGCTCCCTCACTCCCAGTGCACGCACTGATTTCTCGAATTGCTGCTTGTCGTCAGAGACTAGGATCCGAAGATTACCCCTACCGCTCTTTTTTGTCATTCGATAAAATGTAAGGAACTTCCTTACGTCCTTGGCTACTATCTGCGCCGGGTCTATGAACCTAACGGTAGGCAAGAGGGAATTGAGATATCGTTTTACAAAAGGCAGATGAGTACTTGAGAGAGTAATGACGTCAATCTTTTCATCAATGCTGTCACCAAGAGCACGTGAGATCACATTGAACGTTCGTCGCTCATTCTCAAGATGCACTCCTTGTTCTATCAGCTCAATTATGGGTGAGGCATTGAATCTTGTTACCAAGATATGTTGAGGTACTTGCCTGCGAATTTGGTTCTCAAACTCTCTGCTCCTTATCATCCCCTCAGTTGCCATGATTCCGATATGATTTTTCTTTGTGAGTCTGGCAGCCTCTTTAAGAGGTGGCCTGACTCCTATTATTGAGATGTCAGTTATCATACTTCTTATCTCATCGAGCACCTGCACAGAGGGAGTGTTTGAGGCAACTATCACTAGCTTTGGTTTGTAGCGCTTGAGGTAGTTTATTGTATTTATAATGATCTCACGTAGCTCTGAATGTGACTTAGCACCATATGGAAAGTGAACCCTGTCTGCGAAGTAGAGCAGGTCTTCATATGGTATTTCGCGCCTTAATTCTCGTATTATCGAGAGGGATCCAATGCCTGAGTCAAACACGGCTACAGGGTTGTTCGTCACTGGTATTTTTTGAGCATGATGCAAGATAAATGTAAAGTGCAGAGTAATTCTTCATGGATGGTCCAATCAACGACCGGATGTTGAGCTTATACCTGACAGAGCAGGAAATTAAGAATTATTATATAATATTACAAATATGAAGAAGTCTGTTCGAGCCAGTAGTAGAGATTCGCTAATCAGCGACAATCTCTGCAATTGCTTCAAGGGTCATGGCAATTGAGATAGTGACAGTAGGGACTCGATAACGAGCTTAACAGACGGTGTAGAATATTCTCGCAATTTAGAGAAATAGCTGAAGGTATATATACTATGGACTCATTGTCCGAATACCTGCTAGCTTTTCCTTATTTGGTCTACTAGCATCCCAGGTTTGATGTCGTCTGCCTTCTTGAATTCTATAGAATCAATAGCAGCATAGTGTGGAAGAACATCAAACTTATACGGTTTTGTTAGATCATGCCACCCAAACTTGATGTATATCATCGCATTGCCGTAGTTGGCCTTAAATTTGTGTAGGCTAGACAGGCTAGAAGATGAGCGGTAAAGCACGTAATTGATCTTTTCGGAGCTCATTTCTATAGGGTGGGCAATGAACTCGTATCTTGTAGGGTGCTCAACAAATACTGCATGAAACATAGGAACCTGCTGTTGCTGTTGACTTGCCATTACTTTTCTCCACCCCCGCTCTGCATTGGAGTGCAAATCAAAAATAGGAGCTATGACGCTCTGCATTTTGTCGCCAAAGTATCCTATCCCAAGAAATTCTGAGAACCTAATGATGGGGATAGATGTCCTGTCATTCTCCAAGATAGTATGTTGAACCCATGATCGAGATATATATAATACTCCATTGGCAACTTTTTTTTCAACTTTATATTTATGACTGCAATATACTATTGCAATGTTTAGCCGGATAGGAGCCGTCATATTACTCGTTTCCAACATGAAAAGATCAATCAGATTTTATCGTGACATCCTTGGTATGGAGCTAAAACAAGAGTCAAAGGACTGGACAGAGTTTTCAACACGCGGCACAGTACTTGCGCTCCACCCTGCGAAAAGGAAGAAGATCAAAAAGAACAATGGCATGCTCGTGGGGTTTAGCATAAGCGACTTTGACGATGTTATTAACAACTTGAAAAAGAAAAGGGTCAAATTCTACAAAAAGCCCAAACAGGAACCATTTGGTAAGCATGCAATAATCCAAGATCCTGACGGACATTTGATATCAATTGTCCAGATGCCCCAGGAGGAGCTCTCGCAAATTCCATATTATCACGGCTTTGCACCCGCCTGATCCTTAAACCATACGTACACTGGAATAAGGGGGTGTGCCAATCTTGTTTCATGTATTCCTTTTCTATTGTAGCACACCATGACCATCCTATGAGCCAGGGCTGAACGTATATCTAACGTAAGCTGAGAATCCTTAAGTGGACCGTACAGCTCCAAAAAGTAGTCCTGTTTGTAGTATGCAACATGATGCATAAAGCAGTCAGATATTATCGCTGGATCTCCTACTATTCGCTTCTTGATATCCTGTGGTTTTCTTTCCACAGACAATTGCAGCTCTCTGTTGATGTACTTACTCCTGATATATTCTGTTTCAAGCTTGCTCGCGGAGCTATTCATGTAAATATCGATCTCTTGCCCGAGCTGAGAGGCAGTATGCTGTGCAAGGCTACTGACCTCCTCAATCTCACTTTCGGCTATCTTGCTGTTTCTGCCGTACAGGTACATTATGCACATCAGTTCATCGCGGCCTACAAAGGGAAAGTTTACTTTACCAGCGATAAATCCAGATATGCGCTCTGCAATGTCATCAGGCAAGATCATGGCCATATAAGAGTCGATGACTATCATGTGAGAAAAACTATTTAACGTGCTTATAGTTGTATGCTTCTTGCAACAATAAAGTATGCTTGAAATTGATAGTACTAGGAAGATTCATCTCATCGTACACGGGCAACATCAGCTCATAGAGCCTGTGAAGGATAAACTTGCTGCTGCCAAATTCCTGAGAGAGAAAATGCAGCCTGCATCTCTTGACAAGGCTGGTGACATTGGTGATTATGTGGCGATGGTGTGGCCCCCCATGGCTCCTAAGGAGATCGTAGTGAGTCAGATAATTGGCACAGGCAGCGAGAGTGGGCAGGGCATGGGTGCATGGGCATCAATAACCCAGAAGGAACTTTATAGAGTGCCCCTTTGACATTCAATAGTATTGTTCATCACAATCTGATCGTCTCTAGAAGTAGGGGACAATTAGTTTAGCTTATGGTTTATCGAATTACACACCCGCAATTAATAGCAAATCCCCAGCTCGAATTTGCATGAATGCTTTCGATAAGAATTGGAGTAATCAAAATAGGGCAAGCACAGGAGATAAGTTGAAAGAAGCACTGGCAACTCAGGGTCCCCTTAAGCCTAGAATAGAGACAGCAGCTAACAAGCTTCAGTTGCAAATATCAAAGTTAGATGCCATTGTTACCAAACTAAACGAGAGAGATGCCTCTTTGTTTAGGCGAGTAGTCGATGCTGTACAGAGGCATGACACCGACACTACAAAGGTGCTCTCAAACGAGCTTGCCGAGGTACGCAAGGTCTCGCGCACGCTGGGGCAAGCCAAGATGGCATTTGAGCAGGTCTCGATGAGATTATCTACTATACACGATATGGGAGATGTAATGGTCACGCTAGGTCCAGCAATAACCTCAATTAAGAGCCTAAAGCCAAGTCTTGGAAAGTTCGTGCCAGGTGCCGACAGCGAGATCAACACCATGCAGACTTTGCTGAACGGCATCATGATGGAGTCTTTGCAGAGCAGCGGCACTGGAATCGAGGTGAATATTGGCTCTGGCAGCGACATCGATCAGATAATGATGGAAGCTTCCGCAGTCGCAGAGCAAAAGATGAATGACAAGTTCCCATCGATCCCGACCGGCAGCTTCAGGATCTCAGACACCGAAAGCCAGCAGTGATGTAAAAATGGTATCAAGAACCGGAATACTAGCAATCTTTGGAGCAATAGGGTTTGCTATAGGGTTTGTAGCATTCTTAGCGTCACCAACTGTTGCACATGCATTAGCAACCATTCTGCATGTGGATGCCAGTGTTGTTTTTGCCCTGATAAGTGGAGTAGCAGGAGCAGCCATTAGCACAAGTGTGATAACATTGTGGGCAAGAAGACCGTAAACCCATTCACCCTTTCTCTTCTTTTACCGTCCCTTTTCTATATCCGTGTGTGAACCTTGCATCATACACTTTTGAATATTCATATTTTGCTGGAGCAATAGCCTCACCGACAATTATCAGTGCGGTTTTGATTATCTTGGCTTCCTTTGTCTTCCTCGCAATGTCTCCAAGCGTCCCCTTGATTATTTTTTCGTCTTCCCATGTAGCTCGATAGACTACAGCGGTTGGGGTCTTCTCTGTATACACCCCTGCTCCTCCCTTTAGTAATTCATTTACTACCTCGTCTATTAGGTGTACACTCAGATAGAATGCCATTGTTGCACCATGTTTGGCAAGCTCGGCTATTGATTCGCGCTCTGGAACTGGCGTGCGAAGCTCTGCCCTTGTTATTATCAATGTCTGTGTTACTCCCGGCAGCGTCAGCTCTAAGTTCATGTCTGCAGCAGCTCCCAATAAAGCAGTTACGCCCGGCACAACCTTGCATTTTATGCCATCTGACTCTAGCTTGTCTATCTGTTCCCGAATTGCGCTGAAAAGTGCTGGGTCACCGTCGTGGAATCTTATAACAACCTTTCCTTCTTTAGCAGACTTGTACAGGATCTGATAGATCTTTTCTCTATCAATTATTGCGGCATCATAGAGCTGCACATCTTTCTTGGCGTATTGGAGGATCTTCGGGTTAAGAAGTGAGCCAGAATAAATAATAGTATCTGCTTCTTCTACCAGCTTTTTTGCTCTAAGCGTGATAAGCTCAGGATCACCAGGGCCTGACCCCACAAAATACACAGTCTTAGTCTCTGACATTTTTCTTTGCTACCATGATAGAAAAGTACTTCTCAGTTGGGCCTTTTTTTCCACGGAGCTCTGAAATTTTCTTCATCTCTAGCAACTCACCTTCGTCCGAAACATTCTGAGCTATTGCGACAGTTGCACTGTCGGGAAATCCTGCCTCCTCAAGCATATCAATTACTTTGTCAAAGTAGCGTCCATCCTTTAGAAAAATGACGGTGTCACAGGCACTGGCTGTACGCTTGACTCTTTCCAGATCATAACACGCTGGTACGATAGCTACGGTTTCGTCGCCTTCTGCCAAGCTTATCCTTGCTTTGGCGGCAATTGCAAACATGGACGTTACACCGGGCACGATTTCGATTTCGATGTCCTTATGCGTCCCTTTTAATTCGCGTTGGATATATATCCAGGTACTATAGAGCGCTGGGTCTCCGACTGTAAGATATACGACTTTTTTGCCGGTTCTGACTGCGCTTGCAATTTCATCAGCATTTGTCTTCCAATAATCCCTGAGCGATTCCTTGTTCTTGACCATTGGAAAAACAAGGCTGACTGTCTTGGCAGACTTGCCAATATATTTTTCAACGACAGAAAGCGCTATGCTGGATTTGCCCTCTCTTGCAGTGGGTGCAAATATCATATCTGCGCTTTTTATAAGATCTGCTGCGCGTACTGTGAGAAGGTCTGGATCTCCTGGGCCGCATCCAATACAGAAAAGCTTCATGGGTTACAGCACAATAACACAGCAATTTAAATTTACTATGGATAGAGTTGATCGCCAGTGTACCGATCGATGATCCTTATGGCCTTAGTCGGGCAGGTAGCCGCAGCAGCATGTATACTTTCATAGTCGGCGCATGTTTCGCATTCGACCTTTGCCTTAGGATTGACCATTTTGTTTTTTTCCACCACAAAGACTTTTGGTGCAAGAACTTCACAGCTGCCAAACGCCATACATAGTGAAGGCTCAACAATTATGTGGAATCTGCCCCTAGGCGTATCAAGTAAATATGGCCCATTGAAAATATCTGCAGTCCCACTTTCGTTTACTATTTTCCGTCTCTTGAGATTTGTATGCACTGGTTCTTGTTTTGGCTCCATATCATGTGAGCTATCAAATTGCATCTTGTCATATTGCACCCTTCTTGTCTCATCTGACAGAACTTCAAACGCAGTGTTTATCTTTTTTATCATTTCTTCAGCATAGACTGAAGTGTTCCTATCCGGATGATATTTTCGGGCAAGTCGCCTATATGCGTACTTGATCTGCTTATAGCTAGCCTTCTCCGAAACGCCAAGAACTGCATAGTAGCCTTTACTGTCTGTCAAGAATGGACAATTGTAAGCTGACTCAATTATTATATCTTATTCTAAAATAGAGACAGGGAGCAGAGATTTTTGAAGGATCACATAGAGTTCGATAAAAAGGATATATGTAATTATAGTGAGATGGAGGCCCAAAAGAAGATTTTGAGTTACAAAAATTGTTTGGCCTAGATATTGCAAGTACATAGATACGTAGTTGGTAAAGCCTAAGATGCAGGATGGGACCTGTCATTTGATTTTAGCTTCCCAGATAGGAAATAGTCTAGGTTATTCTCCCTGCTGTCTGGCATAAGGAAGAAAACCGTATTGACTTGAGCTGTGTTGAAGTAATTTACCATTTCTTCTACCTGTTCTATGCCGCTAGCGATATTCTAGTGAATTTTCTTACAAATTCACTTCTGCTTGGCTAAAAAAGAACAAGCTTAAGAACAAGTGGTTAGTTAATGCTAACGGTTATGGCAAAAGCCAAAAGCAAGCGAAAGAAGGGAAAGCAAACAAATCTCTCAAAGGTAAAGAAGAAGGGTAGCATAAAGAAAAAAGGTACGACCAAGGTTCGCAAGGATCGTAAGAAAAAGGCGGTCAGGAGAAAAGTAGCGACTCGGCCAAGGGCCACACGTAGTAAAACAGTACCTAGTCCTGCTGCCTTCACCGAGATTGCATCTGAAGAAGTGACATCGTCTACTCCTGCTTTGGAGGGACAGGAGACAATAAGATCAACAGGATTAACTGGGGTTGGCAATAACGAGTTCACCTCAACTGAGGGCAATAGCGACACAAACTCTCTATAACAAAATATGCATAGAATACCTCTATACCCAATGGTGGGTTTTTTGGGTTGACCTTCAATATGGAATCTTCTTACTTTTAACTGCCCCTCATTGATATTTCCTTTCCTTTAGGAAAGGAGTCGGGACACCATTATATGAAAATTATAGAGGTTTGTCTTAGTATTGTGACCTGTATTGCTGCAATCAAAATTGTGAAGACAACTACTAAGATACTACTACTGCTGCATAGACAAGTGGAAAACATTAGGATATTGTAACGAAATAAACAATATTCATCAATACCCATGTGCCAATCATGGCCATTGTCTACCCTACCAGCGGATCGTCTGGTTCTGTTATTCAGATTATACACATGATTTTGCCTATTTGAGTCGGTCAGCTGGTCATGGTTAGATACACATCTGTGCGGACTACTTGACTAGAGGATGCCTTTATGCAAATAAAGACTCTATTATTGACAAGTGAGTCAGCGGGCGTAAAATATTGATCACATATATTCTTGACAAAACAAATAAACTAGATCAGCTGAGAATGGTGCTCTACAGCAAGACAATGACATGTAGGCAGTTCAGCAAGATTGGCAGTGCTGTGGATGCACACACATCTTCTCTCAGAATAAGAGGTTTTCCTAACAGGTGGCTACACTATAGCCAGGTTCGACTTTTCAGTAGATGATATTCTTGATACAACCATGCGCTCTCTGAAAGCTCGTGTGTATATGTGTCTCAAATTTAATACTAGGTTAGAGCTGGAAAGCAGAAGCAGAAAAATTGATCAACTACGTAGATCACACTGATGATCACAGCCAATGAAGTTAGCCTAGATATAACACCTGCAGCACAGCAACCGCAGACATTCAACCTATGATAATTTGCAATTCAATCTAATTTTCTATAGATGAATTGTAATACATAAAACCGGTATGCCATACATACAATCTTTATAAGCCTTATTCGTTTATGCCCACTATGATTCTGACTGTTTATTTTGTCGCTGCATTACTTGCAACTACTACCTTCGTTATTGTTGGCTATGGAGTCAACAATGGCGTGGCGGCATCTTCGATAACCACTCAGCAGCAATCATCATCTATGGCAAGTGAGCAGCATTCAAGCGATAGTGACACTTCAGTAATTCAGCAGTCATCAGGCCAGTCTCAGTCGAGCTCTACTACTAGCTCAGTTATAACTAGTGAAAGCAGTAGTGGTGAGAATGTCTCTTCTTCAAGCAGGATAATAAGCAGGACAGGCGGCGATAATATTCAAATAGACAGGCAATCATCAGGCAAGATTGCGAGCTCTCGTCTCAACCTCACAAGTGGTGAAGTGGAAGCCATCCTCTTTGGTGACTGGTCTTTAAATGATACGTCCGGATTTGTAGCCAATTTTATCTACAAACCCTCAAACGGTACTGCTCCTATAGAATATGAAATCAGCGGGTTTGAGCTGAATTCCATTAATCAGATAAATGACAATCTAGTGCTGGCAGGTACAATAGATGTTGCCTCAAACAGCACAGCTGTACTGCAAGATGCTCCTGTCACGATAATGATTCAAAATGGTATATTGGCTGTAGGATTTGGAAACGCGACTGAGGCTACTGATCTTTTCGGAGGGATTCCGATAATTGGATTTGAACAATAGGGGACAGGCAAAGTTACATTTAGGGGCATAAGTCTGGGCCTAACATTTATGAATTCAGATCTTAAAACTGGGTTCACTAGGCTGCTTAGGTCGTTTGATGATAACCCTGACGACGTCGTCCAGATAACAAGAGCATTTGGACTTGCTACCAAGTCCCATAAAGGACAACATTCTGTGAATAAATATGAACACTATATTGGTCATTCCCTGAGGGTTGCACTCATTCTAGCCGAAGAGCTCGAGATACATAATACTGATCTTGTATGCGCTGCGCTATTGCATGATGCGCGGCTACCTGATGACGACCTGAAAGAGTTTGGACAGCGCGTATATTCTACATTGAGCGCTATTGATTCATGGCCCAAAGAAAAGCCCTCAGAAGAATACTTTGCTAGTATGGCAAAAGCGTCCAAGGATGCCCGGTACATCAAACTGGCAGAGCGGCTGGATGATATCCGAAGCATGAAGGGACAAAGTTTCAAGGATAAGGTAACAAGATACAAAGAAGAGACTCAAAAATATGTCGTCCCGATTGCGATTGCAACTGACGATAAGCTGGCCTTCAAACTCTCAGTTGCGCTTTATGAACTAAAATGATGGGCGAGGCACGCATCTACCGTCTGGTCCTTCTTTATGTTTTCTCCAATGCTTGCCGCACCCAATGAGCATGTGCTCTGTGCACCCACAGATAGGGCAGCTCCTTATCTTTTCTTCTACTTCTTTCATATACCTCAACATATAATTACAGAGGTATTATTTGAGGTTAAGGTCAAAGAAAGACATCTTCGTTTGTATGATCCAGCTAAAGAGGTAATCAAAAGATTTGAAAAATAGACGCTCTGCTACTGTTTGTGTATATGTATATCCTGTCCTTGCTATCTAAAATATTCTAATGTAAAAGAACAGTGGTTCATCATATGGGCGTGAATGCAATCATAATGTGTAATTATCTCTTGCTTCTCTTGATTTCTAGAGTATCTAGAGTAGGTACATTATGCCACCTGAAACAAGTGTCACAAACTCCACGCCGGCAAGCTCTTTTGCTCTCGCTACTATCGCATTGAGCCACAGGCTGTCTATGCCCTGACTCCAGATCGTGATCTTTTCGTAGTGCCTCTGCACCCCATGGAAAAAACCAATGCACTCCTCTACTGTGCTGTTGGGATATTTCTGACCCACTTCTTCAACCACCGTTTTTGCCTCTGCTGGCAAATACAGAATTGTAAGCGTTGGGAAAGGGATCGCAGCCGAAGATGACAAAGAGGAATCATCGTCCAACATTTTATCTCAACTACCGACTGCGCTTATATCATGATTTCGAAAACATGTATGTGTATTTGTAAATCATGAAATCTTACACGATCTTTTATTATATTATCTTATAGATAACATTTATAAGATAAGTATTTATAACAGTTTTATATTGCATTATACGATTTTCTTTACTCATCTTGCATCTAATGATCGTGAGGATACAGTTCTCGCTAGCTAGCTAACTACCAACAATCACATTTGTTTCTTGTATGTTGTTCATATTACCTGGCTACAAGACAAAAGAGTTGAATCTGCAACTTGGTCCGAGATCGGGTAGCAATAAACCTCTTTAGGAAACTGAGTTTATGCCTGATGTCTGTATATAATTTCTTGTGCTTCACACTGTTTAGGTGACTTAAACGTGTTAAGGGGGCCCGTTCCTTTTTTTTGGGGCAAAAGGCCTAAACACAGGAATATTTACGACGATTAGGGTGGGCATGGACTACTTACCTCATGTTCTATATAGTGCATGAGTTGGACAGCTAAATTCTTACTCTACTCTACAATAATTATATAATATCGCTTGCGTCCACTGCTATTGAGATTGGGATGATATTTGCAGCGCTGCTTCTTCTTATCTGATGAAAGGAAAAGTTGAGACCTCTCTTTTAGAGTCGCAAGATTCATTATGCAAAAAAGTCGCTAAATGTCAGCATACATTGAAAACTCATGCGGATGGGGCCTAACCGCCAACTCTCCATGTTCTTTTTCCTCGTGGTCTATTATTCTATCTATAATCTCACTGTCAAATATCGGCTTTAGGAATACGTTATCACTTCTAAGCTCCTCGTATGCTTCTCTTAAGCTTGCTGGCAGTTGCGTTATCCCAAGCTGGCGCCTTCTCTCTGAGGTCATCCTAAAGATATCTTCATTCACTGGGTCACTTATGTCCTTTTTCTTTTTGATGCCATCGAGGCCACTTGCAAGAATGGCTGAAAATGCAAGGTAGGGATTGCATGAAGGATCAGGAGCTCTAAACTCGATACGCTTTAGATGAGCAAACTTGGTTCCTTTGTAATGCGCTGGGATCCTGATTATTGCAGATCGATTACCTGTACTCCATGCGACATACACTGGAGCCTCGTAGCCTGGCACAAGCCTCCTGTAAGAGTTCGTAGTAGGTGCTACGATACCCGCAAGTGCTTTAGCATGTTCTATTATACCTCCACAAAAATAGCGCGCGGTCTGCGACATTTCTGCGTATTCGTCAGCAGAGTCATAGAATAGATTCTTGCCCTTATTCCAGAGGCTGATATTGACATGCATGCCGGAGCCATTGTCTAGCGCTATAGGCTTTGGCATCATTGTCGCAATCATGTTTTGTTTTTTGGCAATATTCTTGACAATATACTTGTAACTTTGAACAGCATCTGCGGCATTAACTAAGGTATCAAATCGAATGTCAATCTCACACTGACCTGCAGTCGCTACTTCGTGGTGGTGAGCGTCGCACACTATGCCAAAATTATTCGTAAGCACATCAACACATTCGTTTCGGTATTCCATGAGGGTGTCGCCTGGAGCGCTTGGAAGGTACCCCTCCTTGAGCCTAAGCGCATAACCTACACTGTCGGTAGACCAAGGTGCCTCTCTTGATGTGATATGGTAGCTCTGACCTTGGTATGGAGTCATAGTGTTAACCTCAAGCTTGTCAAAGACAAAGAATTCAATTTCTGGCCCCCAGTAAGAAGTGTCAAAGCCTTGATCTATGAGATACCTTTCTGCTTTTTTTGCAATACCGCGGGGATCTCGTGGAAATATCTCACGTTTGCTACCTCCGCTCAAAATATCGCATATCAACCTTGCAGTAGGCGTCCCAATCCAAGGCACGGTGGCATATGTAGCCGAATCAGGTCTTATAATAAGATCGGATTCGTGTATTTCTGTAAAGCCGCGTATTGAAGATCCGTCAAGCTTTGGAAGGCCATCAGTGAAATCCTGGATCCGGAACATCTTGGAGTCTATAGTAGTGTGGTGGAACCGGCCAAAAAGCCCAGTGAACTGCAAATCGAGGAACTTGATATTATCTTCTTTGAGACGCCGCATGACTTGTTCAGCACTAAATGTTAATGGCTCGATCCTGCCGTCAACCAATTTATAAGGCAACTGAAATATCCCAACAGTAGGCACTAAAAACCTATAATTTAAGGCTTAGTGATCCAAATGTCAACAACAGCTGGGCAACAAAACAGCAATGAAATGGACACCAGGAATAGCGGTAGCCTTACACTCAAAGATGTCTACAAAATGTTAGAAAAAGAAATTGAAACACCCGCGCTTCAGTCAATAGAGCCAGACACTTTCCAGAAAATAGCAGAGACACTAAGCAATCTAAGGAGCCAGGCCTATGAAGGTGTCGAAGCAAAGGTAAGGGATAGGATGGCTGAGATGCTTACGACTTCGTCATCTCTTATGATCGAGGCAAGACAGGCCAAGATGAGCTCGAGAGATGAGCCTCTTGATTACTCAAAGGTAACTGATGAGGAAAAATATATCCTTGATGGCAAACGAGAATTAAACAAAAGAATAGACCACGTTATGACTGCTTTGGTCAAAGGCAGGCCAAAAGTGCTTGAGTCGATATCTGCAAGGATGCGCTCAAAGCAAATAGTGGTCAGATTCCTCAAGCCAATAGAAGCATTTATTGGAGTAGATATGAACAAGTATGGACCATACGCTCAAGAAGATGTTGCATCTCTTCCATTCGAAAATGCTCGTTCGATAATTGATGGAGGTGGAGCTATCGAAGTATGTGTCGAGTAAATCAGAAAAACAAATTATGTAAGGTCTATTATTAATTAACAATGCGAGTCTCCTTCGTCATAAAAAAAGTTGCTAGACTAGCAGTTAATTAGTAAAAGATTCAGACTGCACAGTTTGGAAGGGCCAAGGCAAGAGTTTCAAAGCACCTTCTAAAAAAATTTAGGAGCTAGTTAGAGTACAGAAGATCAAAGTAACATATCTTCTATATATCCCCCAAGAGATACGGAGTGAAAAGGTAATGCAAAGAAGAGTGTGTAAGCTGTATAAATGACAATAAAAAATTGTAGAAGTGATCAGGAGAGTGCCAAGCTGCTTTACTGGAAAATACATAGAAAAGAAAATCTGTTTGAGAACTGTGAGGTTCAAGTGATAGTCTAATATCTCCTATGGACTATGCTCAATTGCCATGTCTGCTATAGATAAGGACTAAAAATTATTATTTAGCATTGACTAACAGTGATTATCGATGGTTCATCTTGGCATTGACATTGATCAGTTTATTCTTCTTACTATATATCCTGCAGCCGTGTTTTTCGCCATAGGATATATAGCAAAAAAGACCAAGATGCATGCTGCGAAATCATATCTTCTGCAGGCAGTAACTTGCATCGCCTTTGCAATCGCCTATGTTTTTGCAATTCCAAATGGCGGTGCGCAGGGGCTGGCAATAGTGCTTGGAATGTTTGGTGTACTATTGCTGTTCGTGGCAAGGAAGCAAAAGATTGAGCAGCCGCAGCAGAATGTCTAATGTGAATTTAGCATCCTGTTTGCTAGCTCGATCCTGCTATCCATTAGTCCTTCAATCCAAGTGTGAAATTCTCGCTCGGCGACTTCATAGCTGCAATTGTGTTTGGTCATATATTTTTGGATAAACTTCACCTTGATCCAGAGATAGGCCAGTTCGTCGCTGTCATCTGGGCTCATAGATACACAAATCTAAAAATGTAGACATTGTACTTAAACTTGACGCCTATTGGCAAAAGCATATTACAACATATAAAAAACTGAATGAACGATGATAGCAGATGATAAAGGATAAAGTTGCAATAGTTACAGGAGCAAGCAGCGGCATAGGTTATGCTACTGCTCTAGCCTTATCTAGGGCTGGTGTAAAAGTCGCAGCAGGCGCAAGGCGTATGGATAGACTAGAATCGTTGCAATGTGAGATCTCCAAAAATGGAGGAGAAGTTTTCATTCAAAAACTGGACGTCACTATAAAGTCAGAATGTGACGCGTTGGCTGATGCTGTCATGAAAAAGTGGGGTACCATTGACATCCTTGTTAACAATGCTGGTCTCCAGCCACTGAGTTTTTTCAAGAACCTCAAGGTTGAGGAGTGGGACAAAATGATCGATGTAAACATTAGGGGAGTGCTTTATTGCACTGCTGCAGTAATTACACCTATGATGAATAAAAAGTCAGGACACATAGTCAATATTTCTTCTATAGCTGGAAGAATTGTTTATCCCGCAGGGAGTGTCTACTGTGCGACAAAGCACGCCATCACAGCGTTCAGCGAAGGTCTTAGACAGGAGTTCAGCCAGAGGTCCAATATACGGATTACCTGTATTGAGCCAGGGGTAGTGGCTACAGAACTTATAAACACCATAACCGACAAGGCATTGGAAAAATATGTTGAAAGGATAAAGCAGATGGAGGCACTACAGGCAGAAGACATCGCAAATGCCATTCTATTTGCAGTACAGGCTCCAAATCACGTAAATGTAAATGAGATATTGATAAGACCTACAATTCAAGAACGGTAAATACGGCTAATTCTGTTGAATCATCGATCGAAAAGACCAAGACAAGCAGTACAATATATGATAGTTATAACACAACAATGTAGCACTATACTGCAACAGCACAATCAACATGCCTCTTACGAAGGAGGAAATAGTATTATTATAGGGGAAGATTCCAGAGAATATGCCATAAATCTTTATCTTTCTCAAAAGGCATCTCGTCGGCCATTGTTTCCATGATTCTCATTTCTTCTATGGTATTTCGGATCTTTCGCTTATGGTTTACAGGAACAAAGGGATAAAACTTGTTCCATTTGTAATCATATACAAGAAAAGAACTTTGATTGTTGTCTTTCTCGTTATAAAACTGAAAAACTGCTGCAAGAATTTGGTTTGAAAAACCTCGCTCTATGACCAAGTCTCCAACTGTAGTCAACCCTGCCAAAAGGTCTTCCATCCTTTTTCCATAGAGGACTATCCATAGATAACCATGGTAATCTGTAATTGTATCATGATGCAGATCAACTACAGAAGATTCTTCTTCTTGTCTTTCTAAGGCATCAAGGAACCTCTTGACTTCCTGCTCCATTTCACGAAAATATTGCCCGGCGTTGGTCTTTATTACTAGTGCGCATCTACCGGTTGTTACAAGACCAATCTTTCGATCCAAAGTAATATGAGAAGAGGACAGAGAAAAGATAAGGTCGGAATCGTTTACTCTACTTTCGTCATTTGACCACCTTGACACCCTATTTTTTATGCTATCAAATAGAAAGCCCAATATGCTGTTTTTACCCTCCATCTTTACCATTATTACCAGTGCTCTTATGTATTGCTTCTTTTGATGCTATTGCAATTGATGCAGCGGTTTGTGGTACCAGTAAAGTATAAATCAAAATAAGCGATTCTAGGTTTGTCGTAATAGGATGACAGATCAATTTGCTTTTTTAGGATATAAATCTAAGGCTGCTATTGCTGCTATGAGCTTGAGTGTTCTCTTATTATTACCAGCTATCCTTGGATACGGGGGAACAAGCATCATACAAGAAGCCCTTGGACAATTGACTCCCACTCCTCCTCTCGATGGGGGAGAGGAAGATGGAGGAGAGGCCACTATACCAGCAAGCGCATCGACATTTCTACTGCGTGGATTCATAGGTAGCAGCCTACCTGCTCAAGGTGGAGATATTACCACTGAGGATAGTAGTAGTTATATTGTGAATGGGCGATTTAGAATATTTGCAAACGAAAGCCTTGTTAATCGGTTCGTAGCCGAAATGGATCTAGCAGCAATCAATGGAATAGCAACCAATGGAACAGCATTTCACAATATTACCATTGAAGAGACCACACCTCATAGGTTTGAACTGACAGAGACTGGAAACGGGACTTCTACCACCACTGCAGCTGGATCCATTCCTCCTGTTAGCTCTAATTTAAGGGCTCGTATCTTTGTCAATAGCAACACACCTGCCATAGACAATGTTCCGCTGACAATATCAATTAGGAGTCAAATTCTTGCCATAGAAGGCATTGATATTGATGAGACAGCGATAACAGATCCAGCACAACGTGACATCCTAAGTATAATTGATGGACAATCAATCTATGGAATTGTATCAAGATAGATGTATATACAATTCGTAATGGGAAACTTGGCAAGGCAACCCTCATTAACGTATCACTTTATGAGGGTGACAATGCTACTTTGATTTCGAAACCCGATCCAAAGCGATAGAAGTTCATACATACACCCTTACACCCAAATGCTGGTTACACACTCAACAATTGCAGTATTTACAACCAAGTAGAAGATGAGTTTTAAATAATTAAAAGAGATGGAGGCATACCAGGTGTTGAAACCGTTGAGTCAAGATAAGGTCAATGCGAACCTATCAAACCTCAAACCGTCATAGAATGCATCTGGCAGATTATAGACTATATCGAGAGTGTAGTATTATGACTGTCTAGGAACCACGAGCAGGGATATGTTCATAAAGTAACAAGCACTACGAATAGACATCGATCAGATTTTTTAAATCCTAATGGACCATCTCTGAGGCTTGAAGTACTGTCTAAACAAAACTTGATCAAGAGCTGAGTCATAGCAAAGTTGATAGCTATTCTGACTTTTTTTCAGGCTTGGACATTGTATAAAAGCCATGAGCTGAGATCAAGAACGCAGCGAGGGACATTTTAGTCGCAAATACTAAGTTCCAAGGGGTTTCAGGATTTGGATATTCTACACTAAGATCATCAAATCTCATTACTCCTCTTATTGCATCTGCAGTAATCAGTGAGTTCCATACGATAAAGTTGTACACAAATTCATACAGAGACACAACTGCTATAGCAAGTACTATCAACTGCAGGATAGATTTGAGCCATTGAGGAATACCTTTTACCTTTTCGCCCCCCAATTTGACCACACAATACCATCCCACCACAGACACTATCATCAAATAGGTGGTGAGCTTGGCCAGCCCTTTGAATGGGAATTCTGTCTCTACCAACACCTCGCCTATTATGACCCTACCTGTCTGTAAATACTCCCCAAGGCTTACATAGATAGCATAGAACGTTATCGATGTCATAACAAAGGCACAAAAGCAAAAGACACCAAGAAATATTTTCCTTGCTTTTAAGTCATCCTGTTCAAATGTCGTGCGCACAGGGATAAAGTATCTCTACATGCATGATATATGATTTACTTTAATGTATCGAGCAACTTGTCTGCTGGCAGTGTATTAAGGATGTCTGACTGTTTGGCCCAGCCGCGCCTTGCCTGCGCTACACCAAATGTAAGAAAGGAGTAATGAATAGGATGATGCGCATCAGAGTCAATGACCAGCTTGACTCCATTTCTTACTGCCATTCTCACATATTCATCTTTTAGGTCGAGTCTATCATAATGCGCATCGATTTCAAGAACTGTGTTGGTGTTCTTTGCAACCTCAATTACTTTCTCAATGTCGACAAGGTAGCCAGGACGCCTGTTTATGAGCCTGCCAGTAGGATGGAACAGAATATCGACGCTTGGGTTTTTGGCAGCTTTTATAAGCCGCTCTGTTTGCGTTTCAATTGGCAGGTTAAAATGAGAGTGTATTGCAGCGCCTACGATATCAAGTTTGTCAAGGACTGTATTTGGAATGTCAAGTGAGCCATCCTTCATGATATTGACCTCAGCTGAGGAGAGGATACGGAATTCTTCCCTTAGCATGTCATTGAGTTGCGATATCTTGTCTGTCTGCTCCAAAAGTTCCTGTTCTTTAAGACCACCGGCTAGCGCCAGGCTCTTTGTGTGGTCAGTGATTGCAATATAATCAAGACCAAATGCCTTAGCACCGCGGGCCATCTCTTCTATGGTTGCCGTCCCGTCACTGTTTTCGCTATGTACCTGCAGGTCTCCTTTCAGGCTCCCATACTCTACTAGCTTGGGCACCTTGTCTTGCCTTCCAAGTTCTATCTCGCCAGTATTCTCTCGCATCTCCGGCGGAATCCACTGTAGGCCTAGTGTTTTGTATACTTCCTCTTCTGTTGCTCCTGCAATGCGCTTATCGCCTTTGAAAACACCCCACTCGTTCAGCCGAAGGCCTTTTGATATCGCTATCTTGCGCAATTGAACAGAATGCTCTTTGCTTCCAGTGAAATACTGAAGAGCAGAGCCCCAGCTTTCTTCAGGCACTACTAATAGGTCAGCATCGATACCGCTTGCAAGCTTCACAAATGCCTTGGTCTGACCCATGCCAAGAATCTCTTGTACCTCTGGCATTTTGACAAAAAAATCTATTACTTGCTTCGGGTCGCTGGATGTCACTAGATAATCAATATCGCCAATAGTCTCTTTCATGCGCCGGATCGAACCAGCCGCAACTGCATTTTTTACGCCTGCAATATGTTGAAGACGCTTCTCGATCTGCTTCACAAGCGGGTAGACCTCGCCAATTATGAGGCGACCCTTGCCTCTCTTGAAAAACTCAATCTGCTTAAAAATATCTTGTTCTTTTTTCTCCGTAAAGCCCGGCAAGGTTTTCAGTTTTCCTTCAGTGGCGGCTTTTTCTAGATCAGCTAGGTTCTTTATCTGCAGCTTGTCGTAGAACATCTTTATTGTCTTTGGGCCTATGCCTTCTATGCCATACAGCTCGTCTACGTTGATAGGTACCTTTGCTTTTAGTTCTTCAAGATGCTGAATCCTGCTTCTCTTGAGGTATTCTTCTATCTTTGACGCGATAGCTTTACCAACCGACGGGATCTCTAGTAGCCCGTTCACTCCATCTCTGCCATATATGTCGGTAACATTCTCTTGGAGGCTTGCGATCGTGTCTGCAGCCCTATAGTAGGCACGAGCTCGAAATTGCACATTAGGATCCTCTTCTATTATTTCTGTGAGAAATCCAAGGTCGCGCATAGCCTTGGCAATGTCAGAATTCTTTATCAAGTGGTATGAGTAAACCTGCCAGCCGGGTTCTTAACGTTTATCTGTTAGGTTGATATAATAACAGACACGCTGTTATTATGGAAATGGTAATGATGACTGCTTTCTAGCTCTGAGCCGTTTCCAAATTTTTGAAAATGTAATAGCGAATAGATTGAAAATGCGATTTATTTTTGTCTATTTCTGTGTACAACATGCGTCTAATGGCAGGATATAACTTCCTGCCTCTGGTAGTAACAGGCGGCTATGGGCTATCATATTCATGTTTGACTGCTCAAAACCATGCATGATATTGTTCGCATATTCTAATTATTATGATCTGCATCTGATAATTACAAAATAGATCTTAGCAGAGTTAATTATTCTATTTGCTGTTAATATACTTCGAATGAGAACAATGTGTGGGTCGATCGGTTGGAATGTGCTGGGATCTGTTCCTACTCTGATTGCAATAGACTCTGTATGGGGAGTCAGCCAAAGGGGGATGGCCTCGATGGAGGTTCGAGTCTCATAATGGAATGGTACATTGTGGCAGGGCTGACGACTATGACGGTGTTTATAGGATTGATAGGGCTCCGTCTGGCAAAGGATGAGTTGCTGCTGAGACGCAAAAGACTATTGATTGACAACTACTAGAATTTTACAGCGAGTCAGCCAGTTAAAACGCAGCATTTTGCCCAGCCTCTTGCTCAACTACCTTACTATTATATCAAGCCGTAAACAAGTGAGAGATCCTCTAGGGATCTACCGCCTCAAATCTTCTTGATTTCTCCGATCGTTAATCCAATTCTATTTTTTGATGCGGCTCTGTTCTTTCTATGAGAACTCTGAAAGAAGAACCAGATGTTGATGTCTGCTCTCCTGAGGTTTGTAATTGAACACGAAGTAGTATCTTCTCTTTTTCATCTAATGCTTGAAATTCAGTTTGGTTTACATCAGACTTCAGGGCGTACCACCTTATGTGAGAGTTAACAGCTGTGCCTGACGATGCTTCTATTTTTAGCCCGTCGAGTGGATCCTGCATGCTGTCCGTTCTAGGAAGATCTATAGGAGAACTCCCGGATATTGTAAAAATTGTACAGGTTTGTTCTGATTACGAAAGTTTCCAGTGTACAGATGTGCAAAGTAGTGGTGTATCTCATGCACGTCAAAAATGCTACATAAGTTACGAGATTACAGTTGGGTTTTCGGGTCGGTATTGCTTCCTGAATGGTAGTTGAAGTTGCATTTCGGGTTAACCCTTATTTCCTTATATATACCGGTTCGGTTGGGTTAATAATTTTTATAGTAATATTACTACTGCTAGAGAATGCAGAGACCAAACTGGGATACATATTTCCTGTTGCAAGCAGAAATAGCCAAGCTTCGTTCAAACTGCCTTACCCGCCATATAGGGGCAGTAATTGTCAAGGACAACCGGCAGATAGCTACAGGTTATAATGGAACGCCGCCAGGGGTAAAGAACTGCTACGAGGGAGGATGTCTTCGTTGTCTTGCCAGAACGAAGGGTGAGGTCAAATCCGGCGAAGGACTTGATCGCTGCTTGTGCACTCATGCTGAGGCAAATGCAATAATGCAGTGCGCCCTCTTTGGCAACGCTGGAAGCACAAAGGGCGCCATGCTCTACTCGACTTTTGCTCCCTGCTTAGAATGCAGCAAGATGGCTATAAGTGTAGGCATAAAGAGGATAGTGGTGCTTGCCGACTACCCTGAAGACGGCACACAGCTGCTAAAAGATGCAAATGTAGAGCTAGTTAAGCTTAACCCAGACCTGTTGAAACCTTGGCTTTCTGTAATTACTGCAGATCCAGAGTCATCAGCAAAGGCGGTGAGCAAGTAAAAGTATAGGCTCTGTAGCCCATTTAATGGGCAGTTTTTTGCCCTAAATTACCTCGCTTGATGACATTGACAGACTAAACATCTGTATTTAGCTAATCAAAGGCCTTTGTAGCAGGCCAATATATAAGACTCTCCTGTGGCGGCTAGTGCAATGTAGGAGATCCATTTTAAGCAAGGATTTAGGTAGCACCCGTCAGCTAAACGCCTAGACATTTGAAATGTTCTATGTTATGATCTGTCTGCCAGATTGATCTGCAACCAGACAACAATCTCAAGCCTGCATACAAAATATGTCAGCGATATGCCAATTTTCACATATGCACATTACTATGTCTTTATAATATTCAAGAGATTGACTCACTAGTAGAGGTCTCTGAATTTATTAAGAACATCGAGTAACTTATAGTAACTCTTATGCACAAGGTGGAACCAGCTGCTATAAGGAAACTTGATGATAACGATCAGGCCAGCTAAAAAATCAGACAAGGATGAGATCCTCAGTTTTTGCATAAATACCTTCAGCTGGGGCGACTACATCAGTAGAGTGTGGGATTATTGGTACGCCGAAAAGAACGGCCAGCTATTTGTAGTCGAGTCCAGCGGCGAGAAGATTGCAATGTCGCATGTTGTTATCTGTCCCGAAGGCAAAGGCATCTGGCTTGAAGGAATAAGAGTACATCCTGATCATCGCCGGTCTTACATTGCAACAATGCTCCTCGCAAAAATGCTAGAATATGGCAGGCAGAAAGGCGCCCGAGAGGCATCTGCAGTAGTGGATGCAACCAATCTTGCATCGCAGAGCATGATGGAAAAGAATGGTTTTAGGGTAGTGTCAAAGTGGATGTACTACAATGCAGTAAGCATCTCAAGGCATCAAGAGTCAAATGCAAGAATTGCAAATGTTGACGATATAGATGATATCTGGCAGTACCTTCAGCAGTCCAAAATCTACCACCTATCTGGAAAGAGATATGTCAAGTCGTGGCACTGGTACACGTTTGACCGTGGAGCCCTTCTAAATTTCATCAAAGAAGAACGTGTAATTGTGACTAGCCTACCCATTGATGGCATTGCAATAATCAACAAGCACGGTTACTGGGACAGGACTAACATACTGCAGATAGTCTATCTTGACATTGCGTCTGTAAGCTCACTCCACCACCTTGTTTCCTTTATAACGAACCTTTACTTAGATGGCAGATTTGACAGTCTGCAGCTAGTATGTTACAACAGCAAACAAGTAACATCATTTATCGATAAATTCGTGATAAAAGAAGAAGAGCAGTTCCTCCTTTACAACAAGCAATTTGCGTCATAGCTCATTTCTCACACTTGTGATTGAATTATAGAGATACTACTTGAAAGTTGACGACCTGCGCATAATCCATCCGATCATTGTATTGGTAATCCTTTGCTTTTGATTCCTTGCTTTGGCAGCTTCATCTAAAACTGGATAAATAACATCGAAGAACTTGACAACAGGACTGCAGTGACTGTGCACTTGATCTTATAGGTCTTGTAGTGAGTGATAAGCCAAGAATGAATTACACCATCTAGTTCCACTGCGAGTTGTCATCAATTTTGGCAATGTTGCAAATAAATCACAAATCGATAGCGAGCTCACTGCTTGGCGGTCACTTCCTGCACCTTAAGCTGTAATAAACTACCGTATTTTGATGTACAAACTTGTACTGACAACCGAAGTTGGCATCTTCTTGCTCATTCAAATGGAACCTCTAACCTGAGAATATGATTAAAGTATTAAACGACAAGTATGTCAGGCGGGGTTGTGCAAATGTGTGCAAATGCAGCTGATAACAAAGCCTGTCGCCCCTTTATATGCCCAAGTCATCATATTCTAAGGATAATACTGCAGGTCATATGTGAAGCGGCCAGCGCTTCTTCAACAGGATATCCGCAGAATTTGTTATGAGAAGTTAGCGGAGCTCCCGCTCCAATCTATCCACCTTTTGCAATAGTTCTAGATTCTTTGACTTGAGGTTTTCAAGCTCCTCTCTCATCAGTGCGACTTCTTTTGGCTTCTTTGTTGCTCCTCTTATGATGTTTATACATTCTTCAGCTACCCTCCTTACCCTGTAGTCTAGGTCGTTCTCTATCACCCATGTCAGATCAGGAATCGCCGTTATCAGTTCGGCATCTGCAAGTGCTCTGCATGCATTTATGCGGACTCTAAACCACTTGTCAGTTAGCAGAGTCTTCAGATGATCAAAGACTGCAGGGTTATCTGTAAATCTGCCAAGGGCAAAAGTAGCAGCTTCTCTTATCCTATGGTAATTTCCGTATTTGCTTTTTTCAATCATAAATTCTCCAACCTCTTTGTCGCCGGTAAACTCTTTAAGACCTGCTATTGCCCCTTGTGCTACGACGTTCTGAAATGTGGTGGTTTCTGTAGCCTTTTTCAAAATGTCAATGGCCATCTTGCTCTTGGTCTTGCCTATTGCTGTCGCTGCTTCAGACTTGACGAAATAGCTCTCATCATCCTGCAGCAATGGCCTAATCAGTTCCAATGACTCTTCTTTCTTGAATTCTCCTATCGCCTTTACAACTGCGCGCCTTACCTTTGGATGCTTGACTGCAAGGCAGTGTTTCAACACTTCATAAGCATAAGTTGTCTTGGTTGCTCCTAGCGACTTTGCAGCTTCAGCTGATACTCCCCAGAATTTATCGTGCAGTACAGCATCTGCCAGCGCATCAATTACAGCATCTGATGATTTGTCCCTGAGCGCTCTGGCAGCTTCTACACGCTTGACCACATTATCCCCTTCTTGGAGCTGCTTGAGAAGTAGCTCCTTTGGTGCTTTCATAATAGATATAGTCTTTAAAATTTTAAACTCCGGATCAACAGAGAACCAATCTATCTCCTCGTCAATAGGGATTTGAAAGATACTTTCTCTATCCTGGACCTTGAGCGTATATATTTTCTTATGACTATTTGCAAAAGCTATCTCTACTTCAAGTGGGAACTCAAAATACTCGCCTGCCTGTGACTGTTTGACTTTGATCTCTACAATATGGTTATCATGATAAAAGTCGACCTTGAGCTCAGGATGTCCTTCTCTAAAAATCCATTGGTCAAAGAACCGCTGCAGGCTCTGACCTGTTTCAAGTTCAAACACTTTTCGAAGATCATCAGTCTCGGCATTGCCGTTGGCAAAGCGTTGTAAATATGTTCTAAGCGACCTTCTGAAGTACTTGTCTCCGATGAGGTGGCGCATCATGTGGAGCACGCACCCTCCCTTTTCATAGGTGTGTCTATCAAAGAGGTCATCAGGATGTTTGTATACTTTTGTTACTATGGGCCTAGTATACCTGGTTCTGGACTCTTCAAAATAGTCGTCAGCAGTCTGCATCATATAATACTGAAACTCGTCCTTGCCTTTGCTTGCCTCCCAATATAGCGCCTCACAGTAAGTAGCAAACCCTTCATTGAGCCAGATGTGCTGCCAATCGCTGCATGTGACAAGGTCACCAAACCATTGATGTGCCAGCTCATGCGATACAAGATAATCGCTTGTAAAGTCAAGATGGGCTATTTCGTCATGAAGTGTATCCAGCGTTAGCGTAGTACAACTGGTATTTTCCATACCGCCATAAACGAAATCCTGGACTGTCACCTGTGAATATTTGTCATAAGGATACTTCGTGCCAAGGTATTCTTCATAGAACCTGATAATTTCAGGAGTATGCTCAAATGATCTGAGCGCATCTTGCTTTTTTTCCGCTGGTACATAGTAATACAAGTTGTTGCCATCCTTCATCTCAACATACTTGCCGACAACTACTGATGTAAGATAAGATGGGTGTGGGTTTGTTTCGGACCAGTGGTAGATCCGCTTTTTATTCTGCTCCTCCACCTTTAGCAATACGCCATTTGAAATTGCCGTAAATCCTATTGGGACTATAACTGAAATTTCGCTTGAAAACTTGACCCGTGGGTGATCAATGCAAGGGAACCAATACCTTGCTTCAGTGGTTTCACTCTGTGTCCATGCCTCTTGGTACTTCTCGGGATAATACTTATCGGGCCCGACAAAATAGAAACCTTTGCGCGGCTTGGCAGTGTAGGAAATGTAGAGCTCGATTTTACTCCTCTCCTTTAGAGTTCCGCCTAGTTTAACTACAAGCTTGTCATCAAGACTACGAAAATCAAGCCTGCCTGCTGCAGAGACCATTTTTACCTGAAGTTCAGCTGCATCAAGCTCTATAGTATCGGTGTCCTGCAGAGCTACAATCGAGAGCTTTTGCTTACAACTAATCGTATGCGTCTGGAGGTCAGGCTCTATCTCAAGCCGCATGTGATTAATCGTAAAAGAAAGCGACGGAGCATAATGAGCTCTGCTGCCTGGAAGCTCGAAATTCTTTTTTTTTGTGCCATTCTCATCGTGAATATGCATTATTATATACGTGCTACTCAATAGTTTGACAAAATAAAGCTTCCTTGTACCTTATGAAACCTGCCTGTCCACCATACAAGTTCCAGATATCTGAGTCAAAGTGTAATGCAAGAAACATATACACCGTTTAGCACTTGCGTGTAACAATCTTTTATAGAGCAATTATCTAGATCTTATTTTTATAATCAGTCACTTGGGAATTCTCTATAACATAGACAAGGTTCCCCTGCTCATCTTTTGAAATCTATATTTACTACTGCACCATCGTTAACAGGCTTGGTTATCGTCTTCAGAAAATTAAAAAAAGCCCTGCTCCGGCCTCTCATGGGGACTGCAGCAAACGGGCTATCAGTAGAAACATTCCTCCCCAACTTCTATTGCTTTTTAATCTCTCTATCTTGATCTGCTCTAATAATTTGGCTGCTAATAGTCTTTTGGTCTTAGCTTGCCGACATACTCTCTCAATTTATTAACTATTTCCTCATGGGTATATGGAACAGAAGTCCTTACAGCTAGGATCATTTTTCTGCCATTGATAACTGTTGGAAAGAAAAAGAGATCCATGCTGTCGTTATGTGCCATCAAATAATGTGGTTTGCCCAGATGCTCTGTATTTGCCTGTAGAGTATTCATGTAAAGTTCAGTCTGGGCAAAGAGTCTTTCCAGCTTTGGAAGTGTGCCTGACTTGACATGTGCAGCAATAGTGACACCCTTTTCAACTATCTCGGCACTGACAATGTTGTCATGTAGATTAGCTATTTCCTTGCAGATATGATCTCCATCCATTGAAATGATAAGCAAAAACATGTAGAAATAACTTGTTAAATGCCCTCAAGCGACCAAGGGTTTTCAACTGAAGACAAGTCCTGGTCGGCAATATTGCCTCCAGTAATTTTTGCTTTAATCAGCCTCCTCATTAGCTTACCTGTTCTTGTTTTTGGCAGCTCGGCCACTATTCTCACCTCTTGCGGGCGAGCAAATCTCCCTATCGATTCTTCAACTTGTGTGATGATCCCATCTGTCAAGCTTTTGTCCGCCTTGTACCCGTCCTTTACAACGATGTACACAACTATTGCCTCACCTTTTAATTCATCTGGTCTGCCCACTGCAATAACTTCTGCTACCGCCGGGTGAGATGCGGCAGCTGCCTCAACTTCTACACTCCCGATTCTATGACCTGCTACCTTTATGATATCGTCAGCGCGGCCTTGGATGTACCACAAGCCATCGGGATTAACAAGCACTAGGTCACCGTGGTACCATGCATTCTTGTACTTTGACCAGTAAGTATCGAGGAATCTGCTGGGGCCATCAAAGAGCCCACGTGTCATAGAGGGCCATGGCTTTTTGATTACTAAGTATCCTTGACTTGCTCTTTTGCCCATATCATCAAAAATATCGGCGTCAATGCCGGGGACGGGACATCCTACTGTACAGGGCTTAAGTGGCATGACCGGCAGCACACTAAGTATCGCACCTCCGATCTCTGTTCCTCCTGATAAGTTGATCAAGGGACAGCGTCTTTTCCCTACATTTTCAAAATACCAGATCCAGGCTTCGGTGTTTATTGGCTCTCCAGTTGCAGCCAAAACTCTAAGTGTCTGAAAATTGTATCTACTAGTCTGCACATTGTTTTTCATAAAAAGTCTAATTGCAGTAGGGGCAGCTCCAAAGATGCTTACCTCGTGTTCTTCAATCAGCCTGCACCATGTATCAATTGTTGGGTAGTCGAGAGCATCTTCGTATACAAGGGCAGTCCCTCCTATTATCGGGCTTCCGTAAACTACCCAGACCTGCCCTGTTATCCATCCGATGTCTGCATACCAGAATAAAACATCTTTCTGATTCATATCGATTAGATATGCCGCCTGCTGGGCTGCAACAATGGTAAAACCGCCATGCACTTGAAGCGTGCCCTTTGGATGGCCAGTCGTACCCGATGTATACAAGATAAACAATGGGTCCTCTGAGTTCATCACCTCTGTCTTGGCCCTGTCTGCATTTTTGACAAAGTCGCTATAATTGCCGCCAACCGTCACTATTCTGGAGACGTTTGTGCATTGTACTGCCTTTTGCCATTGGCTTGCAAGATTAATCTCCTTACCCCGCCGCTTGACTGTGTCAGTAGTGATAAGCAATTTTGCCTTGGAATCAACAAGGCGGGAGTGGAGTGCATGAGCGCTAAACCCGGAAAAGATTGTAGTATGGACAGCCCCAATCTTGGAGCACGCAAAGATCGCATAAAATGCTTCTGGGATCATAGGAAGGTAGATGGCAATGACATCACCTTTTTTGACTCCCGCCGTTGCCAGCGCATATGCTAGCCTGCTCACTTGCTCGTCAAGCTCACGGTAAGTGATTTTCTTTGAACCTTGCTCATTCGCAAAAATGTATGCGATTTTATCCGGCTGTTTTTTGACATGCCTGTCAATTGCATTGACAACAATATTGCATTTGCCGTTTAGGAACCATTTTGTCCAGGGGATGCCAGTCTGTGTGTCGTAAGTCTTGTCATATTTTTGGAACCATTCGATACCAAGGTCTTCGTTGACCGCATTCCAATACCATTCGATATTACCGTTTGCCTTCTCAATCAGTTGACGCCAGTTGGATATGCTATGCTTTTTCATAAATCTGCCAATATTACTCATAGCCATCTGACCGGCTGAAGGTACGAATATGAACCGCTCAGTCAATAAGCTGGCTTCTGACTATGCGTTTAATATTTGCAACTAAACGGCAACATTGACACATATATACATATACCCAATCTGTAATATTTAGCACAAGAAAAATTCTAATGTGCAGGGTATAGGATAGTTACTGGCTTGGTAGTAGAGGAGATTCTTTATGATTTCAGGGAGTTTCCTGGCTGCGCTGACGATTTCGTCAGGAATCTTCTCAATCTCATGATAATCTCGAAAATGAATGCAGCTATTAAGAATCTGGCATCCAAAAACTACTTTGTGCACCTTATATCGCAAATAGATGGCTGTGAAGCCTATGTTGTAAAATACGGTCAGCCGCTGCTGTACGCCAAGTATCATGGAATAGAATTTACTGACCAAAAGGTAACAACACAGTTTGTTAGGTCAGAAGATCATATAATCAGCGTTATTATGGAATCAATGTTTGGCGAGTTTGTCAAAAGTTTTGATAGCTTGGCCTCAATGACAAAGACTAAAGTAAAGTGGGGCATTATGAAGGAAAAAGAAGATAAACCCGATCCACTCTTTGCACTACTTGATTCATTCGTAGGAGCGGTTATCCTGCTATCATCACTTGACCAATCGAATCCCGACAGTCTTGTCGATAAGCGATTTGGTATAAGAAATGCAAGCATTATGAGAAAGTCACTTCATCTTGAATTTCTGATAAATAGCAATCTGAACATTATAGAGCTGAACCCACGCAAGAAGCGCAAAGACGACGCAATAAAGCTGCTCTTCAGCAGGTCAGAGGTTGCCAAAGCAATAGTGAGCCTAATGAAACAGTAGCAGTGATGAATATACTCAGACAATACACTTATTCAATATGTCTGTGTCTATCTGTACCTCCCTATTCTGATGAAGCTGCAAACAACCTAGGTTAATACCATGTAACCTTGTTTTGCCATCTGACATGGCAGAATGAAAAACATTATTATGCTATTTGTTTTCTTGCAATTTTTTTCCTTTTTCAGCTGGCACTATTTTCAGATTGGCATCAGCAAATGTCCTTTTAAATTGCTTACCTGTGAATATCCTATCTAGAAAAATTGCTAATGCAGCAATTTCAGAGTGAGGTTGGTTGCCGATCGAAATATTATAATCGGCAAGGTCGTACGCTTCTTGGGGGACTTTCTCAGCACCAATTATTACTAGTATCTTGCTTTCTTTACGTAGTTTTTCGGCCATATCATCGATATTGATGCCATACATTGTAAGGTGAGCCACTTTGCCCCCTTCTTTTTTCCAAGCTTTTGCAAGACTTTTCCAATCCTGTATGATCTCGACCTTAAACCTGCCGCCCCATCTCTTGGTTACGCTTGCAACTGTATCATTTATAGATCCGTCTAGGATGCCTGTCATGTATATCATATCTGCCCCAAATGCTCGCGCAACAAGCGCAGCATGCGTAGTCACCCTGTCGTCGCGCACAAGCCTATGACCAATCCTGAGTACTGATATGTTCATCATCCCATTCCTCCTCCTCAGCTAAGTGCTAATCTCTTATTTTCCTCTTACTTTTTTAGTTTCAAACAGTATTGACGTCATCAGATTTTTCAACTGATCAATGTTATAACCTGTTTTGGCGGACACTGCAAGCAATCGGTTGCTGTCCAAAATGCCAAGTTGATCGGCCTTGTGAAATGCATCTTCAACAGTGGTCATGTCGGCTTTGTTAAGAACATAAATCATCTTTGTGTCTGGCACTTCAAATTCGTTTATTACGTCATGAGAGCTCTTAAATTTTCTTTTGATTTCATCAACCGACTCGCTTATATCAAGCACCAAAACTGCAAGGCTTGCATAGGTCAGCTCATCAAGAGTTGATTTGAATGCATCGATCATATACGGTGGCAGTTTGCTGATAAAGCCAATAGTGTCATTTAGCAATACTTTGCCGCCATGCAGGTCTATTGCCCGAGTAAATGTAGAAAGGGTAGTAAAGATACCTTGTCCAGTAACTTTGGTCTCACCTGTCATCTTGTTGAAGAGTGTAGTTTTACCAGCGGAGGTGTAGCCAGCAAGCGATACTGTCGGCAGACCAACCTTTGCCCGTTGGTTCCTATGCAACTGCCGCCTTGTTTCCTCCTTTTCAAGCTTTTTCTTTAACATTGCAGCTCGTCTTCTTATATCAAGGAAATAGACGTCGGCCTCATACTTGCCAAGGCCGTAGAATCCTGGTTGCTCCCCAGCTCTTGCAAGTCTGACCTTTTCACGTGCCCTTGCCATATCATAGCGCAATTGAGCAAGCTTGATCTGGATATGCGATTCAGTAGTACTCGCTCGCCGCTCAAAAATTTCCAAGATCAATCGCTCCCTATCAATTATCTCCACCTTGCACAAGCTTGCCAAATTGTATATCTGAGTTGGCTTAATTGTCTCGTCAAATATGATGACATCCGGCTTCATCTCTTTGACAATCTCTTTTACTTCTTCTGCCTTCCCCCGACCAATCCCAAACCTTGATTTTGTTATCTGACGCTGGGTCACAGTCTTGATGACCGAATAGCGAGCCGCATCTGCAAGTGATATTGCTTCATTTATTGCCTGCTCTGTAGGATATGTTATGAGAATGGCCTTTCTATAATTTGCCATTATTCCTCATCGCTATTAGTGCTAACGTATAGCTTGATCCCGAGATAGCGTTCAAGCTTTTTTGCAAACATCTCGTCGGGTTTGAGAGAGCCTGTTTCAAACTTCTTGAGGAGCTGTGCCTTCTCGTTCATCTTCATGCCGAGCTGTTCATGTGTCAGACCCATCTTCATTCTGGCTTCTCTTATCAACCTTGCAAAATTAGGTGTTAGCATAGTTTCATCTGCTAGCTCAATCTTTTTCTGTGGTTTTACTGCAAGTGGCTTTTTCTTCTTGACTGCAATCTGCGGCGGTACATAGGGCTTTCCTCGTTTTGAGCATGCAATACAAACATTGAATACTGTGCCGTCTACTACCACCATCTTTTTCTCAACAATCTGGTGTCCGCAGAGCTCGCAGTATGACATTAAAGTTCAAATATGTGAAGGGCGGATTTAGTCTTTTCTCAAAGTCTGCTGAACCGTCATATTGATCACTATTTCTGCAATATCGCTTGCATATTCTGCAACCCTGCGAATGTTCTCTGTTATAAGCTTGATTCTATATAGTTCATGAACATCTCGTGGTTTAGATACCACGCGCAGTATCGCCTTTTCCATCTCATCTATCTTATGTGCCTTTTCGATAGCTCTATCAGCAGCTTCACCGTCACGCTTAAACATTGACAAACATGCGTCATCGAGCACCTCAAGAGCGAAATAGCTCATATTGGATATTTTATCCACAATGTCTTTGTTGAGCGGTTGTTGTATCTCTATGACATCTTTGGCTATTATTACTGCATGGTCTGCCACACGCTCGACTGACTTGGCTATCAGCCTGTATCCAAGGCAGTTGCGCGGCTCCTCGAGCCCTATGTCTTTCAACAAATATTCATGCTTGATCGCAATTTTTAATTGTCGTACTATGTAAAAGCTGAATCTATCGACTTCGTCGTCTGACTTCACTACTTCTTGTGCAAGCTCTACATTATTTTCTCTCAGAGAGAGAAGAGCGTCACGGTACATTGACTTGGCAATAAGCAACATTCGCTTGAATGCTGTATCGACGGACAAGTCAAGTAGATTGATAAGCACTTGCAAGGTAATGCCTGTGGCTGAGTCGGCAATGATCTCTGTTCCCATAAGGACGCGCCTGATGATGTTCTTGATAACTTCTCTCTGCTCTACAAGCAATCTGTCTTCCTTGGGAACAACATTGATTACATTAAAGCCAAGGAAATAGAGAGCAATCAGTTTACGCGCAATAAAATATGGGTTATGATCCTTGTCGACTGCAATTGTTGCTTCCTTTTGTTCTTTGATGAGTCTCTTTGAAGCTGGTGCTATTTCGAGTGTGGAATTACCTTGCCTTAAAATTACAACATGGTCTCCCTGTTTCAAGCCTAGGTCCTGAATCCACTTCTTTGGCAAAGATACGATGTAAGAAGAGCCACCTGTGTACTGCAATTTTCTAGTCTCTTCCCTTTGTGAAAGGCGTTTGCCATTGCCGTTCTCTTCGCTGTACATTTTACTCAATGACTCAGATCTTCCTGACGTTCTATATAATTGTAAATAAATCTATATAGATAGGCTGCAAATGCGACTATATTTATGTGGTAGATAAAAAGTATTATCCAAGTTGAATCCTTCGCCGATGGACCCAAGAGAAAAAGTACATAGGCACATTGATGCCCTATTTGGAGCAGAGGTGTCAGATGCCCTGCCGGATGACATCCAATTCGACTTTTCAAGACGGACTGGCCGAATAAAGAACTTTAGAATACGTGGCAGACTGGCCGTAACTTTGCGAACCGATGGTGGGCTTGCACTTACCATTATGGGTGCCCAGTATCTGCTTGATAATAGTAAGCAGTTCTGGGAGAATTGTGTTATACCTGTACAGGAGGCTGTACCATTTGTAAGCGAAGGTCGGTCGCTTTTCTGCAAGCATGTCAAGTGGTGTGGTTCTAACATCAAAGTTGGATCAGACGTCGCAGTCATTGATGGCAATGGTAGTGGTGGCGGTAGTGATAATAATAGTAGCAGAAGGGTAATAGCTGTAGGCATTGCAATGCTCTCCTCAAGACTGATGAAACAATATCGAAAAGGCGTAGCAGTAAAGATTCGACAAGGAATAAAAGGTAGAACCGAGTAATCGAGATACAATATATGATGCGCGGCAATCGTGAAATGAGGCGCATGCTCGATAAGATGGGCCTTGACATGAAGACGATGGATAATGTAGAAGAAGTGATTATCAAGACTGATACAAAAGAGCTTTACCTCATCAAGCCGCAGGTAATCGAAATGAAGGGAAAGGACAGTACCATCTTTCAAGTTATTGCATCAGATATTGAAGAAAAACAGCGTGAGGTTCCTACATTCAAGGAAGAGGATATTATACTTGTCATGCAACAGGCTAATGTTTCTAGGGAAAAGGCTATACAGGCCCTGACTGAGAGCAAGGGAGATATGGCGCAGGCTATACTTAGCCTTGCCACATAGCACTTAGTTTTAATATCCCTCTTACTACTTTTGATTTCAGATATCTTGGCAAAGGGAAAGACGGCACATACTGACATTCCACCACCAACTTCACATTCTGCAGTCGAAACTATTATCAGTGCTTTATCTGAGCTTGAAAATGATATCAACGGAATGTATGGCCGCGTCGAGGAAATGAAAAGACGCATAATTGCCCACTCTGATGAAGAAATTGAGAATCTAAAGCAACAGATAATCACTCTTGCAAACGAGGAAGCCAAGCAAATAGTAGATAGCGCTAAAGCAGAGGCCGAGGCTGAATCAGAAGAAATAGGTGAGATTGGAAGAGCTAACCTTGCCAACATTAGGAAGAACATTAAAGCATCGTTTGACGCAACGGTTGATAGTATAGTCCAGGCAGTTCTGGGCGATACTACTACTCTACAAGCGACTACACAAAAGGTGGAAACAAAGTCACAACCATCTTCATCTTCCCCTTCTTCTCACATTCATCAACCAGCCAAGATCAGGAAATATACCTCAGACGGTAAGCCGGTCAGCTAATCCATAAGCTTTAAAAGCACTTCTTGCTTAAACTCAATGTTGATGAAACGCCCCTGACCGAAGAGGAGCTTTCATATCGAAAGATTACAGTAGCGACCGTTCGAGGCCGTCCCTACTATAATATAATATGTGCCCTTAAGCTAATGGAACTACAGTTTGACTCACTATCTCCGGAGGAAGCCGCGGTATCAAATGCTAAAGTCATTATCACCACGCAGGATGAGGCTGGGATTGTAAACAAGAAAGGTATTGTCATGATTGATACTGAACTTGAAAAATACCCCGCAATTGCGAAGGCAAAGATCCTGCGAAGCATCATAGGCGAAGGAGTAATAGATGATCAATTGATCATAGGAATAGATCCAGGCAGCAGGATCGGAATATCTGCCATCTATCTGCATCATGAGATCGCAAGTGCAGTTGTCGAATCTTCGCCCCTGGATGCAATTAACCACGTCGCAGCTATGCTTGGCGGTATAGAATCAGGAAAAAAAGTCGTAAAAATAGGGGACGGTAATATCACTATGGCAATACAGATGGCTCGTATGCTGAAAATGAAATTCAAAGATAGTATTAGTATTGAGATAGTAGACGAACATGGGACATCATTGCCGCAGAATACTGATGCTAACAGGCGTGGAGTACGGGATAGATCGTCTGCAAGGGCCATAGCATTTAGGAGCGGAAAGAACTTTACGCTGAAATAGAGTTTTGTTTTCATCATCTCTTCATCTGATGTGATGCTCGGTCATCATCGTATCAGTCTTCTTGTCTCTTTGTTTTTCTGTATCTGTATTTGAACTGATGTAAAAAATTGCGGTCACCGGGATTTGAACCCGGGTTATAGGCTTGGGAAGCCCATGTCATGACCAAACTAGACCATGACCGCACTTTAGTAATAAGGGCGGATTGACAAGGATATTAAGTCTTGGTGATTGGATACAGCATGTTAAATGTTCACAATATGATTGGTTTAGCTCGATTAAAGGTAGTTGCTAAGCATTATACACTGATACTGCCACTGTCATAATATTATAGTTAGCAAGTGAGAGACGACGACTATTCATGCATTGAGTTCCTGGTAGCTATTGTTGATGAATTTTTTATTTTCTTTTCTCCTGCCCGCATCTAATAATTCCTCAGTGCATACTGTATTGTCAAAATAGTGATATAATATAAAATACTAGAATTCCTTGTATATTGAGAAGCTTCTGGTCAGAATTTTGCTATCTAGTTCAAGCTCCTTTGTGACCTGATTGTTCTACTTCTTGCTTTGAATCTCAAGGAGAACGCTATCCAAATACGTCTTTACATCTTTTTGTTCTAATGATGGTTGTATGCCGGTCTGTTCTTTGATAATCTCTCTTTCCTTTTCTATGATGTCTAAAACCTTCTTTTCTGTTTCTTGTTCAAGCTGAGCGGTAGCCATAGTACCAAAAACTTTAGATCCTGCTGAGGCTTTGATTAACCTACGAAGCCTAGAGTCTTGAGCCATGTGAACTGCAGAAAGGTAAAACCCAGCACACAACATAAATGATGCTAACAGCATAAGTGCACGTCCCGCTACTCCAAAGGTTTGCTGCTGAGCAGAAGGCCCAAGCGTGATGCCCATCATCATTGCTCCAATTGCTGCAATAGTAAAATAGTCTCTTATTTTTCCAGCCTCTACTTTTCTTGCTATGACAAAAAAGGCAACACCAAACATAATACTTCCTGATATCACGCCTGCTCTTAAAATCCATTGAAAGAGATATCCATTTGGAAAGTCGTCCCAACGCCATAGTGTACCGGTAAATAGAGTATAGAACTGAGTGTATCTTCCTATCATATAGAGTACTAATGGGATTATAAGTAAAATCAAAAGTATAGCAGGCATCTTACCTACCCTTTGATGGTGATACTGGCGCAGCAACATAGTTGTAATGGCCCACGTAAACACATATGAAACAGCAATTGGAATCCAGCCATTCAGATACTGGTAAATAATCTTGATCGATGAAGGCACAATGTAAAGTGTCGTGGTATCGGGCTTGACTACTTTATATTGTAGGTCTCCCTGATACTTTTCATCGTTTTTGTAGATAAATATGTCTTGAGGAATTGAGCTGGGAGGAGATTCTTCTTCCACTACTCTTACAAGGAGCATCTTTGAGCCTGCATCAAATGCCATTGCTGCCGCAAGTGAAGCAGCAGCTAATCCACAGACAAGTAGTATACGATGAGTATCTCTATCTTTGCCCCTGCTTACTTTATACCATGAGAAAAACTTGAAACCAATTGTTATCATTATGCCTATGGAAACTATGGTGCTGAGTGAAAAGACAAAATATACTAGATATCTAACGCTGACATTATAATAATAAAATCCAACAAACATTGCTACAAAAGTAACAACTAGAACCAACATAACTGCTGTTACGACCTTGAATATCCTGTCAAAAAGTAAGGACTTGGCTCTTACCTCTGCACTTACTTGACTAACATATTTCAAAATAATAAACGATCCTACTGCTCCAGCAGCTATAGTCAATCCAAAGATTATCCCCCCTGAAAAATTATCATAAGGAAACATCTCTCGACTTGCCAAGTAATCAATTATTACGACAGCAGTAATTGCTATTGCAGCAGCAATGGCTGTTTTTCTTGACACCTCAAAATTCCCCAGTTTGCCAAATAACAGGGTATTTTTTATCAAATATCTTTATTATCAGCGAGAATTGTTAATTTATACGTTATTCCTTCTTTTTCCTCATGAATTTTTAGTGGCTTATTATATACCCAAAAGATATAATGAAATGCTAAAATCCTAATGCATAATTTGCAGTATAATATAATACAACTTAATACCCCATCAATTCAGAGTTTATGATAATAACTTAAAAGTTTTGGAGACTCTTTAAAACTAAAAGCAGTGAGGAAAAGGATGCAGTTCAGTAAAAGAGGCTATACTACCTGCTGTCTCTTTTCTTATCTTGCTATTTGCTCCTTTTCCTCTTGGTCCAAGTCTCGTTCCTGAAGCTTCTTCATTATAAGATCAATTTTTTTTTCTATTCTTTCACTAGATTCTTTTGATTGAGGTGACCCCACATACAATAGAAATGATAACCCTGCCACCTGCCACATCAGTTGCAGAAACTCTGACTGCCAGTTCTCCATTATGTCCCGAAATGTCATATTAAAATAGTCGCCAGCCATAACGGGCTGACTATGCGCTTGTTGTTCCTGCACGTATGCAAACCATGCGGACACCCAATGGGCAACCAAGCTGATAAGGAAGAATCCTAACGTAACCCAAAGAAAACCGCGCCTATTTTTCTGTAGCTTGGTAAGCAGCATTATCCTATTGGAGGCGCCCTTCTTGTTATAAGATTCCGCCATCCCAAAAGTCTAATAGAGCTTATTCGATAAAGATACGACAGTATCCACTACCAAAGACATTATGGTGACATAGCAGGACGTTAAAATTATCTTCTCTGCTCGTCCTTCTTGGCATTCCCCTATCAATATAGCTTATTATGCCAATGTAATTGTGTATTGATTTTGCGATGTATGGGTTTTATCTTCTTTGGTTGCAATTTCTCTGACTTCCAAGCTTCTTTGTATTAGATAAGACAGCAGATTTTTCTAACCTTTTGATCATTATGAACAATGTGATTGCCCGAATTTCGGGTCTCTGTGTAACAAGTTTTTGCTGTCCGTATTCTATAATGATGATTATTAGAAGTGAAGACATTTTTTAGAGTAATTTTTAAGGTAAAATTCCTTTTCGATAATGAATAGTTCAAGTTGCTATTTGTAAATGCCTGTATGGCATTGAAAAGAAATGAATTGGATGAAAAAGCGAAGAGCATAGGCAAACCATATTGTGAAGCAATTCAAGACAAGTAGAAGAAGAAGCTTGTGGTAAAACTATGAAATGAATCTCTATTCGCTTCTCTATAGAGAGAATATGTTTCTCTTTTTTCATGTAACTGGCTTATGATATTGTTGCGGTGCTATGTTGCTAATGCAATAAAGGCTGCCGCATTTTAATAAAGTGGACAATATTTTTTGCAGCCTTGTCTAAATTGGATTAATGGATCATCATTGTGTTATGATGGAACAATGGCAAAAACAATGGGTCTTAAAGCTGATGAGCTCTTACAATGGCAACAGATTATTGGTAGCAAAAAGGATGTCTGAAATTTCTAAAAAAGGAATACGAGAATGTTGGCAACTACTAGATGAAGCTGTGCCAATGAGTACTGTGGAACGGATAAGATATTATTCGCTTGGGATAATGGATTGATGTGATTGGTGGTTTTATGAAAAACACAAAATCTTAGTCTCTGAAATATTGCCAGACTATTCTCTCTTAAAATCGATATGCAGGTGGATATGAAATACAACAGAGCTTAGAGTTGTGCGCAATAGTTGGCTAGATCTGTTAGTTTAACCCCTAGGACAGAAATATTGCAAATAATAATATCGTGATCTGATATCTTAACGCTCAAATATGTTACAGTGCTTATAAAGCAAATGGAATCGCCGCCGGTAGCAAGCAAAGTTGGTCAAGAAGAAATAATTTATCTTGACTGGAACAATGCCTTTGATATTCTAGAAAAAGCATACAGGTCAGGCCTGTTTGTTTTAATTATTGGTCCAAAGGGCACTGGCAAGACTACCCTTGTAAGGAGATTTGCTTCAGAAATGAAAAAGGAACTTGATTCTGTCAACTTTTCACTTCGCACTAGAGAATCACATCTAGTGGGATCGAGAACTCTGAATAAGGGCGAAATAAACTTTGTCGAAGGTGTACTGGTAAAGTCGATGCGCAGTGGCACTCTGTTGTATCTTGATGAGCTAAATGCAGCAGAGGCAGATGTGCTGCTGAGACTTGACGAAGCGCTAGACGACAGGCGACAGCTCGTGCTAAAAGAGGCAGAAGGACAGGTTGTCAAAGCAGCAGATGACTGGTTTGTAATAGCCACGATTAATCCATTATCGCACGTTGGTACAAAAGAGTTACCGCCGCAGCTTCTGAGCAGGTTCCCTGTGAGAATGAGGCTTGACTACCCCCCGGAGGACATCGAGCTTGACATTGTTAACCGCCACGTGAAAATTGACGATTCAAAGATCAGGGATATCAAGCACGCAATCCAGCTTGCCAAGAGCCTGCGCGAAGCAGCGGCAGTTGAAGAACTGTATTACAGCCCATCGATACGCGAGACAATAGCATTTGCCAAGATGCTCAACACTGGACTTTCTGGCAGGCGGACCGCCGAAGTCGTATATGCAAACACATATGACCAATGGGGGCAAGTTGAGTATCAGAAAGTGATGGACATGATAACATCGATCTTTGGCGACAGCTAATGGTCAAGATCGCAAGCCCTGTAATGCGGAATGATGTTTTGCTTGACATTGCAACTTTTCTTGCCAGAAGATGGTCTGGTAACGATAAGACGGTGATAATTCTTATGTCAGATAAGCCTCCAACTACCAAGCTTGATAAGAAACAGATCATTCTTTCTCCTCTCAATTATTATCCTGGCACCGATTTTCAAAAATATAGACAGTGGCGTGTAGCCCTCTGGTTTGAATCCATGCGGATGAAATACTCTTCTAAGGTGCTGAGTAATGAGCACGCCTTTGGGTTTTTGCTCAATACACTTGAAACAAAGAGAATCGAGATCCTTGGCTTGAGAGAATGGGAAGGAATGCTCACTGAGCTAATGTTCAACGAAGGTATTTCGTGGATATCGCGCCAGCTTTTGAATTCGATATATGGCCGCTACAAGATAGCGGAGGCATTTTCGCAATATTTTCTTACCGGTTACCTAAAAGGTGAGCTATTTGGCGGTGAATTTGATAAGGTGAAAAGGGCAGCTGAGTATGCAAATGAAATAGTAAAGGAAGCCATAGACAACAACTACAGCACCACCTGGATTGAGCAGCACATCCCAAAACTGATCAAGATACTCGAACTTGACCCTTTGGTTTCGATCCCAATATTATCTCCAAGGACAAGGGTCGGTGCATCACTTAA
>Ga0081538_10000572_pt1 | contig 40846 bp, 39 predicted proteins | sample TabmetS5T2R1_FD_71022 | JGI IMG/M metagenome (GOLD analysis project Ga0081538, IMG submission 71022) | Tabebuia heterophylla rhizosphere microbial communities from the University of Puerto Rico - S5T2R1 | ecosystem: Host-associated > Plants > Roots > Rhizosphere ... | reverse complement strand
CATGTCGCGCGAGCTGGACCGGCTCGAGACGTTCGCGGTGGTGGCCGTGGAGCGGGCGCGCGGCCAGCAGGTGACCGCCGACGACTTTCCCGACCGGGCCTGGATCGACTACCACGGGCGCACGAACGTGCGGACGATCCCGTTCCACCGGGTCGTACGCGGCGACTTCCGGCAGGAGGACTTCGCGGACAAGATCGTGGTGGTGGGCGCCACCGCGCCGTCGCTCCAGGACGTCCACCCGACCTCGGTCAGCGGCGACGAGTTCATGTACGGGGTGGAGATCCACGCCAACTCGATCTCGACCCTGCTGCGCGACTTCCCGCTCCACGAGGTCCCCGGGTGGGTGACGGTCGTGCTAATCCTGCTGTTCGGAGCGATCGGGCCGCTGATCGCGATCCGCTTCGGCCCGCTTCGCGCGGCGCTGATCGGGTTCGCCCTCGCGGGGCTCTACTTCGCGTTCGTCCAGCTCGTCTTCAACAGCGGGGCGATAGTCGGGTTCCTCTACCCCGAGGCGTCGCTGGCGCTCGGCGTGGTGGGCGCGCTCGGGGTGGCCCTGGTGCTCGACGCGTTCGAGCGCGAGCGGGTGCGTGACATCTTCTCCCGCTTCGTGCCGGAGCCGGTGGTGGACGAGGTGCTCGAGAACGTGGACGAGGACCTGCGGCTGGGAGGCGAGCTGGCCGTGGTCACGGTCCTCTTCAGCGACGTGCGGGGCTTCACCACCTTCTCCGAGTCGCGCGAGCCCGACGAGGTGATCGAGGTGCTGAACCGCTACCTCACCACGATGACCGACGTGATCCTTCGCCACGGCGGCACGCTCGTAGCCTTCATGGGGGACGGGATCATGGCGGCGTTCGGGGCGCCGATCCCGATGGACGACCACGCCGACCGGGCCTACGCGGCGGCGCGCGAGATGGCCGGTCCGGCGCTCGACGACTTCAACGAGTGGCTGCGCTCCGAGGGCAGGGGCGAGGGCTTCCGGATCGGCGTGGGGTTGAACAGCGGGGCGGTGATGGCGGGCAACGTGGGCTCCGAGAAGCGGCTCGAGTACACGGTGATCGGTGACACCACCAACACCGCTTCGCGCATCGAGGGCATGACCAAGGGAACCCCTCACATGATCATGCTGTCGGAGTCGACGCGGATGATGATGACCCGCGAGCATCCCGACCTGGAGCAGATGGACGAGGTGGAGGTGCGCGGCCGCCAGGCGCGCGTGGTGATCTGGGCCCCGGCCCGCGACAACGGCGCCGGACCGGCCGGCTAGGGCGCGCGGGCCAGGTAGCGCTCGCCCGCGTCCAGCAGGACCGTGCGGTCGCGCCCGAAGTCGCGCACGGCGACCGTTCCCTCGCGCACGACCGTGAGCGTCCCGTCGCAGCGGTCCACGGTGAGCCAGCGCGTGCCGCGCACGGCGCCGGCCGAGTGGCGGCCGCGCGTGCGGAAGCGCCCGTCCGCGTTGCCCCACAGGCGCCGGGTCCGGCGGGCCGCGCGGGCCGAGCCGTCCGGGCAGCTGCTGAGCGAGCCGCGCAGGATCAGGTCGGTGATGTAACGCGTGGCCGCGCGCTGGCGCACGACGAACAGCCCGCCGCGGAAGACGCCGCGCTGCACGCGGCCGCGCCGCCTCCGCTCGGTCGCGACCTCGACGCGGCCGCGCCGCGTGTCGAGCGTGGATCCGAGCGGCAGCTCGCGCACGCTGTCGAGCGGCACGAAGCGCCGGGCGCCGGCGAGGCGCACCCGCACCGTGCCGGACAGGGGGTCCGCCACCAGCGTCTCGCCGAGGTCGGGCTGCGGCTCCTGGGCCGGCTTGGAGCCGCCCGTCTCGGTCGTCACCGGTGCCGCCGCCACGACTATCTCGCGGCTGGCCTGTGCCCCGGGGGCGCCGTTCCCGAGCACCGTACCGCCGGTGAAGATCGTGGTGGTGGAGGCGCCCTCGTTGTCTGTCACGACCAGGGTGACGACGTAGGTGCCGGGCCGGGTGTAGACGTGCTGGGGCGAGGGTCCGCCGTCCGGCAGCAGCGTGCCGTCGCCGAAGTCCCAGTCGTAGCGGACGATCGTGCCGTCGGGGTCGGCCGCGCCCGAGGCGTCGAATACGGTGGCCGAGCCTGCGCTTCCCGGAGACGCGCCGAAGCTCGCGACGGGCGCCTGGTTGGGGCTCACCACCACGCCGTGCGCCGCCCGCAGGTCCACAGTGGCCGGATCCTTCGGCTCCGGAGCCGCGGCCGCGGACAGGTCGAAGAGGTGGCCGTCGCCGCCCGCGACGAACAGGCTGCGGCCGTCGGGGCTGACGCTCAGGTACCCGAGCCGCTTGGACCCGCTCACGTCGGAAGCGCCGGCCGCCGTCAGGGCGCCGCCGGGACCGATCCCGAAGGAGTGGACACGGGTCGGCTTCTTCCACCAGGCAGCGCCGGCCGAGACGTATGCCGCAGAGCCGTCGGGGGCGACGGCGATTCCCAGCGGGCTTCCCTCCACCGCCAGCGACGCGGGCGAGCCGGCCACCGGCGTCCCGTCCGGGGCGACCGAGAACTGGAAGACGCGGCCGTCGGCCGATGTGGCGTAGAGGTTCCTCCCGTCCGGCGTGAGGGCCAGGTCCTCGAGCGCGCAGCTCGGCACGTCGATCCGGCCGGCCCGGCGCGTGAGCGTGCCGTCGGCGGCCACGTCGTAGACGAGGATGCCGCCGACCACGAGCGCGTAGGCCCTGTCGCCGCCCGGGCTGATGGCCACGCCGCGAGTGCGGGCGCCGGCCTTCACGTAGGCGGGCGCCTTCGGGGTGAGCCGGCCGCCGGCGCCCACGTCGAACTGGCGCACCTTGCCGTAGCGCGCGTCGGTCACGTAGAGGCTGGCGCCGTCCGGGCGGATGGCGATCGAATGCGGCTCGCCCGGCATCGGCACGAGCGCCGGGTCCTTGGGCGTGAGGCGACCGTCCGATGCCACGTCGTACTGGAGCACGCCGTCCTCGGCCGTCGCATACAGGTCGGTGCCGCCGGGCGTCATGGCGAGCCGCCGCGGGTCCTCGGCCGCCACAGCTGCCGGGTCGAGCGCGGAGAGGCTCCCGCCGGAGCCGACGGCGAGCTGGGCGATCTCGTCGGCCTTCGCGTCCGCGAAGTAGACGGTGCGGGCGGCGCTCGCCGTCGAGGGGACGACCAAAGCCGCCATGCAGGCGGCGATCAGAATGCGGTGGGCGGCCGAGCTCAGGAGGGTTCGCGATCCGTGCGGGTCCGTGACTACCCTCTCACGACTCGTGCGCGAGCGAAAGGCCGCCGCGCCTCGCACCGACTGGCGCCGCTGATAGCCTCGCGCCCGTGAGCGAAGCTGCCGCGCTCATCGCCCAGGGGAAGGTCCGCGACATCTACGACGCGGGCGAGGACAGGCTCCTCCTCGTGGCCTCGGACCGCATCTCGACGTACGACGTCGTGCACCCCACGCCGATCCCGGACAAGGGCAAGGTGCTCACCGGGCTGACCGCGTTCTGGTTCGAGCGGACCGCGGACATCTGCCCCAACCACCTCCTTTCGATCGGCGACGTGCCGGAGGAGCACCGCGGGCGGGCCATGCTCGTCGAGCGGCTCCAGATGGTCCCGGTGGAGTGCGTGGTGCGGGGCTACATCACCGGGTCGGGGTGGAAGGACTACCTGGCCACCGGGGGCGTGTGCGGCATAGAGCTGCCCGACGGGCTGCGCGAGTCAGAGCAGCTGCCGGAGCCGATCTTCACGCCCGCCACGAAGGCGGACATAGGCGACCACGACGAGAACGTGGACTTCGACCGGGCGGCCGAGATCGTCGGCGACCGGCCGCTGCTCGAGGAGCTGCGCCGGCTCTCGATCGAGATCTACCGGCGCGCCGCCGACCACGCGCGCGAGCGCGGGATCATCCTGGCCGACACCAAGTTCGAGTTCGGCCGCCGGCCGGACGGCACGATCGTGCTCGGCGACGAGGTGCTCACGCCCGACTCCTCCCGCTTCTGGCCCACGGACGGCTACGAGCCGGGCCGCGGACAGCCGAGCTTCGACAAGCAGTACGTCCGCGACTGGGCGAGCGCGTCCGGCTGGGACAAGTCGCCGCCCGCGCCGGAGATCCCGGCGGACGTCGCGGAGGGAACCCGGGCGCGCTACCTGGACGCCTACGAGCGGATCACCGGCGAGCCGTTCGAGCGCTGGCTGGAGCGCTCGTCGTGAGGGTGCAGGTTCTGATCCGGCCCAAGGAGGGAATCCTCGATCCGCAGGGCCAAGCCGTGGAACAGGCGCTGCAGGCGCTCGGCTTCGAGGGCGCCCGGAACGTCCACGTGGGCCGCCTGATCGAGCTCGACGTGGACAACCCGCAGCAGGTGCCGGAGATGTGCGAGCGACTGCTCGCGAACCCGCTCATCGAGGACTACGAGATCGTGATCGAGCACGCCGGACAGATGAGGAGCGCGGCCGCGTGAGGTTCGGGGTCGTGCGCTTCCCCGGCTCCTGCGACGAGGTCGACGCGCTTCTGGCCTGCCGCCGCTTCGGCGACGCCCAGCTGCTGTGGCACAAGGAGCGCGACCTCGGCGGGGTGGACGCGGTCGTGGTGCCGGGCGGGTTCTCGTACGGGGACTACCTGCGCGCGGGCGCCATCGCCCGGTTCTCGCCGCTCATGGAGTCGGTGATCGAGTTCGCGCGGGAGGGCGGTCCGGTGCTCGGCATCTGCAACGGCTTCCAGGTGCTGTGCGAGGCGGGCCTGTTGCCGGGCGCGCTGCTGCCGAACCGATCGCTGCGCTTCGTGTGCCGCCAGGTGGACGTGATCGTCGAGAACCCCGACACCCCCTTCACACGTGCGTGCGAGGCCGGCGAGGTCCTATCGGTGCCGGTCAAGCACACCACAGGGCGCTACCACGCGCCGGGGATCCCGGAGGAACAGGTGGTGCTCCGCTACGCGCCGGGCCAGAACCCGAACGGCGCGCAGGACGACATCGCCGGCGTCTGCAACGCCGAGAGGAACGTGCTCGGGCTGATGCCGCACCCGGAGCACGCGGTGGACCCGCTGACCGGCTCGGCCGACGGCGGCCGGCTGTTCGAGTCGGTGGCCGCGATGGTCCCCGCCGCGTGAGCGCCGGCGCTCTCGCGCCGCACCGCGAGCTCGGGCTCACCGACGCGGAGTACGAGGGGATCCGCGCGCGGCTGGGCCGCGACCCGAACGCGCTCGAGCTGGCCGTCTTCTCGCTCATGTGGTCCGAGCACTGCGCCTACAAGCACTCGAAGAAGCTGCTGCGCGAGCTCCCCACGGAGGGGCCGCACCTGCTGATGGGCCCGGGGGAGAACGCCGGCGTGGTGGACGTGGGGGACGGGCTGGCGGTGGCGTTCAAGGTGGAGTCGCACAACCACCCGAGCGCGGTGGAGCCGTTCCAGGGTGCGGCTACGGGCGTCGGCGGCATCCTGCGCGACATCTTCGCCGTGGGCGCGCGGCCGATCGCGGTGCTCGACTCGCTGCGTTTCGGCGAGCTCGACTCGGCCCGCTCGCGCTACCTGTTCGACTGGGCCGTGAAGGGCATCGGCCACTACGGCAACTCGATCGGCGTGCCCACGGTGGGCGGCGAGGTCTACTTCGAGCCCGCCTACGAGCAGAACTGCCTGGTGAACGCGATGTGCGTGGGGCTGGCCAAGCGTGAGCGGCTGATCCGCAGCGCGGCCGCCGGGGTGGGCAACCCGGTCGTGCTGCTGGGGGCGCGCACCGGCCGCGACGGGATCGGCGGCGCCTCGGTGCTGGCGAGCGCCGAGCTGTCGGACGAGGACGCCTCGAAGCGGCCCAGCGTGCAGATCGGCGACCCGTTCGAGGAGTCGAAGCTGGTGGAGTGCTGCCTCGAGCTGCTCGACCGCGAGCTGCTGGCGTCGCTTCAGGACCTCGGGGCGGCGGGGCTGTCGTCCTCGACGTCCGAGATGGCCTCGAAGGGCGAGGTGGGGATCGACATCGACGTGTCGCGCGTGCCGCTGCGCGAGGCGGACATGGAGCCGTTCGAGATCATGATCTCGGAGTCGCAGGAGCGGATGCTGTGCGTGGCGTCGCCCGCCGCGCTCGACGCGGTGCTGGAGGTGTGCGAGCGCTGGGACGTGAGGGCCACCGTGATCGGCTCGGTCACCGACACGCGACGCCTGCGCGTGTTCGACGGCGACGAGCTGGTGGGCGACATGCCGGTCGAGGCGCTGGTGGACGACTGCCCGCTGTACGACCTCGCGCCCGAGCCGCCGGCCGACCCGCTCTATCCCGACCCGCCGGAACGGCTCCCCGCCGGGGCCTCGCCGGCCGACACCCTGCTCGCGCTGCTCGCCGCTCCGAACATCGCCTCGAAGCGCTTCGTCTTCGAGCAGTACGACCCGATTGTGCAGTCGCGCACCGCCCGGCGTCCGGCCACGGCGGACGCCGCCGTGCTGACGCTCGCGAACGACGGCGGCCAGGGCGGGGTCGCCGTCTCCATCGACGGCAACGGGCGCCGCGTGGCGTGCAACCCCTACGTGGGCGCCGTCGAGGCGGTGCTCGAGTGCGCGCGCAACCTGGCATGCGTGGGGGCCGAGCCGCTGGGGCTGACGAACTGCCTGAACTTCGGGAACCCCGAGAAGGCGCACATCGCCTGGCAGCTGACGCGGGCCGTGGAAGGCCTGCGCGACGCCTGCCTGGCACTCGGGGTGCCGGTGGTGGGCGGGAACGTGTCGCTCTACAACGAGGGCGGCGGCGGCCCGATCTACCCGACGCCCATCGTGGGCATGGTGGGCAAGCTGCCGGACCCCGCGGCGGTCCCGCGGGCGGGCTTTGCGGAGCCCGGCCACGTGGTGGCGCTGGTGGGGCCGTTCCGGCCGGCGCTCGAGGGGTCGGAGCTCGAGAAGCTGCGCGGCGAGCTCTCGGACGGGCTGCCGCAGGTCGACCTCGAGTCGCAGGCGGCGGCGCTCGAGGCGCTCCGCGAAGCCGCCCGGAGCGGAACGCTCGCGACCGTGCACGACATCGCCGACGGCGGCCTGGCGGTGGCGCTGGCCGAATGCTGCATGGAGGGAGGCGTGGGCGCGCGCATCGACTTGGCGGCTCTCGCCGACCCCGGCGACGCTCTTCTCTTCGGCGAGGGCCCCGGCGGGGCGATCATCGCCGGGCCGCGCTCCGCGGTCGAGGCCGTGCCAGGCGCCCGCGTCATCGGCGAGACGGGCGGCGACGCGCTCGAGATCGCCGGCGCGCTCCGCCTCACCGTGGCCGACCTCAGCTCCGCGTACGAGGGCGCCATCCCGGCCGCCTTCGCCGCCGCCTGATCGCACCCACTGTCGACTTCGTCGGCCTGTCCCCGACAAACTCGACACTCGGCGGTCGTCAAGCACTGCCGGGGGGCGTCCGCCACCCTCGCTGGTACGCTCATCCGGCGGGACCGCTCGCCCTCGTGGCAACGCCCCGAGCGCCCGCCACACCACCTGCATGACCAACGAGCTCGACCATCGCGACGGACCTCGCGACGAGTGCGGCGTCTTCGGCGTCTACGCGCCCGAGTCGGACGTCGCCCGCCTCGCCTACTTCTCGCTGTACGCCCTGCAGCACCGGGGCCAGGAGTCCGCCGGCATCGCGACGAGCGACAACGGCCACATCATGACCATCCGCGACCTCGGTCTCGTGTCGCAGGTGTTCGACGAGGAGAAGCTGCGCGCGCTCCAGGGCCAGATGGCGGTGGGCCACGTGCGCTACTCGACCACCGGCTCGTCCGCCTGGGAGAACGCCCAGCCCGTCTGGCGCTCCGACCGCCGCCAGGTGGCCCTCGCCCACAACGGCAACCTCATCAACGCGGTCGAGCTCCACAGCAAGCTGAGCGACCAGGGTGTGCAGTTCCGCGGGACGTCCGACTCGGAGATCATCGCCGCGCTGCTCTCGAACCATCCCGCCGACCGCATCGAGGACGCCCTGGCCGACGTGGTGCCCCGGCTCGAGGGAGCCTTCTCGACGGTCGTGATGACGAAGGACGCGGTCGTGGGCTTCCGCGACGCGGCCGGGCTGCGGCCGCTCGCGCTCGGGATGATCGGCGATCGCTACTGCCTCGCCTCCGAGAGCTGCGCGTTCGACATCATCGGCGCCGAGCTGCTGCGCGAGGTGCAGCCGGGCGAGATGGTGTCGCTCGGGGAGCGGGGGATCGAGACGAGGCAGCTGGTCGAGTCGGAGCGGCAGGCCTTCTGCGTGTTCGAGCACATCTACTTCGCCCGGCCCGACTCGATCCTCGAGGGCAATCGCACGCAGGTCTCGCGCCGCAAGATGGGCGAGATCCTGTGGCGCGAGTCGCCCGTCGAGGCGGACGTGGTGATCGCCGTGCCCGATTCCGGCAACGCCGCTGCGGCCGGGTACTCGAAGGCGTCCGGCATCCCGCGCGACGACGGGCTGATCAAGAACCGCTACGTCGCCCGCACGTTCATCCAGCCCGGCCAGGAGCTGCGCAAGCACGGCCTGCGGATGAAGTTCAACCCGCTGCGCGAGGTCGTGGCCGGCAAGCGTCTCGTGGTCGTGGACGACTCGATCGTGCGCGGCAACACCACGCGCCAGATCGTGAGCATGCTGCGCGGCGCCGGAGCGACCGAGATCCACATGCGCGTCTCCGCCCCCGCGATCCGGCACCCCTGCCACTACGGCATCGACATGTCGACGACGCAGGAGATGGTCGCCCACGGCAGGAGCGAGGAGGAGGTGGCACGCGAGCTCGACTGCGACTCGCTCGCCTACCTGTCCCTCGCCGGCGTCTACGAGGCGATCCGCTCGACGCGCGAGACCCACTGCGACGCCTGCTTCTCGGGCGACTACCCACTCGCGCGCACCGGCTCCGCGAACGGGAAGTTCGCGCTCGAGGAGCTGGCCGTCGTGCGTTCGTAACAACTCAGCGACAGCACCGCCGTGCCCTCCGGGGGCGGCGCTAGGGTGGCCACTCCGATGGACCTCCAGGCCGCCTTGAATTCGCTGTTCGGCTTCCCCGGCTTCCGGCCGGGGCAGCGCGAGGCCTGCGAGGCCGCCCTCGCGGGACGCGACGTCCTGGTCGTGATGCCGACGGGCTCGGGCAAGTCGCTCTGTTACCAGCTGCCGGCGCTGCTGCGCGACGACGTGACCGTGGTGGTCTCGCCGCTGGTGGCGCTGATGCAGGACCAGGTCGAGGCGCTCGCGGCGCGCGGGCTCGGGGAGCGCGTGGCGCTGGTCAACGCGCAGCAGGACCGCTCGGCCAACGCCGAGGCGCTTCGGCGGGCGGCCGCGGGCGAGCTGCGGCTGCTCTACGTCGCGCCCGAGCGCTTCGCGGCGCCGGGCTTCCTAGAGCGGATGGCGGACGTCCCGGTGGGGCTGTTCGTGGTCGACGAGGCGCACTGCGTCTCGCAGTGGGGGCACGACTTCCGGCCCGACTACTTCCGGCTCGCCGACGCCGCACGAATGCTCGGCGCTCGCGCGCTCGTGGCCTCGACCGCCACGGCCACCCCACGCGTGGCCCAGGACGTGGCGCAGCGGCTCGGCCTGCGCGAGCCGCTGCGGGTGGCCACCGGGTTCGACCGGCCCAACATCGCCTTCGCGGTCGCCCGGCCCGGGCCCGGTCAGAAGCGGGCGCTGCTTGCCGAGGCGCTGAAGGAACCCGACGCGCTGCCGGCGATCGTCTACGCGGGCACGCGGGCGGGCTCCGAGGAGCTGGCCGGAGAGCTGCGCGCCGCGCTGGGCGTCGAGGCGGCGGCCTACCACGCGGGGCTCGACCGCGAGCGCCGCGCGTCGGTGCAGCGCCGCTTCCTCGCCGACGAGCTCGAGGTGATCTGCGCCACCAACGCGTTCGGGATGGGCGTGGACAAGCCGAACGTGCGCACCGTGGTCCACGCGAGCGTGCCGGCCTCGCTCGAGGCCTACTACCAGGAGGCCGGCCGCGCCGGGCGCGACGGTCGGCCCGCGCGGGCGCTACTGCTGGCCGAGAACCGCGACAAGGCGCTGCACGTCCACTTCATCAAGCGCGACGAGATCGAGGAGGGGCTGCCCGGATGGCTGGCCGACCGGCTCTGGGCGGCGGCCGACGGCGACGGCCGCTACTCGGTCGAGGCCGGCGAGCTGATCGCCGGGCTCGGCGGCGACGGCGACCGGCTGCGGTCGCTTCTGGGTCACCTCACGCGCGCGCGGGTGATCTCGCCCTCGCCGTCGGCACCCGACCGCGTCGCCGGCCGGGCCGTGGCGCCGTTCGACAGGAGGGCGGCGGCGCTGTGCCGCTCGTCCGTGGAGGAGGGCGCCAAGGCCCGCTGGCGCCAGTACCGGGAGATCTGGGCCTACGTCGAGCAGGAGAGCTGCCGCCGCCAGGCGATCCTGCGGCACTTCGGCGACAGCTCGCCGCCCACCGGCGAGGACAGGTGCTGCGACGTCTGCACCACGGGGCTGGTGCCGGCGCCCCCGCCGCCCGACCCCGTCGCCATCGAGAGCCTCGACGACGCGATCATGTCGGTCGCGAGCGGCGCCCGTCCGGCGGTGGGGCGGACCACCTGCGCCGAGATCCTGCACGGAGGCCGCAGCAAGAAGCTGCTGCGCAACGCCTACGACGGACTGCCCGCCTACGGCGTCTCCTCTCACATGCGGCGGGCGGACATCCTCGCCCGGGTGGACGAGCTGATCGAGGCCGGGCGCCTCGAGACGAGCGGGGGTCCCTACCCCGTTCTCCGCATTCCGCTCGGCGCCGCCGTCTAAGTGCCCGCCTTCCGCGTCGCCGTCCTCATCTCGGGTACCGGCACGAACCTGCAGGCGCTGCTCGACACCGTGCACGGAAAGTCCGAGCGGGGCACGTCGATCGAGATCGTGGGCGTCGCCTCCTCACGCCCCGACGCCGCCGGCCTGCAGCGGGCCGAGCGCGCCGGCGTCGAGACGGCGGTGTTCGCGATCGCCGGCCATCCGGACCGCACCGCCCGCGACCGGGCACTGGGCGACTGGCTGGAGCAGCGCGATGTCGATCTCGTCGTGCTGGCCGGGTTCATGGAGCTGCTCGGCCCCGAGCTCGTCCGCCGCTTCCCGAACCGCATCGTCAACGTCCACCCCTCGCTTCTCCCCGCCTTTCCGGGGGTGGGGGCGATCCAGCAGGCCGTGGAGCACGGCGTCAGGGTCACGGGCGTCACCGTCCACTACGTGGACGAGCACTTGGACAATGGTCCGATCGTCCTTCAAGAGGCGCTGGAGCTTCCGTATCCTGCGCCCATCGCCGAGATCGAGCAGCGCCTTCACCGCATCGAGCACCGGCTGCTGCCGCGTGCCGTGCGCCTGATCGCCGCCGGGCGGGTGCGCATCGATCCGGCCAACCCACGTGTCGTACGGGTGGACGATGTCGATTGAGCCGCGCGGCACCGAGGTCACGGCGCCCGGCGAGGTGCGGATCCGCCGTGCCCTGCTGAGCGTGTCGGACAAGCGCGGGCTGGTCGAGTTCGCCCGCGGCCTGGCGGAGCTCGGCGTGGAGATCGTGTCGACCGGCGGCACCGCCGGCGACCTCGTCGAGGACGGCCTTCCCGTCCGCCCGATCGAGGACTACACGGGTTTCCCGGAGATCCTCGACGGACGCGTGAAGACGCTCAACCCGCGCGTGCACGCCGGCCTGCTGGCGGTGCGGTCGGAGCGGACGCACGTGGACACGCTCAACGAGCACGAGATCGAGCCGATCGACCTGGTCTGCGTGAACCTGTATCCGTTCGAGCGGGTGTCGGGCCGGCGCGGCGTCGACGAGCAGGAGATCATCGAGAACATCGACATCGGCGGCCCCACGCTGATCCGCGCGGCCGCGAAGAACCACGCCTTCGCGGCGGTCGTAGTGTCGCCCGAGAGCTACGACGCCGTGCTGGAGGAGATGCGGGAGAACTCCGGCAAGCTGTCGGAGCGGACGCGTGAGAGCCTCGCCACCGAGGCGTTCGCCTACACGGCCCGCTACGACGCCGCCATCTCGCGCTGGTTCGCCGAGCGCGAGGACGACCTCCCGTCCCAGTACACGCGCTCGTTCGAGAAGGTGCTCGACCTGGCCTACGGCGAGAACCCGCACCAGCGCGCTTCGTATTACGCGGAGGTCGGGGTCCGCACCCACCTGCTGTCGATGGTGTCGAAGCTGCACGGGCGGGAGCTGTCCTTCAACAACCTGCTGGACCTCGACTCGGGCCGTCGCCTGGTGGAGGAGTTCGAGCTGCCCGCGGCGGCGATCATCAAGCACAACAACCCCTGTGGGGCGGCGGTCGGCACCGACGTGAGCGCGGCCTTCGACCACGCCCTGGCCTCCGACCCGCAGAGCGCCTTCGGCGGGGTCTTCTGCTTCAACCGGCGCGTGGAGCGGCCGCTCGCCGAGAAGCTGCACGCGATCTTCGTCGAGCTGGTCTTCGCGCCCGGCTACGACGACGACGCTCTCGAGATCCTCACCCAGAAGCCGAACGTGCGCCTGCTCGACAGCCGCGAGCGGAGGCGCGTGCCGGTCACCGAGCAGGACGCCAAGCGGGTGCGCGGCGGGCTGCTTGTGCAGGATCGCGACACGGGGCTGGAGCTGCGCGAGGAGATGCAGGTCATGACCGAGCGCAAGCCGAGCGAGAAGGAGTGGGGAGAGCTGCTCTTCGCGATGCGGGTCTGCAAGCACGTGAGGTCGAACGCGATCGTGCTGGCGAGCGGGCTCGGCACCGCCGGGATAGGCGCGGGGCAGATGAGCCGGGTGGACTCGGTGCGGATCGCGATCGACAAGGCCGCCGCCGCCTCGAACGACCTGAACGGCGCGGTGCTGGCCTCGGACGCGTTCTTCCCCTTCGCCGACGGCCCGCAGCTCGCGATCGACGCCGGCGTGCGGGCGGTCATCCAGCCCGGCGGGTCGCAGCGCGACCGCGAGGTGATCGATGCCTGCAACGCGGCCGGCGTGGCGATGGTCTTCACGGCCCGCCGCCACTTCCGCCATTAGACATCCGTCGAACAGTCGCTAGACTCGGCAGTGGCTGCCGCGATGAGAGAGCCCCACCACCCAGCCCGCACCGAGCTCGAGCTGTCCTCCGTGCTCCACGCACTGAGCGACCCGGCCCGACTGGAGATCGTGCGACGCCTCGCGAGCGGCGACGAGCCCTCGTGCGGCACGTTCGAGCTCGGCCTCTCGAAGGCCACCCTGTCGCACCACTTCAGGGTCCTCCGCGAGTCCGGCGTGGTCCTGGTCCGCCCGGAGGGCCGAAAGCGGCTGCTCTCACTGCGCACGGACGACCTGAACGCCCGCTTCCCCGGCCTGATCGAAGCGATCCTGGCCGCAAAGACCCGCCGCTCGCGGGCCAAGACCGCGGCCTAGCGGCTGCACTCCACGATCCGGCCGGGTCGATGCCCCCGGGAGGACTCGAACCTCCAACCCTGCGCTTAAAAGGCGCTCGCTCTGCCAGTTGAGCTACGGGGGCTCCGGGAGATGATGGCGGATCCGCGGCTCTAGAATCGCCCTTGCACGGGGGCGTGGTCCAGTGGTCTAGGACGTCGGCCTTTCAAGCCGAAGATCGCGGGTTCAAATCCCGTCGCCCCTACTCAGCCGCGGCGCATCAGCCGGCCGACGGCGGCCATCATCTCGTCGGTCAGCTCCTCGGGCGTGCCGGACGCGCGGCCGTCGATCACGCAGTGGCGGGCGTGGTCGTCCAGGAGGCCCAGCGCGACCTTGTCGAGGGCCGCCTGTACGGCGGAGATCTGGGTGAGGACGTCGATGCAGTAGCGGTCGTCCTCGACCATGCCCTCGATGCCGCGGACCTGGCCCTCGATGCGACGCAGCCGGGTGAGCAGCTGGTCCTTCGTGGCGGAGTAGCCGTGCTTGTTGCCGGTCTGCGTGGTGGCCATCGGGAGTCCTCGGTCGGGGGCTACAATCGGATCCTAGCAATACCCAGAGGGGGTATGCTAGAGATACGTAGAGGATACCCCTATCCCGTATCGATGAACGAAACGAAGACATACACGGTCCCCGGGATGAGCTGCGCCCACTGCGTTGCCGCCGTGAGCGGCGAGGTAGGTCGGGTGGACGGCGTCGACGCCGTCGAGGTGGTGCTCGACACCAAGCAGGTCACCGTGCGCGGTCGTGACCTCGACGACGGGGCCCTGCGGGCCGCGATCGACGAGGCGGGCTACGAGGCCGACCCGTGAGCACCGAGCACCTCGACATCCCGATCACCGGCATGACCTGCGCGTCTTGCGCATCTCGCGTCGAGAAGAGGCTGAACAAGCTCGAAGGAGTCGCCGCGAGCGTCAACTACGCGACCGAGAAGGCGACCGTCGATTACGACGACGCCGCCGTCGCTCCGGAGGAGCTCGTCGCCGCCGTGGAGTCGGCCGGCTACCGGGCGGTGCTCCCTGCTCGCGAGGAGCCCGAGGCACAGCCGAGCGAGCCGGACGAGACCGCGCCGCTCCGCACGCGGCTCGTCGCGAGCGCGGTGCTCTCCGTGCCGGTCCTGCTGCTGTCGATGGTCCCCGCCTTCCAGTTCGACAACTGGCAGTGGCTCGTGCTGCAGCTCGCCACGCCGGTGGTGGTGTGGGGCGCCTGGCCGTTCCACCGGGCCGCCTGGCGGGGCCTCCGCCACGCCACGGCGACGATGGACACGCTGATCAGCGTCGGCGTCCTCGCCGCGTGGCTCTGGTCGCTGTACGCCCTCTTCCTCGGCGACGCCGGCGTGACCGGGATGACGATGGAGTTCGACCTGGTCCCCGAGGCGGGTGAGGGCGCCGACGACATCTACCTCGAGGTCGCCAGCGTCGTCACCACCTTCGTGCTGGCCGGCCGCTACTTCGAGGCCCGGGCCAAGCGCCGCGCGGGCCAGGCTCTGACGGCCCTGCTCGAGCTCGGAGCCCGCGAGGCATCCGTGCTCGACGCCGACGGCGCCGAGCGTCGCGTGCCGGCCGACCGGCTGCTGGTCGGCGACCGCCTCCTCGTCAGGCCGGGCGAGAAGGTGGCCACGGACGGCGTGGTCGAGGAGGGCCGCTCCGCCGTCGACATGAGCATGCTGACCGGAGAGTCCGTGCCGGTCGAGGTCGAGCCGGGAGCCGCCGTGCCGGGCGCCGCCGTGAATGCCGGCGGACGCTTGGTCGTACGCGCCACCAGGGTGGGCACCGACACCGCGCTGGCCCAGATCGCCCGACTGGTCACCGAGGCGCAGTCCGGCAAGGCACCCGTGCAGCGGCTCGCCGACCGCGTCTCCGGCGTCTTCGTGCCGGCCGTGATCGCCCTGTCCCTGGCCACGCTCGGCTTCTGGCTGGCCGCGGGCGAGGGGGCGGGCTTCGCGTTCACGGCTGCGGTGGCCGTGCTGATCATCGCCTGCCCCTGCGCGCTCGGCCTCGCCACCCCGACCGCGCTGCTGGTGGGCACCGGTCGCGGCGCACAGCTCGGGCTGCTGATCAGGGGACCCGAGGTACTCGAGGCCACCCGCCAAGTCGACACCGTCGTGCTCGACAAGACCGGCACGGTCACGAGCGGGAGGATGTCGCTGGTCGACGTCGCGCTCGCCGAGGGCGTCGATCGCGAGGAGGCGCTCCGCCTGGTGGGCGCCGCCGAGGATGGCTCCGAGCATCCCATCGCCCGCGCGATCGCGGACGCCGCACGCGCGGAGGTCGGCACGCTCCCGGCGCTCGACGGCTTCGCCAACCGTGAGGGCCTTGGAGTCGAGACGACCTTCGACGGCGACCGCCTGGTCCTCGCCGGGCGCGAGCAGCTCCTGCGCGAGTGGGGCTTCGAGATCCCGACAGAGCTCGAGGGCGCGCGCGAGCGGGCCGAGCAGCGCGGTCACACCGCGGTGCTGGCCGGCTGGGACGGCCAGGCCCGGGCGGCGTTCGCCGTGGCGGACACCGTCAAGCCCAGCAGCCGCGAGGCGGTCGCCAAGCTGCGCGAGCTGGGCCTGCGGCCCATCCTCCTGACCGGCGACAACGAGCGCACCGCCCGGGCCGTCGCCGAGCAGGTGGGCGTGGACGAGGTGATCGCGGAGGTGCTCCCGTCGGACAAGGCGGCGGTCGTCCGCCGGCTCCAGGGGGAAGGCCGCGTGGTGGCCATGGTCGGGGACGGCGTGAACGACGCCCCGGCGCTGGCGCAGGCCGACCTCGGCCTGGCGATCGGCACCGGCACCGACGTGGCGATCGAGGCCTCCGACCTGACGCTCGTCTCCGGCGACCTGATGGCCGCGGTCGACGCGATCCGCCTCTCGCGTGCAACCCTGCGCACCATCAAGCAGAACCTCGTCTGGGCGTTCGGCTACAACGTGGCGGCGTTGCCGTTGGCCGCCGCCGGCCTGCTGAACCCAATAGTGGCCGCAGCGGCGATGGCGCTCTCGAGCCTGTCGGTCGTCGCGAACGCGCTGCGGCTCCGTCGCTTCGGTACCCGCACTTGAACACCACCGCCCACCATCACCATGAGATGCCGACCTCGGGCGGGGCCCTCATGGGAGTCGCCCTCAGCGCCACGCTCCACTGCCTGACCGGGTGTGCGATCGGCGAGGTCCTCGGTGTGGTGATCGGTACCGCGCTCGGCTTCTCGGACTTCGCCACCATCGCTCTCGCGGTCGCGCTGGCCTTCCTGTTCGGCTACGCGCTGACCAGCCTGCCGCTGCTGCGAGCCGGCTTCGCGCTGGCCGCGGTCGTCCCCATCGCGCTGGCGTCGGACACCGCCTCGATCGCGGTCATGGAGATCGTCGACAACGCGATCCTGCTGATCATCCCTGGGGCAATGGAGGCGGGTGTCGGCGACGTCCTCTTCTGGGGTTCGCTGTCGGTCGCGCTCGTGGTCGCCGGCGCCTTCGCGCTGCCGCTGAACCGCTGGCTGATCGCCCGCGGCAAGGGCCACGCGGTCGTGCATGAGACCGGCGTGCACGGCGGACCTTCGCCCCGGGTGGTGGGAGCGATCGCGGTCGTGGCGGCCGTGTTCGGAACCGTCGTGCTGGTGGACGAGTTCGTCTCGGGCGACGAGAGCACGGATCACGGCGCGGAAGCGGCCGAGCAGATGGACGCGGCGCCGGGCGGGGCCGCCCCGGGCGACGCCCGGGACGCGGAGGCGGCTCCCTTGCCCGGGCCGGAAGCCAGCGCCGACGGACTCACCTTCGAGCTGGCCACCACTCGGCTCGACCCGGGCGAGCGTGGCCAGCTGCGCTTCCAGATCGTCGGCGAGGACGGGCGCCCGGTGCGCGACTTCCAGGTGCAGCACGACAAGCGGCTCCACCTGATCCTCGTCCGCCGCGACCTGATCGGCTTCCAGCATCTCCATCCGCGCTTGGCGCCGGACGGCACCTGGACCACGCCGGTCACGATCGACGAGCCGGGCGAGTACCGCCTGTTCGCGGACTTCAAGCGCGAGGGACGGGGCTCTGTGCTGGCCCGCGACCTCACCGTCACGGGCGCCGCGGAGCGGGTGCCGCTGGCCCCGCCGTCGGCCACCGCCGTGGCCGGATCGGGCTACATGGTGGTCCTCGACCTCCAAAGCGCTCGCGCCGGGGAGCAGTCCGAGCTCACCTTCTGGATCACCCGCGCGGACGAGGTGGTGGCCGTCGAGGACTACCTCGGCGCCAAGGGGCATCTCGTGGCGCTGCGCGCGCGAGACCTCGAGTACCTGCACACTCATCCCGCGGCGAGTGGGGCGCACGCCGGCCACGCCGGGCACGGCGGCGCCGCCCTGGAGGCCGTCACCTTCCACACAGAGTTCCCGAGCGCGGGCCCCTACCGGCTGTTCCTGCAGTTCAAGCACGAGGGACGGGTGCACACGGCGGCATTCACCCTTTCCGTGACCCGCTAGCCGCTGCGCGCGGCGCCCTCGCGCTCGGCGCGCTTCTGCTCGCGCCGGGCCCGCTTCTGCTCCTCGTACTCGCGCTGTGCCTCGGCCTCCGCCTCGGGGTCGTAGCTGCCGCACGAGGCGGCGAACACGAGCAGCCCCGCGACCATCCCGGCCCAGTGCGAGGCCACCAGGAACACGATCGCCCCGGCCACTCCGCCGGCCACGGCAGAGAAGAGCACGTACCCAAGCGGCAGCGCCAGGATCCGCGCGGTCACGGCGGAGCAGGCGAGCCACACAGCCGGGCCGGCGAGCCAGCCCCAGTCCTCGAAGAAGCTCTCGTCGAGCGTGACCGCGAGCAGGACGAACGGAACGGCGACGACGAGCGCCTGCACCACGAGCGACGTCCAGAACAGCCGGGCGTTCACAAAGCTGATACTAGACTCGCCCAAGCGGCGGTCGCAGATCGCCGAGGGGGGCGGTTAGCTCAGCTGGAAGAGCGCCACGCTTACAACGTGGAGGTCGCCTGTTCGAGCCAGGCACCGCCCATTGATGAGGATCAGCCGCAACGGTGACCGCAGGGACGTGGCCCGCTACGCCTGGCCCGCCGGCGTGGCCGCCGCGGGCGCCGCCTGGTACGCGGCCGACAGCCTCCGGCACCGCCGGGAGGGCGGGCACGGGTACGAGCTCCGAGGCGAGGTCGATGTCTCGGAGCCCAGCTTCCTGCGCGCCGCCGAGGCCCTCACCGGCGCCCCGGTCTCGTACGGCAACGACGTCGACCTCCTGATCAACGGCGACCAGATCTTCCCGGCCTATCTCGAGGCCATCCGGGGGGCGGAGGAGACGGTCAACCTCCTCACCTACGCCTACTGGAAGGGCGACATCGCGATCGAGGTGGCCGAGGCGCTCTGCGACCGGGCGTCGAGCGGCGTGGAGTGCAACGTCCTCATCGACGCCGTCGGGGGCGCGCAGATGGAGCGCGGGCTCGTCGAGAAGATGCGCGATGCGGGCATCACGTTCTGCTGGTTTCGCCCGCCCAAGCCCTACGCCGTGCGCCGGCTCCAGTACCGCACGCACCGCAAGCTCCTGATCGTGGACGGGAAGCTGGGCTTCACCGGCGGGGTCGGAATCGCCGAGGAGTGGACCGGCAACGCCCAGGACCCCGACCACTGGCGCGACACCCACGTGCGCGTGCGCGGCCCGGTGGTGAGAGGCCTTCAGGGCGCCTTCGCCGAGAACTGGCTCGAGGGGACTGGCAACGTGCTCGCCGGCGATCGCTACCTGCCCGACCTCGACGAGGTCGAGGACGGCGGCCCCATGCAGGTCATGCGGTCGAGCGCCACGGTCGGCGACACCAACGCCGAGGCGCTCGCCTACCTCGCCCTGGCCGCGGCCAAGCGGTCGATCGAGCTGACGTCGGCGTACTTCGTCCCCAGGCCCGCCTTCACCGAGGCCCTCCTCGAGGCGGCGGAACGCGGCGTGGAGCTGCGCATCCTCGTGCCGGGCTCCCACATCGACAAGGAGTTCGTCCGCACCGCCGGCCGGGCCAGCTACGACAGCCTGCTCGACGCAGGCATCGAGCTGTACGAGTACTGCCCCACCATGCTTCACGCGAAGTCGCTCGTGGTGGACGGGATCTGGTCGTGCGTGGGCTCGGTCAACTTCGACAACCGCTCCTTCCAGCTGCACGACGAGGTCGGCCTCTGCGTGCAGAGCGAGCGCTTCGCCGGCGAGCTGCACGAGACGTTCGAGCGCGACCTGACCGTGGCCGAGCGGATCGAGCCGGATCACTGGAGCGAGCGCCCCCGCACCCAGCGGGCGCGCGAGAAGGTCACGAAGCTCGCCCGCCGCGAGCTCTAAGGGGTCAGACCCCTTGAGTGCCCCTGTGTTAAGGGGTCTGACCCCTAGTTGCTTGCAGTAGCAACTGGGTTACCTGCTCCGGGTCGTCCCAGGTCGGGATGTGCCCGCAGCCGCGCAGTACGAGCGTCCGCCATCCGGGCGCGGTCTCTCGCGGTCGCCGCACCAGCCGGTCGAGCTCCGCCCAGGCGAGCGTGACCGGCACCCTGATCTGCTCGACGCCCGAGAAGACTGCGGCGCGCATCGCCGCGTTCGCGCCCTCGAAGCCCGGCGAGGTCACGTACGACCGCACGAGGCGCCAGGCCGCAGCCGGCGGCACCCTCGCGGGATGCCCCACCGAGCTGCGGAGGAGCAGCCGCCGTCCGCGCACGCTGCGGAGCACGAGCGGCAGCACGGGGAGGAGGGCCCGGCCCACCCGGCGCAGGTCGGCGCCGGGTCGCGGACCGAGCGGCCGCCGCCACAGCCCGGCCGTCGAGAGACCGGTCACCGACAGTGCGCGGCCGGCCTTGGCCACCTCGAGCGCAACCCAGCCCCCGAGTGAGTTGCCCGCCACGTGCGCCCGCTCGATCCCAAGCGAGTCCATGAAGGCGCCCACCGAGCGGGCCAGGAGCTGCGGCGTGGGCAGCGCCCCGTTCGACAGCGGCGCCGACCCGCCGAAGCCGGGCAGGTCGACCGCGATCACGTCGCGCTCGGCCGCAAGCAGGTCGAGCAGAGGCTCCCACACCACGAGCTCGGCGCCGAGCGGGTGGATCAGCACGAGCGGCTCGCCGCTCCCGCGGCGGACGTGGTTCAGCACGAGCGGCTCAGCTCCCGGCCACGACGGCCGCGGTGCGCTCGCGACTCGGCGCCGGCCCGCGGTAGGCCGGTCCTGCCAGGAGCGCCTGCACGTCGCCGATCCGGCGCTCCATGAAGCCGCCCTCGCAGTAGGCCAGGTACAGCTCCCACAGCCGCCGAAAGCGTAGGTCGTAGCCGAGCTCGCCGACTCGGCCCGCCAGCCGAACGAAGTTCTCGCGCCAGCGCCGCAGCGTCTCGGGGTAGTGCGCGGTGATGTCCTCCAGGTCCAGCAGCCGGAGGCTCGTGGCCCGCGCCACGCAGCGCGATATCACCTCGAGCGACGGCAGGCACCCCGACGGGAAGATCAGCTCCTTGATGAAGGAGCGCGAGGCCTTCTCGATCTCGTAGGCCCGGTCGTCGATCACGATGGCCTGCAGCAGCATCAGCCCGCGCGGGTCGAGCAGCTCGCCGCAGCGGCGGAAGAACAGGTCGAAGTACTGCCATCCGACCGCCTCGATCATCTCGATCGACACGAGCTTGTCGTAGCGTCCGCGCAGGTCCCGGTAGTCCTCGAGCAGCACCGTCACGCGATCGTCGAGCCCGGTGTCGCGCACCCGCCGCATGGCCACGTCGTGCTGCTCGCGGGAGATGGTGGTCGTGGTCACCCGGCAGCCGTAGCGCTCCGCCGCGTGCAGGGCGAACGAGCCCCAGCCGGTTCCGATCTCGAGCACGTGGTCGGCCGGCCCCAGCTCGAGCTTCCGGCAGACCCGCTCGAGCTTCGCCTCCTGTGCCTCCCGCAGCGAGTCCGAGGGCCGCCGGAACACGGCACACGAGTAGGTCATGGTCTCGTCGAGGAAGACCCGGAACAGGTCGTTCCCGAGGTCGTAGTGGGCGGCGACGTGGCGGCGCGCCCCGGCCCTCGTGTTCCGCGGGATCCGCGACACCAGGGTGCGCACCCGGGCGACCGGGCGGCGCCAGCGGTCGAGCCGCGGCATCTCGCGCGCGCCGATCCGTACCAGGCCGACCAGGTCGTCGGTGTCCCACGCGCCGGCGCCGTAGGCCTCCGCCAGCCGGCGGCTGCCTCCGAGCAGGGCGCGCCAGAAGACCGCTGGATCGTGCACGCGGAGCGTGACCGCAAGCGGGGCGCCGGCCGGCCCGAAGCCGCGCCGCCGGCCGCCCTCGACGACCTCGAGTCGCCCCTCGCGCAGGCGGCTCAGCAGAAGACGGGATGCGAAGCGAGCGAACATGAGCTTGCCCATGGTGATGGTACGTGTGAAGGGCCCCTTCGGATAAGGTCGCGCCTACCGCGAGCCAGGAGGAACCGACCGTTGGATGCCACGAGGCTGAAGTCGATCCCGCTGTTCGAGGAGGTGGGGGACGACGAACTGCGACAGATCGCGCCGTTCGCCCAGGAGGTGTCCGTCGAAGAGGGCAAGGTGCTCGTGCGCGAGGGCGACTTCTCGTACGAGTTCATGGCCATCGAGGACGGCGAGGCCGAGGTCACGCGCGGCGGCGAGCACGTGGCCGACCTGGGGTCGGGCGACTTCTTCGGTGAGATGGGCCTGCTCGAGAAGACGCTCCGCAACGCCACCGTCACCGCCAAGACCCCCATGCGCCTCATCACCCTGACCGGTTGGGACCTGCGCCGGGTCGAGCGAACAGCCCCGCAGGCGATCGAGCGGGTGCGCTCCGTGCTCGAGGAGCGCCGCGCGGCGGGCTGACCCATGGCCGGCCGCACAGTCCTCTTCGGCGCGACCGGCTACACCGGGCGCCTCGTGGCCGAGGCGATGGTCGAACGCGGCATCAAGCCGGTGCTGGCCGCCCGCAACGCCGGCAAGCTGGACCAGCTCGCCGACGAGCTGGGCGGCGGGCTGGAGACCGCCGTGGCCGACGTGTCCGACCCGCCGAGCGTCTCCGCCCTGGTGGAGCGGGGCGACGTGCTCGTCACCACCGTCGGTCCCTTCGCCCGCTGGGGCGCCCCGGCCGCGGCGGCGGCCACCACGGCCGGCGCGCACTACGTCGACTCGACCGGGGAGCCGGGCTTCATCCGCGAGGTGTTCGAGCGCTACGGCCCCGCCGCCGACCGCGCCGGCTGCGGCATGCTCACCGCGTTCGGCTACGACTGGGTGCCGGGGAACCTCGCGGCCGGCCTCGCGCTGCGCGAGGCCGGCGAAGACGCCGTGCGGGTGGACATCGGATACTTCGTCGTCGGGAGCGGGTCGCCGAGCGGCGGCACCCGGGCGACCATGGCGTCGTCCTCCGGCAAGCCCGGCTTCGCCTTCAGGGACGGGCGGGTTCAGGCGGAGCGCACCGCGAAGCGGATGCGCGGGTTCAGCGTGGGCTCGAAGCGCCGCGAGGGCGTGTCCGTCGGCGCCTCGGAGCACTTCACGCTGCCGCGGATCGCGCCCCAGCTGCGCGAGGTGAACGTCTACCTCGGCTGGTTCGGGCCGTTCTCCCGTGTCGTGCAGGCGATTTCGCTCGGCGCCAGCCTTCCCGGCGTCTCCACCGTCATGAGGCTCGCCGGCGAGCGCTTCGTCAAGGGATCGAGCGGCGGGCCGGACGCCGAGGAGCGGTCGAAGTCCGGCTCCCACATCGTCGCGATCGCCTACGACGGCGCGGGCCGCGAGCTGGCGGAGGTCCACGTGGCGGGCGTGAACGGCTACACCTTCACCGGCCGCATCCTCGCCTGGGGCGCGCACCGCGCGGCGGAGGGCGGCCTGCAGGGCACCGGCGCGCTCGGTCCCGAGGAGGCCTTCGGACTGGTGGCGCTCACGGATGGCTGCCGCTGGGCCGGGCTCGAGCAGGAGAGCTCGTCCGGCGACTCCCGGGCTGCGTCGGTGCCCGGGCGTGCACCTGTCGTCTGATCGCGCGGCCCGCCGCAGGTTCGCCATGCTCGTGACCGCCGCCATAGCGGCCTTCGCTGCGGGCCTCGCCGTCGGGGCCGGCGGCGGTGGGGAGGAGGGAGAGGCGCCGCGCTCGCCGGCGGTCGAGCGTCAGGAGCGGCTGCTCGAGGCCGTGGACCGGCTCAGCCTGCGCCAGCAGATCGGCCAGCTGATCGTGTCGAGCTTCCCGGACCGGTCTGTGCCCGACTACATCCGCCGTCGCCTGCGGGCGCGAGAGACCGCCGGGGCGATCCTGTTCGGCTTCAACGCGGGCACGCAGGCCGAGTGGCGGCGCTTGACGCGTGCGATCCAGCGCCACGCCGGCGGCCGGGCGCTGGTCATGGTCGACCAGGAGGGCGGCGAGATCCGCACGGTGGGCTGGGCGGGCCCGGCGGCCGGCCAGCCGCAGCAGGGCGGTCCGGAGCAGGTCCGCGGCAGCGCGCGGGCGGCGGCCGGCCAGCTGAGGCGGGCGGGCGTGAACGTGAACCTCGCGCCGGTGGCCGACGTGCCCGGCGGGCTCGCCCCGGTGATGGGCTTCAGGGCCTTCGCCGGCGACCCGCGCGGCATCGCCGCCCGTACCAGGGCCGCGCTCGAGGGCATGCGGGCCGCCGGCGTGGCGGGCACCGCCAAGCACTTCCCCGGCCTGGGCCGCGCCCAGGTGAACACCGACGACGGCTCCGCCACCGTGGCCGGGGCGCTGACGGACGACCTGATCCCGTTCCGGGCGGCGGTGGACGCCGGGGCGCCGCTCATGATGCTCTCGCACGCCCTCTACCCCGCGCTGGACGCCGAGCGGATCGCCTCGCAATCCCCCCGCATCGTCACGGACCTGCTGCGCGACCGGCTCGGCTACGAGGGCGTGATCGTCACCGACAGCATCGAGGCCCAGGCCGTGCTCGACCGCTCGGGCGTGGCGCGGGCGGCCGAGCGCTCGCTGCGGGCCGGAGCCGATCTGATACTCACGACCGGGAGCGCCAGCTGGAACCAGATACACCCCTGGCTGCTTCGCGAGGCGCGCGCCTCGCGCGCTTTCCGCCAGCGGGTCCGCCTCTCGGCGGCCCGGGTGCTCGCCCTGAAGGAGGACCTACTCCGCTGAGGCCCGGGCCGAGGCCCGCTCCATCAGCTCTCCGTGGGCCGCGCGGGTGCGGCCGGTCCGCCGCTCCCAGACTTCCTCGGGGCGGAGCTCCCAGGCGAACGTGTCGTCGGCCAGACAGCGCTCGAGCGTGTCCTCGACCTCGCGGCGCAGCTCGGCGCTCTCGATCGGCGCCAGCAGCTCGACGCGCGTGTCGAGGTTCCGCGGCATCAGATCGGCCGACCCCATCCAGTACTGCCGCTCGCCGCCGCGCCAGAAGCCGTACAGGCGCGAGTGCTCCAGGAAGCGCCCCACGACGGAGACCACGCTGATGTTGTCGGACACGCCCGGCACGCCGGCCCGCAGGCAGCAGATCCCGCGCACGTTCACGTCCACCCGCACGCCCGCCTGCGAGGCCTCGTACAGCGCCCGGATGCAGCGCGCGTCGACCAGCGAGTTGAGCTTGATGATGATGCGCGCCTCGTCGCCGCCGCGGTGGGCTTCCACCGTCTGCCGCACCTGGTCGAGGAACCAGTCACGCATGTCGTCCGGGGCGGTCACGACCTTGCGGTAGCTCGGCGACCGCGCGGCGCCGGTCAGGGTGTTGAACAGCTCGGCCACGTCGACGGCGATGGCCCGGTCGGTCGTGAACAGCCCGAAGTCCTCGTACAGGCGGGCCGTCTTCGCGTGGTAGTTGCCGGTCCCGATGTGCACGTAGTGGCGAGTGCCCGAACCCTCGCGGCGCACGACGAGGAGCGCCTTGGCGTGCGTCTTCAGCCCGGGCAGCCCGTGCACCACGTGGGCGCCCGCCTCTTCCAGCGCTCGCGCCCAGCCGATGTTCCGCCGCTCGTCGAAGCGGGCCTTCAGTTCCACCAGGCAGACAGCCTGCTTGCCGCGCTCGGCCGCCTCGATCAGCGCCGGCACGAGCGCCGAGTCGTCCGAGGTCCGGTACACGGTCATCTTGATGGCGAGCACGTCCGGGTCGGCCACCGACTGCTGCACGAAGCGCTCCACGCTGGTCGCGAACGAGTCGTAGGGGTGGTGGACCAGCAGGTCGCCGCCGCGCATGGCGGCGAACACGTCCGCCCGGGCGTCCTCGCGGTCGGCGAGAGCCTGCTGGGTGACGGGCGTCCAGGGCGGGTCGCGCAGCTCCCGGTGGCCGTCCAGGTCGTAGATCGCCCACAGGTCGTCCAGGTCGAGCAGCCCCTCGACGTCGATCACCTGGCCCTCGTCGATCGTGAGCTGCTCGAGCAGGTAGCTGCGCATGTCCGGGTCCATCGTCGACGAGACCTCGAGCCGGACCACCTCGCCGAAGCGGCGCCTGCGCAGCTCGTCCTCGACGGCCTGCAGCAGGTCATCGGCCTCGTCGGAGACGGTGAAGTCGGCGTCGCGGGTGACCCGGAAGAAGTCGTGGCGCAGGATCTCCATGCCGGGGAAGAGCTCGTCGAGGTGCCGTGCGATCACATCCTCGAGCGGCACGAACACACCCTCCCCGAGCGGCACGAAGCGCGGCAGCACCTCCTTCGGCACCTTCACGCGCGCGAACGTCTCGGTGCCGGACACCGGATCGCGCAACCAGACGGCCAGCGACAGCGACAGGTTCGAGATGTACGGGAACGGCCGTCCCGGACCCACCGCCAGGGGAGTCAGCACCGGGAAGATCTGCTCGGAGAACTGGCGGTCGATGGCCTCCAGCTCTCCGGCGTCGCACTCCTCGCAGTCCATCACGCGCATGCCGTGCTCGGCCAGCGCGGGACGAATGTGCTCCTCCCACTGCGTCGAAAGGCGCTTCCCCAGCGCGCGGGTGCGCTCCATGATCCGCTCGATGGCCTCGCCGGGAGGGACCCCGTCGGGACCGCGGGCGTCGATGCCGGCGTCGACCTGGTCGTGCAGGCCCGCCACCCGCACCATGAAGAACTCGTCGAGGTTGTTCGCGTAGATCGCGAGGAACTTGACGCGCTCCAGGAGCGGCGTGGAGTCGTCCTCGGCCAGCTCGAGGACGCGTTCGTTGAACTGGAGCCAGGAGAGCTCGCGGTTGGTGTAGAGCTCGGGCGAATCGAGCGCCGGTGCCTCGGGAGGAGCGGTGACGGCTTCCATCAGCGTCTATGGTGGCGGATCGCGATGATTTGGCTTCTCAGGCACGGGGATGCGGAGGATGGTACGCCGGACGCGCAGCGGCCGCTTACGGAGAAGGGCCGGGGGCAGGCCCGCGCCGTGGGGGCGGCCATGAAGGCGCTCGGCGTGGAGCTCGACGCGTGCCTGACGAGCCCGAAGGTTCGCGCGGCCGACACCGCGCGCATCGCCTGCGAGGCGCTCGGCGTTGAGCCGCAGCTGGAGCCGAAGCTGTCCGGCGGGCCGTTCGACGCCGAGGCGCTCGCCGCCGGCCTGGGCGACGACGTCCTGCTGGTGGGCCACGACCCGGACTTCTCGATGGCCGTCCACTCGCTCACCGGCGCGCAGGTTCGCATGAAGAAGGGCGGGCTGGCGGGCGTCGACAAGGGAGAGCTCATGCTCCTGCTTCGCCCCCGCGAGCTGAAGCGGATCGCGAGCTAGGCAAGCTTCCTCCCCTCCACCAGCTCGAGCAGGACGCCCTCGCGAAGGCCGCCGCGGGCGATCCGCAGCGGCAGGCCGAGCAGGTCGGACATAGCCTCCAGCACGAGGATTCCGGCGGGGAGCAGGCGGATGCGCTCGGGCTCCAGCTCGAAGCGCGCGGCCACCTCCGCGATCGGGGTGACCGACAGCACGCGGATCCCACGCTCGAGCGTCTCGTGGGAGAGCTCGGTCCCCAGCAGCCGGCGCAGCGACGTGGCGGTGCCGCCCACGGCGACGGCGTCGTGGGCGGGCGGCGGCTCGAGCCCCTCGAACGTGCCCGCCACGTGGCGGCGCACCTTCTCGAGCTCGTCGATCGCCGGGGGGTCGGAGCGGAGGTAGGCGTCGGCGAGGAAGCCCGAGCCGATCCGGAACGAGGCGGACCAAGCCATGGCGCCGTCCGGCTCGCCGATGGCGATCTCGCTCGAGCCGCCGCCGACGTCGATCACGGCGATCGTCCCGTCGGACGGGGTGAGCAGCGTCCGCGTGGCGCCCACGAACGAGAGCCGCGCCTCCTCCTCTCCGGTCAGCACCTCGAGGCTGACGCCGTCCACGTGGCCGACCGCGGCCAGCAGCTCGTCGCGGTTGGGGGCGTTCCGGATCGCCGCGGTGGCGACGGTGACGATCCGCTCGGCGCCCACCTCGTGCGCGATCTTCGCCTGAGTGGCCACCACCTCGGCCGTCTCGGCGATCTTGGCCGCCGGGATCGCCCCGCCCGCGTCGAGGCTCTTGCCGATGCGGGTGAAGGCCCGCTGCGTGACCAGCTCGCGCAGCGTCCCCTCTCCGGCATCCGCCACCAGCAGCCTCGTGGTGTTGCTGCCGATGTCGATGCAGGCGCAGATCAACGCGTGGACGGCGGGGTCAGCTCCGGATGCGAGGCGTCCTCGAACTCCCGGAACAGACCGGTGACGATGAACGCCGTCTGCTCGCCGATATCCACTGCATTGTCGCCGATGCGCTCGATGCAGCGAGCCACCAGCATCATGTGCATCGCCCACTCACGCGTGTCGGCGTCGTCGCCGATCTCGAGCGCCAGGTGGAAGACCTCACGGTTCAGCCGGTCGATCTCGTCGTCCTGGCGCACCAGGTCCTGGGCGAGCTCGACGTCACGCCGCGAGAAGGCCTGCTTGCACTGGATCACCTGCTGCCGGGCCTGCTCGCCCATGCGCTGGATGTGCGACAGGATGCGCTCGTCGGAGGGCGGGTGGTGGCCCGCGAGCGGCACCAGCTTGGCCATGTTCACGCACTGGTCGCCCATGCGCTCCATGTTCTTGATGATGTGGAGCACCGCCGCCACCAGGCGCAGGTCGCCGGCCACCGGCGCCTGCAGCGCCAGCAGCGAGAGCACGCCCTGGTGGACCTCCAGGTAGCGCCCGTCGATCCGGTCGTCGTCGGAGATGACCATCCCGGCCAGCTCCACGTCCTGGTGCTGCACCGTCTCGAGCGCCCGGTCGAGCGCGGTGACGACCATGTCGAGCCCGCCAAGCGCCTGCTCCTCGAGCTTGGCCAGCTCCTCCTGGAAATGCGTGCGAGTCGTCTCCGACACGGTACTACCCGACCTTGCCGGTGACGTAAGCCTCCGTACGCGAGTCGGACGGGTTGGTGAAGATCTTGTCGGTGTCGTCGAACTCGACGACGCGCCCGCTCCTGTGCTCCTCGTCGTCCAGCTCGACCGTGAAGAAGGCGGTCTTGTCGGACACCCGGGCGGCCTGCTGCATGTTGTGGGTGACGATCACGATCGAGTACTCGCGCTTCAGGTCCATCATGAGGTCCTCGATCTTCCCGGTCGAGATCGGGTCGAGGGCCGAGCAGGGCTCGTCCATCAGGATCACGTCGGGCTCGACCGCCAGGCAGCGCGCGATGCAGAGGCGCTGCTGCTGGCCGCCGGACATGCCGAAGGCGTTCGTCTTGAGCCTGTCCTTGACCTCGTCCCAGAGCGCCGCGTGGGTGAGGGCCTGCTCGACGAGGTCGTCCATGTTGCCCTTCATCCCGAGCACGCGCGGGCCGAAGGCGATGTTGTCGTAGATCGACTTGGGGAACGGGTTCGGCTTCTGGAACACCATGCCGATCCGCTTGCGGACCTCGACGGCGTCCACCTCACGGGCGTAGAGGTCCTGGCCGTGGTAGAGAACCTCTCCCTCGACCCGCGCGGTGGGAATGAGGTCGTTCATCCGGTTGAGACAGCGGATCAGCGTCGACTTGCCGCAGCCCGAGGCACCGATGAGAGCGGTGATCTCGTTCCTGCCGATGTCGAACGTGACACCCTGCACGGCGGGCTTTGGGCCGTAGGAGACCTTCACATCACGGAGCTCGAAGACCGCCTCACGCGGCTTGGCCTGCTCGCGCCGCGCGCCGTCGACGGCGGGCGCGGTGCCCTCGGTGGCGCGGACGCCGAGCGGTCTGCGAAGGCCGGTGGTCTCTTCTTCCTCCTGCCTGTCCTTGTGCTCGGTCACGTGCTGGTCGGGCACTCTAGTTCACCTACCACTTCTGCTCGTATCGATTCCGTAGCCAGATCGCGACGCTGTTCATCAGCAGCAGGAGGATCATTAGCAGCAGGATCCCCGCGGCCGCGAGCGGCTGGTAGTTGTTGGCGTCGCTGGAGGGACGCGAGATCCAGTCGAAGATCTGGATGGGCATCGCGGTGAAGATGTCGCCCAGCCCGCTCGGGTTGAAGGCGGCCACGGTCACGGCGCCGACCACGATCAGCGGCGCGGTCTCGCCGATCGCGCGGGCGAGTGCGAGGATCACGCCCGTGGCGATGCCCGGGACGGCGGCCGGGAGGACCTGTCGCCGGATCGTCTGCCATTGGGTGGCGCCGAGCGCCATGGACCCCTCGCGGATCGAGGGGGGAACGGCACGGATGGCCTCGCGGGCGGCGATGATCACCACGGGCAGGACCAGGAGGCCGAGCGTGAGCCCGCCGGCGAGGATCGTCGGGTCGCCGGTGCCGAGCGGCCCCAGCTCGACCGGGCCGCGCACCAGGAAGGCAAGGCCCAGGATGCCGTAGACGATCGAGGGAACCGCGGCCAGGTTCTGGATGTTCACCTCGACCAGGCGGTTGTACCACTTGGTCCCGTCCGCGTACTCCTCCAGGTAGATCGCCGTTAGGACCCCCACCGGGATGATGAACAGCGCGCAGACGCCCATCAGCCAGATCGTGCCCCACAGCGCCGCCTGGATCCCGGCCTGGTCGGCGCTGATCGAGGTGAAGTTGCTGACGAAGTCCCAGGTGAGGTTGCCGGCCCCGTCCACGGCGACGTCGACCAGCAGAACGACGAGCAGGCCGATGGCGAGCCCCAGGCACACGAACATCGCGAGCTGGAACACCAGGTCCTTGGCGCGCCGCGAGCCGGACGTCCGCCCGATGGCCTCGGCGTGGGCGCTCATTCGTACACCTGCCTGTACTTGCGCACGAAGCGGATCGAGAACAGGTTGAGGATCAGCGTGATCACGAACAGCGTCATGCCCACGGCGAATACCGTCTTGAAGGCGATAGTCCCGGTGGCGATGTCGCCCTTCGCGGTGGTCCCGATGTAGGCGGTCATGGTCTCCATCGGCTGGCCGAGGTTGACGCCCCACTGCGCGACGAGGCCCGAGGCGATCAGCACGACCATCGTCTCGCCCACGGCCCGCGACATCGCAAGCACGAGCGACGCGACGATGCCCGACAGCGCCGCCGGGAACACCACGCGCAGGGTCGTCTGGAGCTTGCTGGCGCCCAGTCCGAACGATCCCTCGCGCAGCGACTGCGGGACGGCGGACATCGCGTCCTCGGAGATCGATGCGACCGTGGGGATGATCAGGAAGCCCACGATGATCCCTCCGGCCAGGCCGTTGAAGATGGCGACGTCGAAGCCGAACAGGCCGCGCAGCACCTCAGGCGTGAAGAAGGTCAGCGCGAAGTAGCCGAACACGATGGTCGGCACGCCGGCCAGGAGCTCGAGGATCGGCTTGATCGTCTTGCGGACCGAGGGCCGCGCGTACTCCGCCAGGTAGATCGCGGCACCGAGCCCGAGCGGCGTGGCCACGAGCATCGCGACGAGGCTGACCAGGAGCGTGCCGGACACGAGCGGCAGCACGCCGAAGCTGGCCGGCTGGATGGCGGGCGACCAGTCGGTGCCGAACAGGAAGTCGGACAGGGACACGTCGCCGAAGAAGACGATCGTCTCCTCGAGCAGGGAGATCACGATGCCGGTCGTGGTGAGCACGGAGATCAGGGCCGCCAGCATCAGCAGGCCCTTGATCAGGTCCTCCCCCCAACGGCGACGGGCCGCCCGGAGGCTGGGTGCCTCCGGGCGGCCCTTTGTCGCAGCTGTCGTTCCGGCTTCCACTCAGCTCCCGAGGGCGGACTTGGCCTGGTCGGCCTGCTCCTGGCTCATCGGGACGATCGCCGCGGCCTCCGAGATGGCCTGGTAGTTCTCGAGGACGTAATCCATGAACGCCTTGACCTCGGGGCGCCGCAGCGCCTCCTGGCTCGGGTACATGAACAGCGGGCGGGAGAGCGGCTTGTACTCGCCGCTCGAGATCGACTCCTGGCTCGGCTTGACGCAGCCGCTGCCGGAATCCACGCCCACCAGGTTCAGCTTGTCCTGGTTCTGCTCGTAGTAGGAGAAGCCGAAGTAGCCGAGCCCGCCGGACTCGCCCGCCACGCCCTGGACGAGCACGTTGTCGTCCTCGGAGGGCTGGTAGTCCTTGCGCGTGTTCCCCTCTTCACCGTTGATCTCCTCGGTGAAGAACTCGAACGTGCCGGAGTCGGTTCCGGGCCCGAACAGGCTCAGGTTGCCGTCGGGGAGGCTGGGATCGATGTCAGAGAGGCTCTGGACCTTCGAGCCCTGAGACCACAGCTCCTTGAGCTGGTCGGTCGTCATGCAGTCGACCGACAGCTCCGGGTTTGTCGCGATCGAGATGCCGTCGTTGGCGACCTGGACCTCGGTGTACTTCACGCCCTCCTTGTCGCAGAGCGGCACCTCCTCCTCCTCGTCGATCGGGCGCGAGGCGTTGGAGATGTCGGTCTCGCCGGCGCAGAACTTCTCGAAGCCGCCGCCGGTGCCGGACTGGGCGACCGTGATCCGGACGCCCGGGTTCTCGCCCACGAAGGCCTCCTGGGCGGCCTGGGCGAACGGGCCGACGGTGCTCGACCCGTCGATGCGGATGGTGCCGGAGAGGTCGCCCCCGCCACTGTTGCCGCTGCCGCCGTCGTCGTCATCGTCGTTGCCGCACGCGGCGGCGCCGAGCGCCAGCGCACCACAGGCAGCGAACGCGAGGAGCTTCCTCATACGGTTCTTCTCCTTGGGTTCGGTCATGTACGGCGCGGACGCTGTCACGGCGAGCGGCCCAAGTCTGTTACCCGGGTGTCGCCCTCTTGTGAAAGAGATGTGAAGCGGTATCCGAAGCCGAAGTGCGTGTGGATCAGGTTGCGCCCGGGGAGGACGCGGGCGATCTTCTGCCTCAGCTTGCCCACGTAGACGTCCACGGAGCGGTCCGCCTTGCGGTACGGCTCGCCCCACACGACCGAGTAGAGCTCCTGCCGCGACACGATCCGGTCGCGCCGTTCGACGAGGGCGGTGAGCAGTTGCAGCTCCCGCACGGTCAGGTCCAGCGGCCGGCCTTCCACCAGCGCCACGAACTCGCTTGGCCGGATCTCCAGCCCGCCGGCTCTCAGAACGGTCTGTGCCTCCATGGCTGGCGAGGCTTCCATCCTCGTGCCGAAACTCCGTTATTACGGCGTTTCCTCGCTGTGAAGATGCTGTAAAAGCGACGTGGGGCGTCCGCCGCGTGCGTAGACTTCGGGGCCGATGCCGGAGATGCGTCTCGCGATCCTCGACTCGGACTCGGGGTTCGTTCGCGTGCTGGTCAAGCGCGCGAGCGACCTTGGCTGGCAGCACCGGCGGCTGGAGGCGCCTCCTCGCACGGAGGATTTCGTCGCCATGCGCGTGAACGCCCTGGTGGTGGACCTGGCCCTGCTCGGCCCGGGCGCCTGGGATTTCGTGGAGCGGGTGTCGACCGCTCTGCCCGGCCTCGGGATCGTGGTCTGCACCGGGCGCTCGAGCGTCTCCCAGCGCGTGCGCGGGCTGCGGCTCGGCGCCGACGACTGGGTGACGAAGCCCTGCCACCCCGAAGAGGTGCTGGCGCGCGTGGAGGCCGTCGTGCGGCGGCGCAAGCGGGCCACCACCCGTGTAGAGACCGGCCCGCTGGTGGCCGGCGATCTCGAGATCCGCGCCGACCAGTTCCAGGCTTTCGTGCGCACCACGAGCGTCGACCTCACCCGGCGCGAGTTCGAGGTGCTGCAGCTGCTGGCGCAGGCCAAGGGCAAGGTCCTGCAGCGCGAGGAGATCTACCAGGCCGTGTGGGGCTACGCGATGGCCCACGGCGACCGCTCGGTCGACGTGTTCATCCGCAAGGTGCGCCAGAAGCTGGAGAAGGCCTCGCCCGACTGGAGCTACATCCACACGCACTTCGGCGTGGGCTACCGCTTCGAGCCGGAGCGGCCCGGCGCTGCCGAGGAGCCCGCCGAGGCCCAGCGCTGGGAGGTTCCACCGGCCGCTGCCCCACCGGCCGCCGCCGAGCTCGACGACGACCCGGAGCTGGTCACCCCCTAGTGGTCGCCTCCGGAGACCCCTAGGCAGCCACGGCCCGGCCGGGCCGCAGCCCGCATGCGAGCAGCGCGCGGGGGGCCGAGACCACGAGCGCATCCGCCCTCGCTGGCGTCAGGCCGCCGTCGAGGAGGGCCTCGTGCGCCATGCGCAGGGCCGGCGGCCGACTGGGCCCGTGGGCGTCCGACGCCACAAGCGCCACCAGTCCGTCCGCCAGCAGGCTCCAGGCCGACTCGCACGCGTCCTCGCCGTGCCCGCCCGTCAGCGACAGGGCGTTGAGCTGGGCCAGCGAGCCCGCCGCGATCTCCCTCCGCAGGCCCGCGGCGCCGTCGAGGCCGGCGTCGGCGCTCCGCTCGGGATGGGCCACTAGGACGCCGAACCCGCGCTCGCGCAGCTCGGCCGTGGCCGCGTGGAAGTCCTCGCCGATGCCGAGAAAGGGCGTCTCGACAAGCAGCCAGCGCGCGCCGGGAGGGCCTTGCGCGAGCAGCTCGAGCTCCTCCTGGTCGAGGCTGAAGGCCATCTCGTGGCCGAGCTCGGCCCCGCAGCCGACCTCGAGCGGGATGCCCGCGCCGGCGAGGGAAGCTCGCAAGGCTCGGACGCGAGTCTCGACCTCCCGCGCGTCGGTGAGACCGAGGTCGGGCCGGAAGTGCGGCGTGGCGACGACCGTGCCCGTGCCGGCGGCGAGCGCGGCACGGGCCAGGTCGAGGCTGGCGGGGAGGTCGGCGGGGCCGTCGTCGACGCCCGGAAGCAGGTGGAAGTGGAGATCCACGTGGTCCATCCCACTTCAGAGCTTCGGCAGCGGCACCCGCCTTCCCGTGATTCCCCTGTGACCGTCGTGTTGAGCCTGGGTGAACCCCGGTCGCTACGCGGCCTTGCGCGCGGCCCTGAGGCCGGCGACGCCTGCGATCAGGCCGAGCGCGCCCACGCCGAGCGCGACGACCACGAGCCACACCGGCGCGCCCTCGTCGTCCTCGCCCGCCGGGACGGCCGCCGCCTGCACGTTCGCAACGGGCTGCGTGTCGGCCTTGGCGTCGTCCTTCGCCGCGGCCTCCTCGCCCTCGGCCGCCGTCAGGACGACCGTCGGAGCGGGCTCCTCGAGCTCCTCGCCGCTCTCGCCCTCCGCCGGGATCTGAATCCAGCGGTGCGCGCCCTTCTCGCACTTCTGGACGGTCGGGAAGTAGAGGGTGTCACCCTCCTCGCCCGCCGGCAGCTTCAGGCTGACCGCGAACTGGGCAAGCCGGCCCTCCGGGAGCGGATTCTTCGCCGTGTAGACGATCTCGCTGACGCCGGTGGTGATCTCCTCGCCGTGCAGCTCGACCGGGTCCTTCTTGCCCTCCTTCGTCGACACGTCCCAGAGCGGATGCACGACCGGCGTGGCCGTGGGCACGCTCGGGGGGACCTGGATCCGGAGCTGGGTGGTCGGCGATCCCTCGCACCCGTGCCCGACCGAGAAGGTCTGGGTGGTGTAGCCGTCCGAGGCTCCCTCGCCGGGGGCGGCGGTCACATGCGCGCCGGCGGTGCCCGCCAGCGCCAGGGTGAGCGCGCCGGTCGCGGCGGCCACCCAAGTGGTCTTCAGTCTCATTTCGTTTCTCCTACTGTCGTTCGAAAGATCAGACTTCGAACGAGAGGGGCGGGGCACGGCCCGCGAGCGCGGCGCCGACGAGCCGGCCGCCGCGCGGTAGGAGGGCGCCGGGGCGCCGGCGCCTGGGAGGCCGGGCGGCCGCGCTCGGCCGCCAGCGCGTTCCCCTGCGCCGGGCGACGGCGCGCACCAGGGCCTCGTCGCCCGGATAGCGGCCGCCCAGCAGCGGCAGGAAGATCAGGACGGCGGGCGCGAGATACGCGAAGGCGTCGCTCACCCCGGCCAGCTGGAGGGCGAGCAGCCACGCCAGCGACAGCGCGGCGAAGGCGAGCGAGCGGCGGTCGGTCACTCGACCGGCACCTCGATGACGGCCCGATGCTCCTCGAACTGGGACACCCGGGCGCGGACCTCGAGCTGCCAGTCACCGCCCGGTGCGATCAGGGCTCGCCTTGCCACGTAGTGGCCCGGGCCGGCCTTGTCGATGCGCGGCTCGAGCGGCCCGATCTGCTTGTCCGGCAGGGACAGCTGGACGGCGAGCTCCTTCGCGCGGTCCCACTGGGTTCCGTCGCGCGCGTCGAACAGGTAGAGGTGGATCTCGTTCGCCCCCGCGGCCCCCGGGTCGGCGGTGAGGTCGAGCTGCGCCGGCCCGAGCTCGGTCGACGCGCTGAACGGGCCGGAGGCTTCGGCGCCCGGCGGCGGGTAGCTCGTGAGGGCGGCGGTCACGCCGAGCACCACCACGATGAGCGCCACCTCGGCCTGCACCGCCCGGCGCAGGACGCGCCCCGCGCCGCCGGGCGGCGCGCCCTCGACGGCAAGGCGCTCGAGCCGCGGGAGGTTGCGCCGCATGTTGAGCGCCCCGAGCACGATCAGGGCCACGATCAGCCCGATCTTGATCAGGATCGCGCGCCCGAAGGCGGATCCGGTCAGGTCGCCCAGCGACTCGAGGTAGAGGATCGACTGGTAGGTGCCACTGGCCAGCAGGATCGCCACGGAGGCGAGCGCGAGCGGAGAGAAGCGGCGCAGGCACGCGGCCAGGAGGCGGGTGCGGTCGGGCCCCTCTAGGCGGGCCGTGGCCGCCGGCAGCACCACGACGAGCGCGACCAGCCCGCCCATCCACGCGCTCATGGCGAGCACGTGCAGCGAGTCGGAGGTCATGACGAGCAGTTCCGGACTGGTGGTGCCCGCGTGGCCCGATAGGCCGGGCGAGACGACCAGGAAGCCCAGCAGCAGCGCGAGCGCCGCGAGCCCCGGCCAGGAGCCGAGCGGCCGCGCGGCCAGCCCGGTCGCACCCAGCGAGGCGGGGCGCAGCACCGGCAGGCGGGTGCCCGCGACGGCGACCAGCGCCACCACGCCGAGCAGCAGCCAGTCGATCAGGCGCAGGCCCCAGACGGTGCCGAAGCGCGTGCCGAGGACATCGCCGACGATCGTCGCGTCCAAGGCGCTCCAGAAGGACGTCCCGGCGGCGTTGGCGCCCTGTAGCACGATGCCGAGCACCGTGGTCACGAGTCCGAGCCCGACCGTGGCCGCCGCCAGGCGGCCGAAGCGGGCCGCGAAGGCCTCCGAGGCGCTCGCCCATTCGGAGCCGGCCCCGCTCGCCGCGCGCAGGCCCGGGAGCCACACCGCCCCGAGGAAGATCACGCCGCCCACCGCGAGCGCGATCGCGAGGTAGGCGAGCCCGCGCACGGCGCCGAACGCGGTGCTGGTGGCCGGGCCGGCCTCGCCCTCCTCGATCAGCTCGGCGACCGTGGCTGCCGGCGCGGCGCCGCCCTCCCCGACGCTGAAGACGAAGCCGCCCGCGATCGGATGCGAGTCCGCGGAGACGACGCGGAAGGTGGCCGTGTAGCTCCCCTCCGGCAGGTCCGGGCGGAGCGCCACTCCGACAGCCTTGGGGTCGTCGCCGGGCCGCAGCAGGTCGCCCTGGTCGACCCGCTCGCCCTTGGCGTCGAACACCCGCACGGCGCCGAAGCCGCCCTCGACCGGCTCGCTGAACCGGAAGGCGATCCGCTCGGGCGGGGCATCGACCTGGGCCCCGCGCTCGGGGGACGTGGAGACGAGCTCGGCGTGGGCTGCCGCGCTCGCGGGCAGCGCCAGCATGGCGAGGCAGGTGGCGCCGAGGGCCACCGCCTTGCGGGCGAGGCCGGTCCGGCGCGCCGCCGGCGGCCTGTGGCCGCCGGGCGACGGGTCCGTCACCAGGCCTCCTTGGCGACCCCCGCCGGCTGCCGCGCGCGGCGGCGACGCACCACGACGATCAGCGCCGCGCCCGCGAGGAGCGCCCCGCCGAACGAAAGCGCCGCGCCCAGCGGGAAGCCACCCTCCTCCTTGCCGAGCCAGGTCAGCGTGCCGCGCACCTCGAGCGGCTGCCCGGCCGCGGCCATCGGGATGTCCCAGTCGAAGACCTTGGTGCGCTTGCCCTCGTCCTCGACCTGCGGGGGCATCGTCCCCTCGCCCATCCAATGGATGCGGTGGTCGTGCCAGTCGTAGCGGCCCGTGTCGTCGACCGTCTCCCAGCTGGGGGGCGCCTCGTGGTCGGCCTGTGCCGGAAGCGCCACCTTCGCGTAGCGGTCCTGGTTCAGGTACGCCGCCGGTGAGTTGCGGTTGACCTCCACGCGGCCGCCGGGCGAGAAGCGCAGATACGGCTCGTCGCGGTAGCCCTCCACGACGAGCGTCTCGTCGCCGTCGTAGGTGACGAGGATGCGGTCGTCGTTGTTGAGCACCTGCGCCTCCAGGCCCTGCAGGGCGGGCGCGATCGCGCGGACCTCAGACTTGTAGTTGGCATTGCCCTCGTGGGCGAGGGCGGGTGTAGCGGCCACGCATAGCGCGGCGAGCGCCGCACCGACTACGGCTCGGCTGGACCTCACGATTCTCCTCGGTCGGACATTTGGTTCGCCCGAGGCTCTAACGAGCGGCCGGGCGCCCAGCTTGCAGTCGCGGCGCGGGGCCGTTGCCATACTTCGCCGCCGCATGTCCAGGAACCAGCGACTCGCGCTGGTGGCGGCAGCGGTCGCGATCGCCGTTCTCGCCTTCGTCCTAGCGCAGCCGGGCGACGACGAGGACGACGGGGAGAGGGCCGCCACCACCCCGGCGCAGACCGAGACGGAGAGCGAGTCCGGGAGCGGATCGAGCGGGGGCACGGGGCCCACCGAGACCGAGGAGCCGCCGCCCCCTCCGGAGCCGGAGGTCACCCGCCTGCGCCTGCGCGGTGGCGAGGTCGTCGGCGGTAGTCAGGACATCGAGGTGGAGAGCGGCGACACCGTTCGCATCGTCGTGAGCTCGGACGCTCCTGACGAGATCCACCTGCACGGCTACGACATCACGAAGAACCCCGCGCCGGGGCAGCCCGCCCGCTTCGTCTTCAAGGCCGACGCCGAGGGGTCGTTCGAGATCGAGAGCCACGTGGCCGCGGACGCCGGCAAGGACCCGCTGGTCGCCCGCCTCGTGGTTCAACCCTCGTGACGTTCATAGCCCACGGGTTCGTCGGCAGGTCCGACCTGCCGATCCCGGAGTGGCTGTTCGGCTGGGCGGCGGCGATGGTGCTGGTCGTCTCGTTCGTCGCGCTGGCGGTCCTCTGGCCCGACACCAAGCTCCAGCGCGAGCACTGGCGTCCGCTGGCGGGACCGCTGGCGCGGCTGCCCGGCAGCCGGCCCGTCGAGATCCTGTGCGGGGCGATCGGCGTTTTTCTCCTGGGCGTGGTCGTCTACACCGGCCTGCGCGGCGTCCAGGCGGAGCGGGCCAACTTCGCGACCACCTTCGTGTTCGTGGTCTTCTGGGTCGGCCTCGTGCCGCTGTCGGTGCTGTTCGGAGACGTCTTCAGGGCCTTCAACCCGTGGCGCGCGATCGGGCGCGCGGTCAGCTGGGTGGCGTCGAGGGCCTCGGCCCAGGAGATGCCCGCGCCCTTCGCCTATCCGGAGCGGCTGGGCCACTGGCCGGCGGCCGCCGGGATCTTCCTGTTCGCCGCTCTGGAGCTGGTGGCCGGCGAGGGGCGCCGGCCGGAGAACGTGGCCATCGCCACGCTGGCCTACTCGGCGCTGACGTTCGTGGCCATGGCGCTGTACGGCGTGGAGACCTGGATCTCGCGGGGCGAGGCCTTCTCGGTCTACTTCAACCTGTTCTCGCGGATGTCGCCCCTGGAGACCCGCGACGGCGTGCTGGGGGTGCGCCGCCCGCTGTCCGGGCTGGCCGCCCTCAAGCCGGGCGACGGCACCGTTCCGCTCCTGGCCGTGATGATCGGCTCGGTCACCTTCGACGGGGCGTCGGAGGCGTCGGTCTGGACGAGCATCGCGCCCGACATCGGCCGCTTCTTCGAGGATCTCGGGCTCCAACCGCAGAACGCCCTCGAGCTGTCCTTCCTGCTGGGGCTGACCGCGACGATCCTGATCGTCTACGGCTTCTACCGGCTCGGGGTGCTGGGCGCGAGGAGCGTGGGCGGCGGCTTCAGCGCCGAGCGCCTCGCGCGCGCGTTCGTCCACACGCTCGTCCCGATCTCGCTGGCGTACGTGATGGCGCACTACCTGACCCTGCTGCTGTACGAGGGCCAGGGCATCAGCTTCCTGGCGTCCGACCCGCTCGGCGACGGCTCCGACCTGTTCGGCACGGCCGACAGCCAGATCGACTACACGATCCTCGGCGCGAACGCGACCTGGTACTGGCAGGTCGGGTTCGTGGTCGGCGGCCACGTGGCCGCGCTGACGCTCGCGCACGACCGGGCCATTGCGATGTACGACCAGGCGAAGCTGGCGGTGCGCTCCCAGTACTGGATGCTGGCGGTGATGGTCGGCTTCACGAGCCTGGCCCTGTGGCTGCTTTCGCAGGCGAACGCCTGAGCCTGCGAACATCGAGCGCGATGTACCTCGCCCACCCCGGACATTGGATCGTCAACGTCGCCTACTTCCTGCCGGTGGCGGCGTTCCTGGTCTGGCTCATCGTCACCCAGGTCAGGGAGCGGCGGCGGGCCCGAGCCAAGCCCGAGCCAGAAGGGCAGCGAACTCCTCGTCGCTCGGCCAGTCCATCTTCCGAGCCGCGTAGCTGAGCGTCACGAAGCCGTGGAGCCCGGTCCAGAGCGCCATGGCCAGCAGCTCGATGTTCGCCTTGTCGCGACCCGCCTGATCGAGGTAGGCGGCCACACGCTCCACCAGGTCCCCGAAGGACGCGGGGCCGGGGGCGTCGGGCTCGGCCTCCTCGGGAGAATGGTCGGGACCGAAGATCAGGGCGTAGACGTTGGGCCGCTCGCGCGCGAAGTGGATGTAGCCCAGCGCTGAGGCGTGCAGCCTGGCGGCCGGATCGGCGCCGCCGGAGTCGGCCGCCTCCGCGACCGCTGCCCGGAACTGCTCGAACCCGTGCTGCCGGAGCGCCGCGAGGAACTCGTCCCGGGTGGCGAAGTGCAGGTAGAAGGCGGTCGGGGAGACCCCCGCCCGCTTGGTCACCGCCCGGATCGTCGCGTGCGCCGCGTCGCCGTGCTCGGTGACGACCTCGAGGCCGGCGTCGAGCAGGCGCTCGCGTAGACGATCTCCCTGGCCGCGCGGGGTGCGCGCTGTGGCCTTCGCTTGGGCCATGCCGCAACCTTACCTGTTGGGTTGACAGATGTACATGTACATATGTACATTTACGACCGTTCACTGATGCAGATCGCTTCGGAAGGAAATCCATGTTGACCGCCCGCATCGCCCGACGCCCCCGCCGCGCCCTTCTCGGCGCCCTGGCCTTCCTGTTGGTCGCGATCGTGCTCGGAGGGCCGATCTTCGGCGTGCTCGAGGATGGCGACGGGTTCGTCGCCCGCGACGCCGAGTCGACCAGGGCCGAGGAGGCAGTCGAGCGGGCGACCCGGGCCGA
>Ga0081538_10000571_pt1 | contig 40853 bp, 37 predicted proteins | sample TabmetS5T2R1_FD_71022 | JGI IMG/M metagenome (GOLD analysis project Ga0081538, IMG submission 71022) | Tabebuia heterophylla rhizosphere microbial communities from the University of Puerto Rico - S5T2R1 | ecosystem: Host-associated > Plants > Roots > Rhizosphere ... | reverse complement strand
GGCTCGGAGCTCTGCCGCCAGATCGCAGCGCTCGGAGCCGAAGAAATCGTGCTCGTCGACCACTCCGAGAGCGCGCTCGTCCAGATCGACTACGAGCTTCAGGACGAGCGCGACTACCTCTCCACGGTCCCCGCACTGGCCGACGTCAAGGAGCCTGCGAAGATCCGCCGGCTCCTCGAGCGTCACAAGCCGTCCGTCGTCTTTCACGCGGCGGCCTACAAGCACGTTCCCCTCATGGAGGCAAACCCACTCGAGTCGGCGCGGAACAACGTGCTCGGGACGAAGGTGCTCGCCGAACTCGCCGCCGAGCACGGCGTGAAGCGCTTCGTCCTCGTCTCGACCGACAAGGCGGTGCGGCCGACGAACGTGCTCGGCCAGACGAAGGCGATCTGCGAGTGGATCGTCGCGGCCGCCGCGGCCCGCAACGGCAACGGCACCAGCTTCATCGCCGTCCGCTTCGGCAACGTGCTGGCCTCCTCGGGGAGTGTGATCCCGCTCTTCCGCCGCCAGATCGCTGTCGGGGGACCCGTCACGGTGACCCATCCGGACATGCAGCGCTATTTCATGACGATTCCGGAGTCCGTCCAGCTCGTCATCCAGGCCGGCGCTCTCGGAGAGAGCGGAGACATCTTCGTCCTCGACATGGGCGAGCCGGTGAAGATCCTCGCCCTGGCGCAGAACATGATCCGGCTCTCGGGCAAGGAGCCGGACCGGGACATCGAGATCGAGTTCATCGGCGCCAGGCCGGGCGAGAAGCTCAAGGAAGAGCTGTGGGGCGACGGAGAGGTGGCCGTCCCTACCTCGCATCCGAAGATTCTCCGCGCGGCCTGCCCCCCCGTGGATCCCACGTGGCTCGAGGAAGAGCTCGCCGAGCTCGAGCGGCTCGTGGCGGCGGGCGAGACCCTCGACGTCGTCGCCCGTCTCGCGGAGATGGTCGACTCGCCGCACCGTGTCGCGCCGGCCGCCGCCGAGACGGTCTGACGGGTCCCGCGGGCGGCGCTAGAAACCCTCGGGCGCCGGTTCGTGCGCAGCCTCGAGCATCATGCGCCACGGGTCGTACAGCTCCCGCACATCGGGCGGGGTGATCGTGTCCGAAAGGAGGAGGGCGAGCAGCGCCTCGTCCAGGGCTAGGCGGACGAGCCGCGCCACCTCCTGCCACTCGGCGATCTCGGCGGCGTTGTTGCCTGAGCCCGCCCGGAGGAGCTGCTCGAGCCGCTCCGGGACGAAGGCGGTCGCGATGTGCGCCCAGCATGCGACGTACGCGCCCGCCCGCTCCGGCAGCATGTCGAGGGCCGCCTGCCGGGCCGCGGCCTTGACGACCTCGCTGCCGCGCCGGCGCGCGTCGGCGAGGGCCAGGCGATCGTCGTCGCGCAGCGTCTCCGACCGCCCGAGGAAGGCCTCGAGATGAGCCGGAATCAGTGTCTCAGCATCCACTGGCAGGGCCGCCGTCGTTTCAATTGACTCGTTAGTCGGCCTAGGTTAGCGTCAGGCGACTCGGGATCCTGACAGGGGAGGAATCGCATGAGCACCATCGATCGCCGGACGTTCCTGCGCCGGAGCGCGATCGTCGCGGCGGGCACGATCGGGGCGACGGCCGGGCCCTTCAGCGGCCTGATCGCCAGAAACGCGATGGCGGCCCCTAAGACCGCGGCGAACAACGGTGGTTACGGGCCGCTCGGGCCTGTACCCGATCTCCGCGACGGCGAGATCCGTCTCTGGCTGCCGCAGGACTTCCAGTACCGGTCCTTCGGGGTCAGGAACACGCCGCTGACGGAGGAGAGCACGATCACACCCGGCCGGCACGACGGGATGGCTGCGTTCCAGTGGGGGAACAAGATCCGCCTCGTTCGCAACCACGAGCAGACGCAGCCGAACCCGGTGGGGTCGTTCGGGGACTCGAGCAAGGCCTACGACGACCGGGCGCCGGGCGGCACGACGACGCTCGAGATTACGCCGTACGCGGAGGAGGTCGAGAGCTGGGTCAGCCTCAACGGGACGACCTTCAACTGCGCCGGGGGCGAGACACCGTGGAAGACCTGGCTCACGTGCGAGGAGACGCCGAACGGCGTCGACCAGCAGCGAAGCTTCCTCATCGGCCCAGACGACCCGGACGATCTCACCTACACGCAGAAGCACGGCTACCTCTTCGAGGTGCCCGCGAGCCGTGGCCCGGGCGAGCTCGAGGTGGCCGAACCGATCCGGATGGCGGGCCGTTTCGCCCACGAGGCGGTCGCCGTCGACCCGGCCACGGGCATCGTCTACATGACCGAGGACGACTTCGCGTATGCCTCCGGCCTCTTCCGCTACATCCCGCCCAACAATCCTTTCAAGGACAAGCGCATCGAGGACGGCGGGCGCCTCGAGGTTCTCGGCGTAATCCCCAAAGGCGCCGGCGGGCCTGTGACTATGGACCTGCACACGAACCAGGTTCCCGGGACGACCTACCGCGTCGCCTGGATCCGTATCGAGGATCCGGACCCGGCGTTCGCCCCCGGCCTTTCGAACGACGAGGCCGCCCGCATCGTCTACCAGGAGGGGGAGAGCAAGGGAGCAGCACGCTTCTCGCGCCTCGAGGGCATCGCCGAGTGGGGCCGGAGGATCTTCTTCGTGTCGACGGAGGGCGGCGGCCCCTTCAACGGCTCGCCGCCGCCGAACTCGCCTCCGTTCCCCGGCAGCGCCGGCTTCGGAGAGGGGTACGGGCAGGTGTGGATGTACGACACGCGCACCGAGAAGCTGACGCTCATCTTCGAATCACCGGGACCCGACGTGCTCGACTCGCCGGACAACGTGATCGTCTCGCCGCGCCGCAAGAGCCTCATGATCTGCGAGGATAGCCCGCTGGGCAACAAGATCCGGGGCCTGACGCGCAACGGCCTCGTCTTCGACCTCGCGCTGAACGCGCTGGCGAGCGGCGCCGACGAGTTCGCCGGCGTGACCTTCGCGCAGGGTCCGAAGGTGATGTACGCGAACATGCAGTCGAACGGGATCACGTACGCGATCTGGGGTCCCTGGTCGCGCGGGAAGCTCTAGACGGAGCGACGACAGACGTGGGAGAGGCGGGCCGCGGCAAGCGGCCCGCCCTCTCGTGTGCGCCTCCGGTCGAGGCTCTGCGCGCGAGTTCTAGGTATAAGATCGACTTATGGATACGAGACAGCTCGCGAGCTTCTGCGCGGTCGTCGACAGGAAGAGCTTCTCGCATGCTGCCGAGCGGCTCGGGGTGACGCAGCCCGCCGTCAGCCTGCAGGTGCGCGCGCTCGAGGAGCGTCTCGGGCAGAAGCTCCTCGACCGTTCCGGCCGGCGCGTCGAGCCGACGGAGGCGGGCATGCGCCTCTACCGGAGTGCTCAGCGAATGCTCCAGCTCGAGGAGCAGCTGCTCGAGGACGTCGCGGCCGCCGAGGAGGGCAGGCTCACCGGCACGCTTGCGATCGGCGCGTCCACCGGGCCCGGAGCCCATCTCGTCCCGCTCCTCCTGTGCGAGTTCCAGCGCCGCCATCCCGAGCTCGCCGTCGCGCTCTCCATCTGGGACACACACGCCGTGATCGAGCGTGTCGCCGGGCGCGAGGTCGAGCTCGGCGTCGTCGGCGCCCGCCGACGGCAGCGGTCGCTCGTCTTCGAGCCGCTTGCACGGGACGAGATCGTCCTTGCGGTTCCGCCCGAACATCCGGCCGCCGGGGGCGAGCTCTCCGTCGACGACCTCCGCACCGAGACGCTTGTGGTCATGCAGGAGGGCGCCGGTGTCCGCCAGGTCGTGGAGGAAGAGCTGCGACGGGCCGGGCTTCGCCTCCGCGGCCTCGAGGCGCGGCTCGAGCTGGGGCTCCAGGAATCGGTAAAGAGTGCGGTCGCCGCCGGCTACGGCGTTGCCTTCATCTCGCGGACCGCGGTCGAGGGCGAGCTGGCTGCCGGCACGCTCGCGACCGCCCGGGTTGCGGGGTTCGAGCCCTCCCGGCAGCTGTACGTCGTCCGGGCGAAGGGGCGCCCGTCGACTCGGGCGGCGGAAGCCTTCCTCGAGTTCGCGCGGGAGCAGGTAAGCGCGTGATCGTCCGCTGGGGGCTGAGCGCATATCTCGGGCTCCTGGCGGAAGTCGGAATCGAGCGGCCGCTTCTGATCACGACCCGGCGGTGGGACGGTCTCGAGCTTCCAGCCGTCGCGCGCTACTCCGGGGTGCGCCGGCACGTTCCCCGGGAGACCGTCGAGGAGGCCGTGGCTGTGTCCGATGGAGCGGACGGCCTCGTCGCCCTCGGGGGTGGAAGCGCCATCGACACCGCCAAGGCCGTAAGCGCGGCCACCGGCCTGCCGGTGGTCTCGATCCCGACGACGTACTCCGGGGCCGAGTGGGCGACCGGGTTCGGCGTCCGTCACGAGGACCGCGGCGTCAAGGTAGGCGGCGGGGGTGCTCGCGTCGAGGGCATCCTCTACGACCCCGAGCTGACGCTGGGGCTGCCTGTCGGCGAGTCGGGCGGAACGGCGCTGAACGCGCTCGCGCACTGTGCGGAGGCGCTCTACGTCACGGACCGCAACCCTGAGTCGGACCGGGAGGCGCTCCACGGTGCCCGCCTGATCGCCGCCTCGCTTCCGCGCGTCCTCGACGACGGAGCCGACCTCGAGGCTCGCCGCGGGCTGCTCGAAGGCGCGATGCACGCGGGCGCTGCGCTTGCCGGCGCGGGCCTCGGTCTCGGCCATGCCATGGCTCAGGCCCTCGGTGGCCGCTACGGCATCTCACACGGCGCCCTCAACGCGATCTGCCTGTCACCCGCCCTGCGTTTCAACGAGCCGGTCGCCGCCGCTGAGATCGCCCGCTTCGGGGAGGCGATCGGGAGCGAGCAGGACCCGGCTGGGAGGGTGGAGCAGCTCGCGCGTCTCGCCGACTTCGAACGTCTCCGCGACCTCGGCGTGCCCAAGCCCGAGCTACCGCTTGTCGCCGCGGCCGCAGCCGAGCGAGCCGGCGCGAAGGCGAACCCCCGGCCGGCCTCGCCGGATGAGATCGCCGAGCTCCTGCGCAGCGTCTGGTAGGAATTCGACCGTGGCCGAGGACTGGCGCATCACCGTCGACTTCGACGACGAGGGCGACGGCACCCAGCTCGTCGAATGGCTCGCCGCGCGGCGCTTCGCGTCGGAGGAGCGGGACAGCCTCGGCGGCCGCGTCGCCGTCAGCCGCGACGGCGCGCGCGTCTTCCTCTACACCGACACCGACGAGCTCGCCCGCGACGCGGACGGGATCGTGCGCGCCCTCCTCTCCTCAGAGGGCCGGGAGGCGCGGATCTCGCTCGAGCGCTGGCACCCGGTGGAGCAGGACTGGAAGGACGCCGCTCTTCCGCTGCCGCAGACCGATCAGGAGATCGAGGCGGAGCACGAGCGCCAGCAGGCGAGGGAAGCGACCGAGTCCCTTGCCAGCGGCCGTGCCGAGTGGGAAGTGCGCGTCGCCCTTCCGAGCCGCGAGGCGACGCATGAGCTTGCCGGCCGGCTCGAAGCGGAAGGAGTTCCGGTCACGAGGCGCTCGACGTTCCTCCTCGTCGGTGCGGTGAACCGGGATCAGGCGACGGTGCTGGCAGAGCGGCTCCGCGCCGAGGCGCCGGAAGGCGCGACCGTCGAGGTCGAGCCCGGCGGCGAGATGGTCTGGGAGGTCAGCCCGAGGAATCCGTTCGCCGTGTTCGGCGGCCTCGGCGGCTGACAACGAGGTTCGCGTCCGGTAGCCTTCTCTCGACCCGGCACCGCGACGAAAGGAGGATGACTATGGAGATTGCCAGTCTGTCGTCCTCGCGCGGTCCCGCCGGCTTCTCCTAGCAGCCGAGCCTCCGAAGCCACGGTCGAGACCGCGCGAGACCGCGTTCTCAGCCCCTGCACGAGCAAAGGAGTCTCAGGTTGTCGTTCACGATGAGCGCGCTCGGGTGGAGCCCGAGCCGAGAAGCAGAATTCGAGCAGTACACCGCCGCCGGGCTCGAGCCCGCGCGCGTCGCTGCGCAAAACCGCGGCGGATATGTCGTCTACACAGAGCACGGCGAGCGCCCCGCGGAGGTTGCCGGCCGCCTTCGCCACGCCGTCGTGACTGCGGCCGACCTCCCTGCCGTCGGCGACTGGGTGGGGGTCGAGGACGCTCCGAGCGCTGGGGCGGCCACGATCCAAGCCGTTCTCGAGCGGTCGACCGTCTTCTCGCGCAAGGCGGCGGGCGAGGAGGCTGCGGAGCAGGTGGTGGCTGCGAACGTCGACGTCGTCCTCCTGGTCAGCGCCTTCGGCGAGGACCTGAACGTCCGCCGGATCGAGCGGTACCTCGCCTCCGGCTGGGAGAGCGGCGCCCAGCCCGTAATCGTGCTCAACAAGAGCGACCTCGCCGACGACCTCGTGGCCGATGTGGCCGAGGTCGAGGCGATCGCCTTCGGCGTGCCCGTACACGTCGTCAGCTGCCTCGACGGATCAGGGCTGGACGAGCTGGAGCCGTACCTATCGGGCAACCAGACGGTCGCGCTGCTCGGATCCTCGGGGGTCGGCAAGTCCTCGGTCCTCAATCGCCTGCTCGGCTGGGAGCGCCAGCACGTGCAGACGCTCCGCGGAGACGGCAAGGGGCGGCACGCGACGACGCAACGCGAGCTCGTCCCACTGAGGGCCGGCGGGCTCGTCCTCGACACTCCAGGGATGCGGGAGCTCGGGCTCTGGTCCGCCGAGGCGGGCGTCGACGAGACGTTCGCCGACGTCGCCGAGCTGGCAGCCGGATGCCGGTTCTCAGACTGCGCCCACGAGAGCGAGCCGGGCTGCGCGGTCAGCGCTGCGATCGCCGACGGCCGCCTTGCCCAGGAACGCCTCGACAGCTACCGAAAGCTCCAGCGCGAGCTCCTCCGGCAGGAGTTGAAGACCGATCCGCGGGCCCGAGCTGAGGCGCGTCGCCGTCGCCGCGCGTTCGCCCGCTCGCTGAGGAAGAGCGCCTACTGATCGGCCATGGGGCTCGGGACGGCATTCGAGAGCGGACGCCTGTCGCGCGTGGGCATCCTCCGCCCGCTCAGGATCAGGGACTTTGCCCTGCTCTGGGCCGGCGCTACCGTGTCGCTCGCCGGGGACGGCGTGTACGTCGTCGCGCTCGCGTGGCAGGTCTACGAGCTGTCCGACTCGCCGACCGCGCTCTCGCTCGTTGGGGTGGCCTGGACCCTGCCTCTCGGCCTGTTCGTGCTCCTCGGCGGCGTCGTCTCGGACCGCTTCCAACGGCGCCGCATCATGATCGCCGCCGACATCGTCCGCGCGGCGGCCGGCGCCGGCATCGCCGTTCTCTCCCTCACCGGGGTGATCGAGCTCTGGCACCTGATCGCCCTCGCCGTGGTCTTCGGAACCGGCGAGGCGTTCTTCGGCCCTGCTTTCACCTCGATCGTCCCGCAGATCGTCCCGCGCCATCTCCTGTTGCAGGCGAACTCGCTCGACCAGTTCATTCGCCCGTTCGCCTTCCTGCTCGTCGGCCCAGCCATCGGCGGCTGGCTCGTCGCCTCGGTCGGGAGCGGCTGGGCGTTCGTCCTCGACGCCTGCACGTTTCTCGTCTCCGCCGGAGCGATCTTCCTGATCCGCCAGCGGCACGTGGTCCGGGAGGTCGGTCAGGGCCGGGGCACGTCGATGCTGCGGGAGCTGCGGGAGGGCCTTGCCTTCGTGCGGGCACACGCCTGGCTCTGGGCAACCCTGGTCGCCGCGGCGGTGTTCCTGCTCGCGTACTGGGGGCCGATCGACGTCCTCGTGCCCTACCGCGTGCGGAACGAGCTCGGGGGATCGGCGAGCGACTTCGGATTCGTGCTTGCCTGCGGCGGCATCGGGTCGATCCTCGCGGCGCTCGTGCTCGGCCAGCGCGGGCTTCCACGCCGCCACATCACGTTCATGTACTCCGCCTGGACGATCGGGTCGCTGGCACTCGTCGGGTTCGGGCTCGCGACCGCCGTCTGGCAGCTGCAGGCGATCAGCTTCCTCGAGGGCGCCTTCTTCACCGCGGGCCTCGTCGTCTGGGGAACGCTCGTGCAGTCGCTCGTCCCCGGCGAGCTGCTCGGACGCGTCACGAGCCTCGACTGGTTCGTGTCGACGAGCCTCGTGCCCGTGTCGTTCGCCCTGACCGGGCCCGTCTCGGCGTTGCTCGGAGTGCAGACGACCCTCGTGGTCGGCGGCGTCACGGCGGCGGCCGTCACCATCGCGTTCCTCTTCGTTCCGGGCGTCCGTGACACCGAGCGCGACGGGAGCCTGCAGCAAGCCCCCGTGGCTTCGGAATAAGTAAAGCAAATGTGTGGGATTAGGAGAACAGTGGTATAGTCCGGCTGACATGGGCGAGCCCATCTCCGTCGACGTGCTCGTTGTCGGAAGCGGCGCCTCCGGGCTCGCTGCGACCGTCTCCGCGGAGCGCGCCGGTGCGCGAGTCGCGCTGGCGGCGAAGGGGTCGGTTCAGTCCTGCAACTCTGCGAAGGCCCAGGGCGGGATCCAGGCCGCCTTCGCGACGGACGACTCTCCGGAGCAGCACGCCGACGACGTCTGGCGAAGCTCGCACGAGACGGCGAACCTCGATCTCGTCAGCGTTCTCACTTCCGAGGCGCCGGCGACGATTCACTGGCTCGAGGACCACGGCGTCGAGTTCACCCGCTCGAACGGTGGCTACCGACTGGCCCGCTGCGGCGGCGCGAGCCGCAAGCGGCTCCTACAGGTCGGCGACCGCACGGGCCTCGCGATCACGCGCGCCCTGCGCGGAGCCGTCGAGGCCTCGACCGTGGTCACTCTCCCGAAGTCACCGCTCGTCGAGCTCGAAGAGACGGGAAGCGGCTGGCGCGCCCGTTGTGGCGAGCACGTTTTGGCGGCGGGTGCCGTCGTGCTCGCGGCCGGGGGCCGCTGCTTCCGCGAGGCCCGGGAGCGCGGGGAGCTCACGACGAACCATCCCGGAGCGACCGGCGAGGTGACGGAGATCGCGCTCGGTCTCGGCGCAGAGGCCCGCGACCTCGATGCGCTGCAGTACCACCCGAACGGGGGCACGTGGCCCCGGAGCATGCAGGGCTACTCCATCCCTGAGACGACGCGGGCCTACGGCGCGGTTCTCCTCAACGCCGAGCGTGAGGAGTTCACGGACTCTCTCGGTCAGCGCGACGAGGTCTCCCAGGCGATCTTCGACGAGGTCGAGAAGGGCCTTGGCGTCGAGAGCCCGGACGGGCGTCCGGCGGTATGGCTCGACACGACCAGGATCTCCCCCGACGATGCCGCGGTGTCGCTCCCCTACATGCTCAGGCGCTACCGCGCGGACGGAATCGATCCGCTCGCCGAGCCGATCCTCACCTACCCGGTGCTCCACTACCAGAACGGCGGGCTCACGATCGACGAGCGGGGCGAGACCACCATCGAGGGTCTCTTTGCCTGCGGCGAGATCGCCGGCGGAACGCACGGGCGTAACCGGATGATGGGCAACAGCCTGCTCGAATGCTGCGTCTTCGGGCGGCGCGCCGGGAAGGCCGCCGCGGAAAGGGCGACGGGCTGATGGCGGTCGCCACCGATCTCCAGAGGGTCGTCGAGGATGCCGCCGCGCACCTCTACGTCTGGGCGCTGAAGGACATCCCCCAGGATCTCCGCGACGCGCTCGCCGAGGCGGCGGGTAGCGAGACGTCGGTGCCCGGCCGGCGCGTGCTCCAGACGATCCTCCGGAACGTCGACGTGGCCGAGGAGGAGCGCAACCTCGTCTGCCAGGACACCGGGATTCCCGTCTTCTACTGCCGCGTGGGCGAGGGCTTCCCCCTGCACCCGGCGCGGATCTACCAGGCGCTCCACGACGGCACCGAGCGGGCGACGGTCGAGCATCCCTTGCGCTCGAACACAGTGCACACCCTGACGCGGGAGAACACGGGCCAGAACGTCGGCCACCGCGTGCCCATCGTCCACTGGGAGTTCGTTCCGGACTGGGACGGGCTCGACGTCAAGTGCGTCCCCAAGGGCTCCGGCTCCGAGAACATGAGCTTCCTCAAGATGTGCGTCCCGGCCGACGGGGTGGCGGGGATCAAGCGCTTCGTGCTCGACTCGATCGTCGGCGCGGGCGGGAAGCCGTGTCCGCCCGGGATCGTCGGCGTCGGCATCGGCGGGTCCGCCGACTACGCGATGCACCTCGCGAAAGAGGCGATCGCGCGGCCCGTCGGCACACGGAATCCCGATCCTCTCGTCGCACAGCTCGAGTACGAGCTGAAGGCCCTCCTGAACGAGACGGGCATCGGGCCGATGGGCCTCGGCGGGGACGTCACCGTGCTTCAGTGCCACATCGAGCACGCCGACACGCACATGACCCTGAACCCGGTAGCCGTCAACTACCAATGCTGGGCGGCCCGCCGGGCCACCGCCCACATCGGCCCTGACGGCGCCGTCGATTACGACCGGGAGGCGTGATGACCGACCTTTCGAGTCACGCCCAAGTGCCTGGCACCAGGACGCGGCTGCGGAGGACGGTGTAGATGGCCGAGCATCGCCTGACCTTCCCTGCCGCCGAGGAAGTCGTGCGCGAGCTTCGCGCCGGCGACTCCGTGCTCGTCGACGGGCACGTCATCGGCATCCGCGACCGGACCCAGATCCGGATCTTCGACGAGGGCATCGCGTCGCCGCTCGACCTCACCGGCGCCTTCATCCTGCACACGGCGCCCGGCGTGCGCAGGATGGCCGACGGCCGCTACGAGAAGGTCAGCATCGGGACGACCACGAGCGCGCGCATGGTGCGCTTCACGGAGCCCCTGGGCCGCGACTACGGGGTGCGCGCGATCTGCGGCAAGGGCGGGCTTCCCGACGAGGCGATCGAGCCGATGCAGCGGCTCGGGATGGTCTACTTCGCGATCGTCGGCGGAGCCGCCGCGCTCGAGACCACCCAGATCGAGGAGATCGAGGAGGTCTACTGGGAGGAGCTGATGCCGGAGTGCCTCTGGAAGTTCCGGGTGAAGGACTTCGGCCCGCTGACGGTCGCCATCGACTCGCACGGAACCTCGCTCTACCACGACGTCCAGGAAGCGGCGAAGAAGCGATTGGAGGATCTCTATGCTCGGCTTTGACGGCTTCCTCGACGTGCCCGCGCGCTCGCCGAAGCCGCGCGTGCAGGGGCTCACCCATGTGATCGACAAGGGGATGAGCCTCTCCGAGATCGAGGGTCTCTTCGACACGGCCGGCGACTACGTCGACGTCGTCAAGCTCGGTTGGGGCACGTCCTACGTGACCCAGAACCTCGAGAGGAAGATCGCTCTCTACCGCTCGTTCGAGACCCCGGTCGTCTGCGGCGGAACACTCTTCGAAGCCGTCGTCGCGCGGGACAAGCTCGACGAGTACAAGAGCTGGCTCGCGACCAAGCGCCTTTCCCACGTCGAGGTCTCCGACGGGACGATCGACCTCCCGCGAGAGCGCAAGCTCGAGCTGATCGCCGATCTGGCCCGCGACTTCGTCGTGCTCTCCGAGGTCGGCTCCAAGGACGCCGATGTCGTCTACGCGCCCTATCAGTGGGTCGAGTGGATGCGGGAGGACCTCGACGCCGGCGCGTGGAAAGTGATCACCGAGGGCCGAGAGACCGGCACCGCCGGCATCTACAGGCCCTCCGGCGACATGCGAACCGGGCTCATCGACGAGATCGTCCACGGGATCGACGTGGGAAACGTCATCTTCGAGGCGCCCGCCATTGCCGCGCAGGCATGGTTCGTGCAGCGGTTCGGGCCCGAGGTCAATATCGGCAACGTCCCTCCGGAGGAAGTCATCCCGCTCGAGACGCTTCGCCTGGGGCTCCGAGCCGACACGCTAAAGGAGGTGCTCCTGCGTGACGAGCATGCGCCTATCGCTGACTGAGACCGAGATCGAGGCGCTCCCGGCCGAAGACGTACTCCGCTGGGCCGTCGAGGAGTTCGGGGAACGGCTCTGCCTGTCGTGCTCCTGGCAAAAGCAGTCCTCGGTGCTCGTGCACATGGTCTCGGAGCTCGGGCTCGAGGTGGACGTCATCGAGCTCGACACGCACCTCTTCTTCAAGGAGTCGTACGAGACCCGCGAGCGCCTCGTCGAGCGCTACGGGCTCAAGTTGATCGTCCCCGAGGTGATCACGATCGCCGAGCAACACAGGCGCGAGGGGCCCAACCTCTGGGAGACGAGCCCGGACCAGTGCTGTCACATCCGCAAGGTGGAGCCGCTCATGCGCCTCCTCGAGCCGTACGATGCCTGGGTCTCGGGCATCAGGCGCGAGCAGTCGCCGTCGCGCGCGAACGCGCGCAAGGTGGAGCGCTCGGAGCGCTACGGCGTCTGGAAGATCTTACCGCTCGCCGACTGGGGCGAGAAGGACGTCTGGGAGTACATCCTCGAGAACGACATTCCCTACAACCCGCTGCACGACGTCGGCTACCGTTCGATCGGCTGCATTCCGTGCACGCGGCCGACACGACCGGATGAGGAAGAGCGGGCGGGCCGTTGGGCGGGCTCTGACAAGCTCGAGTGCGGCATCCACGTCGAAACGAAGGACACCTAGGAGGAGAACGGTCTTGAGCGAGCACATCTTTGCCCACGAGCATCCGGAGTCCGACCGCGCGCGCGGCGGTGGGTTCACGCTCTGGTTCACGGGGCTCTCGGGCTCCGGCAAGTCGACGATCGCACACCTCGTCGGCCCGGCGCTCGACGAGCGCGGGCACGTCGTCGAGTACCTGGACGGCGACACCGTCCGGATGCATCTCTCGAAGGGCCTGGGGTTCTCGAAGGAAGACCGGGACACGAACATCGAGCGAATCGGCTGGGTCGCCTCGCGCATCACTCGGCATGGCGGAGCGGCCATCACCGCCGCGATCTCCCCGTACGTGGAGACGCGACAGAAGGCGCGCGAGATGGTGGAGCAGTTCGGGCCGTTCGTGGAGGTGTACGTCAAGGCCTCGGTCGAGGAGTGCGCCCGCCGCGACGTCAACGGTCTCTATGCGAAGGCTTTCGCCGGCGAGATCAAGGGCTTCACCGGCGTTGACGATCCCTACGAAGAGCCGGCGAGCCCCGAGATCGTCGTCGACACGGAGACGCAGACACCCGAGGAAAGCGCGCAGATCGTCGTCCAGCGGCTCGAGGAGCTCGGGCTCGTCGGCGCCGAGGTGCGGGCGTGACTGCGGTTACGACGGACCATCTCATCCGGCCGCACGGCGGTGTCCTCGTCGAGCGCGTCGGCGAGCGGCCGGACGACCTCGACTCGCTCGAGGTGATCACGCTCTCCTCGCGCGAGCTCTCCGACCTGGACATGCTCGCCTCGGGCGCGCTCTCCCCGCTCACGGGCTTCATGGGCCGTGAGGACTACGAAGGCGTCGTCGAGTCGATGCAGCTCGCCAACGGGCTCCGCTGGGCCTTGCCGGTCTGCCTCTCCGTGGCCGAGACGCCCAAGGGAGACCGGGTGGCCCTCGCCGACGAGAGGGGCCGGGCACTCGCTGTCCTGGAGGTCCAGGACGTCTATTCCTACGACGAGGAGCGCGAAGCCGAGCAGTGCTTCCGCACGACCGACGGCGAGCATCCCGGCGTGGCGCAGCTGTACGCGCAGGAGAGCTCCTACCTCGCCGGCCCCGTCACCGTCTTCGAGCGGCTCGAGCCCGAATTCCCGGAACTCCACAAGGATCCGGCCGAGACCCGCGCGCTCTTCGCCGAGCGGGGCTGGAAGCGGGTCGTCGGCTTCCAGACGCGCAACCCGATCCACCGCGCGCACGAGTACCTGACGAAGTGCGCCCTCGAGACGGTGGACGGCCTCCTCATCCACCCGCTCGTCGGCGCGACCAAGTCGGACGACGTCCCGGTCGACGTTCGAGTGAAGGCCTACCACGTCCTGACGGAGGGGTACTACCCGGCCGACCGCGTCGTCGTCTCGGCGTTTCCGGCGGCGATGCGCTACGCGGGCCCGCGCGAGGCGATCTGGCACGCGATCTGCCGTAAGAACTACGGTTGCTCGCACTTCATCGTCGGCCGCGACCACGCCGGGGTCGGGACTTACTACGGCACCTACGACGCGCAGCTCATCTTCGACGAGTTCGAGCCGCACGAGCTGGACATCGAGCCGATGTTCTTCGAGCACTCATTCTGGTGCAAGGTCTGCGGCCAGATGGCGACCGCCAAGACCTGCCCGCACGGGGGCGATGACCACGTCTTCCTCTCTGGCACGAAGGTGCGCGAGCTCCTCGCTGCCGGGGAGCTGCCGCCGGAGGAGTTCACGCGGCCCGAGGTTGCCGAGATTCTCATCGAGGCGTACCGCGGTTCCTGACAACGACCGGCCGATCATCGTCCTCGGGTGCCCGCGTTCGGGCACGACGATGCTGCAGCTCATGCTGCACAGCCATCCGCGGATCGCGGTTGCTCCCGAGACTCGCTTCATCCTGCCGGCCTACTGGAACCGCCTCAGCTTCGGAGATCTGACGGATCCCGCCAATCGCCGCGCTCTGGGCGAGGCGCTCGTCGCCGGCGGGAACTTCGGCGTCCTCGGGCTCGACCCGCGAGCGACGGTGGAGGCCATCGTCGACGGGCCCGCGACCTTCGGATCGGCGATCGGCATCGTGCTCCGCTCATATGCGGAGCGCTTCGGGAAGCCGCGTTGGGGCGAGAAGCGGCCGGGCTATTACCGGTACATCGACGTCGTCATGCGCCTCTTCCCGGATGCCCAGATCGTCTACATCGCCCGCGACCCGCGGGACTGCGCGGCCTCGCTCAAGCGGATGCCCTGGTGGAATCGGGAGAGCTACCACTCGGTTCTGGCCTGGGGGCAGTCGGTCGACCTCACCGCGAAGGCCGCGCGAAGGTGGCCGGTGATCACGCTGCAGTACGAACGCCTCGTCGCCGATCCCGAGCACGAGCTGAAGGCGCTGTGCGCCGCTCTCGGCGAGGACTACGACCCCGCGATGTCGGCCCCTGAGGAGCTCGGCCCGTCGGTGCTGCCCGACCGGGTCTGGCACCGAAGCACGAGAGGGAACCCGCCGACCACGTCCCGGATCGGTCAATGGCAGGGCAAGCTCGAGCCGTGGGAGGTCGCCCTCTGCGAGACCGTTCTCGGCGGGCGCATGCAGCGGTTCGGCTACGAGCTGACGGGCGCCGGGAGGCCGGCCGCCGTGCACCTCGCCAACTACGCCTACGTGTACGCGACCCGGACGCAGCACCGCCGTCTCGAGCTGCTCAGGGACCGGTGGCGGCGGCGCTCGGAGCCGAACCCCATCGCGGCCGCCCTCACGTCGGCTCAGCGAGCCGCGGCGATCAGATCCTGACGAGCTGACGGAGGATCCGCTCGGCGAGGGCGCCCGGGTCGCTCTCCTTCTGCGGCATCCAGACCGAGCGCACGTACTCGATCACATGGACGCCCTCGGGGGCCTCCACCGGAACCACCTCTTCCGGCGGTGCGCCGCCGTCAGCGAGGGCACGGAACACTTCCCACTCCCGCCGCTTTCGCTTCGTACGTGCGCTCGCGTCGAAGTCGGTGTCCGACCAGTGGTCGAACTCCTCGGCGTCGAGGTACTTGAGCTCAATGCACGACCAGTCGGGAAGGACGATCCGCTGGAGGCTGCGCGGCAGAATCGGCTGCTCCCACTCCATCGCCTTGACGAAGCTGAACCCGGGCTTGTTCGGCCAGCCCCAGGCCTCGCAGTTCGCCAGCCCGAGGTCGAGGAACGCCCGCCGGTCGTCCGCGACGTAGAGGGGGAAGCGGGGGATCTTCACGACGGCCTCGGTGGCCTCGAGCTGCCAGGCGAGGCTGCGAAGCGCGTTGATCGCCGTGTCGGTCAGCACCATGTCGGCGTCCCACTTGAGGGCGTAACTGGTCCGAACGTGCGCGAACGACCAGTTGTAGAAGTAGACGAGGCTGTGCACGGATGTGGCCGGCGTCCCGAGGTGCTCCTCACCGCAGCGGGCGACCGAGAAGGGGTAGGAGTAGTCGTCGAACCGGTCCTCGGCTCCTTCCTCGGCCGCGGCCGCTCGTGCCACTTCGATCGTCCGGTCGGTCGAGCCGTTGTCGATCAGCACCACTCGGTCGGTGGCCCGCAGGAGGGGCGGCAGCACCCAGGGGAGCGCCCGCTCCTCGTTCTTCGCCCGGACGACGGCCGTGAAGCCCGGCGTGGGTCTCTGCTCTGCCCAAGTCCAGCGCACGTTGAAGTCGTGGTAGTCCTCGAGGTTCGTCAGCACGGGCGACCTGGAGTGGCCGTAGCGCCGGACGTTGTCCGCCTCCAGCCAGCCCTCGACCGTGTGCACCCGGCGAGCCATTCGGTGCAGCTGGCCGATCCGCACGTGCCGCTCGATCGTGTCCTGAACGAGCGGCACGATCGGCGTCATACGCTCTCGCCACTCCACCATCGCCTCGTCGTCGGCAGAAGGCTCGACCCTGTCGTAGCCGTACGCCTCGTAGTCAGGGGCGAAGTGCCGGTTGAGCGCGTCCGCCGTAGCATCGTCGAAGGCTGCGCGCGGCAGGGGAAGCGGCGTCCGGTTCTCGTGCCTCGTCTTCTCCGGCCAGAGACCGTCGGGAACGTGAGCCTTCACCAGGGCGAGGGTGTCGTCCAGCGCCTCGAGCCGTCCGACGTGATCGAGCGGAAGCCGGTCGACGAGCTCGTGCTGGACGCACCAGTGAACGTCCACGGCCTCGCCGGCCGCGACGGCCTCGACGAAGCGCCGGAAGTCCTCGACCGGCTCTTCAGGATCCTGCGGGATTCTGGGAAACCAGGGCTCGTCGCCGTAGTCCGCGAGGAAGCGCGGCTCGCGCAGCAGGAGCTTCGACTGCCATGCGGACCAGAGCCGTGGAGCGGGGTCGCGGACCACAGAGAAGCGGAGCCACCCGTCCTCCGTGAGCACACGCTCGCGCTCCTCCGCTTCGTAGTCGCCCAGCCGCCGGCCGGGCCCCCACAGGCTCATGTCGTGAACGGTGAGTGCCGGCGAAACGCCGGGCAGCGTCGAGTGCTCGAACGTCTCCGCTGGGATCCCTGCCACTTCGGCGAGGAGCCAGAGAACCGTCGTCCACCCGGCCTTGGGAATGGGAAGGTAGAGGATGCGCAGCTCCGGCAGCACGACCGTTCGCATCTCGACGTGAGGGGCGAACCGGAAGCCCGACTCGGCCGGGCGGTTCGGCTCGGCCTCGCGCTCCTCGAGGTCGACGGGCATGACCGTCTCCTCGGTGATTTCTGCCTGCTCGGTCAGATCCACGTCGCGATCACCGGCACGGAGTCCAGTCTACGCAACGGTTCAGACCAGAACACGCCGATGCCACGGGTAAGCTGAACGTCATGAGTTCCCCAGTGGACCAGCAAGCGCCCGCGGTCGGCGCAAACGGAGTCGACGAGCCTTCGAAGAGCCGTACCCTCGTGCTCGTCGTCGGCTCCGGGCGCAGCGGAACGAGTCTCTTCACGGGGATCATGCACCGCCTCGGCTTCCATGTGCCACAGCCCGAGGTGACCGCGGATACGACAAATCCGCGAGGGTTCGCGGAGCCGAAGTGGGTGGTCGACTTCCACGATTCGCTGCTCCGCCGCGCCGGGGTGCAAGTGTCCGACGCCAGGCCGTCCGCCTGGGCGGATACCGCCCGGGTGGCGATCGACGACCACGTGCGGCGGAGGCTGCGGGAGTGGCTCGCCCACGAATTCGACCAAGCCGACAACGTCATCATCAAGGACCCGCGCCTCTCGTGGTTCCTCCCTCTCTGGAGCCAGTGCGCCGAGGACCTGGCTGCCGCGCCGAAGTTCGCCACCGTCCTCCGGCATCCCGCCGCGGTCATCAGCAGCAAGCAGCGCTCCTACGGAAACTGGCAGGGGGACGTCGAGCGAACGGCTGGCTGGCTCAACAACGTGCTCTTTACGGAGCGCGCGACCCGCATCGGCTCTCGCGTCTTCGTCAGGTATCAGGACCTGCTCGAGGACTGGACCGACGTGACGGCACGCGTCGGTGACGTCCTCGACCTCGCGGTCGTTCGCGACGCCCCGGCGGCATCGATCGTCCAGGTCCACGAGTTCGTCGACAAGACGCTCAGCCGGTCGCGATCGACCTGGGACGGGTTCGAGATTCCCGATAACCTGCGCACGCTCGCCGACGACGTATGGCCGCTCATCTCGGGGCTCGCCGACCACGATCCGCGCGATGCGGCCTTGCTCGAGCCGCTCGAAGCGGCGCGCCTCGCCTACGTCAACCTCTACGAGGACGCGGAGGCCATTGCCCAGTCTTCGATCACTGCGGCCGAGTGGACGACATCGAACCGCATCCCTACCGTGCAGGCGCTCCGGAAGGTTCCCAAGCGCTACAAGCGCATGGTGCCGAAGAGCTGGCGGGTCACCGTCTCCCGCGCCCTCACTCGCAGCAGCGCCAGAGCCTAGCCGGCTGCAAGCAGGTCAGCCCGGAGCCTGCGAACGCCGGCGAGAATCCGGCGGCTTCCAGCGCCTGGAGCGAACGGGTCTGCCGGTTCCCGGCACACGCCAGGTCGACGCCGACGACCTCGAGCGCCCGGAAGTCGAGGAAACAGTCGCTCGCGCGTACGATCCCGGCCCGCAGCCGCTCCAACACCCTCCTCGCACGCAAGGCGTCAGCATAGTCAGCAGGCGGGGAACAGCCGCCACGTACCATACGGCCGGCCCGGCATGCAGGTGACGGGAACCACTCGAGAGGCGCCAACCGAGCCGACATGGGTCGCGGAGCCGACCGTCTCGCGGCCGATCCGGGGCTCCTGGCCCGACTGGGCGGTCGGCGGCATCACCGTCGTGCTGTATCTGGTCGGCCAGCTCGTGTTCCTCCAGGGGCCGCATCCGTTCGATCCGTCCTGGTACTTCCGCTCGGCCTTCGACTTCCCGGACGTCGCTCCGGACCTCTTCACGTTGCGGATCGGCCTCCTCGCCCCTGTCTCCGCGGCTCTCTTCGTCTTCGGGCCCTCGGAAGCGGCCCTCTACGCGGTCCCACTTCTGTCTGGTGTGGCCCTCGTCGGAACCGTCTACGCGACGATGCTCCTGCTCTTCAGAGATCGCGTCCTCGCCGCGTCGGCGGCGCTCGTGACCGGCCTGAACGTCAACTACCTGGTCAACTCGAGCCAGATCTTTCCCGATCTCACGGCGACGGCGACGTTCACCGCCGCCTTCCTCTGCCTGCTGATCGGTGGGCGGGGACCTGAGGGATGGTCGAGGCGGTGGGTGCCGACGGTCGCCGTCGTCTGCGGCGGGATCCTCCTCGGCTGGAGCTACCTCGTCCGGGAGTTCAGCCCGATCCTCCTCCCCGCCGTCGTCGCGCTCGTTCTGGTGCTCCGCTACCCGCTCCGCCGCGTCGCCCTCCTCGCCGGTGTCGCCGTGGCGACGGCTTCGCTCGAGCTGCTCTACGGCTGGATCTATGCGGGGGATCCCGTCATTCACGCGCGGCTTCTGCGCGAGCGGGGCACCACAGAGGTCGTCGACGGCGAGGTGCGAATGGCGTACATCCAGGACCAGCTCGGCAGCCTCTTCGACACCCTGCTCGTCCTGCCCCGACTGCTGTTGGCCTGGGACACCGGCTGGGTGTTCATCCTGCTCGCAGCACTCTCTCTCTTCGCGCTCGTGCGCCTTCGCGATCGCCGTCTCTGGCTGCTCGGAGCCTGGTTCCTGAGCTTCCTCGCCGCCATGGCGCTCGTCGGGCTCGGGTCCTTCTCCACGGGCCGCTGGGTCCTGAACATCACCAATATCCGCTACTGGTATCCGATCTTTCCGCCCCTCGTAATGGGAGCCTTCGGCGGCCTGTGGCTCCTCCTGCGTGGCAGGTTCGACGGGGCGCGCGGGATTCGCATCGGCCGGCTGGCAGCCGTCGGGCTCGGTGTTCTCGTCCTGTTGCCGGGCCTCCGCGACTTCTCGGACTGCGACGCCAGGGAAGCGTGGAGAAACGATCCGGCCGAGCGCTGGCACGAGCTGCGTGCGTGGTTTTCGACCCCGGAAGCCGCGCGAATGAACGTCGTGTGGACGGATCGATACACGAGCCGGCTTCTTCCCGCCTACACGGAGTCGACTTTCGGCAGGAAGATCTGGGACGGCGATATCGAAACGCTGGCGTCCCTCGGGAGCGTCCCGCCGGCCACCGGCTCGCTGTTGCTCGTCCACAAGGATCGCTGGAGCGCCTGGGAGGACGGGCCCGAGGCCCTGGACGGTCTCCGCGACGAGTGGACGCCCCTCTTCGTCACGAGCGACCAGAGGATGATCGTCCTCGCTCCTGGCGAGGCGGCGCCCGCGACGGAGACGACAGACGCCGGCGACTGGGAAGACCTCTGGACCGGCTTCGTTGCAGCCGCGCCGGGCGGCACGTGCGGCCGCAACCCGTACGACCTCGAGGGGTAGGGCCCTCGGTATCCTCCTCGGCCATGGCCAACCGCGTGCTCGTCGTCGGCTGGGACGGCGCCGACTGGGACATCCTCGACCCGCTGCTCGCGTCGGGCGAGCTGCCGGCGCTTCAGGAGCTGATCGTCCGCGGCCGGCGCGGCGTCTCGCGCTCCTGCATCCCCTCGCATTCCTGGGCGGCGTGGCCGACCTTCCTCACCGGCCGGGACCCCGGCGGCCACGGCGTCTTCGACATCCTCGAGTACCGGCCCGGCGCGACTCGCCGGCTGCCGGTCTCCTACCGCTCCATTCTCGCCCCGACCTGGCCCGCGCGCCTGTCGGAGGCCGGGAAGACCACCCTGCTGGTCAATGTCCCGCTCACGTATCCGCCGCCTCAGCTCCGAGGCGTCGTGATCGCAGGTGGCGTCGTCCCTCCGGGGCGGACCTTCAGCCATCCGGCCGAGGCCGGCCCCCGGCTCGGCTGGCCGATCAACGGCGGCTCCTGGACGACGTTTCGGCAACGGCCGCTCGACCTCGTCGCCGAGCTCGAGGAGCTGACGCGCAAGCGCGCAGCCGCGATGCGCATGCTCCTGGATGAGGAGCCCTGGGACGCGGCATGCATCGTCTTCGTCTCCCCTGACCGCCTCCAGCACTGCCTGCTCGAGTACGTCCATCCGGGGCATCCCCGCTACGCGGAGGCCGGCTCGTCCCCCGTGGCCGATCGGGTTCGCGACGTCTACCGCCTCCTCGACCGTGAGCTGGCATCCCTCGTCGAGCTCACCGACGACGACGATCTCGTCGTGCTCATGTCCGACCACGGCCATCAGCCCTGCACGCGTGCGCTGTCGATGAACAAGGTGCTCGAGCGCCTCGGCTTCCTCCGCTTCGGCCGCGGCTCGGGGCTCGTGAACTTGCTCGCGTGGGGGCGGGTGCGCTCGCTGGCGCGGCTCGCTTACGATCGGCTCGGGCTCCACGGGCGCGTCGCCGTCCCGACTGCACCCATCGACTGGGAGCACACCTCCGCGTACACGAGCGTCGTCTCGACAGGAGAGGGGGTCTCCCTCAATCTCGCCGGCCGCGAGCCGGAGGGGACGATCGAGTCCGTAGACTACAAGCGCGAGCGGGACGAGGTCGCCGCGGCGCTGCTCGAGCTCCGCGACCCGGAGACCGGCGCCCATCCGATCGCAGGCGTGCTTCGTAAGGAAGACGTTCTCTCGGGCCCCTACGTAGACCGCGCCCCCGACCTCTTGCTCGAGCCTGCGCCGCTCTACAGCCTGACGCACGCCCGACAGCTCGTCGAGGAGGCGGATTGGCTCTCCGGCGACCATAGGCCGGAGGGCGTCTACGTCCTGGCCGGACCGGCGATCGACCCCGGCGAGGGCCCGGAGATCTCGCTCGCCGACTTCGCCGGCATCCTCACCGGGGCCGTCGGGCTCGAGCCTGACCCGGCGTGGGGCCGTAGCGCCGTGAGCGAGGCCGCCGGCGTCTTCAGCGAGGAGGAGGAGCGCCTGGTGGAGGAGCGCCTCCGAGGCCTTGGCTACCTCGAGTAGCGGATCTCCGCGGGTGACAGAGGCCCGGACGATCCTTTCGGGCACGGCGGCGAACGTACTCGGCCTGTGCGTGGGCGTCGCCGCGGCTCTGGGCACCCAGATCCTCCTTGGTCGAACCCTTCTGCCCGGGGCATTCGGCATCGTCACGGTCGCCGTCCAGGTCGCGTTCGTCGCCTCGGCGGGAAGCCGCTTCGGGATGGACATGGCCGCCGTGAGGCTCGTCGCGATCGGCCGGGGAGCAAGCGCAGCCGACCACCTGCGTAGCCTCGTCGACCGCTGCGCGCTCGTCGCTTTCGCGGCCAGCATCCTGCTCGCGGCGGTCATCGCCGCCTCGGCGCCGCTCTTCGGCGACTACGAGCGGGCGATCGCGCTCGCGGCGCTCGGCATCCCCTTCATTGCCCTGACGAGCGTGTACCTCGGCGCCACGCGCGGGCTCACTCAGATGCGCCAGACGCTCTACGTCTTCTGGATCGGGCAGCCCGTCGTCTGGATCATCCTCGCGGGCATTGCCGTCGCGGCCGGAGGCGAGAGCGACGCGGTCATCCTCGCCTACGGCGCGTCGTGGCTGGCGGCGTCCGTGGCGGCCTGGGCACTCTGGCACCGGGAAGCCCGAGCATTCTCGGACCGGAAGGCCAGCAAGGAGGACGTGCGGAGCGCGCTTCGGTACGGGCTTCCTCGCGCGCCCGCGGCCCTGCTCGCCCAGGCGATCTTCTGGGCCGACCTTTGGGTCCTCGCGGCCTTCGAGCAGGGAACCGAGCTCGACGCCTACTCGGCGGCCGCCCGCATCTCGCAGGTGCTGCTCCTCTTCCTCACGTCCTTGAACCTGGTCTTCTCCCCGTTCGCCGCCGACCTCCATGCGCGGGGAGAGCGGAAGCGCCTTCAGGAGCTCTTCCAGCGGAGCACGCGCTGGGCGCTCGCGGCGACGCTGCCGCTCCTGATCGTCCTCTTCGTCGCGGCGGACGACGTGCTGGAGGCGTTCTCGAGCCGCTTCGAGATCGGCGAGGGTGCGCTGCGCATCCTTCTCGCCGGCCAGGCGGTGAACGTCGCCACGGGCGGCGTCGCCTTCGTCCTGATCATGACCGGCTTCACCGGAGTCGATCTGGTCGACAACGCGGTCGGGCTGGGACTGCTCGTGGGCCTCGCCGTCGCGCTCACCGCCGCCTTCGGGATGGAAGGCGCCGCGGCGGCGTCGGCGGTGAGCATCGCTGCCCTGAACCTCGTGCGCCTCGCGCAGGTCCGGCATCGGGTCGGCATCCAGCCCTACGAGCGGGCGTATCTCTGGCTCGTCCTGCCGGCCGGCGCGGCGGCGCTCGCGGCGATAGCGGTGCACGCTGCGCTTGCGGGCAGTTCCTGGTGGGTTTCGCTTGCGGTTACCGCCGCCTGCGGCCTGGCTGCCTACGGCGCTCTGCTCCCGGCTGTCCTGCCGGCAGGCGAGCGCGCTGCGCTGACGGCTCCGGTGGCGCGGCTCAGGCGGGGCCCGGAAGTCTAACCATGCCCTCTGCCTGCCCGGTTGCCCCGAACGTGGCGGCTGCTATCGTCGCGCGATTGCAGGAGTCATCACCATTGCGCGGAAACCGCGCAGTGTCCGGAGACGAAGGGAGCTCGGAGTGCGGGTACTGATTCTCGGCGGCGACGGCTACCTCGGCTGGCCGACGGCCATGCGCTTCTCCGGGCAGGGCCACGAAGTCGCCGTGCTCGACAGCTTCGCGCGCCGCCGGTGGGTCGAGGAGGCAGGCTCGCACTCCCTGACGCCGATCGTCTCGCTCGAGGAGCGCATCGAGGCCTGGCGCGAGGTTTCCGGGAAGGACATCGAGGCCTATGTCGGCGACATCGCGGAAGGGACGTTCGTCGCCGACGTCGTCCGTGAGTTCGAGCCGGACGCGATCGTCCACTACGGCGAGCAGCCGAGTGCGCCCTGGTCGATGAAAAGCGTCGAGCATGCGGTGACGACGCAGGCGAACAACGTGATCGGCTCGCTGAAGCTGCTCTGGGCGATGCGGGACTACGCCCCCGACGCGCACCTGATCAAGCTCGGGACGATGGGCGAGTACGGGACGCCCAACATCGACATCGAGGAGGGCTTCATCGAGATCGAGCACAAGGGCAGGAAGGACACGCTGCCCTTCCCGAAGCTGCCCGGGTCGCTCTACCACCTCTCCAAGGTGCACGACAGCCACAACATCCACTTCGCGTGCCGGATCTGGGGCCTCCGCGCGACCGATCTCAACCAGGGCGTCGTCTACGGGATCGAGACGCCCGAGACGAGGCTCGACGAGCGGCTGATTACGCGCTTCGACTACGACGAGCTGTTCGGCACCGCGCTCAACCGCTTCGCGGTGCAAGCTGTGATCGGCCACCCGCTCACGGTCTATGGGAAGGGCGGGCAGACGCGCGGCTTCCTCAACATCGTCGACACTGTGCAGAGCGTGCTGCTCACCGCCGAGAACCCGCCGACCGAGGGCGAGTACCGCGTCTTCAATCAGTTCACGGAGACCTTCAACGTCGCCGACCTGGCAGACAAGGTGCAGCATGCCGCCGGCGAGCTCGGGATCGAGGTGCAGGTCGACCACGTCGCCAACCCGCGCCTCGAGCTGGAGCAGCACTACTACAACCCGACGCACACGAAGCTCCTCGAGCTCGGCCTCGAGCCGACGCTTCTTTCGGAGACGCTCATCGAGTCGATGCTCGAGGTCATCCGGCGTCACAAGGATCGAGTGATCTCAGACGTCATCGACCCGGTGACGCAGTGGCGGCCGGAGCTGCTGGGCCAGCCACGCTAGGGCGATGGACCTCACGCCGCTTCGCGCCGCCGGGCTGATCGCCGCCCTCGCGTTCGCGGTCGTCTCGATCTGGGCCTACCGCAAGCGGCGCATCGGAAACGGCGACCTGATCCTGCGGTTCGGTTTCTTAGTCCCCCCGCTCCTCGTCGTCTCGCTCGAGCCGGCGATCTTCACCTGGTTCCTCGACCAGCTCTCGTTCGAGGAAGGAGGCGGCGGGCGGATCCTCGGAGCGGCGATCGTCGCCGTCGGCGTCCTCTACGTGCTCGGGTACATCCTCGCGTCACGGCAGGAGAAGACCCGCCGCGATCTGACACGGCTGATCGAGAACCTCGCGCTGAACGAGTTCCGGGCGACGGCGAACGTCGAGGAGTTCGCGGGCGGGATCGCGATTGTGATCCCCGCGTACAACGAAGCCGGGAACATCGTCCAGGTTCTTGGAAGCCTGCCCACCGACCTGTCGGGGCTCCCGGTGCACGCAATCGTTGTCGACGACGGCTCGTCGGACGAGACGATGGAGCGTGCCCGCGCCGCGGGTGCCGCCGCCGTTCATCTTCCCCTCAACCGCGGCCAGGGTGCGGCGTTGCGAACGGGCTACCGGCTCGCGCTCGCGACGGGCGCACAGCTCGTTGTCACGATGGACGCGGACGGCCAGCACCAGCCGTCCGAGCTGCCGCGGCTCGTGCAGCCGATCCTGGACGACAAGGTGGATGTGGTCAACGGCTCGCGCGTGCTCGGCGCCTCCGACCCCAACCACGCGGCGCGGAAGCTGGGGATCAGGGTCTTCGCGTGGGCCTTGTCTCTCCTGACGGCGAGCCGCGTGACCGACCCGGCCTGCGGCTACCGCGCCGTCCGCACGGAGGCCCTTCGGGGCCTCGAGTTCCATCAGGACCAGTTCCACAACTCGGAGTTCATCCTCGAGGCCTCGAAGCGCAAGCTGCGATCGATGGAGGTGCCGGTGACGGTCTCGAGCCGGATCTCCGGCGCATCGAAGAAGCCGCCGCACTTCCGCTACGGGCTGGGCTTCGCCAACGCTCTCCTGCGGGCGTGGCTGCGGTAGCGTCGGACGAGCGCGCGGGGGGCGAAGAACCAGTCGTACCGTCGGTGGAGACCGCCGAGGAAACGACCGGGCGCAGGCGGTGGCTCGAGGAAGGGGTCGTCGTGGTCGTCGCCTTCCTCGCGACTCTCTATGCGGAGTGGCGGATCGTCTCGGGATCCCTCACGTACCAGACGGACGCAATGATCCACGAGTTCTGGATGCGTAGGTTCCAGGATTCCGGCCTCTTCCAGGATCAGCTCACGGAGTCGCTCCTCGACAGCGGCTACAGCCCCCCGGTCTTCCGCGCGCTCTACTGGCTCGCCAGCCATGTCGCCGACCCGGTCTTCTTCGGAGAGCTGTTGCCGCTCGTCCTCCAGCCGTTCGCCGTCTGGCTGGTGTTCCGGATCGTCCGGTCGCACACCGCGTGGAAGCCTGCCGCGTGGATCGGGGCGGCGCTCTTCCTCGCTCCCTGGGACATCCACCGCTTCAGCGGCGGCCATCCGCGGGCGTTCGCACAGCCGATCGTCCTCCTCACCGTCCTGCTCCTCCTGTCGAGGCGGAATGTTGCGGCGGCGCTCGTTCCGCCGATCGGCCTGCTGTTCTATCCGCCGGCGGGTGCCGTGGCCCTCGGAGTCGTCCTGCTGGCGACCCTCGACCGAAAGAGCCGCTTCTTCGTGAACCTCGCCCGCACCCGGTGGGCGGGACTCAGCATTCTGGGCTTCGGCGCGGCGCTCCTCTTCACCCGGCTCACCACCGGATCCCAGGACGTGATCACAGAGTCCCAGGCCCGCCTCTACCCCGAGTTCGGTCCCGGCGGACAGATGCACTTCTTCGCCTCCTCGACCCTCGAGTACCTCTCACAGAACTACAGCGGCTTCTCCTTGCAGGACTCCGGCTCGATCATTGCCGTCGCCGCGCTTCTGCTGCTACTTCTGCGACCCGCCAACGTCAGACTCCTCCGCTGGGAGGTCTGGTGCATGCCGATCGCAGCGCTGGTGCTGTTTGCGGCCGCGCACGGGCTTCTCTTTCGCCTGTACCTCCCACACCGCTACACGTACGCGCTCCTTCCGTTCTTCTGTATTGCCATCGCAGTTGCCTTGCGTCCCACGTTCGACTCGCTGGGGAACCGCTCACGCCTTTTTCTGGTCGCGTCACCGGCTCTTGCGGTGGGCGCTGCGCTCCTGGCGCTCACAATCTTTCCGCTCGGCCCGCGACTGTCACTCTCCGGCTTCGGCTCGTGGTTCTCGGATGCCGCTCCGTGGCTCCTCGTCGGCCTCGCCGCCGGCATCCTGGTGGTCGCAGCTCTCTGGCTAAGGGCGGATCGCGGCCGGCTCGGAGGCGCTGCCCTTGCGGCGAGCGCAGCCGCGCTGGTCGCCGGTAGCCTCCTGGTCTCGGAGGTCGCGTTCGCGGACGGCGCACGGAGCCCAGGCGCGACCAGGTGCCGAGAGGCGGATCTGTACGCTCATCTTCGCTCGCTTCCGAAGGACACGATCGTCGCCGCTGACCCGTTCGACTCCGACTGCATCCCGATCGCGGCAGAGCGACCCGTGGTGATCTCTCGGAAGCTCTACCAACCCTGGGCCGTCGACTACCTGCGCCTGATCCGTGCTCGGATGTTCGACACCGCCCGTACCTTCAACGGCGATTCGATTGCTGCGATTGCCGCGCTGCGAGAGCGCTACGGGGCCGACTATCTTGTCGTTCGGGGCGGCGGCTCCGAGCGTTCCTGGCCGCAGATGGAGCCCTTCAGCGGCGAGGTGCGTCAGCTCCGGAGCTCTGTTGACGATCCCGCAGTCGAGCGGTTGCCCGACACCTGCGTCTCGTGGAGCCGTGGCGCTCTCCGGCTCTACGACCTCGCCTGCATCGCCGAGGCGGCCCGATGACGGAGGCCGCACGGAGCGACCGCCGGGGCCGGTGCCTCTAGGCTGCGCTCGCGACCGCCGTTACTGGCTCGTACTCGGTGCGTGCTTCTGGTGCCTCACGCTCGGCTTCGACTTCGGGCTCTCGTTGGTGGCCGGCCTGCTCGTCGTCGTTGCAACCGTCCGCGCTCGTCATCCACGCGCTCAACGTCGTTCCGTTCCTCCTGGCCGGGCTATTCGTTGTCTTTCTGCGGCGGGACGTCCTCGGTGCGTCCCTGCGCCGCAACCGACGCGGCGAGAGCCTCGCCGCGAACGGCGACAGCCTCGCTCGGCCGGTCGTCGGAGCCGGCGCGGACCGGGGAGGGTCGGGCGAGGACGAGGACGACGTCGCCGAGCCAGCCGACTGGCACCTTCACGTCGACGAGGTGCGCCAGGCGCGCTGAGATCCCGCCCGCCGGCCCGAGGCTCGACCTCATTCGGTCGGCGACGTACGAAAGGTGGAACGAGCGGGGCACCACCGACCACTCGACGAGCCGGAAGCCGGCCTCCCGCAGCAAACGCTCCAGCGTCCCTGGCGTGAAGTAGTGAAGGTGAGGCCGGATGAACCAGGGCCATTTCTCGCCGCGCAGCCGTGCGTGGAGCCCGGCGAGGTTGATCGTCGAGACCGCCAGGATGCCCTCGTCGTCGACCATCCGGCGTAAACGCCGTAGCGCTTCGAGCGGATTTGTGATGTGCTCGAGCACGTCCAGGAGAACGATCACATCTGCGCTCCCCGGCCGGTCGCCCAGCTCCTCCAGCGAGCTCTGCTCGAGGTCGACGCCGTAGCGCTCGCGACCGGTCTCGACTGCCCACCGCGAGGGCTCGATGCCCCGGGCCTGCCACCCCGCGTTGCGGGCGGTGTCGAGGAAGAGGCCCAGGTTGGAGCCAACCTCGAACAGGCGGTTCCCGCGAACTGCGTAGCCGCCCAGGGCGCGCAGCACCCAATCGAACAGCTCGCGCCGGCCGGCCTCCTCGGTGAGGTAGTTCACGTCGACGACATCGGCGTAACGGCTCAGGATCTCCTCCGTGGCGAGGGCGGGACGCGAACTGACCATCCCGCAGTTGGGACAGCGAAGAATGTCGTCGTGCTGCGAGAGCGCCCCGCTGGTGCAGCTGTACTCCGCGGTCTGCACGTCACCGACGACATTGGCGGGGTAGACGAGCGCCAGCTCCTGGGCGCCGCACGCGACACACGTCTGAGCAACCATCGGCCCGCTCGGCTTCGGCTCCGGCTGCTTGCCTTCGGCGACGAGAGGCGAGCGCCGCCCGCGCCGCCCGCGCGCCGCTGACCGCCGCGCGCAATACGCCAGCGTGCCTCCCACGTACTTCAGCGAGCGGATCACCGAGATCGAGGACGACTCCTGCGTGTAGCGCGTCGGGATGGGCACTTCCACCACGCGCTGCCCGCTCGTCACCGCGTCGATGAGGAACTGCGAGTCGAAGCTGAAATCGTCCGTGTAGCGACGAAACGGGATCGAGAGGAGGCATTCGCGCCTATAGGCCCTCAGCCCACTGTGCATGTCCGTGAAGCGTGACCCCAACATGAGGTTCTCGAGCGTCGTGGTGATTCTGTTGCCGACGAAGCGATACAGCGGCATGCCGCCGCCCAGTGGGTCGCCGAGGCCGGCGAAGCGCGAACCGAAGGTCATATCGGCGTGGCCGGCGAGGATCGGGGCGATCAGAAGGGGAACTGCCTTGGGGTCGTACTGGTAGTCGGGGTGGAGCAGCACGACGATGTCGGCTTCCTCCTCGAGCGCTCTGGTGTAGCAGGTCTTCTGGTTGCCCCCGTAGCCCCTGTTCTCAGGGTGCACGAACACCGTGATGCCGAGATCTCGGGCTAGCTCGACGGTCCGGTCGGGGCTTGCGTCGTCGACGAGGATGATCGAGTCTGCGACGCCTGGCGGAATGTCGGCGACGGTCCTCTCCAGCGTCTGCTCTGCCCGGTACGCGGGCATGGTGATGACGACCCTGGGCTTCCGAGACCGTTGCTCCATGAGGCGGGACAGGATAACCACAGCACGACGGCGCCAAGGACCGCCTCCCTAGGGGCAGGCGAACGCGCAGTTCGCGCCCACACAGACGCTTCTCGCGTGCTCGGCCCAGAGAAAGCCGCTGTGGGACGTGTAGGAAAGGAGCGTTAGCCGGAGGCCGCGGACCGCCGATTGTCGGGGTGGCCTCGAAGCGAGGTGAGACGTGTGAGCCCTGCAGGGTTCGGTCGTGCGGTCCCCGCTCGCACCTTGTCCCCGATCGCGAGCAGCTTGTAGTCGTCCGCGTACCAGGCGCGCACCGCCGCGGCACCCTTCTCGCTGAGGGTTCGATCGCCCACGTACTCCGTCTTGTGCGCGATCACCTCGTCTTTCGTGAGCGCCAGCCCACGAGGGAGGTCGAGCAGCTCCTTGAGCCTCTCCCAGTCCTCCGACAGCGTTTCCTGCCGCGCAACGTAGAGGACCCGGTCCAGGTTCCGCTCCAAGTACGAAGGTTTCCCGGTCCAGAAGGTCATCGGGCGGTTGAGGTGCCGGATCGACTTCATCGCGAACCGCGCCCGCCCTCGCTTCGTCCCCCAGCGCTCACCGAGCGCGTCGGCCAGCTCCTGCGGGGTCGGAAACCACTCGAAGGCCTGGCGCTCGGCCTTCGTCCAGCGAATGTAGTACCGCGGCAGCCCCTGGCGGAGGCGGCTGTAGAAGCCGGACATGAAGCGTGAGACCGGGTCGCGCAGGGCGAAGACCGCCATGTCCCCCTCTTCGAGGTCCGAGAGGCGGTATTGATGGTTGTGGCCCCAGATCGGGCCCCACTCGGTCTCGAGCTTGCCGCCCTTCTGCTTCCGGGCCTCTCGGAGCGCGTAGCGCAGCGCACTGCCTCCCGCCTTGGAGACGTGTATGAACTGGACGGCCATCCGAGTTCGGGAGTCTACCGACTGCTGCGGGCGGCGCTCTCCTGGGTGAACCAGTCGTAGGTCTGGTGGAGGCCGTCCTCGAGCTGGACGCGCGGTCCGTACCCGAGCCGATCCCGCGCCTTGTCGATCAGCGAATAGTTCCGCAGGATCTCTCCTGGGCGAGGCGGCTCCCGCCGGACGTGCGCCTCCCGTCCGGAGATCCCCTCGAGCCGGGCCACGAGGTCGTTGATGCTCGTCTCGACGCCGCTTGCGAGCTGGAAGACCTCCCCTCCGATCCCATCCGTCTCCGCTGCTCGGAGCAGACCGTCAGCGAGGTCGGTGACGTAGACGAAGTCACGCGTCTGCGTCCCGTCGCCGTAGACAACGAGCTCCTCCCCGGCCAGTAGGCGGCGGATGAACACCGGGATCACGTTCGACTTGTGGCCGGAGCGCGGCCCGTAGCCGTTCGAGAAGCGTACGGCGACCGCGTCCAGCCCGTAGGCGCCGTGGAACGCCGAGCAGTACGCCTCCCCGGCCGCCTTGCCGGCACCGTAGGGCGAGAGCGGCGCCATCGGCTTCTCCTCGCTCGCGGGGTAGGCGCCGGCTCCCAGGGGTGCGTTCGACGACGAGAAGACGAGCCGCCTCGCTCCTGCCTTGCGTGCGGCCCAGAGTGCGCACAGCGTCCCGCGGGCGTTCAGATCGAAGTCGGCGAACGGGTCCTCGATCGAGGGGACGACACCCGTGCCGGCGGCGAGATGGAAGACGATCTCGGAGCCCGCGGCTGCGCGCTCGAGCGCGGGCTCGTTCCGGACGTCGCCCTCGACGAGCTCGGCGTCTGTGCTTTCTAGGTTGGCGACGCTCCCTGTCGAGAGATCATCGAAGACGCGGACGGCATAGCCGCGCTCGGCGAGCAGTCGTACGAGCGCCGAGCCGATGAACCCGGCGCCACCGGTAATCAGTGCCGCTGCCCCGCTCAGTCGGTCGAGACGCAGCGTGCCGTGACCCTGCGCCTGGTCGCGTAGTCGTTCACCTGACCGAGTGTGGGGTTGTCCCGGATCAGTGAGTCCCAGTCCGAAATGCGCTCGACCTGGAACCCGTAGCACCGGAGCATCAGTCTGAGCGCCTTGAGCGTGGGACGTCCGACGACGATTCGGTCTCCATGCGAGAAGCGGTCTGCGACCGCGTTTCTTGCCCGTTCTACTTTCTCCGCGCTCACACGAACGACGAACCCGCGTCGACGCTCGACCGCCGTGTCGACGATCAGATAGCGAGGATCGAGGTCGCGGATCCGCCGCATGAGCTCGCAGTAGCGGAGGGTGTGGTAGAGGAAACCGAGGCAGAGGACGACGTCGACGTCGAACCTTTCCTCGGCGAGCACTTGAAAGACGTCGCCGGCCCTGAACTCGTATCGCCTGCCGGCCGGCGCGAAGAGGTCCAGATTCCCGCGAGCTGTTTCGACGAGGTTGTCTCTGGCCTCGATCCCGATTACCTCCGCTGCTCCCGCATGGAGAGCAGCGAGCGACCAGCGGCCGTCGTGGCTCGCGATGTCGAGCACTCGCGCCCCCTCGAAGATGTCAGCGTTCTGGGCGAAGATCGCCTCGTACCGGAGGTTCAGTCGCCCTTGCGCGGACCTCGTCTGCGCGGTCTTGTAGAAGCGCGGGAACGAGTCGAAGAACATCGAGGCCTCGGCCTTCTTCTCCACGGCCAGGCGAGCGCCGAGGCGCTTGACCGACATGCGTGAGTGCAAGAGCCGGTCGTAGATCCAATCGGTCTGCCGCCGTGGGAAGCTGACGACGCCCGTTCCCATCAGACGTCCTCGTCGGCGACGTCGTCCTCACGGAGGTCGAGGAACTGCTTGTAGGCCTCGCTCACTTCCCGCGGCTCGCCCCGCATGGCGATCTCTCCCTTGTGCAGCCAGATCACCTCGTCGGCGAGCTTCCGCAGCGCCCGGAGGCCGTGGCTGACGAAGAGGATCGTGCCCGCCGAAGCGCAGAGCTCGTGCATCTTGTCGAATGACTTCTCCTTGAAGCGCGCGTCGCCGACGGAGAGAGCCTCGTCGATCAGGAGGATGTCCGGCTCCAAGTTGACCGCCACGGAGAACGCGAGGCGGCCGTACATCCCCGAGGAGTACGTGCGCATGGGCAGGTCCATGAACTCGCCGAGCTCCGCGAACTCGGCGATCTCCTCGTACTTCTCGTCGAGTTGCTCGCGCGAGAGCCCGGCGGCGAGACCGCCGAGCACGACGTTCTCTCGGCCCGTCATGTCGCCCTTGAAGCCGACGCCGAGGGCGAGCAGCGTGCTGACCCGTCCGTGCACTTCGATCCGGCCGCTCGTCGGCGGCAGGATCCCCGCGACGCTGCGCATGAGCGTCGACTTGCCGGCGCCGTTGACGCCGATGATCCCGAGCACGGTCCCGTGCGGAACATCGAACGAGATGTCCCTGATCGCCTCGATCGTGCGGACGACTCGCTCGTGCCGACCGAGGCGCATGAGCGTCTTCTTGAACGTCGGCTTCTTCTCGATCGTCGTCCTGTAGGTCATCACGAGGTTCTCGACTTTGATCGCCAAGTCTGGCGAAGGCGTCGGCGGGACCTCGAGGATCGGTGCTGGCTTGCTAGAGGCGGACAGCGAACTCTCTCTCCCTCGAGATGAAGAAAACGCCTCCGACGATGACCGCTCCGACCGCCCACCCGAGCGAAGCGACCAGCAGCCCGGCAGACGGCGTGTGGCCGAAGTTGACCGACTCGCTGAGCGCCGTGAGCGGTGGGTAGAGCGGGTTCGCGTAGAGGAACGGCTGGTACTTCTCGGGGACCTGTGAGGCGTAGTAGAGGATGGGCGAGGCATAGAGCCAGATGCGGAGCATGTAGCGGAGGAAGTTCGTCAGGTCTCGGAAGTAGACCTGCACAGCTGCGACGAGCATTGCCGCCCCGGCGGCGAACACAACCATCATCGCGATGATCGGAATCCCCCAGAGGATCTGCGGCGTCACCGGCAGCCCGGCGACGACGTGCACGACCGCGTACACGGCGGCGGTCGGCAAGAACAGGAAGAAGCAGGTCAGGACGGACGACAGCGGGAGCAGCGTGCGCGGGAAGGCGGTGTTGAGGATCAGCTTCCCGCCGCCGACGACCGAGCGGGCTCCCTGGCCGACGGACCCGCTGACCATGCGGAACGCGAAGAGGGCCAGGAGAAGGTGCGCCAGGAACTCGATGCTCCCGCCCCCGCGCCCGATGATCTCGACGAGCCCGAAGTAGACCAAGCCGAGGAACAGCGGGTTGAGGATCAGCCAGAGCTGGCCGAACGCCGTGTTGTAGTGCTTGCCCCGCAAGTCCGAGCGCGCGAGCTCGAACGCGAACCCGCGACGCCGCCAGAGCTGCCTGAGATACGTGCCGAGCGGCGGCAGGCCGACCTTGTGGGGCTCGTAGACGTGGACCTCGGTGGCGAAGGTGCCGGTCTCGCTCCGTTCGGCGACCGTGTTCATCGGATGCAGGTTAGTCGCTGGCTCAGCCGTGCCGTCCTCTCAACGCCCGCCAACAGTGCTACTTCAGCTGATCCGAGCGGAGGATCGAGAGTGCATGCCCGACGACGGCGACGAGGGCGGCGGCGAGCAGGCCGAGGACGAGAACCCGCGTCGCGTCGAGGCTGTCCAGCACAGCGTCGACGATCGCGGCCGCGAGGGCGAGGAATGAGGCTTCGACTGCGTTGAACGGGCGGACGCTCGGGAGGAGCCTGAAGCCTTCGCGGAGGAGCACGCGCCCCACGCGTGACGTCTCCGGCTCGCCGGCGACCTTGTCCGGCGGGGGCAGTCCAGCCCGGGCGCGGACCACGGTCAGGAGGAGCGTCTCGGCCTTCAGGTAGAGGACGAGCACCGAGATCGCGAGCCCCAGAGCCGTCCAGATCCCGATCGAGTCCCAGCCCCCGTCGGCCCGGATGCCGAGCGCGGCGAAGAGTGCGGCCTCGGTCGAGTAGTGCGAGAGGACGTCCAGGTAGACGCCCTTGATCGAGGTCGTGTTCCGCCATCGTGCCACCTCGCCGTCGCAGCAGTCGAGCAGCAGCTTGAGCTGGACGAGGAGAACCGCGCCGACCGCCGCCCAGACGCCGGGAAGGCTGAGCGAGAACGCGGCGAGCAGCCCGACCGGGATCATCAACGCCGTGACCGCGTTCGCGGAGAGCGGCGTCGCGACGAGCGCGCGAGTCAGGTAGGGGGAGAGACGCCGCATGTACAGCCGCCCGGCCCAGTGCTCGTCGCCCGGGCGGTCGAGGTGGCCCTCCGGCTGGATGACCGCCTTGAGCTCAGCGATCGAAGGCAACGACGAACTCACGGACTCGGTCGGCGATCTGGCCCTCGTCCAGGCCGAGGTGCTCGAGGACGGTGTACCGGTCGGGGCGCGTCGACGGCGCCAGCTGGACGGCGGCGGCGAACTCCTCGTCGGAGAGACCCAGGTCGCGCGGCAGCCGTGCGACACCGAAGCGGCCGAGGGCCGCGGCGAGGGCTTCGAGCCGCTCGTCCTCGCGCAGGAACGAAGCGAAGAGCGCGCCCACGGCCACCTGTTCGCCGTGGGAAGCACGCCCGGGGTAGAGCGCGTCGATTGCATGCGAGATCTCGTGGCAGGCACCGCTGCAGGGGCGGCTGCTTCCAGCGGCCGCCATCGCCAGTCCGCTGAGGACGAGGGCCTCGGCGAGCGCCGTCAGGAACGCGTCGGTGAGCAGGTCGTCGGTCCGATGGAGGAGGGACTCGGCGCCCGAGCGGGCGAAGGCCGCGGCGAGCCCGTCGACGTCCTCGCCGCGCTCGCGAGCGGCGAGCTCCCAGTCGGCGACCGCGCTCAGGTTGCTGAGGACGTCGCCGACTCCAGAGCGCAGCTGCTCCGCCGGCGAGCGCCGGACATAGTCGAGGTCGACGACCACCGCGATCGGGACGGGGACGCCGTAGGACCCCTTGCGGCCGTCGTGCTCGAGCGAGGCGACCGGGGAGGCGATCCCGTCGTGTGCCAGGTTCGTTGCCACCGAGACCATCGGCAGCCCGAGGAGCCCGGCCGCGTACTTCGCCACGTCGAGCGTCCGGCCGCCACCGATCGCCACGACGGCGTCGTACGAGCCCTCGCGGAAGCGGCCGGCGAGCTCCTGTGCGGCCTCGACGGTGCCGCCCTCGACCGGGAAGAGTTCGGCGTTGACGAGCGCCGGCCGGACGACGGCGACGATCTCGTCCCCCAGCCCCGGCCCGACGACGACCGCGACGTGTCCCTGCGAGGAGATGCGGCGGTCGCCGAGCAACGTGACGAGCGCTGCGACGGCGCCGCTGCCGACCTCGACCGCAAGCGGGCAGGCGATCTGACGGGCTAGGACGGGAATGCCAGCTCCCTCGCGCGGGCGAGGTCGCCGTGGTCGTCGACCTCCACCCAGTCGACGGCGCCGATGGGCGCGACGTGAACCTCCCCACCTCGGTCGGCCAGCTCTTGGAACCCGTCCTCGTAGTAGAGCGACGGATCCCGACGCCACGTCGCCTCGAGAGCGTCGGCGAGCGGCTCGGCTCCCGATGGCTCGACGAGGGCCACCCCGATGTACTCGCCGTCGGCGCTCGTGGGGTCGATTTCCTTGCTGATTCGCTGGAGCGTCCCGGCCGGGGAGAGCGTGACCTTCATCGCCTCTTTGCCGAGCTCTCTCTGCCGGTCGACCGCGAGCAGCACGTCGGCTCCGCGCGCCGCCAGCAGGGTCTCCTCGACGCTCCTCGGGTGAACAGTGTCCCCGTTGACGAGCAGCACGCCCTCCGTGAACACCTTCCGCGCCAGCCAGAGCGAGTAGGCGTTGTTCCACTCCTCGGCTCGCTCGTTGAAGAGAAGCTCGAGTCGGACGCCGTGCCGCCGTTCGAGCTCCGGCACCTGCTCTTCGACCCGCCCGGCGGCGAACCCGGTGACGACGACTACGTCCTCGAGGCCGGCGGCCCGCAAGTTCGCCAGGGCGAGGTCGAGGATCGTCCGCCCGTCGCTCAGAGGCAGGAGCGTCTTCGGCAGCGCCTCGGTCAGCGGATGAAGCCGGCGGCCGGGACCGGCCGCGAGCACCAGGCCCTTCATGCTGCGTCTCCGCCCTCCGGTGCCATCGGCGGGGGTTCTATCACGGCCACTCCCGGGACCCTGCGATCATGCCCGCGGAGATTCGGATGACCGAGGAGAGCGCCACGCCCAGAGCCGAGTCGTGCTTCATCATCGCGACCTGGAGCCGGCACGACTACCTCGTGGAGGCGGTCAGGAGCCTCGTCCGCCAGACCGTGCTTCCCGCCGAGCTCTGCATCGTCGACTCGAGCGACGAGACGCCCGCCCGCGCCGAGATCGAAGAGCTCTGCGCCGCCGTGGGGATCCGGCTCGACTACGTTCACCCCGCGCCTCGCGGGCTCACGATCCAGCGCAACATCGGCATCGACCGAACGACGGGAGACCCCGTCTTCCTGATCGACGACGACGTCGTGCTCGCCGGGGACGTTCACGAGGAGATCCTCGCCGAGTTCGGACGCTGGGGGCCGGACCTGGGCGGAGTGCGCGGCGCTCCGGTCTACCCGCCGAATCCGGGGCGGCTGACGATTCTCTGGCGCAAGTTCTTCGGCATGGGCGGCTGGTGGCCCGACGGAAGCGGGCGGGTGCGGGCCGGCTTCTTCGTGGAAGGGGTGGCCTCGTCGGAGTCGGTGCGAAGGGTCGAGCATTTCAACGGCTGGTTCATGTCCTTCCGCCGTGAGGTGTTCGAGCACGAGCGCTTCGACGAGAACCTGGCCGGCTACGCCTTCAAGGAGGACGCCGACTTCACCTACCGGGTCTCGAAGCGCGGCTACGTCCTCGTCCAGACGCCGAAGGCGAAGATCCACCACCACAAGACCCAGGTTCAGCGCCTCTCGCCGTTCGACCACCAGCGCATGGCCATGGCGAATCAGTTCTACCTGCACCGTAAAAACATGCCCCAGACGCTCCGCTACAAGGCGGCGCTCTGGTGGGCGTTGGCCGGCGCACTTCCGCTGAACGTCGGCAAGGTCGTGCAGAAGCGCGACCCCGGCTACCTGACGGGATTCCTGGTCGGGGCCTGGGAACAGGCGCGCGGCCGGGGCCTGATCGACCCTGCCGCGGAGGGCGAGCGCCGGGCCGAGGAGCTGAGCGCGTAGCGATGGACGGCGCAGCCGGACCGTTCTTCGTGGTCGGGAACGACCGCTCGGGGACGACCGTCCTCCGGCTCGTGCTCGACCGCAGCGCCGAGGCGGCCGTGCCTCCGGAGTCCATGTTCCTCCTCGACTTCGAGCCGATCCGGTGCCGTGGGGGGCTCCAGGACCCCGAGAAAGCGGCCCGGTTCCTCGCGGAAGTCTGGCGCCATCCCCGGGTGCAGCTGTGGGGACTCCGCTCCGACCCGCCTCCGCTTCCCTCGGGCCTGAGCCACGCCGACGCGTACCGCTTCGTGGTCGAGGCGCCCTTTCGAGCCTACGCGCTCCGCGAGGGGAAGGAACGCTTCGGCGACAAGACGCCCGCCTACCTGCACGCCGTCGACGAGCTGCTGGCGGTCTGGCCCGAGGCACGCTTCGTCGTGCTCGTGCGCGACGCACGGGCGGTCGCACTCTCGATCCAGAAGCTGCCGTTCGGACCGAACAACCCCTACGCGGCCGCCGCCTGGTGGGCCAGAGGAATTCGGGAGGGGCAGGAGGCCGAGCGACGTCATCCCGAGCAGGTGCTGACCGTCCGCTACGAGGATCTCGTCTCCGACCCCGAGGCGACGGTCCGCCGCGTGTGCGACCACGTCCGGCTCGGCTATAACAGCGAGATGCTGGCGATCGAGCGCGCCGGGCCCGAGAAGATCGTCGCAGAGCAGGCCGACTGGTACACGGGCGTCTCGAAGCCGATCTCCGCCGAGGCGAGCAGCCGCTGGCGCACGGAGATGCCCGAGGCCGACCGCCGTGTCGTCGAAGCCGTAGCGGGGCCGGAGCTCCGCGCGCTCGGCTACGAGACCGGCGAAGGCGTCGTGGTCGTCCCGCGCTCGCGCGCGCTCGCCTACAGCGCCCACGACACGACGCTCCGCGCGGTCAACGCCTTCCGCCTGCGAATCGTGCAGGAGCGCGGCCGGGAGCTCCGCTACGTCCTCAGGCGCAAGCTGGCAGGGGCGCGCGGGTGAAGCGCCCGGTTCAGCATGCGGTCAAGCGCGTCCTCGACCCGGTCGCCGCGGCGCTCGGGCTGGTCGTGCTGAGCCCGCTCTACGCCGCCCTCTCGGTCGCGGTCGTCGTCGACTCGGGCCGCCCGGTGCTCTTCGTCTCGGACCGTGCGGGCAAGGGCGGGCGCCCGTTCCGGATGGCGAAGTTCCGCACGATGGTCCCGGACGCGATCCGCCTGGGCCAGGAGGAGGGACTGACCGAGGACCCGTTCGGCATCGTCAAGGACGACCCTCGCGTCACCCGCGTCGGCCGTTGGCTTCGGCGGACGAGCCTCGACGAGCTTCCCCAGCTCGTCCACGTCGTCGCCGGCCGGATGAGCCTCGTCGGCCCCCGCGCGGACGTCGTCGAGCAGGCCGCGCACTACGGAGAGCGCGAGCGCCGGCGCCTGTCCGTCCTCCCGGGCATCACAGGCTGGGCGCAGGTCCACGGCCGCGACTCCATCTCGTGGGAGGAGCGGTTCGAGCTCGACCTCTGGTACATCGACAACTGGTCGCTCTGGCTGGACGCGAAAATCATCCTTCGCACACTGGGCGAAGCCTTCCGCCCCGAGCCCGATCCCATCGAGGACACGCTCAACATCGAACGGGCTAAGAAGCGTGCCTCGCGCGGGTGAGCGCGAGCTCGTCGAGGTCGACCACTTCGTCTGGGACGAGCTGCTCGAGCGGCTCGGCTGCGGCGACGTCTACCTTCTCGCCGGGTACCTCGAGAGCGCGCGGGTGCTCGACGGCGGGCGCCCGGTGCTTCTGCACCTCTCGGAGGACGGCGGCGACGTCGTCTTCCCACTGCTGGTGCGCGAGCTGTCCTCGGAGGAGGAGGGCTCCGACGTCACGACGCCGTACGGGTACGGCGGACCGGTCGCCACTGGGCCGGAGCCCCCGACGTCGCGTTTCTGGGAGCTGTACGGGGAGTGGTGCGGGGCGCACGGTGTCGTCACGACGTTCATCCGCTTCCACCCGCTCTTCGCCAACCAGCGTGACGCGGGCGCGGGCGTCCGCGTCGAGCGGCTGGCGGGAACGGTCGGCTGGCGGCTCCAGGTTCCCGACCTCTTCGACGCGATGCACCCCAACCACCGGCGGGCCTGCCGCCGGGCGCGGAACGCGGGCGTCTCGGTCTCGGTGCATGCGTCGCCCGCGAGCCTCGCGGCTTTCGCCGAGCTCTACGAGGTGACGATGCGTCGAGTCGAAGCGGACGAGTTCTACTTCTTCCCGCCGGCCTACTGGGAGGCCCTCGAGTCGCGCCTGCGCGGGCGAATCGCCCTCGTCGAGGCGGAAGAAGGAGGAGAGGTGGTGGCCTCGGCACTCTGCTTCGCCACACCGCCCTGGCTCCACTACCACCTCGGCGCGACCGCGGACCGCGGGCGGGAGCTCGGCGCGAGCAACCTCCTCTTCTACGAGGCCGCGTCCTGGGCCCGGGACCGGGGCTACGAGCGCTTCCACCTCGGCGGCGGCGTCGGCGCGCGCGAGGACTCCCTGCTCACGTTCAAGCGCCGCTTCGACCCGTCCGCCGGCCTGCTCGACTTCGCGGTCGGCAAGGCGGTTCACGACGCCGCCGCCTACCGGGACCTCACCGGTCGCGCGGCGGGCGACCTCGACGGCTTCTTCCCCGCGTACCGCTCGCCCGCTTAGCGTGTTCCGGCCGCCTTCTCCCAGACCGCCGGCACGTCGCCCCGAAGCGCGCGGACGAGCCCGGCGACGGTCGCCGCAGTGACGAGGAGGTAGTAGTAGGCGATCGCGGCGCCCGGCAGTGGGACGCGCAGCCGTCCCGCTGTCGCGAGCCCGAGCCAGGCAAGCTGGGCGGCGAGTGCCAGTCGGTAGACCGGAGCTTTGCCGGCGAGCGCGACGCTCGTCGCGAAGAGGACCACGTGGAGGAGGCCGCTTCCGTAGCGCAGGACGCGGTGCGAGACGAGCTGGGCGAGGTAGAGCGGCTCGGCCGGCCGCAGCATCCTCCCGCTGAGGAGGTGGAGCCATCCCTGCGCGTGCATGCGGACGCGGCGCCCGAGCTCGTCCTCGCTCTCGGTCGAGGCCTTTTCGAAGGCGAGCGCCTCCGGCTCGTAGACGGGACGGCGGCCGCGTTGGGCCATCAGGTAGGGGAAGCCGAGGTCGTGCCCGAGGCGCGGGTCGCTCTCGCGATAGTCCTCGCGCCGGACCGCGTAGATCGCCCCGTTGCCCGCCGTGATTCCGGCCAGCCGGGACTCGCTCTCGCGGACCCAAAGCTCGTAGCGCCAGTAGAGCGGCTCGCGGCTCGTGCCGTCCGGCTCCTCCAGCTCGAGCCGGCCGTAGACGTAGCCGACGTCCGCGTCAGCGAAGTTGCGAACGAGCTTGC
>Ga0081538_10000570_pt1 | contig 40862 bp, 39 predicted proteins | sample TabmetS5T2R1_FD_71022 | JGI IMG/M metagenome (GOLD analysis project Ga0081538, IMG submission 71022) | Tabebuia heterophylla rhizosphere microbial communities from the University of Puerto Rico - S5T2R1 | ecosystem: Host-associated > Plants > Roots > Rhizosphere ... | reverse complement strand
GGCCAGCTGGCACGGATCCTCGGCGACGCGCCGGCGGGGTTGGCGACGGTGACGGACCTGCTGGCGCGCGCCACGGATCCGCTGCGGGTCGAGGGCCGTCCCCTGTACGCGGGCCTGCGGTCGTTGGGGCTGCCTGGCGACCCCCTGGGCGACGCCTGGCGGCTCGCCGACCTGCTGCGGGAGTTTCGGGGCGATGCGCACACCGCCGCGTGGACCAGCGCCGGCTTCGACGCCGTCGAGATCGGCCTGCTCACCGAGCTCTACTGGGGACTGCCGATGCGCAGCTACATCCGCAGCCGGGCCTGGTCGTCGGCGGAGCTCGACGAGGCCACGGAGCGCCTGCGCAGCCGCGGGTTGCTCGACGGTGACGGATTCTCGGAACGTGGGCGGGCCGAGCGCGAGGCGGTCGAGGTTGCGACCGACGCGGCCCTGCGCCCGGCGATCGAGGCCCTGGGCGCCGACCTGGACGAGCTCGTCGGGATCGTCCAACCGTGGAGCGCCGCCGTGTGCCAGGCCGGCGGCTACCTGCCGACGGGCCCGCACGAGCTGGCCCGGGCAGCATCGACAGGGTGACCGCGGACGTACTCGACAGGCGCAGGCTCAACCGCGCCACGCTCGCACGCCAGCTGCTGCTCGAGCGGAGCCGCCTGCCTCCCGTCGACGCGGTCGCCCACCTGGTCGGGCTCCAGGCGCAGGAGCCGCTGAACCCCTACCACGCCCTGTGGTCCAGGCTCGAGCGGTTCCAGCCCGACGAGCTGTCCCAGGCGATGCTCGACCGGCGGGTGGTTCGGATCGCTGTCATGCGCGCCACGATTCACCTGGTCACGGCCGACGACTGCCTCGTGCTGCGGTCGGTGGCCCAGCCCGTGCTCGACGCCGAGCTGGCCAGGCACCCGCAGTACGGGCCGGCGTTGCGGGGCGTCGACCTCGGCCCGGTCCTGGACTTCGCCCGCCAAGCCCTCGCCGACCGTCCGCTGAGCACGACCGAGCTGCGCGCCGCGCTGGCGGAGAAGTTCCCCGAGCTCGATGCCGCCGCCCTGGCCTATGCCTGCCGCTGCCAGCTCGGCCTGGTCCAGGTCCCACCGCGGGGGGTGTGGGGCCGCAGTGCCCGGGTGACGCTGGCGACGGTCGAGTCGTGGCTGGGCCGTCCCCTGGTAGGCAGCCCAAGCATCGACGACGTGGTCATGCGCTACTTCGCCGCCTTCGGGCCGTCGGCGGTGGCCGATGTCGCGACGTGGTCGCGGCTCACCCGACTGAGGGAGGTCGTCGACCGATTGCGACCGCGGCTGCGGGCGTTCCGCGACGAGCGGGGCCGGGAGCTGTTCGACGTACCCGACGCGGCGCGCCCCGACGCCGACACGCCGGCACCGCCCCGGTTCCTGCCCGAGTACGACAACGTGTTGCTGTCCCACGACGACCGCAGCCGGTTCTTCCCCAGGGACGACCGGGTCCGGGCCCGCCTGTTCGGTGCCGACCGGAAGGTGAGCGGCTCGGTGCTCCACGACGGCTTCGTGTGCGGCACTTGGCGGATGGATCGCGACCACGCCGGCGGGACGGCGGTTCTCGTCGTCGACCACGTCCCGGGGCTGAACCAGCGTGCGAGGTCGGCGGTCGCCGCCGAGGGACGCCGCCTGCTGCGCTTCCTCGCCCCCGAGGCCAACGCCGACGTGCGGTTCGCGGCGCTGGCTTGACGCACGGGGAATGCGATGCGCTCGTGCCAGGTGAGACGTTCCTGGCGCCGAACTGGCGGCGCGTGCCGGCTCACGACAGCCGCTTCTCGAACCAGTGATGGGCGTAGCGCTCGTCGTTGAAGGCCTCGATTTCGTGGTAACCCGAGGACCGATAGAGGTTGATGGCCTCGCCGAGCGACCGGTTGGTCTCCAGCCGTACCACGCGGCTGCCGTGGGCCCGGGCGCGGCCCTCCAGCTCCGCCAACAGGCGGCGGCCGATCCCCAGCCCGCGGGCCGACTCGGCGACCCACATGCGCTTGATGTCGGGCGGGGCGTCCCGGTGGAACTGCAGGCCTCCGCACCCGACGGGCTCCCCGCGCAGCGTGGCGACGAGGAACAGGCCGGCCGGCGGCCGCATCGAGTCGATGTCCGGGGCGCTGCTCAGCGCCGCATCGAAGCCGGTGTCGAACCGGCGATCGATCTCGGCGAAGTAGGCGTTCAGGCACTGCTGCGCCGCGGGCTCGGCCGGATCCACGGACCCGACGTCGACCAGGGCGGCGGTGAGCAGCCGCTCGACGTCGGCCATGGCGGAGACCAGCCGGGCGCGCTGGGCGTCGCCGAGCGGCGCGAGGAACGACCGTGCCAGCTCGTCACTGCGCCGATCCAGCACGCGGCGCTCGGCCACGCCGGCCGGCGTGAGGTGGGCGGTGCGGACCCGCCGGTCGCGCTCGTTCGGGCCGACATCGACCAGGCCGGCCGACTCCAGGGAGCGGAGCAGGCGGCTGAGGTAGCCGCTGTCGAGCTGGAGCCGGGACCGCAGCGTACGCACGTCGCAGCCTCCGTCACCGATCTCCCAGAGCACCCGCGCCTCGCCGAGGGGCCGGCTGCGGGCAAGGTAGTGGTCCTCGAGCGCGCCCACCCGTTCGGTGACGAGCCGGTTGAACCGCCGCACCCGGGCCACCATGGCGTCGCCCATCCTCTGACCGTAGTCAGAGAACTGGTCGGCGTGCGAGCCTCGCCGCCACCGGACTTACACTGAGGGACCCACCCGATCGACATGGAGGTGTGTCGTGGCCGAGATCGGTGATCGCGTCGTGGTCGCCGCCGCCAAGGGGGCGCCCAGCAAGAGAGGAACGGTCGTCGCCAAGACGGGATCGATGCTGACCGTCGAATGGCAGGACGGACACACATCGTCGTTCACGCCCGCGCCCGGCTCGGTGTGGGTCGAGGACGCCGACGCGTCGACGGGCGCCGGCCAGTCCTCGTAGGCCCGGCCGGCGCTCCGCCGGTCAGTGCGTCTCCTGGGCTACCCCCTCGCGCACACCCCAGCGGCGCTGGAGCCGGCGAAGCGGGCCGGGCGCCCACCAGTTGGCCTCGCCCGCCAGCCGCATCACCGCCGGCACGAGCAGACCCCGGACGATCGTGGCGTCCACGATGATGGCGAGGGCCAGGCCGAGCCCCATGAGCTTCATGAAGCTCATGCCGCTGGTGACGAACGCCGCGAACGTGATGGCCAGGACCAGCGCCGCGGCGGTGATGAGCCGTCCCGTTCGGGCCAGACCGGCCGCGACCGCCTGGGTGTTGTCGCCGGTCCGGTCGTGCTCCTCCTTGATGCGGGAGAGCAGGAACACCTCGTAGTCCATCGAGAGCCCGAAGGCGATGCAGAACATGAGGATCGGCATGGCCACGTCGAGCTGACCAGTGGCCGTGAAGTCGAGCACGCCGGACAGGTGGCCGTCCTGGAAGATCCACACCAGCGCGCCGAACGTGGCGGTCAACGACAGCAGGTTCAGCACGATCGCCTTGAGGGGCACCAGCAGGCTGCCGAACACCGCGAACAGGAGCACGAACGTCGTGACGCCGATGATGGCCAGGGCCAGCGGCAGCCGGTCGTAGATCGCAGCCTTGGTGTCGACGAGGTCCGCGGCGTCGCCCTCCACGCCGAACGGGAACGGGGCATCGATGGCGCGGATGTCGTCGACGAGGTCCTCGCCGTCGGCCGACACCAGGGCGACGGACGGAACGACCGTCAGCCACGAGCCGGCGTCGGCCGACCTCACCGTCACCTCGGCCACGCCGTCGACCGCCCGGACCCGATCCGCAAACGCGGCCACCGCTTCGGCGTCGGCACCGTCGGCATGGGTTCGGGGCAGGACGACCGCGAACTGCTCGCTCTGGTTGCCGTCGAAATCCGTGGCGAGGGCCTCGGCGACCCGGCGTGCCTCGTTCGACTCGGGCAGCGACTCGTATGACGGCAGCCCGGGGTTGACCCGCAGGAAGGGGGATCCGAGGACCAGGAGCAGCACGATGACGCCGGTGGCGACGGGCACCGGCCGGCGCATCACCGCCCCGGCCAGACGCTGCCAGAACCCGCGCTCGGCACCGCTGCCACCGGGCGCGGCGGCCCGCCGTCGGAACGACCAGGCGTTGACCCGCGGCCCGAGCACCGCCAGGAGGGCGGGGAGCGTCAGGAGCGCGCCGGCTGCGGCGCTGAGGACCACCGCTGTGCCGGCGTAGGCGAACGACCGCAGGAAGTACAGCGGGAACACCAGCAGCGCCGACAGCGAGGCGGCGACGATGAGGGCGGAGAAGGCGACGGTGCGGCCCGCCGTCTCGACGGTGCGCACGACGGCGTCGTCGCTCGATCGGCCGGCGGCCAGCTCCTCCCGGAACCGGCTCACGATGAACAGCGAGTAGTCGATGGCGAGGCCGAGGCCCAGCGCGGTCGTCAGGTTGATCGAGTAGATGGAGACGTCGGTGACCTGAGCCACCGCGAAGAGCACCAGCAGGGTGCCGGTCACCGACACCAGCGCCATCGCCAACGGCAGGGACGCAGCCACCACCCCGCCGAACACGAGGACGAGCAGGACCAGCGTCGCGGGGATCGCCAGGCTCTCCGCCCGGGCCAGGTCAGAGCCGAGCTGCTCCTCGATCGCGGCGTCGATCGCATCCTCACCTCCGACGCCGACGGTGATGGGGCCGCGGGTACCGGCGTAGCGGTCGCCCAGGTCCACGACCGCCTCGTCGTCGCCGTCGACGTCGACGACCAGGAGAGCGGAGCTGCCGTCGGTGGACCGCAGTTCCGGTGCCCCGCCCAGCGACCAGTAGGAGATGGTGGATGCGACGCCCGGCTCGCCAGCCAGGGCCTCGGTGAGGTCGGAGCCGGCGGCCGCGACCGCCGGGTCGTCGACGTCGGCGCCGTCGGCCTCGACCTCGACCAGCAGGACCATCTCGGGATCGTCGGTCCCGATCTCCTCTTGCAGGAATCGGCTGGCGCGGGACGACTCGGACCCCGGATCGTCGAAGCCCTCGTCCTCGAGTGCGCCGAAGGTACCGGCACCGCCCGCCCCGGCGGCGAGCACGAACAGGACGGTCAGGGCGAGGACCAGGCGACGGCGGCGGACGGTGAACCGGCCGATGCGGGTGAACATGGGGGCCTCCGCGACGAGGTGGACGGACGGTCCTCATCGTCCGATCGGCGGGCAGGCCGCCACATCGGCCCGCCGGTCGTTTGTCGCCGGACCGACGGGTGGTCTTCGTCCGTCCCACGGGACGGGTCGGACCCGGACCAGGGGACGGTGCCCGCGGCGACGTCCCGTCATTACTCTCGGCCCATGAACGACGAGGCGCCGCGATCCTGGGGTGGCACGTTCGCCCTGAGCCTCGCCTTTCCCGCGGCGGCGCTCGTGGCGGCGGCGCTCGTCTTCGCCACGTCGTCGTTCGAAGCCGGGCTGGTGTTCGGCGTCATCGCCGCGCTGGTCCCATGGGCCCTGATCGCCGGGGACATCAGGGTCCCGCCCTGGATCATGGTCGTCGCCGGGGTCGGGATCCCGGGAGCGGTGGTCATCGTCTACGACGCCGCCGGAGCCAACTTCCTGGCGCTGCTGGCGGTTGCCTGGCTGGCGGCGAGCGGCGAGTCGCTTGCCGCCGAGGTCGTCGCCGCCGTGGGCACGATCGCCATCCCGATCGTCTACGCCGTGGGCGACTGGGACGAGGAGGGCGAGGCCGTCGTGTACTTCGGCACTGGCGTCCTCATCACCTGGTTCATCGGTCGGATCATCCGGCGCGAACGCGAGTTGGTGGCGGCGCTGACCGAGGCGCAGGACCGCCTGCAGCTGGCAGCCACCGCCGCCGAGCGCCAGCGCATCGCCCGCGACGTCCACGACGTCGTCGGCCACAGCCTGACGGTCATGCTGCTCAACGTGACCGGCGCCCGGCGGGTGCTCGACAGCGATCCGGCCGCCGCGGCCGACGCGCTCGACCGGGCCGAGCAGGCGGGCCGCGGCAGCCTCCAGAGCGTGCGGGCGATCGTGGGCCTGCTCCACTCGCCCGACGAGGCGGGCACGCAGTCGCCCCAACCGGGCGCCGCGGACATCGTCGATCTCGTGGACACGGCCGCCGCCGCCGGCCAGCCGGTGCGCGCCGAGGTTCTCGGCGACCTCCGGGCGGTCGATCCCTACACGGGCCTGGCCGCCTACCGGCTGGTGCAGGAGGCGCTCGCGAACGTCGAGCACCACGCGCCCGGCTCTGACGTCGTCGTGCGGGTCGTCATGAACGGCGCCCGCCTGTCCGTATCGGTGCGCAACGGGCCCGCCCGCCGCACGTCGCCGCCGACGGCGGGCCGCGGCGGCACCGGCCTGGACGGCATGCACCAGCGCGTGGCTGCGGTCGGTGGCACCGTCTCGGCCGGGCCGGAGGGGGACGGCTGGGTCGTCGAGGGCTCGATGCCCCTCGATCGCACCGAGGCCATCGCACGGCCGGACGGGCGAGCGTGATCCGCGTCCTGCTGGTCGACGATCAGGAGCTGGTGCGCGCGGGGCTGCGCCTGATCCTGTCGGCCGAGGAGGACCTGGAGGTCGTGGGCGAGGCGCCGGACGGGAGAGCAGGCGTTGCAGCGGCACGGGCGCTGACCCCTGACGTCGTGCTCATGGACGTCCGCATGCCGGTGATGGACGGGATCGAGGCCACGCACCGGCTCGTCGCCGACGGCGATCACCGGGTCCTGGCGCTGACCACGTTCGAGGACGACGAGGTCCTGTGGGGCGTCATCGAGGCGGGGGCCGCCGGCTTCGTGCTGAAGGACGCCCCCGCCGCCGACCTCGTCGGCGCGATCCGGGTGACCGCCCGGGGCGGCTCGTGGCTCGACCCGAGGGTCGCCGACCGGGTCCTCACCGTGCTGCGTCGCCGACCGGGCGGCGTGACGTCGGCCGCCGGCAGCCCCGTCGACCCGTTGACAGAGCGTGAGCGCGAGGTCCTGCGCCTGGTCGCCACCGGTGCCAACAACGCCGAGATCGCGACGGAGCTCTACCTCAGCGAACGCACGGTCAAGGGCCACATCTCCGCCATCTTCTCCAAGCTGGGCGTGCGCGACCGCGCCGCCGCGATCATCCGCGCCTACGACGCCGGCATCGTCACACCCAGGGCGTAGCCCGGCCGACCCTCGAGGAGGACCCATGTCGACACCAGCCCCGCCCGCCACCCACGCGCAACTGTTGGAGCGCCCCCTGTTCGCCCATCTCGCAACGGCGCGGCCCGACGGAGCCTTGCAGAGCAGCGTGATGTGGTACGCGTGGGACGGCGAGTTCATCCGCTTCACGCATACGACCACGCGCCAGAAGTACCGCAACCTCACCCACCAGCCGGTGGTCGCGCTCTCGATCGCCGACCCCGACAATCCGTACGACTCGCTGGAGGTGCGCGGGGAGGTCGCGTCGATCGAACCCGACCCCGACGGTCGCTTCTACCGCAGCCTCCAGGAGCGCTACGGCCTCGACTACCCGATCACCGACGCCGACGTACGCGTCGTGGTGACCGTCCGACCGACGACCTTCGTGCCGGTCACGGGCGGCTACACCGAGCGAGAGGCGGCCGCGGCCCGCGACGCAACGTGATCCTGGCGGCGCCGGTCACTCGCCGGCGTACGTGCCGAAGCTCCAGAGGTTGCCCTCGGGATCCCGGACGGTGAACCCGCGGGAGCCGTAGTCCTCGTCCACGAGGCCGCGCACCACCTCGGCGCCGGCCGCAACCGCGCGCTCGAACAGTCCGTCGGGGTCGTCGCAGACGACGTACACCGAGTCGTTGCCGGGGGTGCGTCGGCCGAACGGCGAGTCGTCCTTCCCGGCGCTGCCGAACATGACGCCACCGCCGAGCGGCCAGCGCATCTCGACGTGCTCGATGATCGATGGATCGTCCTCGCGTGCGTAGGCGGCGCGCTCCTCGAACCCGAAGGCCTTGGCGAGGAAGTCGAGAGCGCCCCGGGCGTCGCGGTACGAGAGGACGGGCCACACGGTCGCATGCCTGGTTGTCGTTGCCATGCCTCCACGATCACACGGCGACGGCGGCGTCGTCTTGGAAACTTGGAAGCTCCTCCGCCAACCAGGCCGTCGGCGTGCACCCCGCCAGGTCGGCGAAGTCGCGATCCAGGTGCGCCTGGTCGTAGTACCCGCACGCGGCCGCCACCTGGGCGATCGTCACGAACGACTCGGTCGGCCGCAGGCCGACGCCATCACGGGGCGGCGGGTGGGGGTCGGGCTGGAGCACGGCCTGCAGCATGTGCCTCGCCCGTTCGAAGCGCACGACCCGGGCGGCGAGCTTGGGGCCGAACCCGAACTCGTCACGGAACCGTCGCGCCAGGTGCTGGCGGCTCCACCCGACGGTCGCCGCCAGGTTGCCGATCGGATCGGTGCCGCCGCTCCGCACCAGTGTCTGCCACACGCCCCGGAGCTCCGGCGCCACCGTCAGGTCGCGGTCCGCGATCCGGGTGAGGACCGCGTCGCAGGCCGCGAACCGGTCCCCCCATGCTGTGAGACCCTGGAGCCGTTCCCATAGCTCGCGCCCGGCGGGCCCGGCGACGTCTGCGCACTCGACCGACGTGTTCCAGAGCGCCCGGGCAGGCATGCCGAACAGGGCACGGCTCCCGAGGGGCGTCAGGTTGATGGCGACGCCCTCCTGATGCCCGGTGTGGGAGATCACGGCGGCGCTGGCCTGCAGACCGCCGAGGACGCAGCCGTAGCTCGCCCCCGCCTGCCGCGGGTCGATCTGGGCCACGACGTCGATGCTCGGGCCGATGCTGACGATGAACGTCATGTGGCGGGACGGCAGGCCCCGGTGCAGGCCGGGCGCAAAGCCGCTGAGCCGATAGCCGATGTAGCCGTCGACCAACGGTGCCAGCTGGGGCGATGGCGCGGCGGACAGGTACTCGACTTGCTCTTCCACGCGCTCCCCACGCTACGCCGCGTCGGGAATCTTCATGGCCCTCATCCGCCCCTCCGGGCGGCGCCGAATCGTGGCTCGACGTGGGAACCCCACGATCGATGACCCAGGCAAAGGGGCAAGCATGGATCCCGTTACCCGACGTTCATTCTTGATCAAGGGCTCGGCAGGCGCCGTCGGTGCCGCCGGACTCGCCGCCGGCGGCATCGCACTGTCGTCGGCTGCGGCCGCCGACGAGCCGGCGCTGCGACCCGACGAGGCCGCGGACGTTCCCGGCCCGGTCCTGGTCGACATCAAGGATGCCGCCACCGGCGAGGTCTTGATCCTCGTCGGCGAGCGCGAAGTCAGCTTCACCGACCAGGCGCTCGTGGCCAAGGTGCTGCGGGCAGCTCGCTGAGAGGAGACGCCGTCATGTCATCCCATCGCGAGGCACCGGCGATCTCCAAGGATCCGGTTGCCGACAACACTGACACCTACTGCTGGCGCACGCCCGGCAACACCGTCACGATCATCACCAACTACCTGCCGGTGGAAGCACCGGCCGGCGGCCCGAACTTCTACGAGTTCGGCGATGATGTCGCCTACAACGTCAACATCGACAACGATGGCGACGGGAAGCCGGACATCACCTACGAGTTCCGCTTCAAGACCGTCATCACCAACCCCAACACGTTCCTGTACAACACCGGCCCGATCACCTCGCTCGACAGCGCCAACTGGAACCGCCGTCAGAGCTTCAAGGTCACCAAGATCGAGTACCGCAAGGGACGCAAGCCGCGGACGACCGTCCTCGGCCGGGGCCTGGCGTCGCCGCCATGCAACATCGGTCCCCGCTCCACGCCCAACTACGCATCGCTGGCGCAGGCCGCCGTGGCCGACCTGGGCTCGGGCGTGAAGGTGTTCTGCGGACAGCGGGCCGACGCGTTCTTCGTCGACCTCGGCTCGGTGTTCGACCTCGGGACGCTGCGCCCGTTCCAGAACCTGCACCTGATCCCGACGGCCGCCGACGACGGTCGTGACTCGCTGGCGCAGGCCAACGTGCACACGATCGCCATCCAGGTGCCGATCGCCGACCTCACGCGCGACGGCAAGGTACCCACGGACCCGATGTCCCCCAACGCCGTGATCGGCGTGTGGGGCGCGGCGTACCGCCAGAAGGCCACCGTTCGCGGTCGCGACCGCGGTTGGCGCGATGCCGGCCCCTGGGTGCAGGTGTCGCGGCTCGGCAACCCGCTCTTCAACGAGGTCATCGTGCCGATGTCCCGCAAGGACGAGTGGAACGCCGTGGGCCCGGACGCCGACCGGCGCTTCGCCAAGTTCGTGGCACGCCCCGAGCTGGCGGCCCTGCTGCCGGTGCTCTACCCGGGCGTCTTCCCGAACCTGGCGGCGCTCAACAAGGACCGGGCCGATCTGCTGGCCATCCTCCTGACCGGCATCCCCTCGGGCCTGATCCCCGGGTTCCAGAACTTCACCGGGACGACCCAGGCCGACGAGCTCCGGCTCAACGTCGCCATCCCGCCCGCGGCCACGCCCAACCGGCTCGGGCTGCTGGGCGGCGACCTCGCCGGGTTCCCCAACGGCCGGCGCCTGACCGACGACATCGTCACGGTCGAGCTCCGCGCGGTCGCGGGCGCCACGTACCCCCTGGTCGACCCGACCTTCACGCCCGACGGCGCCGTCAGCGTGATCGAGGACGGCACCTCCAACAACCCGGGGCGGACGTTCCTCGACGTCTTCCCCTACATCGGCCTCCCCTACGCCGGCTACGACGTGCCGGCGGCGGCGTGATGTCGGCCCAGCACAACCACCAGCGGCCCGGGGCGCACAGCGCCCCGGTGCTGGACATCGGCGGCGAGGTAGGTGCCCTCGTGGTCTACCTCCCCGATCGGACGCCCACCGGCGAGCTCGAAGCCTGCCCGGGGGGTGAGCCCGCGGCCCGGTTCCACACCGGCGTCCACCATCGTTCCACCCCGAACGGCTGGACCTGGACGGCGGTCTTTCCCGAGGTGACCGAGGGCCGCTACCAGCTGCTGGACGACGCTGGCGTACCCATGGCGGACGTCACGGTCACCGGCGGCAACGTGCACCAGCTCGACCTGCGCTGAGCAGAGCGGAGACAAGCCATGAAGGTTCCACGTTCGTTGCGGCGCGCCGCGTCCGGGCGCTGGCGGCTAGCCGTGCTGATCGCAGTGGCCGTCGTGGTTCCGGGCGGCGTGGGCGCCGGCACCATGGCGATGATGCCCACGGAGGCCGACCCTTCGTCGGTCCAGGGACTGAACGGCAGGCTGGCGTTCCAGGACGACGAGGCGCTCGAGCCCTACGTCGAGGCCGACATGCTGGCGGCCGTGCCCGTCGGGGCGGACCCCGTGTCCGAGCCGGTGCGAGCCGTCCTCTCCAGCACCCAGGTGATCGACAGCCTCGGCCAGAGCGGCCTCCCCTCGGTCGCGGTGGACGCCTATGTCCGCGCCGCCGACCGCTTGGCCATCGAGGACCCCGCCTGCGGCATCCGCTGGACCCTGCTGGCCGCGATCGGCCGGGTCGAGTCCAACCATGGGCGCTTCGGTGGGGCGATGCTGCGGGACGACGGCTACCCGACCAAGCCGATCCGCGGCATTCCCCTCGACGGGCGTCCCAACGTGGCGCTGATCCGCGACACCGACCGCGGCCTACTCGACGGCGACACCGCCTACGACCGGGCCGTGGGACCGATGCAGTTCATCCCGTCGACCTGGCGATCCGTGGGCGTCGACGGCAATGGCGACGGCCGCCGCGACCCCAACAACCTCTTCGACGCCGCCTACGGCGCGGCCCGCTACCTGTGCGACGGCGACGCCGACCTCCGCAACGCCGACGCCCGCGCCCGGGCGGTGCGCCGCTACAACAACGCCGACGAGTACGTGCGCGTCGTGCTGAACCTGGCCGACATGTACGAGACGGGTGCGGTCGCTCGCCTGCCGGCGATCGGGCTTCCGCCGATGGAGCCGACTCCGCCGCCACGGCCGTCGCCCGGGCCGGACAGCCCTCCGGACGGGCCGGTTGGGCCACCCCGGCCATCGGGGCCGAGCGCCCCGGCGCCGCAGCCAGCGCCCCCGCGGCCGGTCGCGCCGGCGCCGAACCCGTCGCCGCCCGCGACCCCGCCGCCGGCGCCGAGCCCGCCAGCGCCGACCACCACCCCCAGCACCCCGGCGCCATCGCCGCCGACGACCGCTCCCCCGCCACCGCCCGCCACGTCGCCGCCCGCGACCACACCTCCGCCGGCCACGTCGTCGACAACCAGCCCGCCGACGACCGCACCCGAGCCAACCCCCTCGACCACGACCACCACCGTGCCCGCGGACCCGCCGGCCGAGCCGCCGGCGACACCCGAGGAACCGCCCGCGGCCGTCGGCTGGGCACCGGCCATGCGTGAGGTGGTCGTCGGGATCCTCGAGGACGCGGCGGACGGGCCCGCACCCGCCGCACCGGCGGAACCTCCCGCGCCGGCGGAACCTCCCGCGCCGGCACCGGAAGCACCCCCCGAGCCGTCGGAGCCTGCGGAGCCGGCCACGGCACCCGCGCCACCCGCGCCGCCGGCACCGGCGCCGGCACCGGAAGCACCGCCCGAATCGTTGGAGCCCGCGGAGCCACCGCCCTCCTAGGGGCGGCACCACCCTGGCACTTTCGGCGCTCGCGCCGGGCTTGACACATTCCTATATCGACATATGATGCGACCAATGGCTCGCACCCCGACAACGACCGATGCGTTCAACGCGGTCGCCGAGGCGAGCCGCCGCGAGCTCCTCGATGCCCTGGGCACCGGGGAGGCAACGGTCGGCGAGCTGGTCGACCGGCTCGGCCTCAGCCAGCCGCAGGTGTCGAAGCATCTCGGCGTGCTCCGTGCGGTCGAGGTCGTTCTCGTTCGTGCCGAAGGACGCCATCGCTGGTACCGCGTCAACGGGCCGGCGCTGAAGCCGATCCACGACTGGGCCGGCACCTTCGAGCGCACCTGGAACACCCGTCTCGACCGACTCGACGACCTGCTCGCCGAGCTGCAGGATCAGGAGAGCAACCCTTGAAGGGCGACGACATGGTCAGCGACCGCCACGGATCCGCCGTCATCAGCCTGCCCTCCGACACCGAGTACCTCGTGACTCGCGTCTTCGATGCGCCGGCCGAACTGGTGTTCACGGCGTACACGATGCCGGAGCTCGTCCAGCGCTGGTGGGGCTTCGAGACATCGGAGTGGCTCCTCTGCGAGATCGACCTGCGGGAGGGCGGGCACTGGCGCTACGTCATCCGCGAGCACGACACCGAGGTCGGCTTTCATGGGGAGTACCGGGAGATCGCCGGGCCCCACCGCCTCGTGTACACCGAGTGGTACGAGGGCGTGCCCGACCCAGGCCCCGATGTCCATCCGCTGGTCACCATGACGCTCGACGAGGCCGCCGGCACCACCACCATGACGCTCCTGGCGCAGCATGCGTCCAAGGAGGAGCGCGACATGGTCCTGGCATCGGGGATGGAGAGCGGCATGCAGGTCTCCTACGACCGTCTCGAGGACCTCGTCCGGCAGGGCGCATAGGGGCGGTGCGCGAGGCGCCCGGCGGCCACCCGGGGCACCAACCCGGTCGCGAGCGCGCCGCCGCCGGCCCACGATCCGCCTCCGCTACTGTCCGCCGGGTGTCGTCGCCGGTGCCGACCCACGAGATCGCCCTCGGCGGTGACGGGTCCGGATCGCTCCCCGTCCGGCAGCCCGGTGACCCCGGTCGTCCGGCGACCGGGGGCCTCAGCGAATGGGCGCTGCTGGCGATCACGGCGGCGGTGACGTTGCCGATCCTATGGATGGGCTACGGGACCGACATCGACGTCGGCGACGTGCTCGAGTCCGCGGAGCTCATCCGGCGATTCGACTATGCGCCGTCGCGAAACCCCGGGGTTCCGGTGTTCGAGACGATCGTCGCGGTGCTCGACCCGATCGGCGGCCACCTGGCGATCAACCTCGCCACCGCCGCCGCGGCCGGGTTGGCCGTCGTGGGGCTCGCCCGGCTGGTCCGGGCCTGGGACCATCCCAACGGCGACCTCGTGGGGTTGGCATTCCTCGCCTCGCCGGTCGTGCTGATCGCCGCGACGTCGACTGGCGACTTCATCTGGGCGGCGATGTTCTTCCTCTGGGGTGCGCTGCAGCACCTGCGCGGCCGCAGCCTGGCCGCGGGGCTGCTGTTCTCGCTCGCTATCGGCAGCCGCATGTCGACGATGTTCGTCGTGGCCGCGTTCCTCATCGCCGACGGCTGGGACCCGGCCCATCGGCGCCGCTGCGTCCGCTCGTTCCTCGTGGCCGCGCCGCTGGCGGTGCTGATGTACGTACCGTCCTGGCTGGCCTTCGACCGCACATTCGAGTTCCTCGACTACGGCCAGGGCTATCGGGGTCTCGCGAACCACCTCGGCCGCTTCCTCTACAAGAACTTCGTGGTGGCGGGCCTGGTGTTCGCCGGCCTGGTGGCGGTGGCGGCGCCGGCGCTGCTGGCATCGCTCAGGCGGTGGGGCCGCGAGCCCATGGTGCGCTTCTCGGTCCTCGCCCTCGTCGCCACGGAGGCGCTGTTCCTGCAGTTTCCGTGGAAGGGGGTCCACCTCCTGCCGGCGGTGATGGCCCTCGTGCTCTGGATCGCGGCCACGACGCGCAACACGCGCCCCTTCCTCTGGGCGCTCGTGGTCGCCGGTGTCATCAACGGGCTCGTGGCGTTCCGGCCGCTGGCGCCGGACCGGCCCGACAACAGCCGCGGCGCACGCTGGGAGCCGACGCTCCAGCCGGGGCTCGTGCTCAACGACATCGACTGCCGGCTCGACTTCATGAGCGAGGAGCCGCACGTCGACAACGGCGCCTGGGACTGCACGCTCAAGCCCGTGCGCGGGCCGACAGCGGGCGGCGCCGAGGTCGGGTAGGCGGCCCGAAGGAGCGATCCGGGCAATCGGGCCACCATCACCGGTAGCCCGTCGTGTCCGCGGGCTTACCGGCGTCCTGGACCTCGGGTACGTAGCGCCAGGCGTCCGGCTGGCTGCCGTCAGTGTCGGTGAACCCGTAGACCTTGGCGAGCTGCCCGCTCGACAGCGATCTGCCGTTCCAGCGGGCCACGTCGGGGTCGGCGGCGAGGGCCGCCACGGCACGGCCAACGAAGGCGGGGCTCTCGGCGATCGCGAAGTGCGGGATCCGTTCGGTGGCGTCGCGCCAGTTGTCCTCGGTGACGCCGAACGCCTCGAGCATGGCCTCGGAGCGGAGCCAGCCGGGGGTGAGCGCCACGGCGGTGCATCCGTACGGCGCCAGCTCGTGGCCCAGGGCGAACGCCATCCGGAGGTTGGCCGCCTTCGCCAGGTCGTAGAAGAACGAGACCCGGTAGTTGGTGGCGTTGTACTCGTCGGTTCCGTCGGTCACCTCGACGGCCAGGCCGCCCGGCGACCGGATGAGCAGGGGGAGGGCGAAGTGGGCGGTGATCGCATGGGTGTCCACGGCCAGCCGCAGGGTTCGGAGGCCGACCTCCAGGGACGACTCCCACACCGTCTTGTCCCACTCCATGGTGGTCGCCCCCCAGATGTCGTTGACCAGCACATGGAGGGCACCCTGCTCGCGATCGATGCGGTCCACGAGCCCCTCGACCTGGTCCGGCTCGAGGTGGTCGACCTGGACGGCGATGCCTCGACCGCCGGCCGCATCGACCAGGGCCGCGGTCTCCTCGATCGTCTCGGGCCGGTCCATCTCCGAGCGCTCGTGACGCGTCGTCCGGCCGGTGCAGTAGACGGTGGCGCCGGCGGCACCGAGCTCGACCGCGATCCCCCGCCCTGCGGCGCGGCTGGCGCCGGCAACCAGGGCGATCCTGCCTTCGAGTGGTTGGTTCTCCATGGCGCGATGCGGGGCCCGCTCCGCCTCGCGGCGGGCCCCGTCCTCCTTTCGCGTCGATCGGGCACGGTCACCGGCGGCCTGGTCGCCGCCGCTGCGTCACCGGCACCAAGCTATGTGCCGCTCATCGCTCGACGAGCTGCGCCCCGGTTGGCGCGAAGCGACCACTGCTCCGCCCCGGGCATCGAGCATCGCGGACGCCTGCCGGGCAGTGCCGATCGAGGCCGGCCGTTGGGCCCTTCGGCCCTACTGAGCGTGCGGCTCCGATCCATACCGTCAGGTTGACGGATCGTTCGATCCGCAACCGAGCGAGAGGAACGGAGATGAGTACCCCAACGATCGAGCGTCCCCTCGCCACCGACCGCGACGGAGACGACGTCGTCCCGCTGCCGAGGCGCCGGATAGACAAGCTCCTGATCGGGTTCGGCGTGATCGCGGCGATCGTCTTCGCCGTCGCCGGCGGCCTTCTCACCTGGGGCGCCAACTTCGCCAACGACTACGCCCACGACGAGCTGTCCTCGCAACGCGTGTTCTTCTCCGACGAGGCCGGCCTCCGGGAGGAGGGCCGCGACGACCTGGTGCGCTACGCCGACCAGCAGGTGACCACCGGAACCGAGGCCGAGGCGTACGCCAGCTACATCGGCGGCCACCTGGAAGGCATCGCCGACGGCAAGACGTACGCCGAGATCGATGACCGCGGGGCCGCGCAAGCCGTCGTCGACGCCCGCGAGTCCGGCGCCAGCGAGGCCGAGATCGCCGACCTCCAGGCCACCGCCGACGAGCTCAAGGCCCAGCGCGACTCGCTGTTCAGGGGCGAGACCCTGCGGGGCCTGCTGCTGTCCAGCTACGCCTGGTCGACGATCGGCCGGATCGCCGGCATCGCCGCCTGGGTCGTCTTCGCCGGCGCCGCCGTCATGGCCGCCCTGGTGGTTGGCGGGCTGGTGCACGTGCGCCGCACGAACAACTGACCGCGGGCGGCGCCTGGTCCAGGCGCCCTCCCGCAAGCCGATCGCCGGGCCCATGGGCCCGGCGATCTCATGTTCTCGCTCACGTTCTCGATCGGGTGTTCAGGACGTCGAGGGAGCAACGTCCTGGAAGCGCCGACTGCCTGGGGAGATGGGGAGGAGGATCGCCGACAGCGACGATCGCTCACGCGGCGTCCGTGAGCGTGGCGTCCTCGGGGGACCGGCCACGCTTCGAGAACCCGCCCATCCATTCCGACGCGGGCCTGCCCCGTAGGTATGGAACGCGAGCCGCGCGACGCTCGTCTCGCGCCGGGCCGTATGCGAGAGGCAACGCATGGAACGGAATGGCGCTGAAGTGTCCCGTGGGAGCGAGGGACGAGCGGTCACACCGCAGTCGAGAAAGGGTCAGCATGTCGGCAACCTCCGACGTGGGATGTCTGCGTGGTCGTAGCCGACCATGCGCCCCTGACCTCCCACGGACGTCCGGCTGACGCCGCCCGCGCCGGAGGTCAGCCCGCGAGGCTCGCCACCGCGTCCGCCGACGCGCTGTAGAGGTGCGCGGCGTCCTCCGCGGACAGTTGCCGACCCTCCTGGATGCGGGCAGCGAACCGGTCCCCGCCGAGCGCCTCGCGAGCCGCCGACAGCGCCCGCTCGTGCATCGCGGTGACGGATTCCCACGGCGGCGCACCGATCCCCTCGTGAACCGCCGTCGAGGCGCCCGCCAGCCGGGCCGCACTCGCCCACCGTCCGTTGAGCGCCGCCAGCGTCGACAGACCCATCAGCGCCTCACCGAGGTTGAACTGGTCGTCGACGTGGCGCGCGAGCCCCAGGCAGTCGAGGAACGCACGGGCGGCCTCCTCGTCGTTGCGGCTCACCAGCATGAGCCACGCGTGGTCGATGAGTGGCTCGACAAGGCGCCGGTCGTCGCCGTGGCGGCGGCGCAGCTCGAGCGCCTCCCCCAAACGCTCCCCCGCGGCGTCCAGCCGCCCGTGGACCAGGTCGTACCAGCCCTTCTCGGCCAGCGCCGATGCCGCACCGTAGGGATCACCCGCGGTGCGGTAGAGCGGCAGCGCCTCCCCGGCGAGGAGGCCGGCGCGCTCCCATTCCCCCGCACGCTCGCAGGCCCCGGCCATGATCAACAGCGCGTCCGCGACGAGTATGGGGTCGCCGACGCGACGGGCCGCGGCTACCGCCTCGTCACAGATCTCGGCCGCTTCGGGAGCTGCGACCACGACCGCCCTGCGCCCCAGGCTGGTCAGCGCGGCCGCCTCCACGGCCGGCTCGCCGGCCTCGCGTGCCACCGCCAGCGCTGCCTCCAGCTGCCGCCGCGCGTCGTCGAGGCGCGCCTGGGACAGCGCAAGCTGTCCGTCCCAGTAGAGGGCGCTCGCGCGGCGCGGCGCCGGAGCAGGCGTCGCGGCGCCGAGCGCCTGTGCCAGCCAGCCCCGCACTTCGTGGACGTGGGCATCCCATGGCAGCGCCCGCGCGAACGCGATCGCTACCCGCAGAGCCTCGTCGACGGCGCCGGCGCGGAGCAACCGTTCGAATGCCAGGCGGATGTTGCGACGCTCCTGCGCGAGCCGTTCGAGCCCCTCGCGCCGATCGGTGCGCGCCGCTTCCTCGGCTGCGTGCTCGCAATACTCCAGGAAGTACAGGGCGTGCCGGCGCTCGATCGCGGCGACGTCGTGGTGGTCGGCGGCGCGCTCGGCCGCGAACTCCCGCACCGTGTCCAGCATCGAAAATCGCGGCTCCGCATCCTTGCCCGGATCCGTCTGCAACAGCGACGTCTTGTCGAGCAGGGACGACACGATCGGCTCCAGGCTCCCGACCGACTCCCCGTTGCAGATCGCCTCGATCCCCTCCAGCGACGCGCCGCCCTCGAAGGCCGTCAGCCTGCCGAGCAGGACCTGCTCGCCTGGCTCGAGCGCGTCCCACGACCACTCCAGCGTCGCTCGGAGCGACCGCTGACGCGCCGGAAGGTCACGCGGCCCACCCGTGAGCAGCTCGAGCCGGCGCTCGAGGCGCGTGAGCAGGGCCCGGGGCGGCAGCATCCGGGCCCGGTCCGCCGCCAACTCGATCGCCAGCGGTAGGCCGTCCAGGCGAGCGCAGATCGCGTCGACGATCGCGTGGTCGACTCCCCAGTCCGCGTGCACGGCGTTCACACGCTCGACGAGCAACGCCGCGGCGTTGGGCGGGGTCAGCGGTTGGACGCGATAGATGTGCTCGGCGCTCAACCGGAGGGCGGCACGGCTGGTCGCCAACACCGACAGGTTGGCCGCCGCGGCCAGCAGCTCCCCGACCAGCCCGGCGTCCTCAAGGAAGGGCTCGATGCCGTCCAGGACCAGCAGCGCGGGAGCCCGGCGCGTGGCGCGGCCCAGCTGCTCACCGAGCTCGGTCGCAGTGGCGGCCACCACGCCCAGGGCGGCCGCCGCCCCGGGCACGAGGACGCCCGCCTCCTTGACGCCGTCGAGATTGAGGTGTCCCACGCCGCCCGGGAAGCGATCCGCGACCGCCCGTCCGACGTCGAGGGCCAGGCGGGTCTTGCCGACACCGCCCGGGCCGAGGAGCGTGACCAGTCGCACGCCGGGACGCATCAGCAGCTCGCTGACCTCGGCGCGCTCGCCGGCGCGTCCAATCGTCTCGTTGGCGGGTGCAGGCAGCGGGGCGGCGAGGGCACCGCCGGGACGATCGGCCAGGAGATCGGGATCGTGCGCGAGGATCATGCGCTCGAGGCGGCGTAGCTCCGGTCCCGGCTCGATGCCCAGCTCTTCCACCAGCAACGAGCGGCCGGTGCGCATCGTCTCGAGCGCCTCCGCCTGCCGGCCGGCGCGGTACAGGGCGACCATCAGCTGTGCCCGCAACCGCTCGCGGAGCGGATGCTCGGCAACCAGGGCCTGGAGCTCACCGACGAGGTCGGCATCGGCGCCGCCGGCCAGCTCGGCCGCCAGCCGCTCCTCGAGCGCCTCGAGCCGCCGCTCCTCCAGGCGTGCGATCTCGAGCTGGGCGAACTCGTCGAAGCGATGATCGGCCAACGCCTCCCCACGCCACAGGGCGAGTGCCGTCCGCAGGTCAGCGGCCGCCCGCTCGGGGTCGTTGCGACCGCGTGCCACGCGGGCGCCCTCCAGCAGAGCCTCGAATCGGTGGGCATCGATGGCCCGCGGGTCGATGTCCAAGGCGTACCCCGTGGCCTGGTGGCGCACGGTGGGACCGTCACCCAGCCGCTGGCGGAGGCGGGAGACCTGCTTCTGGAGCGCCGTCACCGCGCCCGTCGGGAGGTCATCGCCCCACAGGGCCTCGAGCAACTCGTCGACCGAGACCGCCCCGGGCGCCCGCAGCGCCAGCACCACGAACAGCCGTCGCTGCTTGACGCCGTCGAATCGGACGAGCTGGCCCGAAACCTCGACCTCGAGCGGACCCAGCAATCTGACGTCGATCTCTGAGCTCACTGGCGTCTGCCCCGCTACCAACGCTAATCCGCACGACCGGCCGGTAACCACACCTTCGCCCGGGGCGAGCCCTCCGTGGTGGACGGTGGGCGGCCCGTCACGTCAGGGGATCGAAGTCGGCGCCCACCGACGGCGGCGGTTCGATACCGTGGCGGCGCATGCCCGCCTCGATGCGAGCGATGACGGTCTGGATCACCTTGACCCTCGCGTAGCGCTTGTTCTCGGCCGCGATCAGGTCCCAGGGACCCAACGGGTGGTCGGTCCGCTTCAGCATGTCGGCGACCGCCTTCTCGTAGTCGTGCCGCTGCTCACGGTTGTGCCAGTCGTCGGCGGTGAGCTTCCATGCCTTCAGCGGATCGTCCCGACGGCTCTCGAAGCGACGCAGCTGCTCCTCGGCCGAGATGTGGAGCCACAGCTTGACGAGCACCGTGCCTTCGAGGGCCAGCGAGCGCTCGAAGTGCACGATCTCCTCGTAGCCCCGCTCCCACTGCTCCGCGGTGGCGAAGCCGTCCACCCGCTCCACCAGCACGCGGCCGTACCACGATCGGTCGAACACCGCCATGCCGCCCCAGCCGGGGAGCTGGGCGTAGAAACGCGCCAGGAAGTGGTGCCGCTTCTCGTCGGGCGTCGGAGCCGCGAACTGCGCCACGCGCACGTGGCGGGGATCGAGGCGGCCGACGAGCCGCTTGATGGCGCCGCCCTTGCCGGAGGCATCCCACCCCTCGAACACCACACAGACGGGCGGCCCGAGGGTCCCGTCCCCGAGCAACCCCGCGAGCACCAGCCGCAGGTGGAGGAGGCGTCGCTGGGCCGCCGATAGGCGGGCCTCCTCCTGTTCCCGAGACAGGCGGAGCGACAGATCGAGGCGGTCGAGCTTGGACACGTACCCATTGAAGCCGCCGTGATGGGGCCAGCGGCCGACGGCCGGGATGGGGGCGGCCACGCGCCGGCACCGGCATCCGCCGCTGCCCCGAGAACGGCCGACGGGTAGCCTGGCGGCGTGGCGGAGAAGGGCGGGCCGTGGCGGGCCGACAGCCGGCTGGCGTCGGGCGCGGTCGCGGACCGGGGGCACCATGGCGCCTCGTGAGAGCCGGCACCGAGCCCGTCGCGTCGAGCTCAGCGCCGCTGAGTTCGACCAGCTCTTCCAGGAGCTGTCCAACTGGGGTCGCTGGGACGTGCGACCGGAGCTGGGCGCCCTCCACTACATCACCCCCGAGCGGATCGCCGTCGCCGCCAGGTTGGTCGACCGCGGGGCCACCGTTTCGCTCGGCCGGACGCTCAACACGCACGGGGGCATCGACAACCCCGAACCGGCGCATCACAGGATGACCCTGCTGCCCGATGTCGATGTCGGCTCCGGCAGCCTGCGATTCACGAAGGACTACGTCGGCGTCGACTACCACAACGAGGGTCACAGCCACGTCGACGCGCTCTGCCACGTCGCCTACGAGGGCATGTTCTACGGTGGGGTCCCCGATACGCAGGTCACGTCAGAAGGGGCGGCGGCCGACGCGATCGACCTCTTGCGCGACGGCCTCGTGGGTCGCGGGGTGCTGCTCGACATACCCCGGCTCCGGGGCGTCCGCTGGCTCGAGCCGGGGGAGCACGTGTTTCGCCACGACCTCGAGGCGGCCGAGCGGGCGCAGGGCGTCAGCGTGGAGGCAGGCGACATCCTGCTCGTCCGCACGGGACACGCGCTGCGCCTATCGGCGGTCAAGCCGTGGGACACGAGCAAGCACAAGGTGGGCCTGCATCCGAGCGCGGCACGGTTCCTCGCAGAGCGGCAGGTCGCCGCACTCGGGTCGGACGGGAACAACGATACCGCCCCGTGCACCACCGAAGGGATCGCGTTCCCGATCCATGTGCTGGCGATCAACGCCCTGGGCATGCATCTGCTCGACTACCTGCAGTTCGAGGACCTCGTCCCGTTGTGCGAGGCGGCCGAGCGCTGGGAGTTCCTGTTCGTCGCCTCGCCGCTGCGCATCGTGGGCGGGACGGGTTCGCCGGTCAACCCGGTCGCGATCCTCTGACGCACGCGGAACGGAGGCACCGCGCACGCTTCCCCCCTGGTAGCTCCTAGATGGGGAGCGTGCGCGGTAGGCCGAACCGGGCCATCAACCCGCGGTCGCCAAACCAGGTGATGGCCGAGATCTGATCACCTCTGAACGTGAGGACCATAAGGCCGTAGGCGTGGGCGATCGCCGCGTGGGCATCGGGCAGGTAACAGCCGAACGCGGGCTGACCGTTGGCCGCGGTCGGCACGAGCTTGAGGTTGGCACCGCGCCGGCGGCCACGATCGTCGAGGAACCTGGCGATCGCAGCGCGGCCCTGGTACTCGTACGGCTCCGGCGGCATCGCCAGCCAGGCGTCGTCGGCGAGCAGCGCCACCATCCCCTCGACGTCGCCGGCCTCTGCTGCGGCCGCGAACCGGCCCACGACCGCACGTTCGCGGCTCGACGGCGGCAGTACGCCGTGCTCCGACGGCGCGGCGTCTAGACGTGAACGGAGGGTGGACCGCGCCCGTTGGAGCGCACTGGTCACCGAGGCCTCGGTGCTCTCGAGGATGGCGGCGACCTCACGAGCGCGGAAGCCGAGGACGTCGCGCAACACGAGCACACACCGTTGGCGAGGCGGGAGGTGCTGGAGCGCCGCCACGAAGGCCAAGGCGACGGACTCTGCCGCCTCGTAGCGTGCCTCGGGCCCGAGGGAGACGTCGCCGAGGCCCTCGAGCATCACGTCGGGGTAGGGCTCGAGCCAGAGTGGTTCGCTGAGGCGCGTGGGCTCGGGGGGCTCGACCATGGCTCGGTACTCCTTCGGGCGGCGCCCCCGGTCCCGCAGCGCGTTCAGGCAGCGGTTGGTTGCAATGCGATAGAGCCAGACCCGCAACGAGGCACGCTCCTCGAATCGATCGAGCCCGCGCCAGGCCGCCAGTAGCGTTTCCTGAACGAGGTCTTCGGCGTCCTGCACCGAGCCCAGGATGCGGTAGCAGTGGACCTGCAGCTCCCGGAGGTACGGCTCGACGAGCTTGCGGAACGCGTCCCCGTCACCCGCTCGGGCGCGCGCGATGGCGGCCGAGGTCATGTCGCCAGCTCCGGGTCGTCGATTCTGTTCACACCCATCACGAGTACTGACACTCGTAGGTGCCGAAACCCATCGGTCGGTCCCCTCCCTAGCGACGTGTCCCCACCGGCGTCGCGATCGCGCGCGGACCGATCGGCTACGGACGGTCCGGGGCGTCGTTGCAACCAACGATCGCATCCGGGACGCCCTAACGGTTATCTCTAAGATAACGGTTAGATAAGGATAACGACCCGATAAGTAGTTTCTCGGCATTGCCATTCGGCGACCTGAACACTTTTCGGGCCCCTTGCCGTCATAACCCGGGAACCGCCGCGCGACCCTCGACGGAGGAGTGCCATGGGCAAGCTGATCCACACGGTGATCACGTCCCTCCCCGAAGGCACGCGTGTGAACCTCGAGCTCATCGACGAACGCCGCTTCGGGAACGGCACGGTGCACCTCCGCTATCGCACCGTGACGTGATGGCGGCGACCCCGCGGCACCCCCGGGCGAACAGGAGCACCCCCTCGCGGACGCGAGCGGATCGCCTCCTACGGTGCACGACATGAGCCGGCGAGCGTGGCTGGCCTTCGCGGCCGTGTCGGTGATCTGGGGCGTTCCCTACCTGTTCATCAAGGTCGCCGTGGACGACGGTGTGCCGCCGGCGTTCCTGGCGTGGGTGCGGGTCGTGATCGGCGCCGCCGTCCTCGTTGCCATCGCGTGGCGGGCGGGCATCCTGCGCTCGGTGCGGAGCCGGCTGCGGTGGCTCGTGGCGTTCGCCGTCGTGGAGATCGTCGTGCCGTTCCCCCTCATCGCCGCCGGGGAGCAGCACGTCGACTCGTCGGTGGCCGCCATCATCATCGCCACGGCGCCGTTGTTCGTCGCGCTGCTCGCCCTGCGCTTCGACGCCACCGAACGGACCGGCGGCCGGCGGCTCACCGGGCTGTTCATCGGTCTGGGTGGGGTGGCCGCCCTGGTCGGCGTGGACATCGCCGGGGAGGCGGACGAGCTGCTCGGTGCGGCTGCGCTCGTCGTCGCTGCATTGGGGTACGCCGCCGGGCCCATGATCCTGAAGCGGCACCTTGCGCACCTCGACCAGCGCGCCGTCATGGGCGCCTGCCTCTGCGTCGCGGCCCTGCTGCTGGCCCCCGGCGTCGCCCTCGATCCCCCCCAGGCGATGCCGTCTGCCGCGGCGCTCGTGGCGCTGGCCGTGCTCGGCCTGGTGTGCACGGCAGCGGGGCTCGTCGTCTACGGCATGCTGGTCGCCGAGGCCGGGGCCGGACGGGCGCTGGTCGTCACCTATGTGAATCCGGTCGTCGCCGTGGCACTGGGGGTGGCCTTCCTGGGTGAGCGTCCCGGACCGGGCGCGCTCTTCGGATTGGTGCTCATCCTGGTGGGGTCATGGCTGGCGACCGCCTCGCCTGGCGCACCCGAGGACCGAACGGTCGACCACATCGGGCGGCCCGGTCTCGTCGATGCCGCCCCCGGGCCCGTGGCCGGTCCTGCTGCGCCCGAAACGCGCTAGCGCCGCCGCCGCTCGAGTGCCCTCAGCGGGTCACGTCGCCGTCCAGGGCCTGGTCCCCCGGCTCGTCGTACAGGACCTCGCCCCTGCCGAGGCGGGTCGCGATCTGGACGACCTGGGACAGCTCTCGCCGGGTCGGCGTGTGTGCGGCCAGGAAGCGGGTGACGCCGACCAGGACGAGTGCGGCCTCCTCGGAGCCCGGCGGCCAGGCGTGGAACTGCCGCGCTCCGGCCTCGACGACCTGGAACCAGTGGAACTCGGCGTCCTCGGCAAGCAGCGCTGCACCCAGCCGGGCGACCAGGCGGCCCGGATCCCCGCCCGATCCGAGGAAGCCATAGGCGATGGCGCCGGCTCGATCGACCTGGCCCTGCGTGTCCCAGCACGACTGGAGCTGGTCCAGGTCCGCTGCGCCGTCCTCGGGAAGCGGCGAGGCGGGCACGTTGAGGAACCGGTCGAGGTAGACGCGCAGGGCGCCGTGGATCACGCCCCGCAGCAGCTCGACCGTCGGGTTGCGAACGAGCGCCTGGTGCAGGGCACTCGCCGCCGTGAAGGCGTGGTGGACGGTGTCCCAGTCGCCGAAGTCGTTCTGCGGGTGGAACCGCACCAGGCGCAGCGCAGCCGCGTAGGCGAGGGCCCTACCCAGCTGCTCGGGGCTGGCGCCGGCGACCATGGCGTCGCACACCGACTCGATGACCTCGGCCGGATCGTCGGACAGGATCCGCCAGCCCAGCCCGCCGACGTCGTCGAAACGACCCGCCCGGCGCCGGCCGTCCTCCACCAGGGTCGGCAGGCGCTCGACCGCCTCGCCGGCAAGGCCGGCGAGGTCGTGCGGATGCCGCCACGACGCGGTCTCCTCTTGGCGCCGGGCGGCGGCCGTCTGGCGAACCAGGGTGGGCAGGACGTCCGGTGCCGCCGACGTCCCCACGTGGACCAGCGCCTCGAACGCCTTGTTGGTGAAGTCGAGGGTGTGGCCACCGTCGATGAACACGTGGTCGGTGACGGCGGCGAACATCATCCGCTCGGCTGCGTCCAGGGCCTCGTCGCCGGGCTCCATGGCCAGCGCCGTGGCCAGGACCCGCTCGGCCGCATCGCTCGACCGGGTGTCGATGAACCGTCGGTACCAGCCGGCCAGGCGGTCGGTGCCGATGCCCGCCCCCCGAAGCCGGTCGATCGCGAACCGCGGTGGGCGGTTGCGGGTGTCGCGTGACACGAACGAGAGGCCGTGGACGAGTGCCAGCGCCCGATCCCCCTCGTCGAGGTCCGCCATCAGGTTGGCCATCGCCACCAGCACCGTCAGGCCGGCGCCCCACCCGGCCTCGCGGTAGGCCGTGCCGAAGTGGACGCCGGCCCCCACGATCTCCGCCGGTTCCATCCCCGCCGCAAGCAGCCCGAGCACCGACTTCGCCATCACCAGGGTCAGCCCGTCCTCGAGCCCGTCCTGCAGGCGGGCCCGCAGCTGCCCCACCCGATCCCAATCCGGCCGGGACGCCACGACGACGTCGCCGTCCTCGACCGTCACGTCGAACGCCCGGGCGTCGTCGGCGAACAGGTCCAGGGTGCAACCGGAGGCCAGGTCGAAGCGGGCATGGTGCCAGTGGCACGTCACCAGCCCGTCCTCGACGGTGCCCCGGTGCAGCGGGAACCCCATGTGTGGGCACCGGTCGTCGAGCGCCCACGCGCGGCCGTCGTGCCAGAACACCACCACCGGCACCGTGCCCACCTTGGTCCGCAACCACCCGGCTTGCTGCAACTCCGAGAGCGATCCGGCCGTGACGTGCACGTGCGTTCCCTACGACGGTCCGAGGAGGAACGTGACGTTGTCGCGGAAGAGCCCGGGACTTGATGCGCGGTCGCATCCGGCCGCCGTGTAGTCGGCAAGCGGCGTGGCGGTGCCCTCGGAGTGGGGGAAGTCGCTGCAGCACATGAACAGGTCGCCGCTCCGACTGGTCAAGCGTCGCGGGTCCTCGTAGGAGAACGACGACACCCGCACGTGACGAGCGAAGTACTCGCTCGGGCGCAGGCGCAGCTCGGCGAGCGGCCGGCCGTTCAGGCGGGTCGTGAACTCGGTGGCGCCGTCGAGCATCAACAGGAACTGCGGCACCCAGATCGAGCTGAGCTCGACCACGCCGATCCGCAGTTCCGGGTGGCGCTCGAACACGCCGTTGAGGATCAGGTCCGCCAGGGCCAGCGCGGGTGGTACCCACAGGAACACCGACTCGATGGTGGGCACGAAGTCGTCCGGGTCGGTGTACCAACAGTCGTCGAACACCCGCGGCTGGTCGGCGACGTGGAACACCGGCGAGACGCCGTGGTGGACGAACGCCGACCACAATCGGTCGTGGTCCGGGTGCGACAGGGGCCGTCCCTCGACCGGAGCGGGCGCCACCATGGCGAGGCGCACCCCGCTGACCGACAGCTCCCGGAGCTGGCCTTCGAGCCAGCTCGCATCCCGCAAGGTCACGTGTGCCACGGGATGCAGCCGACCCCGGCTGTCCGCGACCACGCTGGCGCACCACCGGTTCCACGCCGCCATGTTCGCCGTCAGCGCCGGGAGCGAGACCGAGAGGCGGCGCTCCCAGAGGAGCCCGAAGTTGGGGAAGCACACGGCCTCATCGAGGCCCGCCCCGTCGAGCCAGCTCACCCGCGCCGGGGGGTCCCAATAGGCGTCGGGCAGCACCTCGTCGTAGCGGTAGCTCGCCGACTGCCCGTTGCGGCGTCGCTGCCGGTGACGGCCGCAGGCATCGACGTCACCCGGCTGGTGGACGTCCGCGAGCTCGAGACGCCGTCCCCGCCACGCCAGCCAGGTGTAGCCGAGCTCGTCATCCTCCAGCGTCATGGCGTCGGCTCGCTGACGAGGATCGACGTGATCGACCCACAGCGAGCGAGGCTCGTAGAGGTGCTCGTCGGAATCGATGATCGAGGCGGACACTGGCTCCACTCTGCCGCGCCCGCGTGACCCGTGCCGATTCGCCGCCGTTCCGCTCGTGTTCCTCGGTGCGGCCCGCGCTCGGATGGCGTCGCCGGGAGGTAGCAGGATGGCGCCATCCGGCATCCTTGCGGATGCGGTTCCGGCCGTCGGTGATGAGGAGGGGCCCACCATGTCCGTCTCGAACGGCGGTCGCATTCGGATCCGGCGGATCCACGACGACCCTGACGGCGACACCTACCGGGTGCTGGTCGACCGCCCGTGGCCTCGTGGGATCAAGAAGGACGCCGCCCAGGCTCGACCACTGGGCCAAGGACGCGGCGCCCAGCGCCGAGCTCCGCCGCTGGTACGGCCACGACCCGGCCAGGTTCGACGAGTTCGCGCGGCGCTACCAGGCCGAGCTGAGCCGGCCACCGGCCTCCATCGCCGTCGCGGAGCTGCACGGCCTCGCTCGCCGACGAGTCGTCACGCTGCTCACCGCCACCCGCGACATCGAGCACTCCGGCGCGCGAGTCCTGTGCGACCATCTGCGGACGCGGCGCTGAACCGAGTCAACGGCGCCGGGCTGCTGGGCGTGGCACTGGCGGCGCTGGGCTGGGCCTGCACCAGCTCACCGGCGACTCGCGCTGGGCCGCCGCCTCCATCGCCGTGGGCGCGGTGCTCGTGGGCATCGCGTTCGAGCTGGGGCGGGACATCAAGTCCCTGCTGCTGGGCGAGGGTGCGTACCCGGGGGAGCTGGCCGCGTTGCGCGCGGTGTTCTCGTCGCATGACGACGTCGTCGACCTGGTCGACATGCTGACCATGCGCCTCGCTCGACGTTGCGGACGATCACCGTCGACCCTGCTGCGCCGCCCCCCTGGACCCGGCTCGTGGGCTCGCCCGGCGTCTACGGACGAATGTTTCGAACCCTGTAATCGCGCGTGGTGACGATTCGTGCGATCGTGCGGCTTGATCCGGCATGGCAGAGACGCACATCCCTCGGAGCGGCCCTTCCGGCTCCCGACTGGAGCGGCCGGCCGTCGTGCGCTCCCTCCCGGCCCGGCTCGTCGCTCGCATCACGATGCCCGAGTGGACCATCGGCGTTCTTGTCGCCGCACTCATGCTGGTGCTCGTCGTGATCGAACCCGACATCCTCGAGGCGCCGGTCGAGAACTCGCGCACGATCCTGTTCACCCTCGGCGGGACGGTCGCCGCCGCGGTGGCGCTGGTCGTCATGCTCTGGTTCAAGGTCCCCTCGATCCTCCGCATCCTCGTGTTGTGGGTGCCGTTCGCGATCGTGAGCTGGTGGCTGATCTCCCCGTTCTTCATCGACGACGTCGTCGACGAGGACTTCTCGACCTCGATCGCCACCCAACTCGACGATGGCGAGCGACCCGCGACCCGCAATCCCGAGGACGCCCCGCCCGGTGCCGCCCCGCCAGACACCCCTCGATCCGGGGAGCCCGCCCCCCAGGCGCCGGCCGGGCCCGTGCTGCTCGGTGCCGGGCAGTTCGTCGGCCTCGCGGGGCACTCGGGTACGGGCGACGCCGGCCTGTTCCGGAATCCCGACGGGTCCTACGTTCTCCGGTTCGAGAACTTCGACATCGAGAACGGCCCTGACCTCGAGGTCTACCTGGTACCGGGAGCCGAACAGATGTCGCTCGTCCCAGGCTCGATCCACCTCGGAGCGCTGGAGGGCAACGTCGGCAACCAGACGTACGACCTGGCGGCCGGGACCCCGCTCGTCCCGGGTCCCTACACCGCACTCGTCTGGTGCGAGGCATTCAGCGTCGAGTTCGTCGGCGCAACGCTGACGATCAGGTGAGCCAATGTGTTGCTGGCTTCGGGGACAGGCCCGCCGTCGGGACGGTCGTCGTAGGGTTGTCCCGAGATGGCCGACGAGCGGGACGGGATGGCTGACGACCTCTTGGCGACGACGCGCGCGTTGTGTCCGTCCTGCCTTCGCGTCGTGGAAGCCGAGACGGTGGAGCGCGACGGGCAGGTGTGGTTGGTGCGAACGTGCCCCGAGCACGGGCCGGCCGAGTCGTTGGTACTCGGCGACGCCGACTGGTGGAGGTGGAGCCGCAAGTTCCTTCGCCCGGGTCGGCCACCCGCGGTGGCGGTCACCGGGAGCGAGCACGGCTGCCCTTACGATTGCGGGTTCTGTCCCGATCACCAACAGCACGCGTGTGTGACCGTCTTCGAGATCACCGAGTCCTGCAACCTGCGGTGCCCAGCGTGCTTCGCCGGTGAGGCTCACGCAGTGCATGCCACTCTCGACGATGTTCGATCCATGGCGGCAGGTCTCCTGCGCGCAGAAGGCGGCGAAGCCGACGTGGTCATGCTCTCGGGTGGGGAGCCGACGCTGCATCCGCGGTTCCTCGAGATCGTCGACGAGCTGCGGTCGATGCCCATCGGCTATCTCATCGTGAACTCGAACGGCACTCGATTCGCCCGCGACGCCGCCTTTGCGCGAGCGGTCGCCGAACGCGGGATGCTGGTGTATCTCCAGTTCGACGGGTTTCGACCGGCGACATCGGAGGTGCTCAGAGGCCGGGGTGACCTGGTCGACGTCAAGCTCCAGGCGCTCGAGAACCTGACGGCGGCTGGCGCCAGGGTGGTGCTGGTCGCCACGGTCCTGGCGGGCGTCAACGACGACGAGGTGGGTGAGATCGTTCGGTTCGCCGCCCACCATCCCGCCGTCAGGGCGGTGTCGCTGCAGCCGCAGTTCGCCGAGGGTCGCCATGTCGCCTTCGACCCGGGCCGACGGGCCACGGTCACTGACGTGATCGACGCAATCGCCCGCGACTCGGGGATCTTCGCTCGGGCCGACTTCGTCCCGATCCCCTGTTGCGATCCGATGTGCACCGCCGCCACCTACGCGTGGGTCGACGGCGACACGGTGACACCGGTGACGCGGATGGTGCCCGTCGAGACCTATCTCGAGTACCTCGAGAACACCTCTATGCCCAACCTTTCTGACGCCTTCCGCGAGGACGTCGCGGACATGCGGGCGGTCATCGACCGTCTCTACTCGAAGTCCGCCCCGCATGGCAGCGACCGCCAGCGTGATGCGTTCCTCTGCGCGTGCGAACCACTCGTAGCCGAGTTCGACCGGGTCGCCAACCTGCCCGGCGAGGTCTTCGCGGTGACCATCGAACAGTTCATGGACCGCGACATCTTCGATGTCGACCGCGTGTCGCGGTGCTGCATCCAAGAGGCGCTTCCAGACGGGCGCATCGTCCCGTTCTGCGCGTACAACACCCTGTACCGCTTCGCTCCCGACCACCGTCCCGTCCCCGGCCGTGCGCCGAACGGCCGCAAGCCGGTCCCGGTCGCGCTCGACCCGCCCCGACCCCGATGACCATTCAGCCGGTGGCAGCGCCCGTGCCGCCCGCCGACACCGGCTCGATCAAGTGCCAGTGCGCGGATCTGTGGTCACACCCGGCCGCACAGCTGCTCCTGGGGCCGGCGCTGCGACCCGGCGGAGCCGATCTCACAGCGAGACTGATCGATCGCGCCCGACTTCACCCGGGCTCGACGGTCCTCGACGTCGGATGCGGTCCGGGCACCGCACTCGAGCTGCTCACCGCTGCCGGACACCGAAGCATCGGGATCGACCTCAGCCCTTCCCTCGCCGCCGACGCCACCGCCAGGGACGCAGTTGCGCTGGCGGGCGACGCCGAGCACCTCCCGCTGCGGGCGGCGTCGGCCGACGCCGCGTTGATCGAGTGCGTGCTCTCGGCACTTCCCGACAAGGTGCAGGCCGTCGGCGAGGTCGCCCGGGTTGTCCGGCCGGGCGGTCTGCTCCTCCTGTCGGACATGACGCTCGCCGTCGGCTGTCCCGAACCCCTGAACAGCGCGCTGGCGTGGGTGGTGTGTGCGGCCGGCGCGCTCACTACCCCTGGCTACACCGACCTGCTCGCCACGCACGATTTCGTCGTCGAGTCGATCGAGGACCGTTCGGCAGACCTGTTGGCCATGGTGGCCAGGGCGCGTCGGCGGTTCGCCCTGTTCCGAGGCGCGGCGGGCCTCGGATTGTTGCCCCCACTGGAAGAGTTCATCGGCGCCGACCTGAGCGCGCTCGGGATAGCGATGTTGGGCCACGACGACCTGTACGCCGGTGGCCGGCACGTCCTCGGCCAAGTGAGCGAGGCCATCGAGGACGGCGCCATGGGCTATGTCGCCATCACGGCGCGCCACCGCTGATCCCCTCGCTGGCACGCGGGCCGCTGACTAGTCAGCCGCCGTCCGCCGGTTGGTCGGTTCTGTTGCGCTGCTCGCGGCGGCGCCGGGCCCCGGCGCGGACTTCTGCTGCGGTCTTGACCTCGTCGAGGTGCTCGCGGACGATTCCCAGCCAGGTGGGCGTCACCCAGTACCGTCCCGCCAGCTTCCCGAGCACCCAGAAGTCGATGCCCAGCTCACCGGTGTAGACCAGCTCGGTGCCCCCGTTGCGCTCGGCCAGCTCGAACGCCTCGACCGCATGTGGGACAGGTCCGCGCAGATGGCGGAACGAAATGCGCCCCGGTGCCTCGAATCGCACCGACTCGACCGTCTCCGACGTGTAGAACGCGACCTTCGTGACGTGACGGGCGACGACCATGTCCGCCCCGCGCTCGATCACCTCGAGCGTCGCGGCCACCTGGCGCGGGGTGCGCCCGAGGTAAGGCGCCGAGAGCTGCTCGAAAACGAGTTCACGCGGGGCGTCGATCTCGACTGTGAGGGGGCCGAGCCGGTGAAAGGACCGCCCGAGACGGGCGTCGAGAGTGAGGCGCCCGCGAGCCAGCCACGAACACAAGGTGATCACGCCGCCGACCAGCGTTCCGCCCAGCACGACTATGAGCACGGTGGAAAGAACGCCCGAGAGGCCGATGCTGTTCCAGGCGGCTGTCGCCGAGTTGGCCCCTTTCCTGCCCGCATGCCGCGATGAGTACTCGATGCGGACGCCGTCCCGATGATGACCGCCCGTCGCTGTCGACGCGAGACTCAGCGCCGGCATGCGGGTGGTGTCAATTCGTGATGGTTCCAGTCCGAGGAGAGCAGGGTGAAGCTCGTAGTGATGAATCACGTCACGCTCGATGGTGTGATGCAGGCACCCGGCCGGGCGGATGAGGACACCCGCGGAGGGTTCGAACAGGGCGGATGGGCCACCCCGAACAGCGACGAGGCCTTGGGTCGAGCGATGGGTGAACACATGGCCCGGGCTGGGGGCCTCCTGCTCGGGCGACGGACCTACGAGGACCTGTTGGGCTATTGGAACAGCGTTCCCGACAGCCCATTCGCACCGGCCTTGAACGACACGCGCAAGTTCGTCGCCTCGAGGACGCTCCAAGAACCGTTGCCCTGGCCCAATTCCACGCTGCTGGGCGACGACCTCGTTGAGGCGGTGACAGCACTGAAGGCCGAGGGAGAGGGAGAGCTGGGCATCATGGGCAGCGGCGTGCTCATCGAGTCCCTGCTGCCCCACAACCTCATCGACGAGTACCTGCTCATGATCCACCCCATCGTCCTCGGGTCGGGGCGGCGCTTGTTCCCCGACGGCAGCCCGCTGACGATGCTCGAGCTCGTTGGCAGCCAGACCGCAACCACCGGCGTACTGATCGCAACCTACGCATCGACCGGCACGCAGCAGTAGGCAAGCCGATCGGCCGCCTTCGCCCCGTTCCGTCCACTCCCCCGCCGAGTCCCCCACACCTGTGGCTCCGGAACCGAACATGGCAGCTGGCAGGTATGCCGAGAGTCCGGTTCACTGGCACCCAAGATGGCGGCTGGCGGCGAAGACAGCGAGCGCCCATGGCGCGACCCTGAGTTCGCGCTGGCCCTTCCACCGCTGCTCGCCCTCCGAGCCCTGCGCCAACCCGTCGATGTCATCGTCGGTCGGCAGGCCGGGACACCCGGTCCGTGCGCCGGGCAGGGCCTCCCACCGGTGTCCTCGCTCGACACGACCGCCCGCCAACCCGAGCCCACCCACAGACCCTGCGTCGCGTCGTCGACCCCGGGCCCGGCCGTGCGTGGGGTTCGACCTAAGGGGTGGCCATCACCCCGGGTAGCCGGCCGCCGGCGAAGTCCAAGAGGCCGACCCAAGCGGGACGCACGGTGATCCGGGCCATGCGGGTCCAGGGCTGGTCGACCATCTCGAGGAGCTGGCGGGCGGCCTCCTCGCCCAGGTACTGGCGGGCCGAGACGGCATAGTCGCGATCGACGCCGTCGATTTCGCTGATCTGTGCCTTGCCACGTATGAGCAGCACCTGGGGCGGTTCGGTCCCGGTGTCGATCGAGATGGCCACGTCGGGCCGGGCCCGCAGCGCGGCGAGGCGTCGCGCTCCCGGGGCTGGAATGTGGGGCGCCTGGATGTATGTCGGCATGACCAGCTCGCCGTTGGTCCACTGGAACCAGGTTGGGACGATCCGTGGGGTGCCATCGGCGGCGGTGTAGGCGACCCGGGCGGGAATGGCCGAGGCCAGGAGCTCGCGGGCCACCGGGGTGTCGAGCAGCTCCAGGCTGCCCTGGGGTATGGCGGGGGGCTCGGTGTCGGCGGTCACGGGATCTCCTGCTGTCTCCATCATCGGTTTCGACTCGCCGCGCGACCTGAAGTCATCGCTCCGGCTCGATCAGCTCGAACAGCTAGCCCGGCCCGAGGTCACTCGGCGACCGAAGACAACCGAGCGGTCGCCGCGTTCGCCGACGGTGCTCGCCTCGGCGGCCGTGTCCCCGACCGCCGCGGTCACGGGTGGAGCACGAGGTTGAGCTCGACGAGCTTGGCGGGGTCGAGGATGCCGTGGATGTGGTGGACACGTCCGTCGCGCAGGGCGAGGGTGAACGCGCCGAATACGCGGTCGTCGCGCAGGGCGATGAACGTGGCTGCGCCGGCCGGGAGCGACAGCAGCGTGGTCGATGAGTCGGGCCCGAGGTAGCGCAGCGTGTTGTGGGCCACGGCCTCGCTGCCGACGATCGGCGGCAGCAGCCCCACGGCGCCTCCGAGGTCGGCCTGACCCGCCACGTCGGGATCGAGCAGCGCCAGCAGACCCGCCAGATCGCCGGTCGAGCAGGCGGCGATGAACGCCTCGGTGACGCGGCGCTGTTCGTCGGGTTCGACGGTGAAGCGAGCGGCACCGGCACCTGCGGAGATGCGATGTCGGGCCCGGGCGGCGAGTTGCCGGGCGGCGGCCGGTGTGCGGCCCACGATGTCGGCGATGTTCTCGAAGGAGTACTTGAACACGTCGTGGAGCACGTAGGCCGTGCGTTCGGCGGGGGTGAGCTGCGCCAGGACAACGTGCAGCGCCATGCGCACCTGGTCGTCGAGGGTGACCCGCTCGGCGGGATCGTTCGTCAGCGGGGCCGACGGCGCGGCGGCCCGGTTCTCGGGTGGTGCTGCGGTGACGGTCTGGCGTTGCCAGCGGGCCGACCGGAGCTGGTCGTAGCAGAGCCGGCTGACCACGACCACCAGCCACGCCCTCACATCGTCGAGCTCGTCGAGATCGACAGTCACGAGCCGGGCGTAGGCCTCCTGCACGACGTCCTCGGCCTCGCCGATGCTGCCGAGGATCCGGAAGGCGACGTCGAGGAGATAGCGGTGGTGGTCGCGCCAGGCGCGCCCGAGCCGGACATCGAGCTCGCGGGATCCGCGGGGGGTGGAAGAGAGGTCCATGGGCTGCCTCCAGGTTCGCAGCACCGGCGACGGCGCGCACCCACATGGACGAATGAACGGGTCGCAGTGTGACGTCGCCGAGCTGTGACATGCGACCGGCACGTCCACGTCACTTCCGGCCACGGCCAATCGTCCTCTACGGGCATGAACGCCAACCACACATGCGCCGTCCAGGTCGGGAACCTGACCAAGACCTACCCGGGCGGCGTCGAGGCCGTGAAAGGCATCGACTTCACCGTCCCGCCCGGCGAGGTGTTCGGCTTGCTCGGCCCCAACGGGGCCGGCAAGTCGACCGCGGTCGGCATGCTCACGACGACGATTGCCCCCACCGCCGGGCACGCCCGCGTCGCCGGCTTCGACGTCGCCACCCACCCCGTCGCGGCGCGTCGGGCGAGCGCGGTCGTGTTCCAGGAACCGGTCGTCGACCGCAGCCTGACGGGTCGCCGCAACCTGGACGTGCACGCCCGGCTGTGGGGCCTCGACGCGTCCCGTGCGGCCGAGCGCATCGCCGCCGTGGTCGACCCGTTCGGCCTGGGCGAGGTGATCGACCGGCCCGTCAACAGCTACAGCGGCGGCCAGCGCCGCCGGCTCGAGATCGCCCGGGCGCTGATCTCGGAGCCCCAGGTGCTCTTCCTCGACGAGCCCACCGTGGGCCTCGATCCGCGGTTCCGCTTCGAGCTGCTCGACCTCATCGCCGGGCTGCGGGCCCGGTCCGGGATGACCATCCTGCTGACCACCCACTACCTCGACGAGGCCGAGCAGCTCTGCGACCGCGTTGCCATCGTCCACCAGGGCCGCATCGTCGCCCTGGACAGCCCGGCCGCCCTGCTGGCGCACCTGGGCCGCGAGATCGTCGAGCTGCGGGTCGACGGTGACGTCGGCCCGGTCGTCGCGTCGCTGCGGAACCGGGGCCTGGCAGGCGACGACACCTTCGCGGTGGGCGCCACCCTCCACGTCCCGGTGAACGGCCGACCGGCGGGCGAAGCCGTAGCGGCGATCGCAGACCTCGGGCTGGCTGTCACCGCCATCACCGCTCGTCCCCCCACCCTCGACGACGTCTACCTCAGGCTCACCGGCGCGACCCTCGCCGCCTGACGTTCGTCGGGCGTCGGAGCGCGGCGGCACCGACGCCCGACGACCCCTCCCCCAACCACAACCAAGGAGAACCCCCCATGACTGCCGTCACCGGCACCGTGACCCTCGACACCCCCATTGCCGCCCGCCCCCGGTCCCGGACCGGGACCCTGGCGGCCGTGACAACCCTGGCTCGCCGGCGCCTGGCGATCAGCGCCCGCACGCCCCGCGAGCTGCTGATCCCGCTTCTGGCTCCGCTCCTGTTCGCCTTGGTGGTCGTGCCCGCCTTGGCCGACACCTTCGGGACCGCCGTCGGTGGCGTCGACTACATGACCTTCGTCGCCGTGGCCACCATCGGGCTGCTCGTGCCGCTCAGCTGCATGCAGTCAGGACTCGGCGTGGTCGTCGACCGCCTCGGCGGTGGCCTGCGCGACCTCTTGGCGGCGCCGGTGTCCCGGCCGTGGATCGTGGCCGGCAACCTCGTCGTTGCCGTCGCCCTCGCCAGCCTGCAGGTCGCCGTGCTGCTCGGTGCCGCCGCCCTCCGGGGTGCCGAGTACGACCTGAGCGCCAGCGGCGTGGGATGGTTCGCGGCCGCAACGCTCGCCTTCGCGGTTGCCATGTACGGCGCCGCCGAGGTGCTGGCCAACCGGCTCCCCAGCGAGGAGGAGTACATCGGGACGCTGCCGCCGGTGGCCATCGTGCCCTTCTTCTTCGCCGGCGCGTTCTTCCCCATCAGCGCCCTGCCCGCCGGGCTCACCGTCATCGGCAAGATCCTGCCCATCACCCACGTGCTCGCTCTCGTGCGCTACGGGCTCGCCGGCGACAACGGCTCTGGCCTCCACGACATCTGGGGCATGAGCAACACCACCACCATGGCCGCACTCAGCCTGGGCGTCGTGACCCTCCTCGCGGTGGGCCTGACTGCTGCCGCCCTGCATGCCTTTCGGCGCACCGCGGTGCGCTGAGGGCGGGTTGGCCCCCGCCTGGACGGGCACCCGGTCACGTTCCACGGGCCCCGCACGTCATAGGAGTGACCGTCCCACCGCCCCTCGAGGCCGCGGCCAGCCGGTGTCGGATTCTCCCCACGCCAGCGCCGGTTGGCCGCAGGCCCCGCGGCGGCCGGGGCAGCCACGTTCCCCTACCGTGAAAGGAACCCCAAGCGATGTACGCCGCCCCGGACATGACACCCGACGCTCAGGTCGTGTTGAGCGGACATCCTGTCTCCTCGGTCGCGGCCTACCGCGCTCGCGGCGGCGGTGAGGGCCTGCGCGTGGCGCGGTCCCTCGGTCCGTGGAGAACCGCCGAGGAGGTAACCCTGTCAGGTCTGCGGGGCCGGGGCGGCGGCGGCTTCCGCACCGGCCGCAAGTGGCTCGCCGTGCTCGACAACGCCACGGACGGCGAGCAACGGTTCGTCGTCGGCAACGGCGCCGAGGGCGAACCGGGCACCTTCAAGGACCGAGCCATCATGCGCCACAACCCCTACCAGGTGATCGAAGGGCTGGCCATCGCCGCGTTGACGGTGGGTGCCCCACGGGCCTTCCTGGCCGTCAAGGCCAACTTCACCCGCGAGGTCGAGATCCTCCGACGGGCACTGCTCGAGATGCGGGCGGTCGGCCTCGCCGGCGACGTTCCCATCCGCCTTGTCCTGGGCCCCGACTCGTACCTGTTCGGCGAGGAGAAGGCGCTCCTCGAGGTCATCGAGGGCGAGGAGCCCCTACCCCGCCGGGACCCGCCCTACCTCCACGGCCTGTACGCCTCGGGACCGCAGATGGGCTGGTCGGCCCACGACGGCGGCGACCCCGGAGGCGAGGCCGCCAACCCCACCATCGTCAACAACGTCGAGACGCTGGCCACCGTGCCCCACGTCCTGACCCACGGCGCCGAGTGGTACCGGGCACTGGGAACCTGGGACTCACCCGGCACCACCGTGTTCACGGTGGTCGGCGACGTGATTCGCCCCGGCTACGCCGAGCTCGAGCTCGGCACCCCCCTGCGGGAGGTGATCGAGCGCGTCGGCGGCGGACCCCGCCCTGGCCGGCGTGTCAAGGCCGTGTTCTCCGGCGTCGCCAGCGGGGTGATCACCGCCGAGAACTTGGACGTCCCGGCAACCTACGAGGACCTCGCCGCCATCGGCAGCGGCCTGGGCTCCGCAGGCCTCATCGTCTACGACGACACCGCCGACATGGTGTCGGTGGCCCGCCTGTTCGCCCGGTTCCTGCACGTCGAGTCCTGCGGCCAGTGCGGCGCGTGCAAGCTGCACTCCGGTGCCGTCAGCGACACGCTCGAGCGGCTGGAACGCAACGCCGCCTACGAGGGCGACATCGAGGAGCTCGGTGCGGGGCTGCGCATGGTGACCGACCAGAACCGCTGCTACCTGCCGGTCGAGCTGCAGACCGCCGTGGCCAGCATCCTGCGACAGTTCCCGGAGGACTTCGTCCGACACCTCGAGGGCACGCTGACTCCACCACGCCTGTACCGGCTTCCCAAGATCGTCGACCTGGACAGCGGTGGCGTGACGTACGACACCAGGATCGCCACCAAACAAGCCGACTGGACCTATACGGACGAGCGACGCGTCGGATGACTCGGCGCCGCCTAGGAGCCCGGATCGACAGGAAGGCCGAACAGTTCGAACAGGGCCGGGTCCAGGAACACGTGGATGGCGCTGATGCGTCCGGCCACGGTGTCGAGCACCTGGACGGCGAACGCGGTGGGCGGGGCTCCGGGCGCCTGGGGCCGGTACACGGCGACGGCCGGCGACGCGTTGGCGTTGACCGGCGTGAGCAGTTCCTGGCCGAGTGCATCAACGGCGAGCAGCCAGCGCCGGATGTCGTCGGGCCCTTGCATCCAGAGTTCGAAGGGCGGCATCTCGAGGACGGCGTCGTCGCGCAACAGGCCAACGAGCGCGTCGACATCGCTACGTTCGAAGGCATCGATGTAGGCGGCTAGGAGCTCACGATCGTCTGCGGACGGCGGGCTCGGTGCCGAGTCGCGGTCGACGGCGGCGAGCGCGGTGCGGGCCCGGCGGATCGCGCTGTTGACCGCGTCGACGCTCGTCTCCAGGAGCACGGCGACCTCTGCGGCACGCCAGCGCAGCACGTCGCGCAGGATGAGCACGGCCCGTTGCCGCGGAGCGAGGTGTTGCAGCGCAGCGATGAAGGCGAGCCGAACCGACTCCCGTGACACCACCCGTTCGGCGGGGTCACCGGCGGGCGGCAGGATCAAGCTGTCGGGCGCCGGCTGGAGCCAGGTCCCCTCCGGTCGGGGGTTACCCCGGTGCAGCTCGCCGGTGGCGACCGGTGCAACGTCCATCGGCAGGGCCCGCCGCGAGCGCCCCTTCAACATGTCGATGCAGACATTGGTGGCGATCCGGTAGAGCCATGGGCGCAGCCCCCCTCGATCCTCGAACGTTGCCAGTGCCCGCCAGGCGCGCAGCATCGTGTCCTGGACCGCGTCCTCGGCCTCGTGGATCGACCCGAGCATCCGGTAGCAGTAACCGGTCAGCTCGTGGCGGTACTCCTCCAACCGCTCGGCCGAGATGGCGCCGGTAGCGGTGACCGGGCTCACGGCGCCAGCGTAAGCCCGTGGACGCTCATGCGGCGGGGGTCAGCCCGGCTGGCGTTAGTAGATACGCCCCTGGCACGTGCTCCGTCGAGGTCACCAGATCGACCGTTGCCTTGCCGACCTCGTCGTGCGTGAGGCCTGGGCCGAAGCGCGCCAGATACTCGCCGACGTCGACGCCGTCGCGGCGCGCGTACGCCGCCACCGCCCCCGACCCGAGGTCGGTCGCCGGTGTCAACTTGGGCAGCAGCGAGATGAACCGGATGCCCAGTCCCGCCCGCTCGGACTCGTCGGCGGCATAGCCGGTGATGAACCGGATGGTGGACTTGGCCCCGGCGTAGCCGCCGCTGAGCGGTGAGCCGGCCACCGCCGCACCGCTGGACATCGCGATCACGGTGCTTCCGGGGAGGAGCGGGAGCAGTAGCGCTTCCCGGATCCAGTGGAAGGCGTGGCGTACGTCGACGTCCCAGTTGCGGCTGAAGGTCTCCCAGGTGTGCTGATGCAGCGGGCGGTAGAGCGGTTCGGCGCCGGCGTTGAGGATGAGCGTGTCGGGCCGATACCGCTGGATCAGGGTCCCGGCGACGACCGGGTCGGCGACGTCGGCCGTCTCCGTGGTGAGCGTGCCGCCCACCTCGTGGCGCAATGAGGCGAGCAGTTCGGCGTTGCGGGCCACGGCGACCACGCTGGCGCCCTCGGCATGCAGCGCCGAGGCGATCGCCCGGCCGAAGCCTCGGCTCGCGCCCGTGACCAGTGCGGTGGAGCTGGTCTGGTTCGAAGATGTCATGCTGTGGCCTCCTTCTCCAGGCGGGGCGGGGTCGATTCCCGTCGCACGTTTGAACCTCTCGGCCCGCCAAAAGTCGTCGCGCCGGCGCCGACCACTGCTGCCTGTGGGTCGACTCCTGGGCCGACGGCCTTGACCTGCTACCGCCGGTGG